>SR_TP_S13solDRAFT_1000037_pt1 | contig 80163 bp, 71 predicted proteins | sample SodReaTP_S13sol_FD_11159 | JGI IMG/M metagenome (IMG submission 11159) | reverse complement strand
GCATCTCTGAAGGTTGGGAGGCAATGTGTGACCAAAGGCGCTCTCTTCAGCATCGTCATTGCGATAACAGGAGTTTTATGTATGGCTTACACCCAACCGGCCTCCGCTCAGGAAAGGCGAATCGGCGTGATCCCGCATGCGCCGCTGCTGAAGACAGCCGTGCCCGATACGGCTAACCAGGAAGTCGCCGTCTATCACGTCGAATATGAGCCGGGTGGCATCAATCCACGGCACCTTCATCCGGCTGCGGTCACCTTCCACATCCTTTCCGGCACTGGCATCTGGCAGGAGGAAGGTGAACCGCCAGTCACTCTACGCGCTGGCGACAGTCTGCTCGTTCCGGCCGGCACCATTCATGCTCACTGGAATCCGAGTTCAACGGAGAGACTCCGCTTTCTCGAATTCATCGTGGCTGAAAAGGACAAAGGGCGGTCCATTCCAAAACCATTGGAAGACTAGCGTGTGTCGGGGACTGGGCAATTCAGTACGAGCAGGATCTTCGTGAGCAGGCACATTAAGCGAAGTGGTTTGGAACCTGCACCGGACCATTCTTGTCCTCGCCCGCGTAAATGTAATTGCGTGAAACGATGCGGAATCTTCACGGCGACGGCGATTGTCGCTGCGATCCTCGCCGGCGGACCCGCCGCCGCGCAGGATTCCGCCAGCGCCCGGCTGGAGGCGCTGAAGGCGGAAATCAACGAGCTGCGGAACGAAGTCGAGGCCCTGAAACGGGACGTTGCGGAGGGGCGAGAGGAAGCCAGAGGGGCCACTGGGCAGATGGCTGCGGCCAAAACGGAGCCGCCCGCCGACGCACCTAGCATTCGAGTATCCTCCAGCAACCAGCCGACGATCTGCAGTTCCGACGGGCGAAACTGCATCTCGCTCACGAGCCGCCTGCAGCTCCACTTCGGCGGCTACAACTACCGGCCGAACACCACGGCCACGACGCCGCAGAATCTTGTCGGCGGCGTGATCGCGCGCCGAGCGAAGTTCGGGGTCATCGGCGCGTTCCTGAACGACTGGGGATACAGCATCGAATTTGAGGGTGGCGGGTCCGGCGGCGGGTCCGGCGTGGTCCTAGATAAAGCTTACCTTTCCTATAGTGGTTTCGAACCATTCAAGATCTGGGCCGGCATTCTCAGCGTGCGCTACTCGCTCGACCGAGCGACAAGTAACAACAACATCACCTTTATGGAGCGAGCCGCGCCCGTGGAAGTCGCCGCCGGCATCGGCGCCGCCACGCGTTCAGGCTTCGGCATTACCGCCAACGAGCGGCAATGGTGGGCAGGCGCCTTTCTGACGGGACCGGCCTCCGGCAGGACGTCGCACGATGCAAGGCAGGCTGCCGTGACCGGGCGGGCAGTATTCCTGCCGGTTCTGACCGACAGAGCCTCGCTCCTGATCGGCAGCGATGTGCAGTATCTATTCGATGCGCCGACGGGCGCCTCGGAACTGAACCTGCGAGACCGGATCGAGATGCGCATCGACGGCAACCGCGTCTTGGGCACCGGAGGTCTTCCGATCGACTCCGCGCGCGCCTTGAGCGCGGAACTGGCCGGAACACTGGGCAGCTTCCACTTCCAGGGCGAGTATTTCGATTTCAACGTCGAGCGGCCCCCTGGCAACGGGCCCAGCCTCAACTTCAGCGGCTATTACATCCAAGGCGGCTATATCCTCACCGGCGAGACGCGACGCTACAGCGCAAGCTCCGGTTCCTACGGCGGGGTTGCGCCGAATCACCCTTTCGACTGGAGGACGAGTGACTTGGGCGCATGGGAGATTGCCGCGCGCTACAGCATGGTCGATCTCAACGACAAGGACATCTTCGGCGGTCAGCAGGAGAACGTTACGCTCGGCCTGAACTGGTATGTGAACAGCAATATGCGCTTCATATTTAATTATATTAACGGCAAGGTGGACAAGCGGACGGATAGCGGCGGCGACATTGGCGCGAGGTACCAAGCCGTCGGTGCCCGCATGCAGATCGCGCTCTGACCTCAATCCGCGGAAGACCAAGGAATGACCACCGCACCGACGCCTCTTCCCTGACCTACAGCGGCGTGCCCCGCGCGCATATGGAGAATCGACGTATGCATCATTGTGCTCGCCGTCGAATCATTTGTTTAGATCTTTCTTAAGCCGCCGGAAGGTGTTCGACCTCATTGCGACGCTTGTACATCTCGCGGTCATACACGAGTGCTGGCTCACTCATAGTGTACGCCAACGGGGAGCGTGGCTCCCGGTTTCGGGAACGGATGAGCATGGGCAAGATCAGCCGACAACCGAGGGAACACCGATGAGATATCGATAGCGGAGATCGAGCTATGGTGGCGCGGATCACGAGGACATAGTGCATGGATTTACGCCATCTTCGATATTTCATCCCCGTTGCCGAAGAACTGCATTTCGGGCGAGCTGCCGAACGACTGAACATCGAGCAATCTCCTCTCTCGCGCACCATTAAGAAGCTCGAATCCGAGCTTGGGGTCGTCCTGCTCGAACGCACGTCCCGTGGTACACGGCTAACGTGGGCCGGCCAGGTCTTCCTGGAGGATGCTCGCCGGGTGCTGCTCTGCCTCGAACAAGCCAAGACCAACGCGAAGGCTGCATCTACCGGCTACCGCGGCACTCTCCGCATAGCATTGTCCGACGGCATCGCACGCAGCCGCCTGACCGCCTTGCTCGCACTGTGCAGGGAAGAAGAACCAGAGGTCGAAATCCGGTTGTTCGAGATACCGTTCTCCAAGCAACTGAAGGGGCTTCGCAACGATCTGTACGACGCGGGTTTCGCTTTGGCCGATGAGGTCGAGGACGGGATCGTCGCCGAGCCCGTTTGGCACGACCCCTTGGTCGTGGCCGTACCTTCCAGGCATCCCTTGTTGGCTCACCGGCGCGTGCCACTCCACGAAGTGGTCAACTACCCTCTGGTACTCTGCCATCCAGAAGTTTGCGAGGGATGCAGTCAGCAATTGGAGCGCATGCTTCGAACGGTGGACACGCAGCCCGTCGTGGCCGAGCATGTGGCCACGCACGATTTGATGTTGACACTGGTGGCCGCAGGCTACGGGGTCGGCTTCTCCAGCGCCGCACATCTCGAAGCCATCCATCACAAGGACGTGGTGGCCCGACCACTGGCCGGCCGCTCGTTCATGATGACGACCTTCCTGTTGAGGCCGGACAACGAACCATCCGAACAGTTGAGAAACTTCATCCGGCGCGTCAACCACGTCGGCACCTGAAAGCGCGAGGCCATGTTTCTTTTTTGGTCTTCGTCCAGACCGAAAAGGTATGACTGGCAGCGATGGCACCTTCCGTATACCGGAAGAGAATCCACCGATTCACGCAGCCAGCATCGACCTCCACCAAGTGGTTTCGTGTTTCCCGCGGTTCATCGCCCGAACGTCCTTTGATGCCTTCGTGATCAGGATCGAGACTTTCCGGGTCTCGAACATGCCGCGTGGCCCTACCGACTTCGATTCAGACGCTACGGGTCTTTACTGTTGCGTGACGAGCACGAACACTTATCCGTGGCATGGGGAAGCCAATGTCGGTAGCGAACGGATACGAAGTAATGAAATGACGTAGCGCTTTTTGCACATCTTCTGCGCTACCGGCCATTGGCGCCAGTCTACCCATCGTCGGACTCCTGTCCAGCCAAGCGCCCGTCGCATGTCCGCCGGACTGGAACCCGTCAACGCAGCCAGGGGGGAGCCAGATGACCAGAGCGGGACATGCGCAGACTGACCCATCCTTGCATTCCAGGGTCTTCTATAGGCCCATCGAAGCCGCCATCCGGTGGAGTGGTCTGCTGCGGTTCGAGGCCCGCATCCTCGATTCGATGAACGGCAAGGTCGTCCCCGAGTTGGATGATTTTCCGAGATGGCCGATGCTGCGCCTCAACGCTGAGCGCATCTTCGATGGGCTCAGAAACGGCGAGCTGCCGTATGGAAAGTCCGGCATCACATCGAACGACCCTGCGCTTCTCGAAGGCCCGGATCTCACGATACGGCACGTCGATCTCAAGGTGTGGATGACCCGCTTCTATCCGGATCAGAGACCGACGTTCCTGTTCGACGACATCGAACGTCGGCTTCATCCGGCGATCGGCATAGATGCCGTGCAGACCTTGCTGGCCGACCGGGAAGCACTGAAGGCCAGGCTCGCGGAAATGGAACACTCCTTCGACGTTCTGCATGAACGACATCGGGTGCTGTGCAAGCAGGTCGAAAGTCGAAGCGTCGCGGAGCACGAAGTGTCGCCCAGGAGCGAGGCGACCTACATCAATATCGTCGGCGGCCTTCTGGGCCTGCTGCTCGGGAAGTCGCCGAGCGGCAAACCTTACTCATCGTTCGAGACCATGGAATCCGTGATCAGCGCACTGCTCGCCCACCACGCGGGCCGCCCCGGCATGGCCGAGCGCACCTTGTGGGCCAAGCTCGCGCAGGCGCGGCGCCAAGTAGAAGACGCGCCGCGCTGACTGCAACTGCAGTCTCGTGCTCTGCAATTGCAGTGACTCTCCCGAAGAGGGTGTATTCAATACGAGGCACTTTCCGAACAGCGCCGATGAGCGTCGAGGAGTGCCCACCATGTCTTCGCAGAACTTTTCGCAGGTCGAACACCGCATCTTGCGGCGCGCCGAAGTCGAAGCCAAGACCGGCTTCAAGCGCGCCCACATCTACAGCCTGATGAAGGCCGGCAAGTTCCCCAAGGCGCTGCGCCTGGGGGTGCGCGCTGTGGGCTGGGATTCGGTCGAGATCGAGCAGTGGATCGCCGACCGTCTCAAAGAACGCGCCTGACGCTTCCTCTCGATTCATGTCGTTCGACGAGGAGAAGCCCATGCAGGTGGTATCCATCATTTCGACCAAGGGCGGCGTGGGCAAGACGACCACGGCAGCCAACCTGGGTGGCTTCGCCGCCGACGCGGGGCTGCGCGTGCTGCTGCTGGACCTCGACGTCCAGCCCACGTTGTCGAGTTACTTCGAGCTGCGCGAACGCGCGGCCGCCGGTATCTACGAACTGCTGGCCTTCAACGAGCAGAGCCTCGACCGCCTGGTGTCACACACCGCGATTCCGGGTCTCGACCTCGTTATCTCCAACGACGACAAGGGGCAGTTGAACACACTGCTGCTGCATGCGCCGGATGGGCGGCTGCGGCTGCGCAACCTGTTGCCCACCTTCAGCGCGCACTACGACCTGATGCTGATCGACACCCAAGGCGCGCGCAGCGTTCTGTTGGAGATGGCCGTACTGGCATCCGACTCGGCGCTATCGCCCGTCACGCCGGAGATCCTGGCCGCCCGCGAGTTCCGGCGCGGCACCCTGCAACTGATGCGGGACATCGCGCCGTACCGGGGTCTCGGCATCGAGCCGCCGGAGCTGCGCCTGCTCATCAACCGCGTGCATCCGGTCTCCAGCAATGCGCGGCTCATCCAGCAGGCACTGCGCGATCTGTTCCACGCCGAACCCGGCATCGCCGTGCTCGATACGAACATCCCCGCCATCGAAGCCTATCCGCGCGCTTCGACCATGGCGCTGCCCGTGCACCGGGTCGAGTGCCGGCGCCCCACGGGGCGCGCGACACCCGCCGCCTTCGACACGATGCGCGCGCTCGCCCGCGAACTGCTGCCCGAGTGGGAGTCGGCATTCACCCGACTGGAAGCCGGCGTGCATCGGAGGGTCAGCACATGACCGTCTCGCGAGCGCTCCATCGTGGACACAAACGCCTGAAGCCACTCATCGACTTCGCCATCAGAGAGGGCTGGACGGTCGTTCGCACGCCGGGCGGACACTTGAAGTTCACCAAGCAAGGCCTTCCGCCGATCTACATCGGCGCGACGGCCGGCGACCACCGCGCCGATCGCAACGCGCTCGCACGGCTGCGCCGCGCCGTCCGGATTACCCGCCAGACGGTCACGACCAGGGAGGCCGGCGCCGATGGCTGAACCGACCCCAAGGGACATGGCGGCCAAGCTGCTGGCCGACCGATTCGAGCACAGCGGCCCCGTCGCCGATGCGCTCAGTGATCCCATCGCGGATACGCCCATGACGGTAACGCTGGACCAGCTCCAGCCCTACGGCCTCAATCCCCGCGTCACGCGCAATCCCCGCTATGACGAGATCAAGGCCTCGATCCGGGAGCGCGGTCTCGATGCTTCGCCGGCGATCACCCGCCGTCCGGGCGAACCGCACTACATCATCCGCAACGGCGGCAACACGAGGTTGGCCATCCTGCGCGAACTGTGGAGTGAAACACGGGACGAACGCTTCTTTCGCATCCCATGCCTGTTCCGGCCCTGGCCCGAGCGCGGCGAGATCGTCGCATTGACCGGGCACCTCGCCGAAAACGAGCTGCACGGCGGCCTATCGTTCATCGAGCGCGCCCTCGGTGTCGAGAAAGCCCGCGAACTCTACGAGCGAGAGTCCAGCCAGGCATTGACGCAGACCGAACTCGCACGGCGACTGAGTACCGACGGCTACCCGATTTCCCAACCTCACATCAGCCGCATGCAGGACGCGGTGCGCTACCTGCTGCCGGCGATTCCCACCGTACTCTACGGTGGCCTGGGACGGCCCCAGGTCGAACGGCTGACGGCCTTGCGCAAGGCGAGCGCGCGCATATGGGAGGCGCGCAGCGCGAGCAAGCGTCTGACCGCAGATTTCCAGGCCCTGTTCCACGACGTGCTGGCACTGTTCGACGGTGACGCCGACGGCTTCTCGATCAAGCGCGTGCAGGACGAACTGATCGGCCAAATGGCCGAACTGCTGGAAGCAGACTACGACACCCTGACGCTGGAGATCACCGAAACCGAAAACCGGCAGCGCGTACTGATCGGCGAGCCATCGCCGCACGTCCCCCGACGTGCCGAAGCACCTGCTCATCCTGAAGTACCTGCATCGCACCCGACCGCACCCAAGCCATTGCCGGCCGTGGCGCAAGCACCGACACCACCTGCACCGCCAGAGACACCCGAGGTCGCAGAACCGACACGGGCTCTCGCCACGCCGGCGGATTCGCCCGGCACCTTGCAACCACCGGACGACGATCGCGACGAACGCCTGCGCGGTCATATCGTGTCGCCGGCGCCGACCACCGAACGCCTCCGATCCATCCAACGCCTGGTCGCCGATCAGATGGGCGACGCACTGCTGGACTTCGAGGCCAACGTCCTGCGCGCCATCCCGGTACAGGCCGGCGGGCTCTATCCGATCTCGGATGTCTGGTACATCGAACCAGGCCTCGACACACCGGATCGCCTGCGCGTACACATCGCGCAGTTCGCGCGCGAGATTGCCGAAGAAGTCGGACGGACCGACCACATCGAGCCGGTGGAAGACGGCATCGGCTTCATCTGCACCACGAATACCTTGGTGTCTGATACGCAGGCGATGCCGTTCGCCGCTCGCGCCGTTCTGATCTTGCTGCACGCACTCAGCGCGGGATACCCGCCGGCTGCCTCCGCAGCCGCCACACTCGACGACCTCCGGTTGACCGATGCCCTGGGACCACTGTTGCAGGGCCGCAAGGATGGCGGCAAGACGCAGGCATCACGCCTGAGCGATACCGGCCTGGTCAAGCTCTTTCGCCTCTTACGGCTCGCGCGTCGGTTGCTGGAACTGGAGGCCGACACGGGTGCGGGCACTGCCACACCCAGCGATCCATAGGGCCACGGGAGGCACGATGTCGGCACCGCATCCTCTCAACCAGGCCGTGATCGCCCAGGCACTGCACGATCTGCGCAACGGTCAGTTGCGCCGCTGCAAGGCCATGGGTTTCGGCGAACGTGAGCTGGATGCACTCAAGCATCCGGCGCTGGTCAGCGTGCTGATCAATGCCTCGGTGTCCTGGTGCTCGGTGAAGGTCAACCGCGACGTGCTGCATCGTTTGCTGCGACAGGTGGAGGATGTCGAGAAGGAGATCGCCACCGTCGATCGCATGCTGCGCCTGGGCGCGAGCACGGAGATGGTCAGCAAGTTCTACGGATTGACCCATCAAGAGGTAGCACTGCGGCGGGACATCCTCGGCCTGCCCAAACGCAAGGGGCGCCATCCGGTCTTGAGCGAGGCTCAGGAAACCGGGTTGTGGGAGCGCTGGAAACCCGCTATCGAACGGCGCGGCATCGCGCTCGACGACGACATGGCGATGCTCGAACTCACCCTGGACCTGGCCGAAGACCTCGCCATACCGGCATCCGTCATATGGGCGACCATCCGAAGCTGGATCGACCAGGGATTGGTGTAGGCCATGGGCACCGACCCTCCGCGTCGAACGAGCGGTCCCGTCTCCCTATCGGCCCTTCTGGACGAGGCCGAGCAGCGCCTGCGGCCTCAGCGAGTGGAAACGAATGCCGCCGACGGATTCCTGTTCAGCGGCAATCGCCATGAGAGCGTGCCGCGTGCGCTGTTCCTCGATCGACGACTCACGCCGCTGGAGCGCAATGCCTGGCAGGTGTTTCGCCTGCTGCTCAACGATGATGGCATCACGGCTTTCCCGACCTACGAGCAGTTGCGCCCCTACCTGGCCTCGATGCCCTGCGCGCCCAAGGCATCTCACGAGACGGTGGCGCGCGCGCTCACGCTGCTGCGCCTGACGCGATGGCTCAGCCTGGTACGGCGCAGGCGCGACCCGCGCACGGGACGCATTCAGGGCAACCTGTATGTGCTGCACGATGAACCGCTGACATCCTTCGAGGCCATGCAGCTCGACACGGACTATCTCGGTCTGGTCAGCCACGCACTGACACACGCGAGCAAGGCCGTGCAGCTCGTCGGGGTCCAGACACTCAGGGAGATCGACGAAGACCCGCTGCTCAGTGGCCGCACCTTGCCTACACGCCTGCAGGTGCTCGCGCACCGTCTGGCGAGCCAGGGATGGAGCACTCTCGAAAGTTATCCACAGAGCGAGACCATTCGCGATTCCGAAGAAGGCCAGGAAACCCTTCTTCGGAACGGCGAGTCACCGTCTTCGGAATCCGAAGCGGGGCGCAAAGCCGCGTCGGACGACGTTCTTCCGAATCCGAAGCAGGACCGTACTGTACGTAAAGAACGTATTGAAAATCATATAGTACGTACAGTACCGCACGCGCGAGAGCAGCTTCGTTTGCCGCAGCGCTTCCTCGCCTTGAAAGACGAACAACGGTCGGGAGCGCTGGTCGCTCTCCGACAAGTAGACGGCACGCTGCAACAGGCGGTGCTCGACGAGTGGGCTACGCGCTGCCAGGCTGGCGGCATCCGCAATCCGGCCGGTTATCTCTTCGGGGTCATTCAGAAAGCGATCAAGGGAGAGTTCCATGCCTGGGCCACCCGGCCGAAGCAAGAGCCGACCACGATTTCACCGGCGTCCCTGGAATCACTGCGCGCACCCGAGCGCGACTGGTCTCCCCCTGTGACCAATCACGAGACCGCGAAGCAGCATCTGTGCCGCCTCCAGGATTTGCTCAAGGAGAGCTAGAATGATCCGCTGCCATCGGCGAACCGAAGTCGATCTCGCGCAATCGCAGCATGCCGCATTGCATGCAGGTGTCGACGAGACTGAGAATCCAGGCAACCCGTTCGGAATCCGGTTCGGCGATCAGGTCGAACGAACCATCCGACTGCACGGTGTGATAGCCATCCAAGCTGCGAAGCGTCGCATGCGCTCCTCCGATCCCAAGGCCCCTGTATGCCGCCTCCACGCCAGGCGTGGCATGCCCCGGCCCGATGGAATGAAATTGCGCGAGAGCCGAGGCCACGGTTCGTTTGACCTGCGCGAACTCGCCAGGCGTTCTCTCCCGTTGCTCAATCCGAAACCGTTCGGATTCGTCGGACAGGTAGCCGTGCACATCGAAAGTGTCGTTCATCGTTTCCTCTCCGGCCGCTGAATCGCCGGTCCGATTCGAGCCGGAGCCATCGAGCGATTTGGCGAACATGGCATATCGCCGGGCGTTCGGCTGACGCCCCCGTCTATACCAGTGGTATAGGTCCAAGCAGCGCCATCGTGGGCTGGTGCTTCGATCATGAGAATTATGAACTCGAACAGCCTCAAGGACATCTCTCGGAACTGTCCCTCACCGCACGGCGATAGCCCAGCAAGCGGCGCCTCGCAATGAGGTTCCATCCCGATACGCTTTGTTCACTGACAGCCTTCCGGTGCTCGCCGATGCTGGCGACTCGTTTCCTCACAGCGAGTCGTCTCCATGGCCAACGAACCCCTGCAACTGAATCTCGGGTCGCTGCGCAGCGCGATGGCGCTGACGCTGCACACGCATCACGCCTCACGCATCTGGCACGGCCGCGCGCCCGTCGAAGGGCGACCCGGCATCATCGGCTTGAACGGTTTCATCTCGATCATGAACAAGCTCAAGCGCGGCGCCGAGCAGGATGACCCCTACTCGGACTGGTGGATGCTGCGTATCGAGGAGAAGATCACCGACACCAAGGCGCGGTTGCAGGTGCTGCGCGAACAGGTCGATCAGGCCTTGGCCGACGTTCCGCCGGCACTGAGCGTGGGCGAGAACCTCAACGTGCAGCCGGTCAAGCTGCCGCTGTACGTTTCCTCTCAGCTCGGCTTCATGGCGGTCTATCTGCTGGCCGACTACGACGACTTGGCCCGCCGCCTGATCCTGGCGCATCACACGGCGCTGATCGACCGCAGCACGATGGAGCGCTGGCTCAACGACGGCGCCCACGCGCTGCGCAGCCTGTTTTCCCTGGCCCAGCAGTACAAGTATTCGGGTGCGCAGCGCGACGACTTCGCGGCCAACAACGCCGTGGCGCGGGCCGCCCGCGAAAAGTACGGCGAACTGCCGCAGGACGTGCTCGAAGGCACGCGCCGATCACGTTTCGCGCCGCCTCTGGTGCGCCGCACTCCGCTGACTGCCACTCGACGCGAGCCTGCCGAAGCCAGGGCCAGCACACCGGCGGAATCCGCGGATGAACCCACCACCGAGGCGACGGCCGAAGAACCCGCCCAACCCGACAAACCCAAGCGATCGAGGAAGTCTGCCAAGACGATCGAATCCACCGATGGGGGCGAACTGGCATGACCGAGCAAGCCACCGAGGCATCTCGGCACTTCGTTCCGTTGGAACAGCCCGACTTCCGGCGGCTGGAACACGCAGCCTACCTAAAAGGCCTTTTGAAGCCTTTTAAGGGTAAGGGGAGTTTGGAGACCTGGGCCAACCAGTGTGCGGTGCTGCGCGACGACCTGATCACACTGGCGCAACGACGGGTGCTCCCGCAAGCGCGCGGTTACCCCTTCAACCTGCTCGGCGTGCAACTGGCCCAACAGACCACTGGCGCAGGGACGACCTTCCTGCGCTGGCGCAACCTCGACCGTTCCTGCATGGGCGTCGAACTGTGGGAGGCGCTGCTCGCCGCTTCCGCGACGCCGGCCACGTTGATCGACGACCTCTACGCGATGGAGATGCAACGCATCGCGCTCAACATGCAGGTCAGTCTCACACACAGTATCGCCCGCCAGGCCCTGGACTGCGCCGGCAAGATGGCTCGAGCCGAGGCGGCCTACCACCGGCGCGTCCAGGGGCGCGTCACCATCCCCAAGGAGTCCACGACATGAGCACGCACTTCTACGGCGAGGGCAACATCGGTTCCGCGCCGGACTATCGCGAATTCTCCAACGGTAACGACGAACCGCGCCGCTTGCTGCGCCTGAACGTCTATTTCGACAACCCCGTGCCGACCAAGGAGGGCTATGAGGACCGCGGCGGCTTCTGGGCGCCGGTGGAACTGTGGCATCGCGACGCCGAGCACTGGCAGGCGCTGTACCAGAAGGGCATGCGCGTGCTGGTCGAAGGTCGCACCGTGCGCGACGAATGGGAAGACGCCGACGATAACGAGCGCGTCACGTTCAAGATCGAGGCGCGCCGGGTCGGCATCCTGCCGTATCGCATCGAGGCCGTCACGCTGAGCCCCAAGGGATAGGCCGCCGAGCCACCCCAAGGTGAATGATCGCCATGGGTGAACGGCTGGAACGACCATCGGCCGCTCACCCTGCGCCAGCTATACCACTGGTATAGCGCTGCTCACGTCCAGGGAACGCCAGTCGCGGAAGCGGCTGTAGCAGTTCACGTTCGCTTCCCGTGCGCCAACGCATACCGCGGGCGCACACTGCGCCGGCAGAACCTGGTTCCCATCGCTTCCGCGTTGTTTGCTGCCCGTCGCATCGTCGATGGCGATGATGACGGGCAATCGACAGCATCACGTTTACCCAGGAGGCTCGATGCGCCTGTTTCTGTGCGAGAAGCCTTCCCAGGGCAAAGACATCGCCCGCGTGTTGGGCGCTTCGCAGCGCGGTTCCGGTTGCTACAGCGGAGCGGGTATCACGGTGACCTGGTGCATCGGCCACTTGATCGAGACGGCGCCACCGGAAGTCTACGGCGAATGCTACAAGCGCTGGTCCATCGAGCAACTGCCCATTCTTCCCGAACGCTGGCGCATCGAGGTCAAGGCTTCGACGGCGGCGCAGTTCAAGATCGTGAAGCGGCTCGTCGAACAGGCCGGCGAACTGGTGATCGCCACGGACGCGGATCGCGAGGGCGAGATGATCGCCCGCGAGATCATCGACCTGTGCGGATACCGCGGGCCGATCCGGCGGCTGTGGCTGTCGGCGCTGAACGATGCGTCGATCCGCAAGGCCCTCGACGCGCTCAGGCCGGCGACCGACACCTTGCCTCTGTATTTCTCGGCTTTGGCCCGTTCGCGCGCCGACTGGCTGGTAGGCATGAACCTGAGCCGCCTGTTCACGGTGCTCGGGCGCCAGGCCGGCTATGGCGGCGTGTTGTCGGTGGGTCGCGTGCAGACGCCGACGCTGAAACTGGTGGTGGACCGCGACCGTGAGATCGCGCGTTTCGTTTCCGTGCCGTATTGGGCGATCGACGTGTCCTTGTCTTATGCCGGTCAGTCGTTCACGGCGAACTGGATACCGCCCGAGGGTACGACGGATGACGCGGGACGCTGCCTGCAACGGCCTGTGGCGCAGCAGGCCGTCGAGCGGATTCGCACGGCACGCGAGGCACGGGTGGTCTCGGTGGAAACCGAGCGTGTGCGCGAGGCGCCGCCGCTGCCATTCGACCTCGGCACCTTGCAGGAAGTGTGCTCGCGGCGGCTCGGCCTGGACGTGCAGGAGACGCTGAACATCGCGCAGGCACTGTACGAAACGCACAAGGCGACCACTTATCCGCGCAGCGACTCGGGCTACCTGCCCGAGAGCATGCTGGCCGAGGTGCCGACGGTGCTCGATGCGCTGCTCGCCACCGACCCCGACCTGCGCCCACTGCTCGACAGACTCGGCCGCACGCGGCGGTCGCGTGCCTGGGACGACGCGAAGGTATCGGCACACCACGGCATCATCCCGACCCTGGAGCCGGTGAATCTTTCGGCCATGTCGGACAAGGAACTGGCGGTGTACGGACTGATCCGGGTGCACTACCTGACGCAGTTCCTGCCACATCACGAGTTCGACCGCACGGTGGCACGGCTCACCTGCGCCGGACATTCGTTGCAGGCTGTGGGCAAGCAGATCGTCGAGCCCGGCTGGCACCTGGCGCTGCCCGACAAAGAACCGGAGGCCACGGGCGACGATTCCACGCGGCGCAGCCAAACATTGCCCGCGCTCGCTTCCGACACGCTGTGCATCGTCGGCCAGGTGGATCTGAAAGCACTCAAGACGCAGCCGCCCAAGCCCTACACGCAGGGCGAGCTGGTCAAGGCGATGAAGGGCGTCGCCAAACTGGTCGCCGATCCACGCCTGAAGGCGAAGCTCCGTGACACCACGGGCATCGGCACCGAGGCCACGCGCGCCGGCATCATCAACGGTCTTCTGACCCGAGGCTACCTGGTGAAGAAGGGACGCACCGTCCGCGCGACCGAGGCGGCCTTCACGCTCATCGACGCCGTGCCGGCGGCGATCGCCGATCCCGGCACCACGGCCATCTGGGAACAAGCCCTGGACATGATCGAAGCCGGACAGATGACGCTGGACACCTTCATCGACAAGCAATCGGCCTGGGTCGCGCAATTGGTTCAGCAGTACCGCGGCACCACGCTGTCGATCGAACTGCCGACAGGACCGGCCTGCCCGGCGTGCGGCGCGACGACGCGCCAGCGTAACGGCAAGAACGGCGCCTTCTGGTCGTGCAGCCGATACCCCGATTGCAAGGGCACCGTGCCCGTCGAATCCTCGGGCCGACGTCGCACCACGTCGCGCAAACCACGCCGATCGCCGCCCATGGCGAACTGATCGGCACAGAACCCCTCGTCTTCGCCTGCCGGCCCTGGTGGCGAGGCGGCGCCCCGCAGTCCGCGGGGCACTCCCCAGCATGCCTTTCCCTTCTGCAACGGCGTGCACGCCTGGCGGCCCTCGGCTGCAAGGCGAGAAGGCAGTTCCTCCACGAGCCGCATGCGATGCGGTTCGAGCTGATCGGATGTGCTTCCGTTGGCTCCGAAGGGTCTCCTGGCGCCTTGCTCACCGCAGGGAACGAGCCGCCAGGAGACCCTTCGGGGTGAACGGTACTCGGCGCCGGCGCCCACCGGCGAAACAACGGGTTCCCTTTGTGCGCGGATGCGTGCCAGAGGTTTCCGGCCCCAGCCACGAAACGGGCCGGGTGCGATTGCTGGAACGGCGGCAGGCTTCGACGACGGCCCATGCCCTGCGACAGCCCACGGGTGGTGATTCGTCTCCGCCGAAGGCTCACGCCTTCGGCTGCTTTTCTCCCTTTCCACCGTACTCCCGCCGCGACAAGGCCAAGCAATCGGGCATCCACCGCGAGCGGATTCCGGCTCGCCAGCGCACACCACACCCACGAATCTATGTCCATGCGCGCTGACTTGCGTCAGCACCATGCCCAGGCAGCTTCGGTCTTCAAGGCTGCATCGCGGTACTTCCGCGCCGACCGATCCAGTCCGCTTCGCATCGCCCCGCGGACGATCGCCACGCCCTGGCGACGATGCTGTGTTCCACCCCACGGGAGTCGCTTCGTCCCGTCGGGACGTGGCGCTTCCCATGACCTCCAAGGAGAGCACCATGTCCTTCGATCCTGTCGTACCCCAGCCCGCAGCCGCTTGCGGCCTGCTGGCCTCGGTCCATGTAGGCAAACGCCTGCCCCTGAAGGTGCTGCGCAGTGCCGCCGGGCACTACATCGGCACCTTCGACGACGGTCCCGTTTCCCGAGATTCCGTCGAGTATTTCCCCACCCGCGAGGCCGCTCGCCATGCCCTGGAAACCGGCGCATGGACGCAGCGCCGGCATCCGTGATTCACACCATCAGGAGAACGTAGTCATGAACGCAATGAGTGAACAGGCGGTCTTCGACGAGATCGCCGCCAACCAACGGCATTTTTCCAAGGCATCACAGGCTTTCTTCGACGCATGGAAGCGCGGCGTCGAGCTGGCCGGTCACGACCTGTTCGGCGACGGCACTCGGGAATGCCTGGACTCGGCCGTGGACAAGTGGGACTTGCGCCCGAACGTGGCCATCATCAGGAAGGTCATCGGCGCCATGAGTTCCGGCGAAAAGGTTTTCCTCGCCGCGATGGTGAGCTTCTACAACGCCAACGACGGCGGCGCGCTGCTCAAGCGGGTCGGCGTCCACGGCCTGGCCGACTTGGGTGGTCTGGATCTGGAGCGGCGCAGGATCATCGCCACGCTGATCCTCAACTACACCGGCTGGTAGCAGCCCTTCGTCCGAGACCGTCACGCCTGACGGGCTCTTTTTTTCATCCCTCTGGGGTCGATCCCCGGTGGGGGATCGGCTTCGCCTTTCCTCTACTGGAGATTCATCATGAACCCCGAAACCAATCCTTTCATTCGCGGCTACGACCGCCTGTCCATTCAGCGACTGGTCGCCATCTCCTACGATGACGACTGCCCGCTGACCTATCTTCCTCTGCACGAATCGCAATCCCATCTGCGCGATGACGAGATCAGGCGCTTCGAGTGTGTTTTTTGCGATGACTTTGCGCTGGTCGCCGAAGGCCAGAACGTGCCGGCCGAGTTGGACGCACGTTGCTCAAGCCACGGCGTCGCGCTCATAGTGGTCTACGCCATCATGGCCGACGACGCAGGACAGCCGATACACGTCGGCGACACGTACTCCGACGAGGCGGCGCGGGAAGTCGTGCGGCGGCTGTCTTTCTCCACCGGCCACTACAGCCGGTGCTGGGAGATCAGCTCCGGGCACATCCCCGAGGAAGTGCGGCAGTACCTCGAAGACCTGGCCGACGCTTCCACGCTCACGGGTCTGTTCTTCGAGGCGTTTCGCATTCCAGACAGCGATGCCGTGGGCGTGAAGCTGATCGCCACGCCCTGGACCGACGAGAACCTCAAGTTCGTCGATGGTCGCGACGCCCAGGCACTGCACAATGAGCAGACCGATGCGTGCGTCCCGCAGTCGTTGATCACCGTGATGCAACTCGCGGCCCTGGCCGATGTGCGCATCCTGATCTTCGACCCGAACGCCGAGATTCTGGACGGTTTGCCCGTCTACGACGACTGACCATCGTGCCCACCTTGAGCCCTCTTTGCGGGGCTCTTTTTTTGCGCGCGTCTCCAACAAATGGGGCGACGGCAAGAACCGATTGGCGGTCGCCGATCCGGCGGGCCGGTGCCACGCTCCGACCATGTTCCGCTGCTCCGTCAGCGACATGCCCAGGTAGCCACGATCTTCGAGGCTACGGCGCGGTTCCGACCGCGTTGATCGACCAGTTCGCACCGGCATCCACGGCGAACGGCCACCGGTTCTCGATGGCGATGCCATGCAGTCGTTTCTTCAACCCACGCGGGGGTTACACACTCCCCGCCAGGGTCGGGTGTGTCTCCGCATCTTTGTTCACAGGAGATTCACCATGACCACTTCCAACGACAAGTCTTTCTTCGATCTGCACATCACCGGCCTCGGGTATCTCAATCGCATTCGCGAGGTGAGGCCCAAGAAAGGTGATGCCTTCCTCGCCTGCGACATCGCGGCGCTCAATGGTCCGAGCGACGATCCGGAATACCGCCGGTTCGACGTGCGGGTTTCGGGCAGCCAGGCGCAGCACTTGATCCGCCGTTGCGAGCAGGCCGTCAAGGCCGAGCGCAAGGTGCTGATCGGGTTTCGCCTGGGCGATCTGTGGACCGACATCTTCACCTACACCAAGGGGAAGCGTGCCGGCGAACAGGGCGTCAGCCTGAAGGCCCGTCTGCTCTTCGTGAGCTGGATCAAGGTCGATGGTCAGCTCGTTTACAAAGCCGAAGCCAAGGACGAAAAGCCTGCCGCTTCGTGCGAGCCCGCCGCCCCGACTGCACCCGCAGCCGACGAGGCGGTTTCCGGCACCGGCACCGTCGAGGAGCCGGCGCTGGCCGAAACGGCCTGACCCACGAGGCCCCCTCACCGGGGCCTTGCTTTCCTTCTCTCCATCGAGACCCCGACCCATGCGGCCGGAGCCTCCCGCACATCATCGTAAGGAGCTGACCCATGATCACACTCCCTGGCCAGTTGGCCATCAGAACCATCCACGGCAGGAACGGCGACTTCAATGTTGGCCGCCTCGCCACTTCCATTGGCGAGTTCGTCATCAAGAATGCCGAACTGGACCAGTACCGCGAAGGCAAGTACGACGGCGATTTCGTCATCACCGAGATTCGTCCTTCCACGTACCACACCAGCGGTCGCATGGTCATCGAGATCCGCGCTCACCTGGGCGGCATGACGTTATCGAACATCGACCCGCTGAGCAGGGACGAAGCCAACCGGCTGAGCCCGCAGGAGGTCGACCCGATCGACGAGGAAGCGCAGACACCGGCGCCTGCCGTCGCCTCGACGCCCGTCGAAGCGAAGGCTCCGGCATCCAGCGATCCCCTGGTCGACACCGCACCGTTCGGCGCGGACGTTCCTGCCAAGCCGGCTGCCACGCAGACGGCGCAGGATGAGGATGCCACGCTGTTCGGCGCGCTCTGGCCGCTGGGTGACGTCGTGAAGCTCGATGCCACCGTCGATCGTCGTGTGCTGCGTCAGCAGCGCGACCGTCTCGGTGTCCTGGGCTACGAGTTCGCTCCGCTGTCCCAGGACTGGCACCTGGTCTCCGCCTGATCCAACCGTCGCCTCCGGCGACGTTTCCACCACCCGCCGGGGTACTTCCCCTGGTGGGGAGTGCTCCGGCTTTTTTTCACAGGAGAACTCCCATGGGCTGGTACTTCTCGCGGCAAACCCGCGACCAACTGATCCGTGAACTGATCCGACCGCAGGAGAGCGAACGCGCTCGCTCGGAGGTCATCGCCCACACCCTGCGCGGCAACGTGCTGTGGTCCGTGGTGCGCGTGACCGCCAAGCAGGCGGGCGTGCTCGACCTCGCCGAAGGCGAATCCACGACTTTCATCCGCTGCGACCTGCTGCAAGGCTCGGCTGGCGAATGGGGCCACAAGCCCCTGGATGAATCCATGCATCCCTACTACTACTCGTGCCCGCTGCGCTATCTCGACATGGCGCCCGTGCGATCCAGCGAGTGGCGTGAAGGGGTACGCGACTATCACCAACAGCGCCGAACGAGACGAGCGTCGGCCATGCCGTCGACCGTCTGACACGGCTTTTCATCCACCCGAACCGGGGCACTCGTTCGCCCCGATGGGGCACGGGTGCCTCTCTTACTCAAGAGGACATCACCATGCCCACACACTCATCCCCGCAACCGCTGTATCGCATCGACGAGTGCCCCGACCTGATGGCCGACGGCTGCATCGGCGACGAGCACGGCAACCTGGTCTTTCTGTCCGTCTGGGCGCGCGATACCGCCGTTCAGGAGTTCCTTGCCCGATTGACCCTCAGCCGGTCTCAGCAGGGACTGGATCAGTTCCATCTCGTCACCGATCAGGCGTCGATCCCGGTGTTCGTCGGCAACGTCGAGAACCTGGAGAAACGCACCACGCGCGCCTTCCGGCGCACGCTGTTCGGCTCCATGGTCCATCTGTGGCTGTTCGACAAGCGCTGCGTGAAGCCCGACAAGGCCAATGCCGGCGCGCTGGCCCTGCTGCCAAGGGCCGTGTCCGACCACACCGAACGCCTGTGGGCGCTGGTGCGGGAGACATGCCCGCTGCCGCTGCTCGATCACTGGCGCGACGACGTGCTGGCGCTGTTGCGGTCGCGGGACATGCTGATCCGCCTTCCATTCGCCCTCGGGCCGCTGGAAGGTCATCGGCTGGCCCTGGACGTTTCGGCGCTGACCACGGCGCTGGGCGAACTGATCCGCACCGGAACGCTGGGTGTTTCTCAGTACGAACTGGCCACGGGCAAACCGCTGCGGCGGGTGGCCTGAAGCCCGACCACCGGGCATGTGCGCCGCGCATGCCCGCTTTCATCCCACTTCTTCACAGGAGATTCCCATGGCTCTCATGTTTCCGCGCCTTGCGCGCAATTTCATACGCAACGGCTACTTCCCGACGGACGAACCCACGTTGGAAAGAATCCTGTCCGCACTGGCGCCGTCTCCCGGCCCCCTGTGCATCCTCGATCCCTGCGCCGGCGAAGGCGTGGCGATCGCCGAAGCCGCTCATGCCCTCGGGCGCGAGCAGGTGAAGGCGTTTGCCGTCGAGTACGACGCGGAGCGCGCGGCCCATGCGCGCAGACTCGTCGATCGTTGTCTGCACGGCGACCTGATGGACGCGCTGATTTCCCGGCAGTCCTTCGGGCTGCTGTTTCTCAATCCGCCCTACGGCGATCTGACCCGTGGTGTCGATGGCAACATCGGTTATCAAGGACAGGGCTGCCCGCGGCTGGAGAAGCTGTTCTATCAGCGCAGCATCCCGCTGTTGCAGTACGACGGTGTGCTGGTACTCATCATCCCGTTCTACGTGCTCGACGCCGAGTTCGTGGGCTGGCTGACCCGTCACTTCGCCGACCTGCGCATCTACCGAGCGGTGGAGTCGCAGTTCAAGCAGGTGGTGATCTTCGGTCGGCGTGTTCGTCAGCGCGAGCAGGTGTCCGACGACACCAAGACCGCGCGCGGTCTGCTGCTCCAAGTCGGGCAAGGCGACATCGAGGCCGAGGAACTGCCGTGCGAATGGCCGTTCCTGCCATACACGGTCCCGGCGTCTGCCACCGAGCCCGAGCACTTCTATCGCGTCACGCTCGAACCCGAGCAGTTCGCCGACGAGGTACAGCGCCTGCAGGGGCTGTGGCCGGCGATCGACACGCACCTGGGGGCCGCGCAGCAATCCCTGCGGCCACCGGCGCGCGCGTTGTCTTCGTGGCATCTCGCCCTGGCCCTCGCGGCCGGTGCGATCTCGGGCGTCGTGACCTCCAGGACCGGCAAGGTGCTGGTGGTCAAGGGCGATACCCACAAGGAGAAATCCTTGACGACGGAGTACACGGAACGGGATGACGGCTCGGTCGCCGAGACGCGCATCCTCACCGATCGCTTCGTTCCCGTGATCCGCGCATGGGACATGACGCCCGGCTCCCCGACGCGGGGAGAGGTGTTGACCATTCGCTGATCGCTTTTCCCTGACGGTTCGCCGTCGTTTTCATCCACCCATCGGGGTCCAGTCACCCCGTGGGGTGCCGTGGCCCCTTCATTTCGAGAGGTAATCACCATGGCACTCGCAGTTCTGTCTCAACCACGTTTCCGGGCTGGCCGACTGGTCATGACCGCGGGCGTGAACGACCTGGTTCAACGGGGCGCATTGAATCCCGTGCCCTATCTCCGGCGCCATCTCGGCGGCGACTGGGGCGATCTTTGCAATGACGACAAGCGGCAGAACGATGCCGCGTTGAAGTCCGGCGAGGATCGATTGTTCTCGTCCTATCAGGTCACGCCCGACCTCAAGCTCTGGATCATCACCGAATGGGATCGCAGCGTCACCACGCTGCTGCTGCCCAGCGAGTATTGATCTCGTTTTCCAGCGGCGCCTGAAGCGTCGCGTTTCTTCCCACCCCTGGGGCATGTCATCGCCCCTTCGGGGGAGGTGCATGCCCCTTCTTCTTAGGAGCATCACCATGTCCCTCGATCTCGACACTGTTCCCGAAACCGCCGTGCAGGGCGACCTGCTCGAAGCGGCTGCTTCTCCACTGACGATCAGCCTGCAGGACTTCGTTTCGGAGTTCGGCGACAAGCTGCTCGATTCTCTCAATCGCGCCAACCCGCCGGTCTACATCGGACAGGCACGGGCGCATCGCCAAGTCATCCTGGCCGGCCTGAAGCGGAAGCTGTTTGGCGCCCAGGCCGAAGTGGTCCATGCCGTCACCGAGCTGCTGGTCGATCAAGGCGAACGCGCCGCGATCGTCAACGGCGAAATGGGCTGCGGCAAGACGACGGTGGGCATTGCCACCGCCGCCGTGCTCAACGCCGAAGGCTACCGCCGCACGCTCGTCCTGAGTCCGCCGCACTTGGTCTACAAGTGGCGGCGCGAAATCCAGGAGACGGTGGTGGGCGCCAAGGTCTGGGTGCTCAACGGCCCGGACACTCTGGTCAAGCTCATCAAGCTGCGCGAGCAGTTGGGTGTGCCACCCCAGGGGCAGGAGTTCTTCGTCCTCGGCCGTGTGCGCATGCGCATGGGCTTTCACTGGAAGCCGGTGTTCGTGCGTCGGCGTACCCGTCACGGTGACGTGGGGGCGTGCCCGCATTGTGGGACCGTCGTCACCGATCTCGACGGTGAGCCGATCAACCCGATCGAACTCGAAGCGGAGGAAACCCGCCGCCAATGCGGCCGCTGCGCCTCGGCACTGTGGACGCTGATTCGTCCCAGGGGACTGTCCGCGAGTGATCAGTCCTCGGCCGTGCTCAAGGCCCTGAAGCGCATTCCCACGATCGGCGAAGTCACCGCGCAGAAGCTGATGCAGAAGTTCGGTGATGCGTTTCTCGCGTCGATGCTCGGGGACAACATCCACGAGTTCATCAACCTGATGGACGGCAACGGCGAGTTGGTCTTCAGTGACCGGCAAGCCCATCGCATGGAACGTGCGATGGCCAACATGGAGTTCGGCTTCGGAGAAGGTGGCTATCAGCCTTCGGAATACGTCAAGCGCTACCTGCCGCAAGGCACGTTCGACCTGCTCATCGCCGACGAGGCGCACGAGTACAAGAACGCCGGTTCCGCCCAGGGACAAGCGATGGGTGTCCTGGCCTCGAAGGTGCGCAAGACGCTGCTGCTGACCGGCACCTTGATGGGCGGCTACGGCGACGACCTGTTCTACCTGCTGTTCCGAGCCCTGCCGGGGCGAATGATCGAAGACGGCTATCGGCCGAGCAAGCAAGGCAGTCTGACGCCGGCCGCGATGGCGTTCATGCGCGATCACGGCGTGCTCAAGGACATCTATTCCGAGAGCAACGGCTCGGCCCACAAGACCGCCAAAGGCAGCAAGATCACCGTGAGAACGGTGAAGGCTCCCGGATTCGGTCCCAAGGGCGTCCTGCGCTGCGTCCTGCCGTTCACGGTCTTCCTCAAGTTGAAGGACATCGGTGGCAACGTGCTGCCGCCCTACGACGAGGAGTTCCGCGAAGTGGCGATGAACGCGGAGCAGGCCCAGGCCTACGGACGCTTGTCCGGTCAACTGACCGCCGAGCTGCGGCAGGCCCTGGCGCGCCGCGACACGACGCTGCTGGGTGTGGTCCTCAACGTGCTGCTGGCCTGGCCGGACACGTGCTTTCGGTCGGAGACGGTCAAGCATCCGCGGACTCGCAATCTGCTGGCGTTCGTGCCGTCGCTGTTCACCGATCTGGAGGTCATGCCGAAGGAGCGGGAACTCATCGACATCTGCCGCGAGGAAAAGACGGCAGGCCGCAAGGTGCTGGTCTACAGCGTCTACACCGGAACCCGCGACACCACGTCGCGGTTGAAGGTGTTGCTGGAGCAGGAAGGTTTCAAGACGGCGGTACTGCGCGCGAGCGTAGACGCCTCCCGTCGCGAAGACTGGATCGCCGAGCAGATCGACCGCGGCATCGACGTGCTCATCACCAACCCGGAGCTGGTGAAAACCGGCCTGGACCTGTTGGAGTTTCCGACCATCGTGTTCATGCAGTCGGGCTACAACGTGTACTCGCTTCAACAGGCCGCGCGCCGTTCATGGCGCATCGGCCAGAAGCAGCCGGTCAGGGTGATCTACCTGGGCTATGCGGCCACCTCGCAGATGACCTGCCTGGGGCTGATGGCCAAGAAGATCACCGTGTCGCAGAGCACGTCGGGAGACGTGCCGGAATCCGGGCTCGACGTTCTCAATCAGGACGGCGACTCGGTGGAAGTGGCGCTGGCACGGCAGTTGGTGCACTGAGTTTCGTTCAATCTTCGGCGGCCCCTTCTGGGGCCGCTCTTTCTGTGGTTCGCCAAACATCGAGCGCAGCCTTTCATACTCGGCGGCGGTATCGTCTCCCAACAGGGTACGAATCGATCGAAAAATATGATTTCGACCGGGTGGCCCTGGGACCGTAGGGCAGCAGTGGTTTCGCGTTACGTATCACCAAGAGTCATATAGCGCGAACCGATTGCCATTGATCCTCCTTGTCCTCCCGAGGAAGGCTTCTTCCAACCAAGGCAATGTCCATCCAAGAAATCGGTCGGCCCGCGGTTCCCTTTGTCCGCTGATACGACGGCCTTCCCCTGCGATGGTGGCGTCACGACGCACCTGGGGACTGCCCATGCCAAGCCTTCGCCTCCGACATCCAGCCAGACGCCTCGCCCTCGTGGCGGCCGGCCTACTCGCCATCGTCCTGGCCACCGGATGCACCACGACCGCCATCGCGCCCGCCACGATCGAGCCGGAGCCCGAGGCACGCCCGCAGACCATGCCGGATGGCTGGGTTCCCGTCGCGCGATACGGCCGCTACACACTGGTGGAACTGGCGCCGGGGGCTGCTCAGCGTGACTTGCTGCTACAGGTCATCGACGTATCGATGCCGGCGACCTTGCCCGCGACGGTGGGCAACGCCTTGCGCTACGTGCTGCTGCGCTCGGGCTATCGTCTCTGTGAGCACGACACCCAGGCCGGCGCGCTCTACCAGTTTCCGCTGCCGGCGGCACATCTGCATCTCGGCCCGCTGACGCTGCGCGAGGCCTTGCTGACTCTGGCGGGGTCGGCCTGGGATCTGAAAATCGACGACACGGCTCGCCGCGTGTGCTTCGCGCGGCGCGTCGATGACGGCGATCTTTCGCCGTTCGACCCGGTGCCGGCCCCGGCAGAGCCCGCCGCCACGGCCATTCCGCTGTCGTGGCCGGAGGTCTCGCCATGAGGAATCCCCTGGAGTCATCGCCGGCACGCCGCGTTCGTCCGCTGCACGTCGTCACGGCGACGTGGTTGTCGCTCATCAGCCTGGTCGTCATCGTCGATCACGTGGCCCTGTCCCGGCTGGCCGAGGACAGTCAGGCCACCGCGCAAAGCGCCCGAATCGCCGTGCTGGAGCAAACCCTGTCCGAGTGGGGACAACGGGTGGATGCCATCGAACGGCGACCCGAGGCACTGACACAAGAGGGTTTCGTCGGCGTGCGACGAGCCATCGAGGAGCGACTTTCCCGGATCGAGCAGTCCGCAGCCGATCATGCCGCCGCGAGCGAGCTGGCGCTTCTGAAGGAGCGTGTGGATCGGCTCGAAGCGCGCGTGGAAAGAACCAGGCAGGCCCCGGCGCCACAGGCCGCGCCGACACCGCGCCCGGCGCCGACCGAATCCGCCCGGCCCAGGATCGTCGAACCGCCGTTCCGACTGTTGGGCGCCGAGCTGCGTGCCGGCGAGCGCTTCCTGTCCATCGCACCGGCAGGATCTGGATCGCTGGCGGAGGTCCGCGTCCTGCGTCCAGGAGAAAGCCTGGACGGTTGGCGGCTCGATTCACTGGATGCGCACACCGCGGTCTTCTCATTCGAGGGCCAGGTGCGGCAGCTCGCGGTGCCGCAGGCGCTGCCGTGAAGACGCCTCTCGTTCATCTCGCGCTGGTGTGGAGCATCGCAGCGATGATCTCCGCACCGGCAATGGCGCAGAACGCACCTGCCGCCGATTCGCGCATCGTCCGCAGCCAGGACCGGCCCGCCGCCGAAGCCGAACTCGACGAACGCCTGGCACGCGATTGGGGATTGCAGGCCGAGGAATGGGCGCGCTACCGCCAGTTGATGCAGGGTCCGTTGGGCGTGTATTCGCCCAATCTCGATCCCCTCACGGCACTCGGCATCGAAGCCCGCACGGATCAGGAGCGCCGCCGCTACGCCGAACTGCAAGTGCGGGCCGAAGCGCGCCGCACCGAGAAGCTGCTGGCGTATCAGCGCGCCTACGACGACGCCTGGAAACGGCTCCACCCCACGCTTCGGCCCGTCGTCCTGGACGGCGCCGGCAGTGTCGCCACGGCATCCGGTGCGCCGGATCGGCTGGCCGTCTTCATCAAGGAGGATTGCGCGCCCTGCGAGCAGCGCGTCAGACAACTGCAAGCGGCCGGCACGGCCTTCGACCTCTACATGGTCGGCAGCCGCCAGGACGACACGCGCATCCGGCAGTGGGCGGCGCAGGTCGGCATCGACCCGGACAAGGTGCGTGCGCGAACGATCACCCTGAACCACGACGCCGGCCGATGGCTGTCGATCGGCGTGCAGGGCGAGCTGCCTGCCGTCGTGCGTGAGGTCGGTGGGCAATGGCGGCGTCAATGAGCCTTCGCCGGGCGGGCGCGCTGTGTCTGCTCTGCCTCGCCGTCTGGACGGCCCCTGCCGAGGCACGGGACATTCCGCCGCCGGCCTACCAACTGGCCGCGCGAGACGCGGGCATTCCCTCCGCCGTGCTCTATGCGGTGGCGCTGCAGGAAAGCGGCGTGACGTTGCGCGGGCGGCGCGTTCCCTGGCCGTGGAGCTTGAACGTCGCCGGCCAGGCGCGTCGGTTCCAGACCCGCGAGGCGGCCTGTGCGGACCTGCGCCGCGCGCTGCGGGAAGTGCCGCGCACCCGCATCGACGTCGGCCTCGGCCAGATCAACGTCGGCTACCAGGCCGGGCGCTTCGACCATCCCTGCGAGCTGCTGGACCCGTACCGGAATCTCGCGATCGCCGCCGCGATCCTGCGTGAGCACCACACGCCCGGCGAGGATTGGCTGCTCGCGATCGGCCGCTATCACCGTCCCGCCGGTGGCGCGCCGGCAGCCCGCTACCGCCGCAGCGTCCATCAGCACCTTGCGCGCGTGCAGGGCAGCCCGGCCACGGTTTCCGCCACAAGGAGCCCCTCGCCATGAGACCACGCCTGTATCTGCCGCTCCTTTTCGGTCTGCTGACGTTCGCCACCCATGCCGCCGACCGGCCCCTCGTCATCGTGGAGGATCGGGGCGGCGTATCCGCGCTGCCGTACTACGAGGCGTTGAATCTCCAGCCAAGAGACCATGACCGCGAACCACGGCTGCCACGCATCGAGCAGCCACAGCCGCCGGGCGAACGCTACAGCGAGGCGGACATGCTGCCGGTGCGCTCGACGTTGCTGACGCCCGGCGTCGTGGAGCGCCGGGTGATCGAGGCGCCGGGACTGAATCCGCTGTTCCTCGTCGGTGACGACGAGCGCTCGCGGACCTGGCTGCGCCGGCACGCCGAGCGGCTGCGCGAACTCGGTGCCGTCGGCCTCGTGGTCGAGGTCGAATCCCAGGCCGCGCTGGATGCGCTGCGGCGCCTCGGGCCGGGCCTGATCCTGTCTCCGGTCGTGGCCGACGACCTCGCGCGCCGGCTCGGCATCCACCACTACCCGGTGCTGGTCACGGCCACGGGGATCGAGCAGTGACATGGCCCAGCCGCATTCAGTGGAAGTGCTGCTGCGGCCGGCCGTCGAGCTATACACCGTCACGGTCTGCCTCGGCGCTGCGCTGCTATGCCTCGTCGCGCCCTGGTCGCTGGCACTGAGTCCGCTGCTCGGCCTGGCCGGTGCGCTGACTTTCCTCGCCTTCGGCACCATCCGCTTCCGCGAGGCCTGGGCGATCCTGCGCTATCGCCGCAACATCCGCCGCATACCCCGCTACGTGATGGCCAGCCGCGATGTGCCGGTCAGCCAGCAGCGTCTGTTCGTCGGCCGGGGCTTCCGTTGGGATCAGCGCCACACCCATCGGCTGATGCAGACCTACCGGCCGGAGTTTCGCCGCTACGTCGAGCCGACGCCGTTCTACCGATTCATGCGCCGATTGGAGGAGCGGCTGGAATTCGCGCCTTTCCCCCTGTCGTGGCTGCCCCGCGTCATCGCCTGGGATCACTCCTTGAATCCGGTGCGCCCCTTGCCGCCGGTGGGCGGCCTGCCACGGCTGCACGGGATCGAACCGCGGGAAGTCGATGTATCGCTGCCGCTCGGCGAGCGCGTCGGTCACTCATTGATCCTGGGCACGACCCGCGTCGGAAAAACGCGGCTGGCCGAGCTGTTCATCACCCAGGACATCCGCCGCAAGACGGACGGCGAACACGAAGTCTGCATCGTGTTCGATCCCAAGGGCGATGCGGACCTGCTCAAGCGCGTCTACGTGGAGGCCAAGCGCGCCGGCCGCGAAGGCGAGTTCTACGTTTTCCACCTCGGCTGGCCGGACATCTCCGCGCGCTACAACGCCGTGGGCCGGTTCGGCCGAATTTCGGAAGTCGCCACGCGCATCGCCGGGCAACTGTCCGGGGAAGGCAACAGCGCGGCGTTCCGTGAATTCGCCTGGCGCTTCGTCAACATCATCGCCCGCGCCCTGGTGGAGCTGGGACAGCGGCCCGACTACCTGCTGATCCAGCGCCACGTCATCAACATCGACGCGCTGTTCATCGAGTACGCGCAGCATTTCTTCGCGAAGTCCGAACCCAAGGCCTGGGAGGTCATCGTTCAACTCGAAGGCCGGTTGAACGACAAGAACATTCCGCGTCATATGATCGGGCGCGAGAAGCGCGTCGTCGCGATCGAGCAGTACCTCTCGCAAGTCCGGGTCTATGACCCGGTACTCGACGGCCTGCGCAGCGCCGTGCGCTACGACAGGACTTACTTCGACAAGATCGTTGCGAGCCTGCTGCCGCTTCTGGAAAAGCTGACCACGGGCAAGATCGCGCAACTGCTCGCGCCGAACTATTCGGACCTGAGCGACCCGCGGCCGATCTTCGACTGGATGCAGATCATCCGCAAGCGTGCGGTGGTCTACGTCGGCCTGGATGCGCTATCGGATGCCGAGGTCGCCGCGGCGGTAGGCAACTCGATGTTCAGCGACCTGGTATCGGTCGCGGGCCACATCTACAAGTTCGGCATCGACGACGGCCTGCCCGGTGCATCGCCCGGCATCAAGGTGCCGATCAACGTGCACGCCGACGAGTTCAACGAGCTGATGGGCGACGAGTTCATCCCGATGGTGAACAAGGGCGGCGGCGCCGGCGTGCAGGTCACGGCGTACACGCAGACGCTCAGCGACATCGAGGCGCGCATCGGCAGCCGCGCCAAGGCCGGCCAGGTCATCGGGAACTTCAACAACCTGTTCATGCTGCGCGTGCGCGAAACGGCCACCGCCGAGCTGCTGACCCGGCAGTTGCCCAAGGTCGAGGTCTACACCACGTCGGTCGTCAGCGGCGCGACGGATACCTCCGATCCCCAGGGGCACACCGCGTTCACATCCAACACGCAGGACCGCATCACCACCACCAGCGTGCCGCTGATCGAAGCGGCGCACGTGGTCAATCTACCCAAGGGACAAGCCTTCGCGCTGCTCGAAGGCGGCAACCTGTGGAAGATCCGCATGCCGCTGCCGGCGCCCGACCCTGATGAGGCCATGCCGAGGGATCTGCAGGAGCTGGCCGGGTACATGCGCCAGCACTACGTCGAGGCCGGAGACTGGTGGGAAGGCCAGGGCCGGCCGGCCCTGCAGAACGATGCGCTGCCGACGGACCTTCTCGACGACTTCAAGCGGATGGCCGCGGCTGACGAGGATCGGACGGCATGAGCGATCCGGCCGTCGTCGCGCAGCGCCAGCAAACGCAACGGAGGAGCTTCGTCTCCAGCCTCATCACCCTACCGTTTCGCTTCTTCGGCGTGCTGTGCGGATCGCTGCTGCTGTGCATCCTGGTCGAGTGGATCGGCATGCACCTGTTCTGGCCTGAGCAAGGCTGGCGTCATGCGCAAGACATGGTGCACTACGAACTGGACCAACTCTCGACGTACTTCACGCGCAGTGTGGTGGTGCAGGAGCCAGGGCGCACGGCGCATCGGCTGGTCGAAGGTGCCTATGAATGGGTCTTCCTCAAGACCGGGCTGCTGGAGTGGGTGCAGAATGCCTCGGCGCAGGCCCGCGCCGACAGCCAGGTGGCGCCCAGGAACTTCCGCTATTACGTGGGGCAGGTCTATGCCTTCTCGGAGGGATACCTGATCGCGGCGGCCTACACGGTGCTGGTGTTCCTCGTCCGCCTGCTGGTGCTGTGCCTGATGCTGCCGCTGTTCCTGATGGCGGCCTTCGTCGGGTTCGTCGATGGTCTGGTGCGCAGGGACATCCGCCGCTTCGGCGCCGGGCGTGAATCCGGCTTCGTCTATCACCGTGCGAAGGCCGCTTTGATGCCGCTGGTGGTCCTGCCGTGGGCGGTCTACCTGGCGTTGCCGATCAGCGTGAGCCCGATTCTGATTCTGCTGCCGAGTGCGATCTTGCTGGGGGTGGCCGTGGACATCGCGGCAGCGACGTTCAAGAAGTATCTATAGCTGCAGCTCTGCGCCAGGTCAGATGAACGATGCCATAGTTTCGGTTCTCTGCCTCGTCAAGTACGTCAGCATTGGCGTGAACGAATAGATTTCAAGCAATTTTCTTCTGCCTATCTCGCAGAGACGCGGCCCAGTCCTTCAAAGCCTGAATGTCCTGAAAGAGATCAGTAGGTGGTGGTGGCGCGGCATTCCTACCGCTGGATGGGTCGTGTGCGTCAATAATGTCGCAACACTTCTTGAATCCGGTGGCGAAAGCATCGCAGTCAGCCTCGCTGAGCGCACTGACCTTCTTCAGGTCCTTGGCGTTGATGTAGTCCCTGTGGCGTTGAATAACGCGGACGAAAGCGATGTCTTCTAGGCCGCGCTCCCATGTCGCGCGCAGCGAGTTGTAGAGTTTTGCCACTTCGACCGCATACTCGTCTTCCTGGTTATTGTCATGCAGCAGCTTTGCCGCACGTGCCGCCTTCTCCAGCTTGTCGATGCGATCTTCGACGCTCTGGGCCTTCCAGGGCAGGCCGTCGGCCACCATACCGGCTCCCGCGGCGCCACGACTGAGCGTCGTGAGCCGCACTGTCCGCCCGGTCTTCGTCGCGTGGTCATTCAGATCATTCACGAACACCAGATCATGCGTGAAGACGATGACCTGACGGTTCTCCGCTTCTTCCACGAGACGCTTGGCCACCTGCCCACGCCAGCGATGATCCAACGAGGACACCGGGTCATCGAAGACCAGAGCAGAGCGGTGCATCGCGGTGGCAAGCTCGGTCATGAAGGCGGCCAGCGCCACGCAGGTCTTTTCCCCTTCGCTCAGGATTTCGTGGACCTTGGCATCCGGCTTGGCGAAGAGGCGCACCTGATACTGCGGTGAGCCGTACTTGCCGCCGGAGCGCACGATTTCGACGCGAACCTTCGAGGCCGCAAGCCTGACAATCTCTTCCTGAAATCTGTCGCGCAGCCGAGGCGTAATCACGGTGTCGGCAATGTCGTTGCCCATCTTGGTGATGGTGTTCGTCGCCGTGTCGCCCGCACACTCGGTCAGAAACCGAATGGTCTTCAGCCGCTGGATTTCGTCAGTGACGACCGGCAGCATGCCGGCGAGCAGCGCCCGGTCGCTCAGCTCGGTGAAATCGGCTTCGAGCTTCTTGCGTTCATCCGCGTCAGCGGACTTGCGCAGCTCGGCGGCGTAGTTGCGGATCGTGATCTGAAGCTGGCTGAGATCAGGCAGCGGCGTCAGTGGAACGGGCGGAAGCTGTACCTCGCCGTTTCCGCCCAGGGCTTTGAGCAGAACGTGGCGCCGCAGCCGGGCTGCGGCGATGAAGCGGCGCGTCTGCTGCTGCAGCACCTCATTCTGGAGGCCCAGCTCATCAAGATTGGCCTTCACCGCCCGCGTGCCGATTGCCCCGGCAGCAATGGTCTGCCGTGCGGTCTGAGCTGCCTTCTCTGCCTCGCGTGCCAGCTGTTCCGTGTCCTTCTGGATGAAATCCTCGAAGCGTGCAATCCGTGCACGTGCCTCAGCTTCCAATGGCTGCTGGCAAAGCATGCAATGCGCGTCTTCGGCCGACGGCGGGAACGGCTGTCCGGGGTATGCGATCTCCGTCGAGTAGCGTCGGGCGGAATCCCAAAGCGCCCGCCATGTCTCGCCGCCGACGCCGGCAAGGGGTTCGCCCGTGAAGGCCTTCTCCGCGGCAAGACGTGCGGCGTCTCGTTTCGACCGTGCGTCCTTGGCGAGGGCAGCGACTGCCAGCAGCTCCTCATCGGTGGTTCTGGCTGCAACGCTGTTCACTGCGGCAATCAGCCGCATGACGTTGTCGGCTTTGACGGTCTGTTCCGCCGCTGCCTTGGTCGGATTCTTCGACAGGTCTTCCCGCAGGCGCTCAAGACGGGCGCTTTCGTCTGCCGAGAGCGCCGCCAGGGCTTCGATCTTCTTTGCGTCTGTGTTGGCGTTCAGCGCGGCAAGCGCCTTCCCCACGGCTGTGGTGACCTTCCAGGTCGGCGCCGCAAAGATCGGATTGCGGGCCTTCTCAAGCTGCTTCTGTTCAGCTGCGAGGGCATCCTTCACCGCCTGACAGGCTGCAGCAAGCTCATCCGGTACGTCCAGACCGAAGGGCCGGAATGCAACTTCGTTCTTTTCACGGATATGCACTGAGGCGCAGTCGCTATCGAAGACGCTAACTGCAGACAGCGTTGCATGCGGATTTGCGTCGTTCTGCCACTGCTCGACCGACTGCGGCACACCGCCAACCCCGTACGCGATGTTCGCACCGACGCGCTTCGGAGGCTGATCGGCATACACATTGGGTTCGATCTTTCCGGCATGCCTTGCACGACATGCACGCTTCAGGATGCGTGCGTAGCCGGACTTGCCCGCACCATTGTCGCCGTAGATGATCGTGATTCCATTCGGCTCGAAGCCGAGGGTCTGGGCAGCAGCAAGGTTGTTCACGCCGGTCACGTCGGCGATCGACAGAAGCGATACCGCGGCGGTCTGACCGGGGTTGGCCGGAAGGTGGGCCTTGTCCAGCGGTACCGCTTTCAGCGCGCCTACGGGGGCACCTTTGCCCTGTTTGCAAAGGTCCACGAGTTCGCCGATATCGCCGTCCGTCAGACGGCCGTTTGCGATGATGCGGCGCAGGGCGTCACGCTGCCAGAGTGGACGATCCCTTGACCAGTCCAGAATTGTTTCCAGGACGGTCTTTTGCGGTGCAGCGGGTTTCTGCATTTCTTGTTCCTCTTCCCTGCCGGTTCATCATGCCCGTGAAGCGGCGATTTTTTTGCTGCCTGCGAGGCTCGCTGGAATCGCTTTTTCTCACTGAACGTGATCGAGACAAACTCAACTACGCCTTGATCTCAAAGCGCAGATAATCCGTGAGCCGTTTCGATTCATTGACTTCGTCGTGGGGCACCAGCAGGTACTTCCAAGGCTTAGTGCCGACGCTCGCCGCGTGATCGGAAGCATGCTTGCACCACTGCATGGCAGCAGCGGCTTTGGCTTGCACCTCCTGCGTGCTGATGTCGGTGCGCGCTTTGGTTTCCACCATGAGGATGATCGCCTCCGTTTCGGCGACGAAATCTGGGACGTACTCCGGCTGCTCGGCGCCGAGCTTGTAGTAGATCTGGAACTGCCCCTTCGCGGGCTTGAGCCACTTCTGGGCGTCACGCTCCAGGATGATGGCAAAGCGCCGCTCGGTGTCCGAATCGAACTTCTGCAACGGATACAGGCAGCGCGAGAAGCCTCCAAAAAGCATCTGCTTGATGCGACTGGTTTCGGCTACCGTCTCTCGGAAGTGATGGGTGAGCTGGCCTGCCGTGACGGTGTAGTTGCATGGTTTGAGTTCGGTAAAGCCGCGACTGACCTGCACCTCGTATTCCGTCGCCTCCTCCCAGAAGTGGGCCATCATCTGCGCGTGAATTTCCCGTGCAATCAAGCGGCGATCCCGATCCAGTACGCTGATGGTCTCGCTCTCTGACAGATAGCTGTGCAGGTGCCGCACCATCTGGCCCGCAAGATCGTAGAGCAGATCCGCGTGGGTGAAGTAGTCGATGTCGTCGAAGTCCACAAGGGCATGGACGATGTAGTCCTCCGGGCGCTGCTCTTTGAGCCCGACTTCGGCCGCCAGTGTGTCCTGCTCGTTGGTGTGCAGATTATGGATGACGATCTCACGCTCACCCGGCTGCAGACGGAGCTGGCTCACGTCCAACGTGAAGGGATGGAAACCCGTCGTGACCTCGCCGGTCGGCACCACGGCGATGCGCGGAATGTCGATGGTCTGCTGCACTACGATCTCGGTGGTCTTCGCCACCACGGCGGTCAGATCAAGCGCGGGGGCAAATTCGTCCACACCCGACAGCAGGTTGCCCTGCATCGGCTTCAAGCGTTCGGCCACTTCCGCCAGGATTTCCTTTTGAACCTCCGGTTTCAGCAGCGCACCACTGGTTGGCACCAGATCGCGCTTGACCTCGAATCTGCCGATCACATCCATGACTACGCGGGCCGCCTGCTTCTCCGCCTCGGTAGTGAAGACTGGTGCCGGCGGTGGCGTGGCCTCGCTGCCGGCGACCGCCGACGCTGGATCGACCGCTGGCGCGTCTACAAGCCCGAGGCGAGTCGCCACACCTGGACCGACCTGTACGCTGACCTTTTTGTCGTCGGCGCTCGGTGCGTCCAGGATGACCTGCTTGAGACGGATCGGAGAGTCGCCACGGTTGGCTTCGTCGATGATCTCCTGGAACTTGTCATGGGCCACGATGTTCAGGCGATCCACGGCGGCCACGCCAGTGCGCTTTCCGTAAGGCAGTCGCAGGCCACGGCCGATGGACTGCTCGATCAGCGTGCGCGCATTGGCGGCGCGCAACGGTACGATGGTGTAGAGATTGGTCACGTCCCAGCCCTCTTTGAGCATGTTGACGTGAATCACGATCTCGGTCGGCTCCTCGGCACTTTCCACCGCCAGTAGCCGCCGGATCATTTCTTCCTCTTCCGCGCCCGTTCGGCTGGAATCGACTTGGATCACCTTGCTCTGGTAGCGACCTTCGTAGAACCGATCCGACTCGATCAGCGCCTTGAGCTGTGCCGCATGCGTTGTGTCACGAGCGATCACCAGCATAAAAGGCTTGACCGGCTTCAACCCGTTCTCACGGGCGTAGGTGAGCAATTCCACCTTGGTCGTTTCGTGCAGACGCACGCCGTCTTCCAGCTTGACCTTCTCGACTTCCTCGGGTGTATGGGCCTTGGCGTCGAAGTTTCGCTGCGTGACCACGGCCGGCTCCTTGACGAAGCCATCCTCCATCGCACGCGCCAACGGGTAGTCCATCACCACGTTCTTGAAGGGCACAGGCCCACGGCTGGACTCCACGAACGGCGTTGCCGTCACTTCGAGGCCGAATAGGGGCTTGAGTTCGTTGATCGCCCGCACTCCCGCGCTGGCCCGGTAGCGATGCGATTCGTCCATTAGCAGCACCAGGTCGGACAGACCAGCCAGGTGGTTGAAATAGCTGTCACCCAGCACTTCGCGCATGCGCTTGATGCGTGGCTCCTTGCCGCCGCGCACCTCGGAGTTGATCTTGGAGATATTGAAGATATTGACGCGCACGTCGTGGGAAAAGCCCATCGAATGATCGTCGACCGCCGCACCAGTCTGATCGTAGTTGTCGCCGGTGATGATCAGCGGCGGTTGCTGGGCAAACTCGGCGATGCCCTTGAATACATACTTTGGCGTGTTGCGCGTGAAGTCCGTGATGAGCTTGTTGTAGATCGTCAGGTTGGGAGCGAGCACGAAGAAATTGTTGATGCCGTGCGCCAGATGCAGGTAGGCGATGAATGCCCCCATCAGCCGAGTCTTACCCACGCCTGTAGCCAACGCGAAGCACAGGGATGGGAACTCGCGCTCGAAGTCCTCCAGTGTGCTGAACTCAGCCTTCAGCGTGGAGAGAATGGCCGAAACGTCACGCTCGTGCCCCAATAGATCGGGCGCGGCATCCAGCGCGCGAGCCAGCTTGACGAGAGACTCGGCCTGGGGTGGACGAAGAGACAGGCGACCAGTGACGGCGTGCAAAACGCGGGTATTCATTATTCGTTCTCCCCAAACAGGCCGCCTTGTCCCGCATTGGCGAGGGCTGCTTTCTTGCTCTTGGTCTTCCTGCCGTTTTCACCACTGGTTGCAGGCCCGGCCTTCTCCATCTGCGCCATCGGCAGATTGGCCACATTGAGGCTGTAGTCATCCCGGCCCCATTCGCAGCGGGCCAACACCATCCTCGGGATTTTCTTCAGCGTCAGATTCGGCCAGCGTTCGGCTGCCTTGGCGGCCGTCACGCCACGAAAGGCTGAACAGCACACCAGAAGGCTCTGCTCAGGACCAACTTCATCTGACAGAGCCTGCAACTGCTCGGCGGACAGATTCTGAGTGGTGACGTAGATGAAATCACGCTCGCTGGAGTGTCCATGCTGCCACCAGCGCGTCTCCGACGGCGCGTAGGTGAAACCTTCCAGTTTCGCCAGCGCTTCGGCCAACATCGCGGCGTTGTACTCTGGGTTAACGATTGAGTTGCCCCAACGATCATTGGCGATCAAGCTAGGCGCGAGCCTGCAGTAGCGGAAGCCGCCGCCACCTTTCCAGCCTGTGCTTTCGGTTACCCCACCTTTGTCCTCGTCGTTGATGACTTTCTTCAGGCGCGGAATGATGTGCGTATGGCAATGCTCACCCAACTCCACCATGATCCAGCGACGGCCCATCTTGTGCGCCACCGCGCCCGTTGTGCCGGAACCGGCGAAGGAGTCGATGACGAGGTCGCCAGTGGTTGTAGCGATATTAAGAATTCTCTCAATGAGTTTTTCTGGCTTTGGCGTATCAAACGAACTATCGCCTGGAAAAAGTGCCCGCATTTCATTCTTTGATGTTCGGTTGCTTCCAACGTCAGTCTTGCTCCATAGCGTTCTAGGAACTAGGTCTCCAACTTCCGATAAATACCGCTTTATGCTGGGGCGTGCAGCTCCTGTTGGCCCCCACCAAATCCGTCCATCAGCGTCTAATTCCCTAAGCTTTTCCTCTGAAACACGCCAAAAACGGCCAGGCGGCGGAGAAAAAGTGCGTCCAGTTGGACCCTGGATTGAATACGAACCTTTCGAATAGGGTTTATTCGCGTAAGGATCGCCGGGTAGCCAAGGACCACGAGGATCATTGTCTGGATTAGTGTAGATTGCATTTGCCTCCTCAGTTCGTGCCAATTTTCTGGGAATCCATTCCGGATTCTTAGAAAACACTAATAAATGATCATGATCGGTAGAAAACTGGCGGGCTGAGTTTCGAGGTGAATCAGCCTTTTCCCAGATGACATTTGCTACGAAGTTTGCGCGCCCAAACACCTCATCGCACAATACCTTCAAATAATGTGCCTCGTTGTCATCGATCGTGATCCACAACGAACCATCCTCCGATAGCAGCCGCCGGATGATTTCCAACCGGTCTCGCATCAGCCCCAGCCAGATGGAATGCTCAAGCCCATCGTCGTAGTGCGTGAACGCGCTTCCTGTGTTGTATGGCGGGTCAATAAAAACGCACTTCACCTTTCCGGTGAACTCTGACTCCAGCGCTTTCAAAGCAAGAAGGTTGTCACCGAAGATCAGCCGATTGTCGAAGATGTCATTCTCCGATACACGATGCTTGGCGTGATATGACTTCTCTGGATCTTCCAGCAGGATACGCGGCTCCAGCTTTGGCCGTTTTTCCTTGCCGATCCAGGTGAGTTCTAGTTTTTGCTTGCTCATGGCGTCGTTCTCATAGTTGCGGCGCCTTGCTCGACAGATAATCAAACAGACGCTTGCGCGGATACGTATCCGCTGCATTCTGGATATTGCGTAGTGGAGCGATGGCTGGGTCGGCGGTCAGCGCGAAATGGGTTTCCATCAAGTCAACCAGAAAGGCCAGTACATTGCTCTGGTTGCGAAAGTAAGCCAACGGCCCTTGGACGACTAGCCGCTGTTGGCCAAGGTCGAAGGTCTGCTGCCGCAGTTCATCGAGTGGTTGGCTGATCAGTGCAGGAATCACCGCTGGATCAATGACGGCTGCTGCGTCGATGCGGTTGCGCAGGCGCTTCATTACGACTGCCGTAATGACGTGAATTCCGTGCCGATAGATCAGGCGTTCCTGGCTGCGCGCCGGAGCCTTCTGCTCATAGTCCACCACGAGGGTACGAATGGCACGATGGCACAGGACAGCATTGACCAGTGCCACACCCGGCAGCGTGGCAGCAAACAATGCCTGGTACTCGGCTGAGTCAGGATTGGCAAGACGCGCGGGCTCGCTCTTCAGCCAGACGGCGTAGCGCGGATCGTTTTGCTGCGAAGCAAGCGCCCGCAGCGCCTCATCGAGCGTGACGGCTTTACTCCCGGTTGCCGAAGCCTCGGGACGGTAGTGATAGTCGAAGCCCAGATGGGCAATTTCTTGGCGCAGCCGCTCCTGGATCTCATCGAGGGAGGCGAAGTTCGCCGTCTGCACGGGGTTCTGATGGTTACGAGCCTTGGTAACTCGTTTGCCAAATGCTCCGTCCGCAGGCGCCTTGATCAGGGTAAGCATCACCTTGGCTTCTTCGATGCTCTTGCCCGGATACTGGCGAACGAACTCGGCTGCCGACGCTACGGTTTGCGCACCGTTGATAATGGACAGGCCGCGCACCTTGAACTTCTTGACGCCGTTCTTACTGGCCTTGGGTTCGATCAGTCCACAGACGGCAGTGACGCCGTTGTTGAGGTAGAAAAAGTCCGCCGGGGCGTCGTGCAAGGTAGTCTTGATGGCCCTGTTGACGTCGGACTTGCCACTGCCGAGGAAGTAGCGAATATTGCGCTCGTACAGAGCCTTACCGTGCGTCTGATGCAAGGCCACCAAGTCCGCCAGCCGCGCAACGCCATAGTATGTGGTTCGCGGGTTTTCGACTTTTGCGTGCTTCTGTAACGTGATATCCGTGTGCACGGGTTGATAGGCCTGCTCGGCCAGCAGGTCGCGGACGATCTCTGTCGCCGCGTAATACTCCACCTGCCTGACGAGCCGTTCCTCATCTAGATTTTCGTCGTCGAGTAGTGCCTGCAAGGCGTCGGCGGCGGTCTGAGAAATGCCATCGCCTGTGTAGGGCACAGCCAGTTTGATGTGGCTGCACGTATCGAGCGCGGCTTCAATGTTGGCCTTCCGATTCTGAACGTTCCCGTTGAACGCGGCGAAATCCTGTTTGAGCAACAGGCGAATGCCCTCGCAGAACGGAAGCGCATCCTCCTGTTTGAACTGCTCGGACTCCTTCAACTTGGCCTGTAGAAGGTATAGCGTCTCCGAAGGTTCGTGATAGTGGATCGCATCAATGCCCTTGTCATTGAAGTCGTCTACGACAGATGCGGCCGCAGCCTGCGGTGTGATGTCGAGCAGTTTATGCAGCGCGAACGCGCTAAAAGCCCTGGACAGTTGCTTGGCCTGCTGCTCGGCTGCCGGCCTGCTTGCGTCGAGCAGCGGGGGAAGTGAAGGTACAAAGCGTTCGGCCAGCACCTTCTTCAGAATGGTCATGTACTGGGGTTCGAGCGCCACCATCAGCTCCTACCTCCAATCCGCACACGCGCACGTGCCTGGGCACGGGCTTGCAGTGCTGCATGTACTTGCGCGTAGAGTCGTGCGTTCGCTTGCTCCCGGTCGGCCAACACGACGGCCATGGCATAGGGCTCGTCTTCGGCACGGTGATCATCTTCTGACCATGCGCTGTCTTGTCGGGTGACGACGACAAACACCTTGCTTCCATTTGCAAGGGCCTGTCTGAAGCGCCAACGGGACACTTGCAGAGTGCTGCTTTTGCGAGTGTCATTGGGCAGCCAACGACCATTGCTGCGTTCACCCATGCCTTCTTCCCGATTGCGGCGGTAGGCTTGGGTGACCTCATCCAAGCTGCGAGCCGTCACGAGGTGGAACCACAGTTTGGCTCTGCGGTAGTCCAGCCGCGTGGTGCGCACGGCAGGGTTGTAGGCGAGTGCGACGGTCACCTCACGCGTGCGGCGGCCACCGTCCCAAAAACTGTCTGGTAAAGGTAATTCGAAGAAGTGGTGCTGGTCGTTGCCGACACGCTCCTCGGCCAGCAGGGTGACGGTGTGATCAAGCGAGCGGAAGAGCGCCGTATCGTCTACGCGCCCATACCCGACGAGACGCAAGAGTTTGTCGCGGCCTGCAGCATTGTTGCCGGGGTTCAACAGTGCTTCGCAGGCTTGCGGCCAGCGGGCATGGGCGCCGATCAGTGCGCGCAGCAGGCTGGGTGAGGCGTCGGGTACTTCAGCCAGTAGCCGTGCGGCTTGGTGGGCGACTTGGGGTGCGGCGTAGCTGGTGCCGACGTCTTCCTTAAACGCCGGCCCCAAGGCAAAGCCGCCGTTTAGCGACACCACTCCCAGACCGGCATGGTCTGTGCCACCTCCAGTACGCCGCACGGTGATGTTGCCAGCATGCGCAACCACATCAGGTTTGATGGCGCTGCTGGCGGAAGGGCCGCTGCGAGTCAATGGAAACGGTTGCTCAGCCCGTGCCACCACGTGGTCTTCAATCGTGTTGGGATGGCGCTGTGCGTTGCGTGTGGCTTCATTCAGGCTCAAGCCGCCAACGGTCAGCGCGTTGAGCGATGTGGCAGGGTCCAGCAGACGGGCGTGGCCTTCGAGTAGGTAGTCCGGGTAACTCGCGCGTATATCGGCTGGCAACTGGGATAACAATAAATTGCCCGCTGGTACTACGAACAGAACTCCTAGCTCACGCGTCAGCCGATCCAGCGTGTAGGCAAGCCCACGCACGTGACGACCATCGTAGATCTTGTTCAGGTCGCCATAGCTAAGGTTGAAGACCCGACAGCCGTATTGCGTATGCAGGTCACGCACAGCTTCCTCGACCGCCTTTTCGACGAACTCGGTTTGGTCTTGTCCGTCGTCCTCGAACACTTTGCCGGAAAACAGGCGAAGCTGCGGGACGAACTGTCCTTGCTGGATAACGCTCTGGACATCGCCGTACAACGCAAGCCCACCGACGAAAGTGCCGTGCCAATGGGGAGCCGTGTCATCCGCGCTGCGATGTGGTGCAAGGTAGCCCTGCGCGTCGCCAACCGCCGCGCCGAGTAGTGAATGTCCACGCGTCAAGCCAGAATCCAGCACAGCAATGGACGGCGCACCGTCAGCGGGCGGGTTGATCGGAGGAAATTGGTTGATGTCGGTGTGAAGCAGTTGTACGGCCACGCCCAAGCGGGGCGGCAGGTCGGCAGTGCGCACATCGCGATAGTGCAATATCTGCTCGGCCTGCGCACGGTTGCATCGCACACGGACCATGACGAGCGAAGGTTGCTGGATGTCGTCCAGTCGCTCAATGCCTTGTGGGTGCAACCAGTCGAGAAAGGCACGCACCATTTCCTGGCGCTTGTCTTGTCGCTCCTGGGGCCATAGTTCGACATCCAGCGTGAAGGTTGGCGTGACTGGAAACCCTTGCTCAAGCAAGGCCGCGCCGGAACGGTCCTGGGGTGTCCAGTGGTCAAAGTCTTCGATGACGTAGAGCAGTTCCTTGCGTGTAACAGCGCCATCACGTGCAAGGGTAGCCAGGCGACTCTCGAACTCTCTCAAACCGTCATCAGTGGCGAATGCCAGCACGATGGACTCATCTTCCTGGCTGACAATCTCCACGCCAGGAATGGCATCGAAGGCGGGCACGCTCTTGTCGCCCGCGCGCAGCCGAATCTTGAGCAGCTTCCGGTCGTCAAACCCGCCGACATCCTCTGCCATCGCGCGTTGCCGCGCTTGGCTAAGTCGTCCGGCTAATGCGGCACCATGCGCTCTCGGATCGGCAGGAGGGCGAACTCCCGGGTGGCGCCTCGGATGGCGTTCCGTTGAGGGCGCTTCTCTCTCCAAGCGCAAGTGCTCGTAGGCCATACCTCCCCCTCCATCCCTTAATTCTTATGACGATACTCACGAGCAAGCGCGGTATCGAGATGGTTTTTCTCTAGAAACTCCCGACCGGACAGGATCATTTCCTTGACGGAGCGCCGAAGAACCCGCTCGATGTCGGCGTGCGACATGCCCTTGAACAGCGAAGCCACTTGACCATCGTCGGGTTCGAAGTTGCGGCGGATACCCGAAAGCTTGAGCGCAAGCAGACGCTTGATCTGCTCCAGGTTCGGCATTTCGAAGCGGATGACTTCATCGAAGCGCCGCCACACCGCCTTGTCCAGCAAGGTTTCATAGTTTGTGGTAGCTATGAGGATGCTGCCGCCCCGATAGCTATCCATCATCTGCAGGACAGCATTGACGGAGCGCTTCAGCTCACCATGATCGGCACTATCTCCGCGATCTTTTGTAAGCGCATCGAACTCATCGAACAACGCTACCACCGGCTGTTCCGAGATGTAGTCGAAGACCTTTCGCAAATTGGCGGCTGTTTCACCGAGGAACGATGAAATGACCGAGTCCAGGCGGACGAGGACAAGCGGCATGGACAGCGCGTGGGCAATGACTTCTGCCGCCAGTGTTTTGCCGCACCCCGGAGGTCCGCAGAACAAAAGCTTCTGTGCAGGTTGCATTCCATACGATCTCAGCGTGTCAGCCCGGTTGTGCTCCATGAGGATTTCATCAAGCGCCGACTGCGTAGCGTCGGACAAGATGATGTCTTTCTCCTCACGCACAACCGCTCGTTCTTCGAGAAGAGCAAGGCCGTTATCCTTGTTAGTCGGCAGCCTGGGAAGGCTGTGTAACTTTTGAACACTGTCCCCGGTGACCATTTGCTGGCCGTAGAGCAAGCGCTCAAGATCATTGGCAAGCAGGTGATGATTCTTCTCGCGCTCTTCTTTGATGACCGCTTCTGATGCTGAGAGAAACCCCGCAGCATCACCTTGCGCTCCTGACTTGATGAGTTGCCGTAGCAACTTTCCACTGGCCATATCTCAATCCCCCTGATTCTTGTCACGCACGAAGCGCTGGCTGCTAACGATTAGGCTGCATTCGAGCAGTTGATAAGTCATTACATCAGCTCCCATTCAACGGTGAACAGCGTCTGCTCATGCACCTGCTGCTGCAATTGGGATTCGAGTTGCGAAATCAGGTCATTCCGCTCTGACTCGATGACATCCTGCCGGTCGAAAAGCTCGCGCCGGAGCTTTGTGCGTTTTGCTTCGAGTTCGCGTTGACGCTTCTGCCATGACAGCTTCTCCTCCAGCGTTGGAGAGCTGGCGGCCGTCCTTCGCACTTCCTTGATCTCGCGGTCAATCTCCTTGATCTCCTGTTCAAGGCCCAGCTTCAGATCGTCGGCCCAGGCGTCGAGCTTCTGAACTTCCTGCTCGAAGTAGCCGAGGTTGCGTTGATTGATGTCGCGTAGGAGCGCTGTCTTACGCGTCTCCACATCGGCCACGAGGGGTGCGTCACCGGCACTGAACAGTCCCGCTGACTGTGCGATAGCAGGGAGACGGAGCAGCTTCTCCGGGTCGTCCTCGGACAGCACTGTGCCATCTGCGGCGCTGGCCGACACGAGCAGGTGCTGTTCCTGGTTGCCAAGTGCTTCGACCGATACCAGCTTCAGGGTGAGCCAGCCGGCCTTGCCGCGATAGGATTTGAGGGTACTGACCTGAGAGCCGTAGGCTTCGTAGTCGAATACAAGGCGGGCTCCTTCGAGCGTGCGGTTCTTGGCCTGCTGGATCAGCCAAAGCGCCAGCGGGTGGTTGACTCGGTACAGGTGTGCATCACCAGAACGCCGAGGAAGCTCGTAGCGCCCCAGATCAATCGCGCTTGGTTCATCATTCTTGATGCCAGCAGGCAAACGAAGAAGATGAAATCCGCCGTCATCGAACGAGGCATGGCCGTCGAGTTCAGTACGAGTCAGGTCCATCAGCATCCGTTCAAAGCGACCGCGCGCAATGCGGCTGTCCTCTGCACGAATACGCAGCTTTTCCTGCACTTCTTCGTCGAAGTTCTCCAGCAGGATCTGGCGCGTCTTGACCATCGCCTCGCTAATCTCGCCGGACAAGTCGAGCTGGAGCTGCTCGAAGCTGGCCTTGATTTCTGCCGGCTCCCGGCAGTTCTGATAGATGTCGGCAATGCGCCGCTCAAAATCAATGCCCGAACCAATGGAGCCCAGCACTTCGTCGCTGGCGCCGAATACACCCTCGAAGAGCTGGAACTTCTGCGCCAGCAGCTCGTATACCCTGGCATCGGCCTCATTACTGCGATCGACGAAGTTCACCACCACCACATCGAACTTCTGCCCGTAGCGGTGGCAGCGTCCTATCCGCTGTTCGATGCGCTGTGGATTCCAGGGCAGATCGTAGTTGATGACGAGCGAACAGAACTGAAGGTTGATGCCCTCGGCACCGGCTTCAGTAGCGATCATGACTGTGCCGCGGTCCCTGAAGTGCTCGACCAAGGCGGCGCGGGTATCGGCGGTCTTGGAGCCGGTGATGTGGTCTGTGCCCTCATGCCGTTTCAGCCAGTCTTTGTAGATGGCCTGTGCCCGCGCATCGTTGTTGGTACCGTTAAAGAGCACAATGCCGTCCCCGTAGGGCGTGTCAGCCAGCAGGCTGAGGAGATACTCCTGGGTGCGCCTGGACTCGGTGAAGATGATGGCTTTCTTGGCAGCACCAAGACGGTCTAGCTCGGCAAACGCACGATCCAGGGCAGTCAGCAGCGCTTTGCCCTTGGAGTTATCCCGGATGCTCGTCGCAAGCGTCCTGAAATGCCGAAGATCCGCGATCTCCTGTGCAATGGTCTGGCGTTCGCTTTGCACAGAGGATGTGGCATCGGTTTCCTGGCTATTCCATTCCTCAGCGGTTTCGTCGAGCGACTCGTAGTCCTCATCCAATTCCTCAGTCAGATTGGAAACTTCGGGGGCTTCGTCGAGTACGCTCTGGAGACGCTTGGCCATGGTTTCCAGCGCGCCGGCAATTGCATGCGTACTGGAAGCCAGCAGCTTCCAGAGAACGAGTGAGATCAGTTGGCGCTGCCCTTCTGGCAGCGCCTTGAGATTGGGGCGGCGCAGGTAGTCGGCGACAAGCGCGGACAACTCCTTTTCTTCGCTCGATGGAATGAACTCCTGGACGATGGCCTTGCGCGCCGTATACGAGACGTAGGGTTGCACTTGCCTGCGCAAAGTGCGTTTGCAGAGAGGCGCCAGTCGCTCGCGCAGGCTGCCTAGAGCTAGGTCTCGGCCCTGGCTGGTGAACTGCGCACGAAAGCTGTCGATGTCTCCAAAAACGCGGTCGTCGATGATGCTGACGAGGCCATAGAGTTCCAGCAGAGAGTTCTGCAGCGGCGTTGCCGTCAACAGCACCTTGGAGTGAACGTGCGACAGCGCCTCTTTGAGCGTCTTGGCAATGACGTTGCTGGTCTTGTATACGTTGCGAAGGCGATGCGCTTCGTCGAGGACGACCAGATTCCAGTCGATGCCCTTGATGTCTTCGGCCTTGGATTTTGCGAACTGGTATGAGCAGATCACTGGGCCGGTTGCCGTCAGGAATGGGTTTCGGCTCTCCCGCTTGCGGATCGCGTTGTAGCTCTTGGTCTCCAGAATCAGCCCTTGCAGGCCGAACTTGTCCTGCAACTCCTGATGCCACTGCTTACGAAGATTGGCCGGGACGATGATGAGAACCTTGCGCCGCCGTTCGGCCCAGCGTTGAGAAATCACCAGGCCAGCTTCGATGGTTTTGCCCAGACCAACCTCGTCGGCCAGGATCACGCCGCGCGAGAGGGGGTTGCGGTAGGCGAACAGCGCCGCCTCGACCTGATGTGGGTTGAGATCAACCTGAGAATCGACCAGGGTCGAGGCCAGCGACTCTACGGAGTCCCCCGCTGCACGCCGGGTCAGCAGCCAAGCGAAGTACTGACTCTGGTGCGGTGTTAGAAGCTGATGCGTCATCGGTGGCGATTCTCCCCTTGGGCTCGCCCAGCAGCCTGGACTTGGTGCTCAGTCACTTCACCTCCGGCTTCTTGTTGTTGATGCTGGCGACGATCCAGCGATCCAGCTCGGAGCGGCGGAAGCGCCAGGTTCCTCCGAGCTTGAAGGCCGGAATCTCGCCTTTCTGAGCTAGGCGATAGACCGTTCTTTTCCCGGCTTTGAGATAGGCGGCGACCTCCTCAAGGGTGAGGATCTCTGTTTCCGCGTCAGTCATCGGGCAACCATTGGATTTGGCCTTTCATGGATTCGGATTGCCAAGTCTGGCCAATTCTACCAAGTAGTTACGGTTCCTACCAGCTCTCAGGCCTAGGACTTTCCATACAGAGAGATGGAGTTGCCGGACTGACGAGGAATCCGGTCGCGGCCCGGTTCCCATTCTTTGCGGCCGATCGCGCCCTCTCGCCGCAGCATTTCGCCATCCATACCCCGGACTGGCGTGATGACTTCGATTTCCACGACGACCGCCGAGCGATGCCGCATGCCGTGCTTGCTGCTGGCCTGCCTGTTGGCCGGCCCAGCGCCCGCACTCGCGGCCGACACCGCTTCCGAGCATGCGCAGCTCGCGGCCCTCGTGCGCCAGCTCGACATGCTCGACCGCCTGGCCGAGCACAGCGCCACGCTGCTTCGGCCGGATGGCTCTCGCTACCACTTCGACTACGCGCGGCTGCGTGAGGACATCGAGCGTGTCCGCGACGGCATTCAGGACTACCTGAGCCCTCGGCGCGCGCAGCCGCGCGACCCCGTGACGCTGGTCGGCGGCTATCGCCGGGAGTCCGCGGAGGAGGACACCCCATGACCGCCGACCAGCTCGCCGCCTTCCAGGCCAACGGCGGCTTCAGTGCTTCGGACGTTTCGGTCGTGCTCGTGAGCGGCGTCTTCGTCGTGCTGCTGCTCTGGGGAGTGTGGGCGCTGCGCACCGCCTATGTCGGCTGGGCCGAAGAACACCTGTCACAGCGCCAGTTCCTGGGCGTCGCGGTGCGATTCATCGCGATGTACCTCGTTCTGACGTTCTTCCTTCTCTCTTGACTCAATGGGGAAACCGCCATGACATTCCGCTCTGCTTCCATCGACTTCTCGCGCCGCATCGTCCTGCCCGTGATCGCCTTGGCCGCGGCGAGCCTGCCACCGGCCGTACAGGCCCAACTGCCGACCATCGAAGACCCGTCGCGCGGTACGGGCAGCGGCATCATGGAAACGCTGCGCAACTACGGCTACGACATCGTGATGCTCATCGCCTTGCTCGTGATTGCCGTGATGTTCGTCGGCGTCTGCTACCACGCTTACAGCACCTATGCGGAGATTCACACCGGACGCAAGACCTGGGGACAGTTCGGCCTCACGGTAGCGGTCGGCGCGATTCTGCTGGTCGTCGGCATCTGGCTGCTCACCCGCGCCACCGGCATCCTGTAAGGAGGCTGGTCCATGTCCGGCCAGGACACCCAGCGCGAGGGCGCTGTCACCTTCCTGCCGCATCACCTGAACCGTCAGCCCGTGGTCGTCCGCGGGCTGACGGCCGATGAACTGTGGATCTGCGCAGGGCTGTCGGCTGCGGTCGGATTGGCGCTCGGTATTCCGTTGGCGTGGATCACCGCCACGTTCGCGATGGCGCCGACGTTGATCGTCGCGACCATTGCTATCGGCGTATTCGCCGGCGGCGGTGCACTGCGGCGACATAAACGTGGGCGCCCCGATACCTGGTTGTACCGGCAGCTTCAATGGCGGTTCGCGCGTTGCCATCCCATTTTCGCGTCTTATGTCGGCGGCAAATTCCTGGTCACGCGATCCGGCCATTGGACGACGCGCAGGAGCAGGCCATGAGTCGCTTCAAGCATGAGGTCACGCACCTGCAGGCGCATATCAAAACCTTGCGCATGGGGCTCGGTGCGCTGTTTTTCATCGCCATGGTGTTGGGCTTCGGCTGGTGGACCGCGCCGCGTGACCTGACCATCCACGTGCCACCGGACCTGCGCTCCGGCAGCGTGCGCAAGTGGTGGGACGTGCCGCCGGAGTCGGTCTACGCCTTCACGTTCTACGTCTTTCAGCAGCTCAATCGCTGGCCGACGAACGGCGAGGAAGACTATCCGCGCAATCTCCACGCACTATCGAACTACTTCACGCCCGCCTGCCAGGCGTTCTTGCAGCAAGACTACGAGTTCCGCCGCAACGCCGGCGAGCTGCGACGGCGCGTGCGCGGCATCTACGAGATTCCGGGCCGGGGCTACGGCGACGACCCGACGCTTCGCGTGCGCACCATCTCCGCTCGCGACTGGGTGGTGACCCTCGACGTGACCGCCGACGAGTATTACGCCTCCGAACAGGTCAAACGCGCGTTCGTGAGATACCCCATCAAAGTCGCGCGGGTGGACGTTGATCCCGTGCTCAATCCCTTCGGCCTGGTCATCGACTGCTATGACGGCGCTCCGCAGCGTATCGAGACTCCGCAGGAGGAAACGCCATGAGCCGTCTACGACACGCCCTGGCGTCGCTCGCGCTGGTCCTGTTCGCTCCGGCCCATGCCGTGGAAATCATGCGCTGGGAACGGCTGCCGCTGTCCGTTCCGCTGGTGGTGGGGTACGAGCGCGTGATCTTCGTGGATCGCAACGTGCGGGTCGGCGTGCCGGCGTCGCTGGATGATCGACTGCGAGTGCAAAGCGCGGCCGGTGCCATCTACCTGCGCGCCAGCGAACCCATCGAGCCGACGCGCCTGCAACTACAAGACGCCGAGACCGGCGCGCTCATCCTGCTCGACATTTCCGCGCAGCCTGGCGAAGCGCCACTGGAACCCGTGCGCATCATCGAGGGCGAGTCTCCCGCGAAACGCTATGGCGATACCGGCGAGGAACGCCCGGTGCCCGCAACGGTACCGCAATCGGCCAGGGAAACGCCCGTTCCCGTGGTGCTGACGCGCTATGCCGCGCAGAGCCTGTATGCGCCCCTGCGCACCGTCGAGCCGGTGAACAGCATCTCGCACGTGAACCTGCGCCGCGATCTGGCTCTGGACACGCTGCTGCCGACGCTGCCGGTGCGCGCCAGGGCGCTGGGAGCGTGGCGCCTGGAGGATCAGTGGGTGACGGCGGTGCGGCTGACCAACACCGCCGCGTACTGGATCGACCTCGATCCCCGCGCCCTGCAGGGCGACTTCGTTGCCGCGACGTTTCAGCATCCCGACCTGGGGCCGGCGGGTGATTCGCACGACACCACGGTTGTCTACCTGGTGACACGCGGACGCGGCCTGGCGCAATCACTGTTGCCGACCCTCAGCCCGGTCGATGCGGCGCTCGGCCTGCCGGCATCCGGCGCGGCCGGCCGCGCGCGAGGAGCAGACGATGCGCAGTAACGGTCTGCTCAAGTGGTTGATGCTGCCGATGCTGCTGCTCCTGGTCTTCGTCGGCATCAAGCTGTCCTCCGGCGACCGCGATGCGCCCTCGATGGCACGCCAGGCGGGCAGCCAATTGACGCCCGACGAAATGCGGGCGCTCGGTATCGAGGGCGACACGCCGCACGACACGGTGGCCACCCTGGTCGCCCAAGTCCGGCAGTTGCGCACCGAGCTGCAAACATCGCTCGCCGACAACCGCACTCAGCGCGCCGAAAACGAACGACTGCGACAGCGCGAGCGAGCGATCGACCAGCGCATCGAAAGCGTCCTGGACACGGAGCGGACGCAACTGCGCCGGGATCGCGAGCAGGTGGCGAGTGAACGCCAGCAGGCACAAGGTCTGTTGCAGGATCTCCAGCGTCAGCTCGAAGGGCTGGGCGGCCGGGCCGGTCATGCCGACCTGCCGATCGGCCTGGGGCTGGAGGAAGGCGACGGCCGGCGCTTCGACCGTGACGGCGTGCGCTGGATCGAGCCCGACGACGCCAGGCCTGGCGACACCCGAAGCGGCACCAGCAACAGCTTCCGCTTCCCTACCGATTTCGGCCCTGCCGAACGGACCTTCGACGCGGCGGCCGAGACGCTCGGCCGCGCGACCGGCGGCACCGTGGGCACGTCCCCGTTGCGTGCGGTCTACACCGTGCCGTCGAACGCGACCCTGATGGGGTCGATCGCGATGACGGCGCTCATCGGGCGCGTGCCCATCGACGGCACCGTGAACGATCCGTTTCCCTTCAAGGTCGTCATCGGCCCCGACAATCTGACGGCCAACGGCATAGACCTGCCGGACGTGGCCGGTGCCGTGGTCAGCGGGACGGCCTCGGGCGACTGGACGCTCTCCTGCGTGCGCGGACAAATCCGGTCCATCACCTTCGTCTTCGAGGACGGCACCATCCGCACACTGCCGGAGGAAACCGGCCGAACGGGTGGCAGCAACAACCGCAACGACACCGGCATCCAGGGCGGCCTCGGCTGGATCAGCGACCCCTACGGCATTCCATGTGTCAGCGGTGACCGGCGCAGCAACGCGCAACAGTACCTGGGCACGCAGGCCTTGATCACGGCGGCCGGTGCAGGCGCGGCTTCGCTGATCGACTCGGACAGCGGGCGCATGTCCTATATCGGTAGCGACGGCTCCCTCGGCACCGTCGGCATCACCGGCAACGAGGCGATGGGTCGCATCCTGGCCGGTGGCGTGCAGGAAATGTCGCAATGGGTCAACAAGCTCTACGGCCAGGCCTTCGCCGCCGTCTACGTCGAACCCGGCGCCAAGGTGGCCGTACACATCGAGCAACCACTCACCATCGACTATGACCCCAAGGGCCGCCGGGTCGATCACCGTCTCGGAGGCTCCCATGTGTCGGATCTGGATTGAACGGCTGCTCGTCGTCGTGGCGGTCATGGCGCTGGCCGGCTGCGCCACCAACAAGGAAAAGCTGCTCACGCACGGCGGCGACACCATGCTCGACATCTGGAATCAGGAAACGGGCCGTGGCGGGCGGGCTTCGCGCGAGTTGTTGGACGCTCGGCAGACTCTGCGCCGTCCGCTCACCGAAGCGGACGTCCAGGCCGTGCCCGGCGTGCAAGCCCGCTACACCCGCACGGCTCAGAACGAGATTTACCGGCAGTTCCATCGCCTGCCGAACCCGGACCTGGTGATGTACGTGTTCCCCCATCTGGCGGGCACCGATCCGGTGCCCGTACCCGGCTACAGCACGGTCTTCCCGCTCTACCAGCGCGTGCAGTACGCGCTGCCGGGAGAACGGGTGGAGGACTACTGAATGGCCTGGTCGCTGCCCCTGCCGTGGTCGCGCGGTAAGCAGACGGCCGCGCCGTCCGATGTGTTGGCCGCCGATGCCTGGGAGCGCCATGTGGCCGAGCTGAAACGCCATGGCATTCATGAGCCCGGCGCGGCGCGTGACCCGACCCGCAGGCGGGCGACGCTGGCGGATGAACAAGCCCTCTATGACGTTGCACCGTCATTCGTGGACTTCCTCCCGTGGGTCGAATACCTGCCCGAGCACGGCTGCATGCTGCTGGAAGACGGCGAATCCGTCGCAGCCTTCTTCGAGCTGACGCCCGTCGGCACCGAAGGCCGCGAAACGCATTGGCTGTGGCAGGCGCGCGATGCACTGGAGAATGCGCTGCAGGACAGTTTCGACGAACTCGACGAGCAACCTTGGGTGGTACAGCTCTATGCCCAGGACGAAGCCGATTGGGAAAGCTACCTGAGCACGCTGTGCAACTACGTGCAGCCTCGCGCCCAGGGCAGTGCGTTTACCGATTTCTATTTACGCTTCTTCGCCCACCATCTGCGAGCGATCGCGAAGCCGGGCGGCCTGTTCGAGGACACGACCGTGACCCGCCTGCCGTGGCGCGGGCAGACGCGGCGTGTGCGCATGGTCGTTTATCGGCGAGCGCCAGGCGCTTCGCCTCGCCGTGGCCAATCGCCCGAACACGCCCTGACGACGGTCTGCGAGCGGCTGACCGGCGGCCTCGCCAATGCCGGCATCAAGGCGCGGCGCCTGGATGCGGCGGACATCCATGCCTGGCTGCTGCGCTGGTTCAACCCGAACCCGAGCTTGCTGGGCACGACGACCGAAGATCGAGAGCGTTTCTATCGTTTGGCCGCCTACCCCGAGGAAACCGACGAAGGCGAGATCGAACTCGCCAGTGGCACGGATTTCTCGCAGCGCCTGTTCTTCGGCCAGCCGCGCTCGGATGTGGAGGACGGCCTGTGGTTCTTCAACGACATGCCGCATCGGGTCATGGTGCTCGACCGGCTGCGCACGCCGCCGACGACCGGACACCTGACCGGCGAAACGCGCAAGGGCGGCGATTCCTTCAACGCGCTGTTCGATCAGATGCCCGAGGACACGGTGATGTGTCTCACGCTGGTCGCCATGCCGCAGGACGTGCTGGAAGCGCATCTGAACTACCTCAGCAAGAAGGCTGTCGGCGAGACGCTGGCATCCGAGCAGACGCGCCAGGACGTGCAGCACGCGCGTTCGCTGATCGGCAGCGCACACAAGCTCTATCGTGGTGCGCTGGCGTTCTATTTGCGTGGATGCGATCCGGCCGAACTCGACGCGCGCGGCTTGCAGCTCGCCAACGTCATGCTAAACGCCGGCCTGCAGCCCGTGCGCGAGGAAGATGAAGTCGCGCCGCTCAACAGCTACCTGCGCTGGTTGCCTTGCGTCTATGACCCGATGAAGGATCGGCGCCAGTGGTACACGCAACTGATGTTCGTCCAGCACGCCGCCAACCTCGCGCCGGTGTGGGGGCGCAGTCAGGGTACGTCGCGTCCCGGTATCACGTTCTTCAACCGTGGCGGCGGTGCCGTCACCTTCGATCCCTTGAACCGGAAAGATCGGCAGATGAATGCCCATCTTTTCCTGTTCGGGCCGACGGGAAGCGGCAAGAGTGCGACGCTCAACAACATCCTCAACCAGGTCATGGCCATCTACCGGCCCAGGTTGTTCATCGTCGAAGCGGGGAACTCGTTCGGGTTGTTCGGCGAGTTCGCCGCGCGGCTGGGCCTGAGCGTGCATCGGGTCAAGCTCGCGCCGGGCGCCGGCGTGAGCCTGGCGCCGTTCGCCGATGCGTGGCGGTTGGTGGATACCCCCGGCCAGGTGCAAACCTTGGATGCCGATGCGTTGGACGACGATCCGGAATCCGTGGAGGCCTCGGCGGAAGTCGACGAGCAGCGCGACGTGCTCGGCGAGTTGGAGATCACCGCCCGCCTGATGATTACCGGCGGCGAAGACAAGGAAGAGGCGCGCATGACCCGCGCCGACCGCAGCCTGATCCGCCAGTGCATCCTCGATGCGGCGCATCGCTGCGTCCCGGAGAAGCGCACCGTGTTGACCGGGGACGTGCGCGACGCATTGCGCGAGCGCGCACGCGACCCATCCTTGCCGGAAGCACGGCGTGCGCGCCTTCTGGAGATGGCCGATGCGATGGATATGTTCTGCCAAGGACTCGACGGAGAGACGTTCGACCGCCCCGGCACACCCTGGCCCGAAGCGGACATCACCATCGTCGATCTGGCGACCTTCGCACGCGAGGGCTACAACGCGCAGCTTTCGATCGCCTACACCTCGCTCATCAATACCGTCAACAACATCGCCGAGCGCGATCAGTTTCTCGGTCGGCCCATCATCAACGTCACCGACGAAGGGCACATCATCACCAAGAACCCTTTGCTCGCGCCCTATGTCGTGAAGGCGACCAAAATGTGGAGAAAGCTCGGCGCGTGGTACTGGTTGGCGACGCAGAACATCGACGACCTGCCGGCCGCCGCCCAGCCCATGCTCAACATGATCGAATGGTGGCTTTGTCTCAGCATGCCGCCGGACGAGGTGGAGAAGATCGCCAGGTTCCGCAAGCTGACGCCGGCGCAGAAGGCCTTGATGCTCTCGGCGCGCAAGGAAGCCGGCAAGTTCTCCGAGGGCGTGATCCTATCGAAATCGATGGAGGTGCTGTTCCGAGCGGTGCCGCCGAGCCTGTACTTGTCGCTGGCGATGACGGAGCCCGAGGAGAAGGCCGAACGCTATCAGTTGATGCAGCGGTACGGCATCGGCGAACTGGATGCGGCCTTTCGCGTGGCCGAGAAGATCGACCGGGCACGCGGCATCGAGCCGTTGCCGATCGATGGGTTCGGCTGAGGAGTAGCGTCATGCGCGGTTCATTGCGAAACCCCAACGCGATACGACGGCATCTGTGGCCGATCCTGGCCGTGGCCTCGGTGCTGCTTGCCGTGCTGCTGTGGTCATGGGGCCGCGCTCTCCAAAACGACTCACCCCAGGCCGTGGAAAACTCGACATCGGCCGGACCGCCATGGCGCTATGGCCGCCTCGATGCACGCTTCACGCTAGTCGAGTACGCCGATCTCGAATGTCCCTATTGCAAGGCCTATTTCCCCGTGCTGAAGCAGTGGATCGACGCTCAATCGGACGTGAACTGGCAATGGCATCACCTGCCATTGCCGATGCACGAGCCCGCCGCCACGCGCGGCGCGCGCCTGGCGGAGTGCGCTGGCGAGGTCGGAGGCCGTATCGCGTTCTGGAACGCCATCGCCTGGATTCACTCGCATACGCTCGGTGGTGGTCAGGGAGTGCCACCGGAGGCCCAGCTTCCCGGTGCGACGTCTGCCCTGCACGAGTGTCTGGCGAGTACCCGGCCTGACGCTGTGATCCGCGCGCAGGCCGAGGAAGCAACACAGGCTGATATCGCTGCGACCCCCACATTGCGCCTGATCGACAACGAAACCGGCAGGTCACTGCTGCTGCCGGCGGGGCCCATCGAAGGCGACGCCTTGTTGTCGGCCCTTGATCTAGTTGTCACGGGATCACCATGAGAAATTCCTGTAGCTTCTGCGCGACAGGCCTAGTCATGATCTCCGAGGGTACATATCGTAGCACGAATACTTGTTGCCGATAACCCACATAGGTGGGATACTTAACAACTTTCCAAGTTGTCGACAACGAGAAATGCCTGCCGTCACCGCCATCCAGTTCACTCAGGATCAGATGCGCACACTCACGGGTGTGTCCGCCGAGACGGTGCGGCATTGGCGCAGGACGGTGCCCTACCTATCGTCCAAAGTAGGGAAGGCTGCACGGTTCAATTTCGCTGATTTGCTCGGTTTGGCCGTGACCAATGAACTAGTCAACTCGTTAGGCGTGCACATAGCCAAGGTAAGTGATGGCGTCGACGCGCTCTTCCGATTGCTGGCCAACAGCAACGCCACGACATTGAATGGCGCCATAGTGCTTGTGACGCCGACCACAGCAACTCTGGGTGACTCTAGACCTGACGGCATCGGACCCGCGCTGAAGCAACCCGCACTCGCTATCCCGCTTGATCCGTTGATCGCGCGGCTTCAGCAGCACATGTTGCCCGTTATGCCACCTGCTACCCAAGCAGCATTGCCGTTCCCTCCTGAAGCCGTTCGGAGCAGGGCATGAGCAGTACGACGCTGGAGCAAGTGCTCGCTGCTACCGGCTATCTACCGGACGGGCAGCCTGCAGCCGGTCTTCGGCTTGGGCCGCACGCTCAGTCTTCTCGTCGCGGTCGAGTCTTTTCTCCTGATGCACTGTGGCGCAGCCCATCGTCGTTGACTGTCTACTTCAAATTCGAGCAGACCCCGCCGCCGGATGATCTGGTTAGTCAGTGGCGGCAGGAAGTTTGGAACGAGGGATTCGCTCCGTTGTTGTGGGTGATCTCTCCTCAGCGTATCGACCTGTACAACGGCTTTGGCGCGCCCGTAAAAGATGGCGATGCTCAAAAGCACTTGATCCGGCGCTTCGAGAACATCGAAGATTCTCTTAGTGAGCTGGACGAACTCGCTGGCCGGCTGGCGATCGAGACAGGACAGTTTTGGGCTCGAGCGCCAATAGTCGATCGTAAAACCAGTGTTGATCAGAGGCTCCTTTCCGATCTCGCATTCCTCGAGCGTGATCTGGTGGCGGGCAATCTAGCGCGCGGTACGGCGCAGGCTTTGATTGGGCGCGTAATCTTCACCCAGTATCTAATTGACCGTGGGATTGTAACTGCGACTCGGTTGAAACGAGTGTGTGGCCACACTGTCTTGCCAACTGTCCTGCGTGACAGGACAGCGACTACCAAGCTGTTTGCCTGGCTCGCTCAGACCTTTAATGGCGACATGTTCCCGCCTTCATCGGCAAAAACGACGCCAGCAGCTCATCACTTGAAGCGGGTCGCCGAATTTCTGGAGGCTGTCGATCCTGAAAGCGGCCAGCTCAGCTTCTTTCCTTATCAGTTTGATGTGATTCCGGTCGAACTCATCAGCTCAATTTACGAACAGTTTGCACACGCCGAGCCGAAGGAGAATGGAAAGCGCTCTACGGAAGCCTTGCGGAACGGAGTGCACTACACGCGGCTATCCCTGGTTTCGCTAGTCCTTGATGAGGTTATGGATGGGCTTTCAGGGTCGGAGTCGGTGCTGGACTTAACATGCGGCTCTGGCGTCTTTCTGGTCGAAGCGTTACGACGCTTGGTTAATCTGCGAGCGCAGGGGCAGCCCCCTACTCGGGAGCTGATTCGATCAACGCTCTACGGCCAAGTCTATGGTGTTGACATCAGCGAGGCTGCCATTCGCGTGGCCGCATTCAGCTTGTATCTGGCAGCGCTTGAACTCGATCCAGATCCACAGCCGCCGCATTCGTTGAGATTTCAACCGTTGATCGGCAAGACATTGCTCGTCGGTGACGCTCACACTGTTGAGCGCGATGGGGTTGGCAAGGCTGCGCTGACCGTACCCACGGGGTTGAAGCAGTTCGATCTAATCGTCGGAAATCCACCCTGGAGCTTCAAGGGACAGACAGGAACCGAAGCACGCCGTCAGGCAAGAACTGCGGGAGTTCCCGCGCAGCCACGCGGAGAAGGCCTCGATTTCGTGCTCCGTGCTACCGAATTTTCTCATGAAAGAACGCGCTTCGGCGTGATCCTCAGTGCCATGCCATTTTTCAGTCGCAGCGGCACCGGTATGGCAGCAGCGCAATACGTAATGCGTACCTTAGCGCCGATCACGTTGGTTAACCTGTCAAATTTGTGCAGTTGGCTCTTCGAAACTGCCGCGATGCCGGCAGTAGCTCTCTTTGCACGACATCGTCCCAAACAACGGATGGACCAAGTCACAGTCGTTCAGATTCCGTGGACACCCAGCGGCGCTAGAACACATTCGTTTGAGGTAGCTCCGAGCGACATCATCAAGTTGAGCCTCGATGAGATCAAGAAGCAGCCGCTGAAGTTGAAGGCTGCTGCAGTGGGTCGTCGTCGCGATCTCCTATTAATGGAAGAGCTGACATCAGATCTTCCAAGCTTGGGCAAGCAACTGATGCAGATCGATGCCAGCTTCCAAGTCGGATTGATTCGAGGCGCGCCTGAAAATCGCAAACACGATGCGCGCGATATGAAAGGCTTAGAACTGCTGGAAGCCGGAGATATACAACACTTCTGCATTCCAACTGGTTTGCCGCTCTTCAATCAGTCGAAAGCAGAACGGCCAAGGTCGCGTGAAACGTATCGAGCCCCGCTGCTAATCGTCAAGGAAATGCTACTAGGAAATCCGCGAGTAATAGCGGCCGTAGCCGAGCGCGATATTGTCTTTACAAACTCCTTTTTTGCTGCCTCATTGCCACCAGAGCACAAACAGACAGCACATTTGCTTGCCGCTCTGCTGAGTTCTGCGCTAGCCACGTGGTTTTTTTATCTGACCGCATCAGAGTTCGGTATCTATAAGAGAAAACTTCTGGCACGCGACTTTGGCTTCTTACCAGTTCCCGATTTCAAGGCCGCGATGAAATCTGAAGCTGGGCAACTCTTGTTGCAGCTTGAGCGGAAGTTGCGTCAGCGTGGAGTCGACGAAAAAGGGTGGGACTCTCTGGATGAGGCGGTCTTCGATCTGTACGAACTTGGCGACACTGATCGCGTCGTCATTCGAGACGGTCTTCAGCGCGCCGGATGGCAATGGGAAGTCGGCCGCGAGTCGTCCGTCGCCCCTGCGGACAGCCGAACTGAGATCTTGACGTATGCAAAGACGTTTCTATCGGTAATCGAAGGTTGGCTTTCAGTTCGAAAGAAACGGCACATGCGAGCTGAGGTCATCGATCTATCGAGAGGATCAGCCTTGCGTGTTGTGCGCTTTGTCTTGGAAGACGGCCCAGGGAATCTCAGCGTCAGCTTTGTAGAGCCGGAAGGCGATTTGAGCGACGTACTTGAACGTATTGGCAAGCGTCTAAAAGCCAAAGTCGCGACCGCACTCAGTGCAGAACGGGAGTTGCGTGTACATGGGCGCAACGAAGTCGTCATCATCAAGCCGGCGGCGCGGCGCTACTGGATGGGGATTGCTGCGTTAGAAGACGCCGATGCAGTGATCGCAGAGAGTTTCGCCGGGGGGTAGCGCTTGAGGATACCCTATGAGACGCCTCCTGCGCTGGGCAGAGAGTTCATCGAATTAGCGCCGGAGGTTGTGGCGGCCATTCTGCTCACGCTGACCTCTGGCTGGCAGCAGGCCATTGGAGCCGGGGACATGAATACCACTGCTGGCGAGGTGCTCATGACGGAGCGCCTGCGCGATGGAATGCGCGAGGCGCTAAAAAATTCTCCATGGAAGCTGATCGTGCTACCAGGCACCGAGTCACGATCTAAACCAAGCGTGGTACTGCCAGACGGACGCACCGATATTCCACTGATGCTGATTGAAGTCTTCCTCCGCACACAGGAGCATGATCCTCATGCGATCATCGAATGCAAGCGCATCGCCGGATCAGATGCTCACCTATGTCGAGAGTACGTAGTCGAAGGCATGGATCGATTCATCAGTGAAAAGTATGGGGAGAACCACGCAATCGGCTTTATGGTTGGTTACATTATTTCCGGCACGGCTCCAGAATCGGCGGATGGCATTAACGCTTATTTGAAGCGCGTTTCACGCTCAGCCGATTACCTCGCTCCGAGCGATATCTGTGAAGGACCGAGCTGGCAGAGTCAGCATTCACGCTCTAAACCATCGACGTCGATTCGTTTACACCATGCATTTCTCGGGTTCGTGGATGCTGCGGTGTAACGTATTTCTTCCTGCGCTCGATGCAGATCAAGCTGCCTCTGCAACGAGCAAAGCGTAAAACCGGCTGGGGTCGGATTCGGTTTGTTTGTCGCTGAGCATCGCCCCTTGGGATTGACTACGACCGTAGTTTGTTCCAAGGACGTCTGGCATGCCTATCTACTTCTTCGATGCTTCCCCTGCTTGGCGGCGACTGTCCATCCTTACGCTTTTCTTTGGGTGGGGTGTGGCGCTGTGCAGTCCGGCCAATGCCGCCACTGAAATTTTTGTTGTCACTGACAGCCGACACTCCATCAATCCGTCCGCCGGAGTGCGCGTCGTCGAGTTGGATGCTCCGGCTCGCATCGAATCCGAGCTGGCCGCAAACCTTCCCGCCGATCCAATTCAAGCCGCCGCCATCGTCCAGCAGCGTCTGAAGGATGGCGGCGTCGGCCTGCAACGCCGCCTGGCGAACGCCTATCAGGGCGTGGCCGATGCCTGGAGCCTCGGCATAACCAAGATTCCCGCTGTCGTCGTCGATAAACGCTACGTCGTCTATGGCGAGCGTGACGTGACACGCGCCCTTGCACGCATAGAGGAATACAGGAGGACGCAACCATGAGGCTATCCCGCCGCGCATGGCGCATCGGCATCGCATCCCTGCTGCTGGGTACTTCTGTCAGTGCTTTCGCGCTCGACACCGCCACCATCACCGGCTCGGTACTGTCTTTCGACTGCATTGCCTACCGTGTGCGGGGCATCTGTTTCTGGCTGCGCTGCACGCTCACCGGCTGCTCGCTGGAAACGTCGGTCAGGGTCGAGCACTACGTTCCCGACGCGGTGGTTTCCAGCTACTCGAATACGGGCGAGAACCCCTGGGTCGAAGTGCGTGCGATGAGCATGCCGAATCCCACTGCTCAGGGTGGCGGCGACGGCACGACGAACGAGGAACACGAGAACAACCTCGCTAAGTTCAAGAACGCCGACGTGATCGGGCATCCCGGCGCGACCATCTTCGGTCAGTTCGTGAGCCAGTTGGGCTACTCCTGCGACGGCGCCGGCACGGCGTTCATGCCCTATTTGCTGAGCACGCTCGACACCGTGGCGTGGCGTTACAACATTCCCGAGTCCGTCTATCCCGAATCCCTGATTCCGGGAATGCGCGAAATCGGCACCCGCCTCGGGTTGAATCTTTGGGGCAACGTGTACCCGCGCGGAGGGTTCCTGCATCACGTGGACGACTACAAGGCTGCGGCCGTCGTCGCCCAACGTGCCGGCGACATCGTGACCCGGCGCGGCCAGCTCCACGTCTATCAACCGCTGCTCGCCAACGCGAGCGCTGGCTACTGGCCGGCCGGTGCCCTGATGGAGAGCGATGCTTCCACCGGCAAATGGCAGGAGCTGACGCCGCGGTTGTCGTCGTCCTGCGCGGTCTTCCCGCACAACGATGTGCGCATCCAGGCTCAACGAGGCGACTACGCCTGGGCGCTCTGGCGCCCGTACTCCTGCTGCGAGCGGCGCGGCCAGGTGTTCCTGGGCAGCGTCGTATTCAACTGAGGATCAACCTATGAACTCCCCGGTATTTCTCTCGGACATCGCCGCGGCCCGTGCGTGCCGAATTCTTCTGGCCGGGCTGCTGGCTTTGGGCAGCGGTGTGCTGTCGGCGCAGACCAGCATCAACGACTACGGCATACACCATCGCGGCAGCGTCATCGGCGATGACGTTCTCTACAGCATCGGTGGCGGGCGGGCCGTGTCGATGGGGCCGGTCGGCCAGATGCAGTCCATCGGTGTGGGTATCGGCTGGAACAGCAATTTGATCTGCGGCGACATGAGCCTGACCACCACGCTGCAGAACCAGCTCAACGGCATCACACAGGGCTTTCAAGCGATCATGAGCAACGTGATCCAGAATGCCACGGCTGCCGTGGCGTCGCTGCCGGCGCTGATCATCCAGCGTGCCGATCCGGGGCTGTACAACCTGTTGACCAACGGCATCTTGCAGGCGCGACTCGACTTCGATCGCTCGAAGCTGACCTGCCGGGCGATCGCCGAGCGGATGGCCGACATGGCCGGTGGTCAGCTCGGGTGGAATCAGTTGGCCGAGGGCATGGCGCTCAGGCAGGCGGTAGCCAGCACCGACGCGGTGTCCGCCATCGAGCAGGCCGAAGCCAGCCGCGGTAACGACGGCGTGCCCTGGGTCGGCGGAGGCAACGCCGGCGGCGCTGGGCAGAACCCCATCCGCGTGGTCGGTGACGTGACCCGTGCCGGCTACAACCTGCTCAACGGTCGCGGCGCGACCGATACCTCGCCGATCGACAGCATCACCTGCGGCAACAGCCTGAGTTGCCAGACCTGGCAATCGCCCCAGGCAGCGGCGGATTGGGCGATCCGCGTACTCGGTGAGCAGGAGCAACGCACCTGCGAGAGCTGCATCAAGACGCAGACCATCCCTGGCGTCGGCCTGACGCCGCTGATCCAGGAGGAATTCGAGACGAGGCTGGAAGCACTTCGGAATCTGCTCAACGGAACCGATCCGACGACCGCCGCCAACCTCGAAGCGGCCGGCAGCGGCTCGCTGCCGATCACGCGCGGCGTCATCGAGGCGCTGCGCGAAGAACCGGACCAGGACATCCTGGCGCGACGATTGGCTTCCGAAGTCGCATTGGCCAGCGTGTTGGAGAAAGCCCTGCTGTTGCAGCGCACGCTGCTCACTGGCCGCAAGGAACCGAACGTCGCCGCCAACCGGCTCGCGCAGCAGGCCATCACCCATGAGAGCAACCTGTTGGAACAGGAGATCAACAACCTCAAGACGGAACTGGAGCTGCGTCGGGAGCTGGCCAACAACTCGCCGATGGCGATCATCCAGCGCCACGGCATGCGCAGTGCCGGCTCGCGGGGCATTTTCCAGGGCGACACCGAGCGTGATCGCCTCGATGCCATCCAGCGGCCATAGAGCGGCGGCGACCCACCATGAGATGGCTGTTCAACCGCCAGTTCGGACGAACGCTCGGATGGATCGCGTTGCTCGTGCTCGTGGCCGCGGGCGTCAACCTCGTCGGCATCGGTCTCGCCGGCGACGTGGCCGGCTGGAACCGATGGCTGGACGCGCACGCCGGCCACTTCTTCGTCTGGCGGCTGTGCCTGTATGGCGCCACGGTCTATGGGTGGATCTGGATGCGTCGCCGCCTGCGGGCGCGCGACGCATCCGCCGAGACGCATCAACGACTGCTGCGCGCGGAGATCGGCGCGGTCGCCGCGATCGCGCTGCTGGAAGTCAGTGTGCTGTTGCGACAGCCGTAGTGACGCCGGAAGACGGCCATGACCCTCTACACCACGGACTACCTTGAGTATTACCTGACGCTGGTTGCCTGGATCATCAATAACGGCATCTGGAACGTACTGGTTGCGACAGGCATCTTCGCGTTGCCGTTTCTCGCCATCGTCATACAGGAATGGCTCAAGGCTCGGGCGGAAGGTGCGGACGAAGGGAATAAGGGCGTGCTCTCATCCATGCGCATCGAGAACCGCGTGTGGGTGGCGATCGTGGTCATCATGTTCGCCGGAATTCCTTTCATCCCGGTCGACCTGAGCACGATCCAGTTCGACCGCACGCGCTCGACACAGTGCCAGGTCAACGTGCCGTTGCCGTCCGAGACCAATTGGTCCGCGTCGTTCACGACGCTCAACAACCAGAGCGCCCATGTGCCGGTCTGGTGGTTCTTCATGCACTCGATCTCCAAGGCCGTCACCGGCGCTGCCGTGGCGGCGATTCCCTGCGGCACGGACCTGAGACAGATGCGCATGGAGATCGACAGCACACGCATCGCCGATCCCGTACTGGCCCAGGAGGTGGCCGACTTCACACACGATTGCTACGGCCCGGCCCGCGCCAGGCTGTTCATGAACCGGCCGACGCTCAGTGACGAGCATATGAACGACGTGACCTGGATCGGCTCGCGCTACTTTCTGGATACGCCCGGCTTCTATGACACCTATCGCTCCAGCACGCCGCGTCCCGCCTGGCCCTATGACGACGTGCGCGACGCCGGGCTCGCCGAGGTCGGCAACGGTGGTGGCTATCCGAACTGCAGGCAATGGTGGATGGATGGCGGCGAAGGCCTGCGCGACCGCCTGCTGGCTCAGGTCGATCCGAGCCTGCTGTCCCGCTTCGCCCAATGGGCGGGCTTTCTCAGCCAGGCACAGGTCGACGACTCGGTGATCCGTGCGATCGCCTCGCCGCAGCGCCAGGTCATGAACCAGGGACAGGTCTACACCGACTACGGCGGGCAGATCGGCGGGTCATTGCCCAATGTCGTGACTCGCGCCGCGTCGGATGTGGGTCTGACGGTGGGATCGCTCGGCTTCTTCCCGGCCATGGACGTGGTGCGGCAGTCGTTGCCCATGATCCTGTCGTTCCTGAAGATGGCACTGGTGATTTGCATCCCGCTGGTGCTGGTCTTCGGCACCTACGATCTGCGGACGCTGGTCACGGCGTCCTGCGTGCAGTTCGCGCTGTTTTTCACCGACTTCTGGTTCCAACTGGCGCGCTGGATCGATTCGACCATCCTCAACGCGCTCTACGGCTGGCATTCGCCGCACAGCAACTTCAATCCGCTGCTGGGGCTGAACAACGCCTTCGGCGACATGCTGTTGAATTTCGTGATGGCGATGATGTTCATCGTCTTGCCCGGATTTTGGGTGATCGCTCTGTCCTGGGCCGGAGTTCGAGCGGGCAACATCCTTGGCGGCCTTACGCTCGCGAGCGGAGATGCAAAATCCGCAGGCGGGAGCGGTTCACGTCTCGCCATGACCGTTGCATCGAAAGGGGCTGCCAGATAAGGCGCCCTCGATCTGCGACTATGGGTCGTCGGGATCGCCCATGTCGCGGCGCCACTCGTTCTTGTCGTACAAGCCGAAACCGGAATGTCCTTCGCGCCATTCCGCCTTGTTTTCATCCTCCCAATCCGAATCGGAGTTGCGCGCGACCCAAGCCGCTGCGACACCGAACAAGAGCAACAAGGCCATCCAGAACGCGACATGCAACAGCACGGCGAAGACGGCGAGCTTCACGATCCAGAGCAGGAGCCGCGCCACGCCGGCCGGAACCCCCTTGCTGGCGAGCCACTGGACCGCGCGGGCTTCTTGTCGAACGAATCCTCGCCACACACGGCCGAGCCATCGGCCGGCGCGTTCTGCGGTTGTAGTATGTGCGGCCTTTTTCATGGCGCTATCGCTCGCGTGGGTCGATGCGCAGTGCGGGAAGCTCGATACCCATGCCAGCCTCCCGTCAATGCACGCCGAGCACATTGAAGACTGCCTTCGCCACCGCATCCACCGAATCGGCAGTCACCGCCTCCGCTGGTGAACACCCTGCCAGTCCTTCGAGCGGCTCGGACAACGCACGGTACAGCGTCCAGGCATCGACCCCAGGCGCGCCCTGCAGCACGGCCTGAGTCAGCCTCTGCTTCACTGGATCGAGCTGCCAGTCAGGCAGTCTCTGGCCGCGCCGCCCCACGTTCAGCGCCAACAGCCGCCGCGCCTCGATGTCCTTGTAGATCTGCTGGCGCGACTTGTTAGCCAGTCGGGCGAAGTCGGGCAGCGGCAGGTTGTGCGGCTGCTCGAAAGCCTCCAGCATTGCAGCACGACCGCGCTGAATCTCGGTCTCGCGCGGCACCCACCGCGTATCCGCACGCAGCGCTGCGGCCTTCCGGGCCAGGGCCTGGTCCACCGTCTCCACTTCGATCGGAATTTCCATGGACGGCGGGAGCTCGACCGACTCGATGCGTTCCTGTACGAACACCTCCAGTTCGGCTGCAAAGGCTTGGGCATCCCGAATCTCGACGGTATCCGAGAAACGGCGCACCTCGTCCACCGTCACCCTCGGCAGGTGCTCGACGATGAATTCCAGGGTGTGGGGCATGGGTGGCTTCCGTTGGCGGACTGAAAACAATCTATTCTCGTTTGTCTCCTATGTCAACTATGACAACAAGTTAGCCGAGTACCCGCGAGCGCGCCCAACCCGCCTTCCGTCCTCAATGCGGCACAAGGCAGCACCCGTTTGTCTGTGGCGGGACGTTCGTGGAGTGCCTTATACCGTCGGCCTGGACAGGCAATCTCCGATGATTATATTTCGCATGAAAAATAAAACATGATGCTACTTTTCATGTACTCATCCTGCGCCAAACTCCTGGATGATTGGATTCCGTGCTATATTTACAACATGGACGGAAATTCAAGGCATCAGGTAATCAAGCGGTTGCTGGCGGGACTTCCCCGTGGAGCGCCGTTCGACTTGGCCACTCTGAGCCAGTTCGGGGTGTCGCCCCAGCTCGCGGCCTACTACGCCGAGGAGGGGTGGCTCGTGCGTCTGGCCCAGGGCGTCTATGCGTTCCCGAACGACGATTTCGGTGTCCATGGCGCACTGCTGTTCCTGCAAAAGCGGGTGCCGGGCCTGCACGTCGGCGGCAAGAGCGCCCTGGCCCTGCAAGGCGTGCGGCACAACCTGGGTAGTCGGGACACGCTGGTTCTGTGGGGCGACAACCGTTTCGCGTTGCCGGCGTGGTTCACCTCGCGCTTTCCGGCGCGCTACGTCTACGCACGGCTGTTCGATTGGCCAGACACGCACCTAGCCGACAAAACCCTCACCACACCACCGGGCCTGCCCGAATCTCTGCGGGTCGCGGTGCCCGAGCGCGCCGTCCTGGAACTGTTGTACGAGGCCGGCGTCAAGCAAAGCCTCGAAGAAGCCCGCAACCTTTTCGACGGGCTGCGTTCGCCGCGCAGGGATCTGCTCGGGCAACTGCTGTCCTGCTGCACCAGCGTGAAGGCCGTGCGCCTGTGTCTGACCTGGGCACGCGAGACGAACCTCGTGGACGTCGACGCCCTGCTGGAGCAGTACCCGGTGCGCACCGGCAGTACCAAGCGCTGGATGAGCCGGCTCGACGACGGCACCCTGTTGAGCCTGCGGCCCCATGGATAAGACCTACGCGGACACCGTTCGCCTGCTGCTGGCGGTCACGCCCGACGTGTTCGCCGGCGACATCTTCGCTATGAAGGGCGGCACGGCCATCAATCTCTTCGTGCAGGACATGCCGCGCCTGTCGGTGGACATCGATGTGGTGTACCTCCCGTGGCAGACGCCACGCGACGAGGCGCTGCGCGCGATCAACCAGGAACTGGCCGCCATTGCGAAGCGGGTCGAGCCGCTCGGCGTGCAGACACGCCTCATTCGCAGCAAGGACTTGGGGGACACGAAGCTGATCGTCGAGAACGACACCAGCCAGGTGAAGATCGAGGTCAACGTCGTGTTTCGCGGCACTGTGCTGCCCGCCGAACGGCGGCCGCTGAGCGCCAGGACCAGCGATCTGTTCGGTATCGAGTTCGACGTACCAATCCTGGCATCGGACGAGCTTTACGCCGGCAAGCTGGTCGCTGCGCTCGATCGGCAGCATCCACGCGATCTGTTCGACGTGTGGCAGCTCTACGAGTCCGGTGGCATCACCGGCGGCATGATCGAGTGTTTCGTGATCTATCTGGCCGGACACAACCGCCCGCCCCACGAAGTGCTGTTCGGCAATGACAAGGATATCGCCCGCGAGTACGAACGGGCTTTCGTCGGCTTGACCGAAGTCGCCTGCTCTCTGGAGACGTTGATCGATACTCGCGCGCGGCTGCGGCGCGAGTTACCGCAGTTGCTGAGCCCGGCACACAAGCGGTTTCTGAGCGGGCTGGTACGCGCGCAACCCGACTGGTCGCTGGTACAGTGTCAGCACGCGGCGCAACTGCCGGCCCTACGCTGGAAGCTCAGCAACTTGGAAACCTTCCGCAAGCGGCGCTCCGAGGACTTCGCCGCCCAAGCCAACGCACTCGATGCCGGCCTACGCCAAGCCTAACTGCATACGCTGGTTCAGCGCGAAAGTCGGGAAGCTGGGGCAACGGAGTTCTCGCCAATACCTCTCTATCCGTGACACTTCTTGTACTTCTTGCCTGACCCGCAAGGGCATGGATCGTTGCGACCAACTTTGCCAAACGTTGCCGGCGTGCCAGTTCGCTGTGGCGGCACAAACTGCGTCACCCTATCGTTGAATTGACGCAGCTTGGACGTACCGAAGAAGTTCCACTCTTTGTTCAGCTCTTCGTAGTGGATCTTCATCTCGTCGGTCCACGTCTCACAAGGCATGAGGATGAAGTCCTCAGCAACCGTTCCGCCCGAGAACTTGGGTGCGTCGATTCCGATCCCGATAATCTTCACGAGATACGGAAACTTGTTCTTCGCCGCGCCGCATGCGATCTCAAGAAGTGTCTGTCGCTTCTCTCGGTAGTCGGGTTCGGCGCGGAACGTATCCGGTGTCCGCAACTGCAGCAAGACGTAAGCGATGTTGGGCTGGAACGAGGGCAGGAAGGTGACTTGCCGAGAAAATGGTCCTGTGTCGGGGAAGCGATCGACGGCGGAGAGCATCTTCTCGGCAAGGCCCCTCCGCATAAAGCGTGGCTCTTTGACCATCTCATAGATCGCGCTTTCGCCCCGTAGGATGTCGGAGTTACCGCCGAGCGTGCCGTCCAGACTGTTCTGGCACGTGCGCTGAATCAGTTCGTCCCAGAAGTACGAGATGCGATCTACGCTCTTGGTGTTCTTGTACAGATCGGTCTGCACAAAGTCGTGCCATTCTCCCTCGCCGATCATGACACCGTTGACGCGGTCCTTCTTCGGCCCGATTACATGGCGCTTCGTCATGTCGTCGTAGTTCAGAAGATAGTGGCCGAGGAGGTCCTCCTCGCCGCAATAGCTCAGGTAGTCAAAGGCGGAGGCGGCCCGGACCTTCTCATCGAGATACGCCGCGAAGTCGTTCACCGTGTCCAACTCTCGCAGCACGATGGGCATGTTATGGCTGTCAAGGATGTGAACCGGGTTCCGCTTGTCGATCTCGATGTGGAAGTACTCGGTGGGGCCTCCATCGGTCTCCGTGTAGGTGATCGCCAGGCTCCCGTAGACATTCTGCGGCGAAGCTCGTTCACAGGCCTCCTTGGCTCCGTGGGCAACGATGATCTTGTGGATGACCGCCGCGTCTCTGTCGAATGCGAAGGGGAATGGCTTGGTACCTTTCGCGTCGAGGCAGATCGGCCTGCCGCTGCGGATATAGCGCTCGGCACCGTGCGCGGTCTTGACTTGGCGGTCGATGACGTTGCGCTTCCAACGGTCCCACAAGACTTTCGGATCTTTGTCAGGGTCTTCCGAAAGTTCGTTCTCGCGGTCGAAGAAGATGAAAACATAGTTACCGAAGACCGCCAGCAGATCGCATAGCTCGTGCCCGTCGTCCTTGTACGGGTTCGGATAGCTCCAGAGTTTTAGGAAAGACTTCTCGCAGAACTCCGCGAGCATCCTCTCCGTCGCCGTGACGCCACTCGATTTTGCCGTCATAGGAGCTTTGCTCCTATGGACTCGACGGCCTCACGCGTTGCCTCGGCGACCTCTTGCAGGAATGCGTTGCGGTCTGGAGAAGGGGTCACGTCGGGGATGGGCGCGGCGCGATCGTAGATCTGATCTTCGATCAGCTTCGCGCGACGGAAAGTAGAACGTGGCCCGGACTCATCGAACGCTCCTCGCCACTCCGCAAGGCGTTCGGTACGCATGCGGCGCGACGCAAGCGCGACGAGTCTACGGCTCAACTCTTCGGCGATCGTGTCGTACAGATGCTGCTTGTCATCGTCACTGGGTTCCGGCCCCGTCCACGAGACCGGGTTCTGGAGCAGAACATAAAGGCGCTGCTGGAGCTGCTGCTTGAGGTCGGCCACGGGTTTCAGGTTGTCGTACTCGTCAGCGATCCCAGTGGCGAGACGGCGGCTAAGCGCCTTGACTCGCGTCCAGTGCTCCTTCTCCACGCCCTGCTTGACGGTCAGGCCAAGGCGAGGCCGCCAGGTATTGCGGAACGTCTCAGCGGCGCGCTCGACAGCAAGAACCAAATTCATGCGGTCGTATGCCGGTCGCGAATCGGCGGGCTTGGGCCGTGCCACGATGCCGTCCACCATTTCCAACAGCTTGTCGATCTGTTTGATCGTCCGCTGCCCATCGGCGGACTCGCCATCGAGCTTCGCGTCAATGTTGGATAGGAACACCCTTGCCGTCGTCAAGCGACCGCGTAGAGCCCGCTCCGCGAACGGCCCGAGGTCCTCGCCAATGGAGGCAAGTACGTTCTCAGCGGAAGCCAAGACGTGATGCACCCGTGCCGATGGAGTCGGCAGGTTGTCGCCCCCCACCCGATCGAAATGCGTGAAGGCAAAAATCAGCTTCGGCGCACTGCCCGAAGACACCAGATCCTTCATTGCCGCCACCGGCGCGGCCAGCATCGGCTGCGTTGCGTTGTCGACCAAGATCACAGCATCTACCATCTCTACTCGCTTCGATAGCGTCGTCGAAATCGTGGATATTGAACGTGGTGTGTGGCCGAGACCCTCGCCATCAAGCAACACGAGCTTCGGTACGCCGTCGCGCCATGTCGGGTGGAACGGTCCGGCGACACGCACGCCGTTCACGAGGGGGGTCAACAGCGTGCCGAACAGCGGCGCGTAGTTCGACGAGAAGCGGGCGAGCGCCCGGATGAAAGCGTCGCGGTCATCCGTTTCCCACGTCCAGCTCAGTGGCCAGCCGACCTTTGTCTTCTGCAGCTTGCCTTCGACGAGCAATGCGAAGCGCTCCTCGATCTCCTCCATCAGCGAGTCGATGAGCTGCTGAAAGGCTTCATCGTCGCGCGTCCGATTGTCCAGTTCTTCCTCGAACAGCTCGTCAATGACACGCTGGTCCTTTTCGTCTGTCGCGTTCAGTTCTTGCCGCAGGGCATCGCCGTGCCGGTTTGCGATGTCCTGCAGCGCATCCAGTGCGCGCATCAGGACTCCATTTGTACGCCTGAGCAGATCGCCGATCTCGGAAACCTCCTCGGCTGCGGGCTCATCGTCAAAATCGCTGACCTCCTTGACCGGTCCGTTGCCGAGCACGTAAGCGAAGCGAAAGCGCTGATTGACATGGGTGAGCAGGCGGCGCATCTGCTCGCTATCGGGCTCGCCGCGATAGGTTGCGAGCACGGCTGCCGACGCGCATTCCTTTAGGTGTTCGCGCACATCCTCCATCGGAAAGAAGGTCACCACGGCGCGATAGAGACCTTCGCTCAGGATGATCTCGGTCTCGTGAACCGTCGTTTTGGCCGTGGATGTCGAGGGGAAGCGGTCGCGCACCGGGTCGGTGCCAATGATCTGCCGCAGGAGCGTCGTTTTGCCGGCTCCCGTCGTGCCGAGTAGGAGCGCCCGTCGGTAGTCGCTCGACTGCGCGGAGGGCAGCGCGATGACGGTTTCACGGAGACTGAAGAAGTCAGTCTCACCACCTTCGAGCTTGTAATAGAAGATGTCCACGACGCGAGAATCGAGCGCCGCCAGCGCCTGCTCGCGCGCACCGAGGTCCCACAGGTGCGGGCTGGATAGCAGGACGTTCATGTCGTCCCGCAGCCTGGAGGCTTCCTGCTCGTCCTCGGTCTTGAGGCTTTGTCTGACCCGCAGACCTTCTTTGCCCGTCGTCGGGTCGATGCGCTTGGGATGCCGAAAGATGATGGCCCATGTACTGCGACCTTGGGTCCGGCTCAGGCTCGCAGTGTAGAAAGTGTCCGACATGCAGCTCTCCGTTGTTCCATTGTTGTTCCTGACGACATAGTTTCAGCCTGTTTTCAGGCGCTGTCAAGAAATTCGGAACAACACAGGAACAACTAAAGTGGCCGATAGCCTCGCTGGACCTGGATAGCCAGCATTGCGATCTGCCAGTCACGGTTCTCTAGCTCTAGGAGACATCTGATCAGCACGTGCGACCTGGCTACAGCAGCGTTGCCGGCTTGCCGGGATCGCCCCATGCCGGATTGATCGTGGCGCTCACGAGGAGACGGTCCTATACCCAAAGGCTTCGTAAAGGCCAAAGGGTTGGTAGGAGCAAGGGAACGGGGTCAAGGGGAAGGCCCTACCCGAAAAGGCCAAAAGGCTCTTCCGCCAGTCCGTTACTCGGGTGTCGTCATGTTCTCGCTGTTCCAGCGTAAAAGGGCGCCAACCCCCGGCGCATCGCTCACCGCCTCCATAGCGATGCCCCAAGGGCTGACGCGGCCGGAGTCGGCCTCGTCGCTGCTGGCGACACCGCGCCGGAAGAAGCTGCTGGAACACATCTGGCAACGCACGTCGCTGTCGCGCCGGCAGTTCGCCACGCTGTATCTGGCGCCCTTGGAGCGCTACGCCGAGTTGGTCCAGCAGTTCCCGGCTTCGGAATCACACCACCATGCCTATCCGGGCGGGATGCTCGATCACGGGCTGGAGATCGTCGCCTACGCGCTCAAGTTGCGGCAGTCTCACTTGCTGCCCGCTGGCGCACCGCCGGAGGCACAGGCGGCTCAGGCCGAGGCCTGGACCGCAGGCGCCGCCTACGCGGCCCTCCTGCACGACGTCGGCAAGATCGCCGTCGATCTGCACGTCGAGTATGCCGACGGCAGCCTCTGGCATCCCTGGCATGGATCGCTGAAGCGCCCGTATCGCTTCCGCTACCGCAAGGAGCGCGAGTACCGCCTACACGGCGCCGCGACCGGGCTCCTGTATGCCCGTCTGCTCGATCGCGAGATTTTCGATTGGCTTAGCAGCTATCCCGACCTGTGGGCCGCGCTGCTGTACGTCTTCGCCGGACAGTACGAACACGCCGGCACACTCGGGGAACTGGTCGTGCAGGCCGACCAGGCTTCGGTCGCGCAGGAGCTCGGCGGCGATCCAGCCAAGGCGGTGGCCACGCCTCGCCACGCCCTGCAGCGCAAGCTGCTTGACGGCTTGCGCTACCTGCTGCGGGAAGAACTGAAATTGAACCAGCCCCAGGCCTCGGATGGATGGCTGACCCAAGATGCGCTCTGGCTGGTGAGCAAGACCGTATCCGACAAGCTGCGCGCGTATCTGCTCGCACAAGGCATGGGCGGTATCCCGACGAGCAACACGGCGGTCTTCAATGTGCTGCAGGACCATGGAATCGCGCAGGCGACGCCGGATGGCAAGGCGATATGGAAGGCGACCGTGACGAGCGACAGCGGCTGGTCACATGGCTTCACGTTCCTCAAACTCTCACCGGCGCTGATCTGGGAGGCAGACGAGCGCCCCTCGCCGTTTGCTGGAACAGTGAGGGTGGAACAGAACATCGCCACCGAATCGGAGCAGGTTCGCGACGATGGAGAGGTCGCCGCCGGCGGGGCCATGGAGGCGCCGGTGAGTCCAACGACGCCATCCGTCACACCGACCACGGAATCGATGATGGAGAGCACCGACGCATTGCTCGGACTGCTCGATCTCACGGACGCAAAGAGGCCGGATGCGGCGGAAACGACGCCATCGGCGCCGGTGACGCACATGGAAACTGCCGACGGTGCAGCCGCGCTAGGTTCGACGACGCTGGACGACGCCATGATCCCCGCCGACCAGGTCTCCGGCGAGCATTTCATGAACTGGCTCAAGCGTGGCATCCAGAGTCGGAAGCTGATCATCAACGACGCCAAGGCCCTGGTGCATACCGTGGCCGATACGGCTTACCTGGTCAGTCCCGGCATCTTTCAACGCTACGCGCAGGAGCATCCCCAGACCGCGCGCCTCGCCAAGCAAGACAAGGTGGCGGATTGGCAGTGGATGCAGAAACGCTTCGAGAAGTTGCACCTGCATCGCAAGCAGGACGACGGCCTGAACATCTGGACCTGCGAAGTGACGGGGCCACGCAAGTCCCGGCGACTGCACGGGTATCTGCTGGAAGATCCGCAACGACTTTTCGATGACGTGCCACCGAATAACCCGTATCTTTCGATCGTTCGACGATGAGGCGAGATCGGTTCGCCCGACTTCACCAGCGGCACCGATCGCCAACCTGCCATGGCGCTAGCCGCTATGCCACCTGCAGCGGAAACCACTCGCCTTCCTTCACGTCCGTGGACACGACCATGATGGCCTTGTCGAGATTGTCTGCGGTGACGGCCTCGATGGCGGAACGACGGCCCAGCGTTGCGCGCGGCTTCAACAGCGCGTGGTAGATCTTCCAACGGTCTGCATCCCTGTTCAGCTTTAGGACGGCCTGGATCAGGGCGTGCTTGTGCGGATCGAGATGCCAGTCCGGCACACGCTGGCCGCGGTTGCCGACGTTCAACGCCAGCAGGTTGCCCGCCCTGATCTCGTAGCTGATCCAGCGGCGGGATTTCCCCGCCAGCTTCGCGTATGCAGCGACCGGCAGGTTGTGCGGTGACTCGAAGACTTCGATCAATTCCATCCGCTCGCGCTGGACATCGGAAAGCGGCGATTGGATCACTGGGGGAGGCGGGGCAACGGCCGGCAGTCGATGGGTGGCAGCGGACACCAGCGGCATCGCATCCCCAGGCTTCGTGACCAGCAGGATTGGGGAAGCCGCAGTCGTCTTGCGAGGCTCGGCACCGTTCGTCTGCTCGTTCGACACTGCGGGTACACCTTCCACGTGAATGGTCAGGGGCATGCTGGCCGCCTCGACCATGTTCTGCTCGAAGAGATCGAGCCGATCGGCCCAGTCCTGCATCATGCGCCGCCGCTGCTCGACGTACTCGGCATGGTTATAGCTGGCACTGACCTTGTTGGGATCGACGTGGGAGAGCTGCGCATCCACCCAGGCCTTCGGGTAGCCGAACTCGTTGAGCGCCGTGGAGATCGTGGCCCGGATGCCATGTCCGGTCAGCAAGTCGCGATACCCCATGCGCTTGAGGGCGCTGTTCAGCGTGTTCTCGCTCATGCGCTTTTTCAGGTCGCCGTCGTGTCGGAATAGGTAACGCTGCGCCGGCTTGAAGTGGTCCAGCAGATACCGAACGATCTCGACGGCCTGCACCGACAACGGCACGATGTACGGCGGGATGTCCTGGGGCTGCTTGCGCTTCTTGCGCATATCGATCTGCAACTGCTTCACGACCTCGGGCGGAATGATCCACAGTCCCTGATCCAGATGGAATTGATCGGGTGTCGCCAGCCGCAGCTCGCCCGTGCGCACGCCGGTCAGGAACAGCAGCCGCAGCCCGAGCTGAGTCTGCAACCGACCTCGATACTTGCGCACTCGCTGCAACAGCTTCGGCAGGTCGGCCATGCGCAGGAACGGGTTGTGGTTCACGGGCGGCAGCGGCACTGCGACCACATCGAGATCAGAAGCCGGGTTCTGCTCCATGCCCGGCACGGCGACCAGTGCATAGCGGAACAGTTGTCTGAACCAGGTCCGCACCTTCTCGGCGACGGACAGCGCCTTGCGCCGCTCGATCTTGGCGATCACTTCCAGCAGATCGGGACGCTTGATGTCATAGATCGAGCGCTTGCCCAACGCCGGCAGCACGTCCTTCTCGAAGATGCGCGGGAGCACGGAGGCTGTGCACTGCCGACCCTTCTTGAGACTCAGTTCGCGATGGGCGAACCACTTCTTGTACACGGCCTCGAAGGTGTTCTCACCAGCGAGCTTGGCCGCGGACCGCTTCTGCTTGCGGTGCATACGGGGATTGATGCCCTTGGCCACCAGAGCACGTGCTTCGTCCCGCAGCGCGCGGGCTTCGAGTAGCGACACCTCCGGGTAGGTGCCGAACGACATCCGCTTGCGCTGGTTCAGCCAGTAGTAGCGGAAGTGCCAGCTCTTGCCACCGTTGGCGGTGACGGCCAGATACAGGCCCAACGTATCGTAGAGGGCGTAGGCCTTGCCGGTGGCTTTCGCGCGCCGGGCGGACATGTCTGATAGCGCCATGCTCTAGCTCCTGAACATGCGTCAGGAACTGGATGCTGGTCTCGTCAGCCATGCGCCTCTAGCAACAATCCGGAGCCCGCCGTACCCGTGAAAATGGGCCCAAAAATGGGCCCATAAGTCCCGGATTCAGGCAGATTCCGGTGGACGGCGCTGGAACGTCGAGTCAGGAAAAACTTCGATCGTGACAACGACTTACAGCGTTTCCTGGCCGTCCACGGATTTCCGCGGAATGTTGCAGTGGAGCGGGTGAAGGGAATCGAACCCACGTATGCAGCTTGGGAAGCTACCGTTCTACCATTGAACTACACCCGCATGAGGTCACCATTTTATCCACAGCGCAGGGGCAAGGAAAGGCAAATCGGCGGGCACGGCCCGGCCTACGGTCTCCGGCGATCATCGTTTGAACCACGAAGCGCACGAAGGGCACGAAGCGGAATGGATCAAAAGCGAAATTCGATTTCTCGCCAAGACGCAAAGGGCGCAAAGAAAAATCGAACATTAAATAGGGCGCCCCGTGGGCGCCGCCGGGCCGTGATCATGCCGGGGCGGCAGGCGTGACCCCCCCGTACAGATTTCCTTGGCGTACTTTGCATCTTGGCGAGAGAAATTTCTTGGACCTTCTTCGTGCCCTTCGTGCGCTTCGTGGTTCAAACGCCTTTCATGAACCCGCGAAACAGCGTGTATCCTGCATCGCGCATCTGCCTTAGAATGGGCGATTACCCGCACAACCCGCACGAACGACCATGGAAATCACCCTCAACGGCGAAACCCGCGCCCTGCCTGACGGCCTCACGGCAGCGGGGTTGATCGATCACCTGGACCTGACCGGGCAACGCCTGGCCATGGAGGTGAACGGTGAGATCGTACCCCGCAGTGAACATGCCTGGCACGTCCTGCAGGCAGGCGACAAGATCGAGATCGTACGCGCCATCGGCGGCGGCTGACCCCGAAATAAACCGGAACCCCAGATGCCACAGACTCATAACGACCCCCTCATCATCGCCGGACAGACCTTCGGCTCCCGCCTGCTGGTGGGCACCGGCAAGTACAAGGACCTGGACGAGACCCGCGCGGCCGTGGAGGCCAGCGGTGCCGAGATCATCACCGTAGCCATCCGGCGCACCAACATCGGCCAGAACCCAGGCGAGCCCAACCTGCTGGACGTGCTGCCTGCTGACCGCTACACCTACCTGCCCAACACCGCCGGCTGCTACAGCGCCGAGGAAGCCGTGCGCACCTGCCGCCTGGCCCGGGAGCTGCTGGACGGCCACAAGCTGGTGAAACTGGAGGTACTGGGGGATGAGAAGACCCTGTATCCGGACGTGGTGCAGACCCTGGCCGCCGCCGAGACCCTGGTGAAGGACGGATTCGACGTGATGGTCTACACCAGCGATGACCCGATCCTGGCCAAGCGTCTGGAGGAGATCGGCTGCGTGGCAGTGATGCCCCTGGCTGCGCCCATCGGCTCGGGCCTAGGCATCCAGAACCGCTACAACATCCTGGAGATCGTGGAAAACGCCTCGGTGCCCATCCTGGTGGACGCCGGCGTGGGCACCGCCTCCGATGCGGCCATCGCCATGGAGTTGGGCTGCGACGGGGTGCTCATGAACACCGCCATCGCCGCCGCAAAAGACCCGGTGCTCATGGCCAGCGCCATGAAAAAGGCCATCGAGGCCGGCCGCGAGGCCTTCCGCGCCGGGCGCATGCCCCGCAAGCGCTATGCTTCGGCGTCTTCTCCGGTTGAGGGGACGTTCTTTTAGAAGCCATTTACCACGAAGCACACGAAAGGCACGAAGTAAGGACTGGTCTCTCGCAAAGACGCAAAGGGCGCCAAGAAAATCCATGAACAGGGCGTTAAAAGCCTTGTACTTGATTGCTCTCTTGGCGCTCTCTGCGTCTTGGCGAGAGTCGCATTCTTACAAGCCCGTCAATGCCACTTAGTTGGAGGGTCGACCACAGACTCCGGAAAGGTCCAGTCCCCATTCCAGCCATCTTCGTGCCCTTCATGTGCTTCGTGGTAAAAAATCACTAATAAACAGAGACCCCCCATGGCCGAGGCCAACCCGAAACCCCACCGCCCCATCCGCAGCTTCGTGCGCCGGGAGGGTCGGCTGACCGTTGGCCAGCAGCGGGCGCTGAATGAGTTGTGGCCGCGTTTCGGGATCGAATATTCAGAAAATACGCTGGATTTTGCCACGATCTTCGGCAGATCGGCGCCTATCACCCTGGAAATCGGCTTTGGCAACGGGGACAGCCTGGCGGATATGGCCCAGGCAGCGCCGGAACGGGATTTCATCGGCATCGAGGTGCACCGACCCGGGGTGGGACACCTCTTGCAACGTATCGAGGCCCTGGGGCTGAGCAACCTGCGGGTCATGTGCCACGACGCGGTGGAGGTGCTCAAGCACCAGATCCCGCCGGGCAGTCTCGACACGGTGCAGGTGTTCTTCCCGGACCCCTGGCACAAGAAGCGCCACCACAAGCGACGCATCATCCAGCCCGGGTTCGTGGCCCTGCTGGCCACCCGCCTGGCCCCCGGCGGCACCCTACACCTGGCCACGGACTGGGAGGACTACGCCCTGCACATGATGGAAGTGATGCAGGCCGCGCCGGCCTTTCGCAACACCACCGAAGGCTTTGCACCCCGCCCGGAGCAGCGCCCGCTCACCAAGTTCGAGCAGCGCGGGCAGCGACTGGGACATGGGGTGTGGGACGTTCTCTTCGAGAAGGTTGAGGGATGAAGGATGAAGGTTGAATGGCCATCCCCCTCGCCCTCAGGGAGAGGGCCGGGATGAGGGTGGTTTTCATTCACCCTTCAACCTTCATCCCTCAACCTTCCGTGCTCGTCGTCACTTAACGACGAGCACGGCCACCTCTGCCTGACCCACCACCCGCTCGGCGACACTGCCCATCAGCAGGCGTTGCAGGCCGGTGCGGCCGTGGCTGCCCAGGACGATCAGGTCGGCACCTTCCCGGGTGGCCACCTCCAGGATCACCTGCTCGGGCCGACCCTCCTCCACGATGCCCTGCACCTGGACACCCTCACCGGCCAGGGCCTCGCGCACCCGATCAATGGCGCCCTGGGCCTCTGCCCTGTGTTCGGCCCCCTGCCCTGTGGGCACAACCGAGAGCACGCTCAAGGGCAGGTCGAATACCTGGCTGACACGGGCGGCGGCGACACAGGCGGCATCGGCCAGGCGCGAACCGTCGGTGGCCACCAGGACCCCCCTGTCCGGCACCGGGGCGGAGCGGGGCACGACCAGTACGCTGCAGGGGGCATGACCGATGACCCTGGCCGTGGAATCGCCCATCATCAGCCGGGCCAGATCGCCGCGGGTGCGCCGCCCCATAATGATCACATCGGCATTCAGCTCCTCGGCGCCATCCACGATCTCCATGTAGGGATCGGCGCCATGGCGCACCAGGGGCTCGATCTCCAGCCCCTCGGCCCGGGCGCCCCCTGCCAATGCGGACAGATACTGCTGGGCCTCGTCGGCCTCGACACGCACACGCTCCGGGGCCATGGCCTCGTATTCCGGGTTGGTGACCACCACCCGAAGCGCGATGAGCCGGGCGCCACAGCTGCGGGCAAAACCCCGGGCCATCTGTTCGGCCGCCGCGCTGTACTCCGTGCCCTCGGTAGCCAGCAGAAGGGTCTTGAAACGGCCTACCGGCGAAAGATCGCTGCCCATGACATGCCTCTATTGCTGTGTATTTAATCTCTCCGGAGCATAGCCCAACACGCCGCCCCAGCGTCCCATTGGGGTCCAGCTTGGCTTTGTCCGGCCGCAATGGGATAATTCCGGCCTTTTTTGTGACTTTTACTCGCAATGAACACGGGCTGACTCCTGACCATGCAAGAAACCATCTCACTGACACCCGAAATGATGGTGGTCCTCGGACTGCTGGGTTTCACCATCTTCCTTTTCGTTTCCGAAATCGTCAGGGTCGACGTGGCTGCCGTGCTGGTGATGGTGCTGCTGGGCCTGCTCAGCATGGTGCCGGGGCTGGGTGGCGTGGCCGACACGCACAAACTGTTCGACGGCTTTGCCAGTAACGCGGTGATCTCCATCATCGCGGTAATGATCATCGGCGCAGGCCTGGACAAGACCGGCGTCATGAGCAAGGTGGCCGCCTTCATCATGCGCGTGGGCGGCACCACGGAAAAACGCATCATCCCGCTGATCTCCAGCACCGTGGGCGTGATCTCCAGCTTCATGCAGAACGTGGGCGCCGCCGCCCTGTTCCTGCCCGTGGTGTCGCGCATCTCCGCGCGCACCGGCCTGCCCATGTCCCGGCTGCTCATGCCCATGGGCTTTTGCGCCATCCTGGGCGGCACCATGACCATGGTGGGTTCAAGCCCCCTGATCCTGCTGAACGACCTGCTCCCCGAGGGCATGGAGCACTTCAACCTGTTTGACGTGACCCCCATCGGCCTGGCCCTGGTGGCCACGGGCATCATCTACTTCGTGCTGCTGGGCCGCTACGTCCTGCCCGTGGTCAGCAACGATGGCACCAGCGGCGAAAGCGCCATCGACTATTTTCAGCGTGTCTATGGCCTGGACTACACCATCCGGGAATTCCGCCTGCCCGCCGACCACGCCCTGTCCGGCCACACCGTGGGCGAGTTGGAGCGGGAATACGGCATACAGGTGGTGGGCTCCATGGTCGGCGACGATCTGCGCGTAGCCCCGTGGGCCGGTTATGCACTGGAAGGCGGCGTGCAGTTGGCGGTGCTCGGCCGTGCCGACCGACTGGACGAATTCGCCAGCCGTACCAAGACCGAGTGCGCCCAGAATCTGGACGTGTTCTCCGAGGTGCTCTCCCACACCAAGGCGGGCATCGGCGAGGTGGTCATCCCGCCCAGCTCAGGGCTGATCGGCAAGACCGTCACAGAGCTGGCCCTGCGCAAGACCTACGGCCTGTCCGTGCTGGCCATCCAGCGGGGCGAGGAGACCATCCGCGAAGGTCTGCGTGACGTGCCCCTGCAGGCCGGCGACACCCTGGTCAGCCATTGCAGCTGGGCCGCCCTGGCGCGTCTTGAGAAGGACCGCGATTTCGTCGTGATCACCAGCGAATATCCCCATGAGGAACTGCGGCCCCAGAAGGTGAGCTATGCCCTGGTGTTCTTCGCCATCACCCTGGGCCTGATCCTGTTCACCGATCTGCGTCTGTCCGTGGCGCTGCTGGTGGGCGCCGTGGGCATGATCCTCACCGGCGTGCTGAACATGGACGAGGCCTACAAGTCCGTGAGCTGGAAGACGGTGTTCCTGCTGGCCAGCCTCATCCCCCTGGGTGCCGCGGTCCAGGACACCGGCACCGCCAGCTGGATCGCCCAGCAGACCCTCACCTATCTGGGCGACGTCTCCCCCTGGGTGCTGCAGGCGGCCATCGCCGTGCTGGCCACCTTCTTTACTTTGGTGATGTCCAATGTGGGCGCTACGGTGTTGCTGGTGCCTCTGGCGGTGAGCATCGCCTTCACCGCCCAGGGCATGGGCATGGACGCGGACCCCCGCGTGTTCGCGCTCACCGTGGCCATCGCCACGTCCAACTCGTTCCTGATTCCCACACACCAGGTCAACGCCCTGATCATGGGTCCTGGCGGCTATCGGGTGAAGGACTTCATGAAGGCCGGCGGCATCATGACGGTGCTGTTCCTGATCGTCTCGCTGGTCATGCTGAATCTGATTTTCTAGGGAGCGTGCCCCGAAAGGCAGTCCGGGCACGAATTCGATCATTATTATTAACGCCAAGGAGTAAACACACATGTCCAAAAAACATCCCGTCGTAGCGGTCACCGGTTCTTCCGGCGCCGGCACCTCCACCGTCAAGCGCGCCTTCGAGCACATCTTCCTGCGCGAGAACATCAATCCGGTCATCATCGAGGGTGACAGTTTCCACCGCTACAACCGCGCGGAGATGAAGGTGGCCATGAAGAAGGCCAGTGAGTCCGGCAACAACCAATTCAGTCACTTCGGCCCCGACGCCAACCTGTTCGACAAGATCGAAGAGCTGTTCAAGACCTACGGCAAGACCGGCGGCGGCAAGAAGCGCTACTACATTCACAGCGATGCTGAAGCCACCGAGCACAACGAGCGTCTCAAGCTCAGCCTCAAGCCTGGCGAGTTCACCCCCTGGGAAGACATCCCCAAGGGCACCGACCTGATGTTCTACGAAGGCCTGCACGGCCTGGCCGCCGACGACAAGACCGACGTCTCCAAGCACGTGGACCTGGGCGTGGGCGTTGTGCCCATCGTCAACCTGGAGTGGATCCAGAAGATCTTTCGCGACAACTCCGAGCGCGGCTACTCTGCCGAGGCCATCGTGGACACCATCCTGCGCCGCATGCCGGACTACGTGAACTACATCACCCCGCAGTTCTCGCGCACCGACATCAACTTCCAGCGCGTGCCCACCGTGGA
>SR_TP_S13solDRAFT_1000036_pt1 | contig 80720 bp, 73 predicted proteins | sample SodReaTP_S13sol_FD_11159 | JGI IMG/M metagenome (IMG submission 11159) | reverse complement strand
GTCAGCGTCGCCATGGTTGGTCCTCCCCGGTATGCGTTCAGCGGTTGAGACGGAATCGGCGGTCAGAAAATGCTCGCTGGCGGTGATAGGGGAAGTGTCGGCGCTGGCTTCACGGAATCAGGTTACTGTTTGGGCATTGCGGTGGTGTTGGGGACGTCGGTGGGCCAGGCCCTAGGCTACGGGCTTGCCATTCTGCTGCTGTCCGGTGGCTTGATCCTCGCCCTGCCGGGCAGGCGGGTAACCCGCGTGATGGTGGCCGTTGCGTTCATGGCCTACTCGGCACTCGCCATCCACCTGGCTTACGGCATGATCGAGATGCACTTCGGCATCTTCGCGCTGCTGGCCCTGCTGCTTTATTACCGGGACTGGCTGGTCATCCTGGCCGGGGCCGTGGCGACGGCTTTGCACCATGTGGTCGGCCATGTCCTGCAGCACGGCGGCTTCCCGATCTACGTCTTTTCGCACGCCGACCACGGGTGGGGGGTGGTGTTCCTCCATGCCGGCTATGTCGTCTTTCAGGCCTCGCTGCTTATCTACATGGCCATCATCCTGCACCGGGATGCCGAGCAGGCCGCAGAGCTTGGGGAAGTGGGCGAGCGCCTTGCCGTGGAGGGCGAGCAGGTGGACCTCACCTGGCGCCACCCGGTGGCCCACGGCCGGGTCACCCAGGGTGTGAACACCTTCCTGGACAAGGTGCACGGCGGGGTGAGGAGCGCCCGCACCGCCGCAGAATCGGTTATGGCCACGGTAGAGCAGCTCCGTACGGATGCGCAGGGCACCGGGCAGCGGGTGCGGCAGCAACAGGAGGACACGGACGAGATCGCCGGTGCCATGAATCAGATGGCGGCCACGACCCAGGAGGTCGCCCGGAATGCCGCCGCGGCGGCGGAATCCGCCAGCGAGGCCCGCCAGGCCACGCAGGCGGGGCGCGGTGTGGTGAGCGACGCGCAGGACCGAATCACCACGCTTGCGCAAGCCGTGGAGCAGGCAGCGGGCGTAGTGGAGCGTCTGAACCAGGAGAGCGATCGGATCGGCACCGTGGTGGACGTGATCCGCGATGTCTCGGAGCAGACCAACCTTCTGGCGCTCAACGCGGCTATCGAGTCCGCCCGCGCCGGTGAACATGGACGCGGCTTCTCCGTGGTGGCTGACGAAGTCCGGCTGCTGGCCCAGCGTACCCGCGAGTCTACCGAGGAGATCGCGGGTATGATCGGGCGGCTCCGGGAAGAGGCTGGCGGGGTCTACCAGGTGGTTACCGCCGGCAATGAATCATCAGCGCAGGCGGTCGAGGCGGCCCGCGCCGCCGGTGAGCGGCTCTCCGACATCGACGATGCGGTGCAACGCATCAACGACATGAATGACCAGATCGCGAGCGCCTCTGAGCAGCAGAGTGCGGCGGCCGAGGAGATCAACCGGCGCTTGGTCTCCGTGCGGGAGGCCTCTGCCGACGCCACTGACGGGGCCCAGGCCACCAGCCAGGCCTGCGAGGAGCTCGAGCGGCGGGCCCGCCACCTGGACCAGTCGGTCCGCGCCTTCCAGACTTGAGCCGTGCCGGTCGTGCCTGTCCGGGCGCCGGTTCCTCCTGCTAAGCTTTGAACCTCCGGCCGCCGAAGCGTGTGGTCGGGGGTCCGCCCTATCCCGATCCATAGGGTCTACTCGGCAGGAGTGCATCTGATGAGCGATAACCGTCGTAGTCGTGTTGTCACCGCGGGCCTGCGTCGCACCCCCAACCGGGCCATGCTCCGCGCTACCGGCTTCCGCGATGAGGACTTCGAAAAGCCCATCATCGGCGTCGCCAACGCCCACAGCACCATCACCCCCTGCAACATGCACATCGCGGCGTTGACGCGGCGGGCCGTGGAGGCGCTGCATGAGGCGGGGGCCATGGCGCCGGAGTTCGGCGTGCCCACGGTGTCCGACGGCATCGCCATGGGTACGCCGGGCATGCGTTATTCGCTGGTGTCACGGGAAGTGATTGCCGACGCCATCGAGACCGTCTGCCAGGGCCAGAGCCTGGATGGTGTGCTGGCCACCGGGGGCTGCGACAAGAACATGCCGGGCGCGATGATCGCCATCGCGCGTATGAACATCCCCGCATTGTTCGTCTACGGCGGGACCATTCGCCCCGGCTACTACAAGGGCGAGCGCCTGGATATCGTCTCGGCCTTTGAGGCGGTCGGGCAAGCCTCGGCCGGGCGTATGAGTGATGAGGATCTGCTGGGGGTGGAGCGCAACGCCTGTCCGGGGGCCGGCTCCTGTGGCGGCATGTACACCGCCAACACCATGTCCAGCGCTTTCGAGGCCATGGGGATGAGCCTGCCCGCCAGCTCCACGCTGGCCGCCGAGGCGGACGAAAAGGGCGATGACGTCGCGGCCGCTGCCCGCGTGTTGATGGAGGCGGTCCGGGCGGATCGCAAGCCCCGGGACATCCTCACCCGGGAGGCCTTCGAGAACGCCTTTGCCCTGGTGATGGCGGTGGGGGGCTCTACCAACGCCGTGCTGCACCTGCTGGCCATCGCCGATGCGGCGGATGTCCCCTTCGACCTGGATGACGTGGAACGCATCCGGCACAAGGTGCCGGTGCTCTGTGACCTGCGCCCTTCGGGGCAGTATGTGACCACCGAATTCCACGAGGTGGGCGGTACGCCCCAGGTGTTGCGACTGCTGCTGGATGGCGGCCTGCTGCACGGCGATTGCCTGACCATCACCGGCAAAACGATGGCTGAAACCCTGGCCGACGTGCCAGCGCGTCCGTCCGCCGATCAGTCCATCATCCACACGCTGGACGATCCGCTATATCCGGTGGGGCATCTTGCCATCCTCCGCGGAAACCTGGCGGAGGAGGGGGCGGTGGCCAAGGTCTCCGGTCTGAAGCAGCGGCGTATCGTCGGGCCGGCCCGGGTCTTCGAATCCGAGGAGGACTGCCTGGAGGCTATCCTGGCCGGGCACATCCAAGCCGGTGACGTGGTCGTCATCCGGAATGAAGGGCCCAAGGGTGGTCCCGGAATGCGGGAAATGCTGTCACCCACCGCAGCCCTGATGGGGGCCGGGCTGGGTGAGAGCGTGGGGTTGATCACGGACGGACGGTTTTCGGGCGGCACACGCGGGCTGGTGGTTGGCCATGTGGCCCCCGAAGCAGCGGCAGGCGGGACCATCGCGCTGGTGGAGGAGGGCGATACCATCACCATGGACGCGGACGCCAACCTGCTGCGGCTGGATGTGGATGAAACCGAGCTGGCCGACCGCCGGGCCAACTGGCAGCCACGCCAACCGCGGGAAACCCGCGGCGTCCTGGGCAAGTACGCCCGCGTGGTCGGGTCGGCGGCGCGCGGGGCCGTCACGGACCGTTGGAGCGAGGCGCCGTGAGCTGCTGCGGGCGGCACAGGGCGCCGAACGCGGGTGGCCAGCAACCCGGCCATGCGACCACTGGCTGTCCGCCAGCCAGTGATGCCGAGTGTCTTGAGCAGCTGCGTCTCTGGACGGCCGAGGACTGGCGTGTGCTGGGTAGCCGCTGGCCGGCATTGCAAGGCGATGCCGTTCCGGCGGTACGGCTTTACCATCGCGGGAGTGCACTGGGCCGGGCCTGGCTTCGGGAACACCGGATTGGCCTGAACGCGCCCTTGCTGCGCCGGGCGGATGGCTGGCAGGCGGCCCGTGAGACGGTGGCGCATGAGGTGGCCCATTTGGCCGCCTGGGCCGTGTACCGCGATCGAGGGCATGGCGCCGGCTGGCGCCAGGTCATGGCCGCTTTGGGCGTGCCCGCCACCCGGACGCATTCGCTGGATGTCCGCGGTATTCCCGGCACCCAGCGGCGCTGGCGCTACCGCTGCGCGTGCAGCACCCACCGTATCACCACTACTCGGCACAACCGGATCCGTCAGGGGCGCATGCGCTACCACTGCCGCCGCTGTGGCGAGGCCCTGGCGCGAGAACTGGAAGGCGGCCCAGGGGTTGACACCTGAAGGGCGCCTCCCTATCATTTGCGCACGCTTTCGGGCGGTTAGCTCAGCGGGAGAGCACTGCCTTCACACGGCAGGGGTCGCTGGTTCAATCCCAGCACCGCCCACCATAAAACCGAAAGAAAAACAGCCGCCTACGGGAAACCGTGGCGGCTTTTTTCTTGCAGCCTGCGCGCAGATCCACGGGGGACCCCGCGCGGAACCGCTGCCGGAATCGCAACTCTATAAGCCTATGGATATCCCTCTGATTGTTCTCGGGGCACTGCTGTTTGCAACGGTGAGCGCGTATTTCGCGGGCGTGCTCCCGTATCCAATTGGCTGGATCATCCTGCTCATAGCTTTTGCCGCGCGCGTGCTATACCTCAGGGGCCGCTGACCAATGCAGCCCGGACCGACCGGCTTGATCTCTCCCCCAGCCGCCATCTCCGGTCCGCCTTCGCCGGCACGCTAACCGCAATGGTGGGCCATGGCGGGCCTGATCACGAGCGATTGCGGGACGCTTCTGACCGTGGCCACCGCGCGCAGTCTGATGGACGGCGGGGGCTACGCGCAGGCCTATTGCCAGGCGTTTAATAAGCCGCGCAGGCCGGTTCAGCGCAGGATGGTTACCGGACAGGTGGCGAGGTGCAGGACCTTTTCACTGACACTGCCCATCAGCAACTCCCGGAAGTGGGAGAGCCCACGGCGCCCCATCACAATCACGGCATCGTCCTGGCTTTCCAGGTATTCGAGAATTGCGTGCGCCGGGTCGCCAGAGCGGATGGCCTCTACCGGTGCCATGTCAGCAGGCAGCCGCTCTCTTGCTGCTGCGAGCACTTGCTCGCCTGCCTCTTGACGTAATTCCACGAAGTCGCCCATCGACGCATCGGCCAGACGCCGGAGCCGCTGCGAATACCCCATGGCCTTCATCAGCTCTGTTGGGGTGGGTGGGCTTACGTGGAGCAGGTGGAGCGCCATACCGTTCGCTTTGGCCAGGGCCGCAGCGTAGTCCAGGGCCCGCAGGGCATTCTCTGACCCATCCAGGGGAACAATCACGCTCTTGAAATGCTGCAGTGTCATGGAAGACCTCCCGGCCACCGGTGCGCGTCAATCTGGATCAACCCTCATGCTTGTAACTATGGGAGGCCCCAACCGGTTCAGCAAGTGGTGCCAATGCGGGTTGCTCGTGGCGGGTGGGAAAGGTGCCTGGACCGGCAGTGCCGGGGCCGAGTGGGGCCCGGCACCACTGGTCATGGCAGAGAGCCGCGGATGGGTGGTTAGTCCACAGCGTGGCCACGCTCCCGGAGCCACGCCTTCATCTGCTCGACCTCCTCCTCCTGTGCTTCGATGATTTCCTCGGCCAGGGAGCGGATCGCCTCGTCTTCCCCGTGCTCCAGCACCACCCGGGCCATGTCGATGGCCCCTTCGTGGTGCGGAATCATGCCCTTGACGAAGTCCACGTCCGCATCACCGGTGAAGTCGATAGCCATACCCTGGTGCATGCGCTCATTAGCCTCCATGTAAGCCCGCACGGCGGGGTTGTCGGCCGCCTCTGCTGGGGCACCATGGTGGTGGTCCTCATGGTCATTATGGTGGTCATCGTTGCCATGGTGGCTGGCCATTGCGCTCGGCAGTACGAACAGCAAAACGCCGGTCAGGGAAGCTGCCAAAAGGCTGTTGCGCAGTGTTTTAATGCTCATTCTGAATACCCTCGAAATCATTTTACAGACACGATCGACGATGCGCGGGGAACGCACCGTGTTGACGGTATGTTGGGCCGCTTAATCCGGCAGCCCGGTCAGGCACTCAGCGGTGTTCGCGGGGGCGGTGCCTTAGGGCCTTCAAAATGTTCAAGAGGCGAGACGGGATCGTCCCGAGGTGGTTCGGACGCCGGGTGGCGTTGCTCTGGCCCCGAGATCAAAGGGGGTGCCGGGCAACAGGTATCGGGGCAGGGGTTCGGTGCTGTAGTGGACGGCAGGTGGGGTGAGTGGCCCGACGACGTGTATTCAACAACCAGCCCGATATCGGCGGGCGCAAGCGCCTCGCCCATCCCAGCCACTGACGGAGCGGTTGAGCACGACGTCAGGCAAGCCGTGGCCGCGCCGGCATTAACGAGTACCATCGCCAGCACGAGCACTACGAGCGTGTTTACCAGGCGCTTTCTGTTCTTCACGATCTTACTATGGCACGTTGTCCTACCTCTGGGAATCGGGGCCCGCCGTGCGGCCTATCGGATGGCGCCTGCGTCCATTGGGGCAGCACGGCTCAGGTCAGAGGGTAGACACCATCAGCATTATCGCAACGATTCGCCAACAACTCTGCAGCCCGGGGCTGTTCGCCCGCATGATTGGCTACGCCTTGGTCTGGTGGGTGTTGACCGGTGGGGATGCTGCCTCATGGGTGTGGGGGGTGCCGGCCGTGCTCGCCGCTGCATTGCTGAACCCCTTCCCCGCGAAGGGCCGGTTGCGGCTCAAGCCGCTGGTGCTGCTTCGCTTCTGCTCGGTCTTCGTCGCCTGGTCGGTGCGCGGTGCCGTGGATGTCGGGCGGCGCGTGCTGCGCCCCGGGCGCCTGCTCACAACCACCTTGGTGGATCACCCCTGGGCGTTGCGCGCGCAGTCCGCGCGGATCTTTTTTGCCAACCTGATCAACCTCATGCCGGGAACGCTGTGCATCCAGATTACCGACTCGGGCATGACGGTACATGTTATCGGTGACCCGGAGCGAGCCCAGGCTGCGTTGGCGCATCTCGAGGCGATCGTGCTGCAAATGGTGGAGGCGGAGGACGATGACTGAACTGTTTGGGGTGCTGGCAGCGCTGTTGCTGTTGAACATCGTCGTCGGCCTGGCGCGGGTGTTGCGCGGGCCATCGGCGGTGGACCGGATGCTAGCGTCCGAGATGTTCTCCACCTCGGCCGTGGCGATTCTGCTCCTGATGGCGTTCATCCTGGACAGGCGAGAATTGCTCGATGTGGCGCTGGTTCTGGCGCTTCTGGCGGCCCTGGCGGTGGTGACCTTCGTGGGGCGCGTCTGGTCGGAACTGGCGGCGCCCACCTCTGATGACGACCAAGGGGGTAAGCGAGGATGAGTCTTAACCATTGGCTCGGTGCCCTGCTGGTCATCGCGGGCATGCCGTTTTTCTTCCTGGGCATGCTCGGGCTGCTGCGTTTCCCGGACGCCTATACCCGGCTTCATGCCCTGGCCAAGAGCGATAATGTCGCCTTGGGCCTGGTTTGTCTTGGGCTGGCGGTTTACTCGGGCAGCCTGATTACCGCCCTGAAACTGCTGCTGATCTGGTTGCTGATGCTGGTGGCCTCGGCCGCCGGCGCCAGCCTGATCGGGCGCACGGCCCTGGCCCGGGGCATCAAGCCCTGGGGGGTGTAGTGGGCGCGCTGGTGCTGGTGTTTGACGGCCTGCTGGCCGCAGCCCTGATCTGGCTGGCCTGGCAGGCCACCCACACCCCGGGCCTCTTCCGCGCCGTCATCAGTTTCATCATCTTCGGTCTGCTGATGGCCTTGGCCTGGGTTCGCCTGGAGGCACCGGATATCGCTCTGGCCGAGGCGGCGATTGGTGCGGGTGCGACCGGGGCCCTGCTGCTCTCGGCGCTCGGCCGCCTGGCGGTAACCGACGAGGCGGGCACACCCTGGCAGGAGCGCGGTGATCTCTACTTCTGGGTTCCCGCGGGGCTGGCCCTGCTGGGCCTGCTGACGCTCGCCGCCTGGCAGTTGCCCAGTCCCGGTCTCGGGGAGGAGGTGCAGGCATCCCTGGCAGAATCCGGGGTGGAAAACCCGGTTACGGCGGTGCTGCTGAATTTCCGGGCATTCGACACGCTGCTCGAGATCGGCGTGCTTTTGCTGGCGACCGTTGCTATCTGGTCCTTGGGCCGCATGCCCGTCCCGGGCGTTCCCGCCATGACCTCCCCGGTGCTGCCCGCCCTGGGGCGGGTGCTCTTTCCCATGTTCGCATTGGTGAGCGTTTATCTGCTCTGGCGTGGCAGTCATGCGCCGGGGGGCGCCTTTTCCGCCGGTGCGGTCATGGGTGCGGGCGGCATCCTCACGATCCTGGCCGGCGCACAGCCGTGGCTGACCGGCAGCGCCTATGGTCCGTGGCGTATCCTCCTGTCCCTGGGGTTGGCCGCTATGCTCGGGGTGGCGTTGGGTGTGATCGCACTCGGGCAACCCTTTTTCGCTTACCCCACCGACCTGGCCGGGCCGATTGTGCTGCTGCTTGAGCTGGCCGCTGGGCTGTCGATCGCCATGTCGCTGGTGGCGCTCTACCTGGCCGGCCAGCCGCCTGCATCCTGGAACGGGGAGTCGATGCGCCGATGATCTACCTGGCGCTCGCCGGTGTGCTGTTCGTGATCGGTTTGCACGGGCTGTTCGTGGCCCGGCACCTGCTGCGCAAGATTCTCTCGCTGAACGTGCTCTCGGCGGCGGTATTCCTGCTGTTGGTGGCGCTCGCCCGTGAGGCCGACCCACTGGATGCGGTGCCCCACGCCATCGTGCTTACCGGCATCGTGGTCAGTGTCAGTGCGACGGCGGTGGCTCTGGTGCTGCTGGTACGCCTGTCGCTGCCACGGCGGGGGGAGGAAGAGGGCCCCGGGAAGGAGGGCAGGTGAGTCAGCCGGATATGCTGATGGTCTTGGTGGTGTGCCTGCCCCTGATCGGCGCCATCGCCACCTTCGTCTACCCGGTGCGTGCCGTCACCGTCACCGCGCTCTGTGCGGCCGGTGTGCTGGCGGCGAGCGCGGCGCTTGTCCATGCCGTCTGGCAGCAGGGCGCCTGGCGGCTGGACCTCGGGGGCTGGACCGCGCCGCTGGGCGTCGGCTGGCAGATCGATGGGGTGAGCGCGAGCCTGCTGCTGCTCACGGCGATGGTTTGTGCCGCCGGCGCCGCCCATAGCGCCGCGGAATCCGAGCAGTCACCGCCCTTCTGGCCGCTGTGGCTTTTTCTCTGGGGCGCGCTCAACGCGCTCTTCCTGTCGGTGGACCTGTTTAATCTTTACGTGGCCCTGGAGGTCTTGTCTCTCGCAGCCGTGGCGCTGATTGCCATGGCAGGCGGGGGCGCACTGCCGGCCGCGTGGCGCTATCTCTTGGCCTCGCTGCTGGGCTCGACGGTCTACCTGCTGGGCGTGGCGCTGCTCTACGGGCGCTACGGGATTCTGGACATCGGCCTGATTGCCGAGGCGTTGGTGCTGGATCTGCCATCGGCGCTGGCCGCCGCCCTGATCAGCCTCGGCCTGCTCCTCAAAGCCGCGGTGTTCCCTCTGCACTTCTGGCTGCCGTCGGCCCACGGGAGGGCACCGACCGTGGTGAGCGCCGCACTCTCCGGCGTGGTGGTGGCCGCCGCCCTGTACCTGCTGGCGATGCTTTGGTTCGGCCCCTTTTCGGCCTTCCAGGGGACATGGCCTGGCGGTCTGTTCGGGCTCTTGGCCGTCGGCGCCATGCTCTGGGGCGGGACCATGGCACTGATGCAGCAACGCCTGAAAATGCTGATCGCCTATTCCACGGTCTCGCAATTCGGCTTTGCGCTGTTGGTCCTGCCGCTGGCCGCGGGTGGGGCGGCCGATCTGGCCTGGCGCGGTGCGATGGTAATCATCCTGAGCCACGGTCTGGCCAAGGCCAGTCTGTTCCTGGCGGCCGGGTGTATCGCCCGCGCCTACGGGCATGATCGGCTGGATGCCTTGGGCGGTATGGGGGCGGGCGTGGTGTTGCCCTGGTTGGCGCTGCTCCTGGCCGGTGCCAGCCTGCTGGGGTTGCCGCCCACCGGTGGGTTCGTGGGCAAGTGGTGGCTGCTGCAGAGCGCGCTAGCGGACGGGGCCTGGCTATGGGTGGTTGCCATCCTGCTCGGGACGGTGCTCACCGCGGCCTATCTTTTCCGAATCATGGCCGTATTGCTCCGCCCGGCGGGGCAGGGGCGGCAGGCCTTGGCGGGAGGGCGTTGGGCAGCACTGCCGGCACTTGTGCTGGCCCTGTCTGCGGTCGCTTTGGGAATGGCCCTGCCCGGCGGAGAGGCCCTCTCGCCGGCGTTGTCCATCGGCTTGGATGCGACCGCCCGCGGGTTCCTGTTGCCGGCGGTCCTGCTTTGGCTGATGGCCGGCGCGTTCGCTGCTCGAACCCATGCGGTGCCGGCGCGCCGAGCCGCTTTCGCGGTCCTGTGGCTCGGAGCCCTGGGCGGGAATCTGCTGTTGATCCTGGCACAGGACCTGCTGACGTTTTACACCGGTCTGGCGATCATGAGTTTTGCCGCCTGGGGTCTGGTGGTGCATGAGCGCAGCCGGAAGGCGCTGAGGGCGGGCTGGCTGTATCTGGCCATGGCGATGGGGGCAGAGCTGGCGTTGCTGACGGCAGTGGCCTGGGCCGCCATCCTCCCCGGGTCGGGCGGGTCGCTCGCCTTCACCAGCGTGGCCGGTACCGCCCCACCGCTGCTGTTGCTCCTGCTCGCCTTGGGGTTCGGGGTGAAAATAGGGGTGCTCGGACTGCACGCCTGGTTGCCCCGGGCACACCCGGTGGCGCCCGTGCCAGCCAGTGCCGTGCTCAGCGGTGTGATGATCAAGGCCGGTCTGCTGGGGGCGTGGCGGCTGCTGGAACCGGGCACCGCCCAGGTCGCGGATCTGGCAGCGCCGTTGTTGGCGCTGGGTTTCGCCGGGGCAATCTACGGGGTCGTCATGGGCCTGAGAAGCGGCGCGCCCAAGGCCATGCTGGGCTGGTCCAGTGTCAGCCAGATGGGGTTGGCCACCGCAGCGCTGGGGCTCGTTGCCACGCGTGAGGTGAGCGCCGAGGCGGCCTGGCCGGTGTTGCTGTTGTTCGTGGTCAACCATGGACTGTCCAAGGGGGCGTTGTTTCTGGGTGCCGGGTTGGTGCCGCAGTTGGGTGGGGCCTGGTGGTGGCGGGGGTGGTGGGTGCTCTGGCTGCCAGCACTGTCGTTGGCCGCCGCGCCGCTCACCGGCGGCGCGCTGGTCAAGGCGGCCTTCGAGATAACGGTGGAGGCGAGTGTTTATTCGGTTTGGGTGGTGCCGGCACTGGCTGTCACCAGTGTCGCAACCACCATGCTGATGTGGCGGTTCCTCTGGCGACTACATGCAGCCGGCCCGGGGCGGGGCGACACTGCGCACGAGGGCGGCCTCGGGCTTTTCCCGCCTTACCTGGCCCTAGTCGTGCTGGCGCTGGTGCTGCCCTGGTGGCATGCGGGGGCGGCGGAGCCGGGGCGGTATGCCCTGTCTGCCGGTGCGCTCCTGGAGGGGCTCTGGCCGCTGGCGGTGGGGGTTTTGCTGCTCGGCCTTTTGGCTCGACTCCCAAGTCGGACATTTCGGGCGGGTGAGCCCGGCCGTACATTGGCCCGCCTTTTGCCGCCGGGCGGCCTGCAACGGGTTCGCGCATTGCGGCAGATCGTGATCGTCGAGCGCCGGCTGCACGGCTGGCCCGTGGTGGGCCGCATTGTCATGTGCTTGTTGTTGCCGTTAGCGTTTCTGCTCTGGCTGCAGGGCGGCGGGTAAGGGGCTGCAGGGACCGGGTTGGGAGGAGACCCGCGCCGATTTCAGCTCTACCGGACCAAGCATCGCGGTGGTTGAGTCAAGGAGGGCGACTACGAGAGAATCTGATTGTCCGCATCAATCAAAATCAGAAAATAAATATACGTGGACTATTGGTTCGAGAGAAAAAATATCTTTAACTACTAGGCGGGGGTTGATGTAAGGTCATCACAGACGGTTGGGCCGGAGACGCCGGCAGGAAGCCCGTCTTGATTCCATTCTGGAACCACAACATACCCTAGGACTGGAGGGTGAAATGGCAGAGCAACAGAGCAGCGGCAAGTGCCCGGTGATGCACGGTGCCTTGACCAAGGCTGGCGAAAGCAACATGGATTTTTGGCCGAACGCCTTGAATCTGGACATCCTGCACCAGCACGATCGCAAGACCGATCCGATGGGTGAGGACTTCGACTACCGCGAGGAGGTCAAGAAGCTGGACTTCGACGCGGTCAAGAAGGACGTCACCGAGCTGATGACTAACAGCCAGGAGTGGTGGCCGGCCGACTGGGGCCATTACGGCGGTCTGATGATCCGCATGACCTGGCACGCGGCCGGTTCCTACCGCGTGGCCGACGGCCGCGGTGGCGGCGGTACCGGTAACCAGCGCTTTGCCCCCATCAACAGCTGGCCGGACAACGCCAACCTGGACAAGGCGCGCCGCCTGCTGTGGCCGATCAAGAAGAAGTACGGCAACAAGCTGAGCTGGGCGGACCTGATCATCCTGGCCGGTAACGTGGCCTATGAATCCATGGGCTTCAAGACCTTCGGCTTCTCCTTCGGCCGCGAGGATATCTGGCACCCGGAGAAGGACACCTACTGGGGCTCCGAGAAGGAGTGGCTGGCGCCCACCGAAAACGAGAACAGCCGCTACGGCAAAGACCGCGAGTCCCTGGAGAACCCCCTCGCGGCGGTGATGATGGGGCTGATCTACGTCAACCCCGAGGGTGTGGACGGCAACCCCGACCCGCTGAAAACGGCCCAGGACGTGCGCGTCACCTTCGAGCGCATGGCCATGAATGACGAAGAGACCGTCGCTCTGACCGCTGGCGGTCACACCGTCGGCAAGTGCCACGGCAACGGCGACGCGGCCAATCTCGGCCCGGATCCGGAGGCGGCCGACGTAGAGGAACAGGGTCTGGGCTGGAACAACAAGGTGACCCGCGGCGTGGGTCGCGACACCGTTACCAGCGGCATCGAGGGTGCCTGGACCACCCACCCGACCCAGTGGGACAACGGCTACTTCCACCTGCTGCTCAACTACGAGTGGGAACTGGTCAAGAGCCCGGCCGGGGCCTGGCAGTGGGAGCCGAAGGACATCAAGGAAGAGGACAAGCCGGTTGATGTCGAGGATCCCTCCATCCGTCTGAACCCGATCATGACGGACGCCGACATGGCGATGAAGATGGATCCGGAGTACCGCAAGATCTCCGAGCGCTTCTATAACGACCCCGAGTACTTCGACGAGGTCTTCGCCCGCGCCTGGTTCAAGCTCATCCACCGCGACCTGGGCCCCAAGACCCGTTACATCGGTCCGGAAGCCCCGCAGGAAGATCTGATCTGGCAGGACCCGGTTCCGGCCGGCAAGTCCGACTACGATGTGGACGCGGTCAAGGCGAAGATCGCCGACAGCGGCCTGTCCATCAGCGAGATGGTTGCCACTGCCTGGGACAGCGCCCGCACCTTCCGCCAGTCGGACTACCGTGGCGGCGCTAACGGGGCCCGTATCCGCCTGGCGCCCCAGAAGGACTGGGAGGGTAACGAGCCCGAGCGTCTGAACAAGGTCCTGGGCGTGCTGGAGGGTATCGCAAAGGAAACCGGTGCCAGCATCGCGGACACCATCGTGCTGGCCGGTAACGTCGGTGTCGAGAAGGCCGCCAAGGCTGCCGGCGTCGATGTCACCGTACCGTTCGCACCGGGCCGTGGCGATGCCAGCCAGGAGATGACCGACGAGGACTCCTTCCAGTACCTGGAGCCGCTCTCCGATGGCTACCGCAACTGGGTGAAGAAGGACTACGCGGTTGCCCCCGAGGAGCTGATGCTGGACCGTACCCAGCTCATGGGCCTGACGGCCCCGGAGATGACCGTGCTGGTCGGCGGCATGCGGGTGCTGGGTACCAACCATGGCGGGACCAAGCACGGCGTGTTCACGGATCGCGAAGGGCAGTTGACCAACGACTTCTTCGTGAACCTGACGGACATGAACTATCGTTGGGTACCGGTTGCCGAGAACCTGTACGAGATCCGCGATCGCAAGTCCGACGAGAAGAAGTGGACCGCCACCCGGGTGGACCTGGTCTTCGGTTCCAACTCGATCCTGCGCTCCTACGCGGAACTCTACGCCCAGGACGACAACAAGGAGAAGTTCGTCAAGGACTTCGTTGCCGCCTGGACGAAGATGATGAACGCGGACCGTTACGACCTGGAGGCGTAATCCGGGGCGCCCGACCCGGCGGGGCCGCCTTAGGCCCTGCCGGACCGGGAAAGCAGTACCGTGGTCGGGCCCGTTGCGGGCCCGATTGCGTTTCCCGCCTTGGTTTCCCCATCCATCGGTGTCCCCCGTACCCTGATCCGTGCCAAAGTAGGGCCATACGGTTCATTCAGGGACATACTGCGGGATGCTCGGGTTTCTTCAGGGTTTTGCCTACGGCCTTTGGCTCTCCTGCCTGCCGTGGTTCATCGCCGGGTTGATCAACCCGCATATTGCCTTGCCCACGGCATCGCCCCGACGCTGGCAGCTCTTCCTGCGCTACTGGCTGGCTATCCCTTTTCTCGCCTTTCTGCTCTGGCTGACCTCGCTGTGGGGCGGCTTTGGGCCCAGCCTTGCCGGCTGGTTGACCGGTCTGGTGGCCATCCCGGCGGGTTTGTTCGTGGAGCGTCGCTGGCGCCGTTGGCAGGCCGCGTGGGTGGCCCGGCGGGCGGCGGTCGACCGACAGGCCGGGCAGGAGCAGGCGCGGGCCGAGGCAGAGCGCCGGGCCCGCGAGGCGCGCTTGCGCGTGCTGGACCCGGACCACCCCCCAGCCGGTGCCGATGACACCGTCCGGGCGCTGTGCCGAATCAAACGCGCGCTGCAGGAGCAGGGGCGTCGGGATCTGGCCTTGCAGGCGGACCGTCTTTACTCCCGCTATACCCACGTCGTATCGGTACTGCACGGGCGGTTTGACGCCGAGGAGATGGCCTTCCGGCGGGCGCTCGGGCTGGTCCGGGAGGTGACCGGCTCCGCCATTGAACGCCTGGAGCGGGCCGTTTCACTGGTGGCGGGGGCGGCGCCCATTGATACCAACTTTGTGCGCCGACGCCTCGCCGAGACGAGTCTGGATGCCGGAGAGCGGCGGGCGCTGGAGCGCCGACTCGCCCTGGCAGAGGATGCCGAACGCCAGGTGCGCGAGGCCGTGGCGGCCAACGAGGCGGCGCTGACCGCGCTGGATGATGCCGCCGTTTCGGTATCGCGCATCGACACCGGGCCAAGCCGACGGGCCCAGGCCGCCGAGGAAGCACTCAAGGAGTTGCATCGGTTTGCCGCTCGCGCGTCACAATACGAAGAACGCCCCTGAACCATCCGCCAACGCAGTGGAGCATGCTATGGCCAACGCCTCCGACGAAGACCAGACACAGGACTTCAGCCTGTCGCTACCTCCGGTGGATGAGATAGAGCGGGAGGTGGACCGGCAGACGGAGCAGGCGTCCGGAGCCGACCCGGAACTGATCCGCATGGCGGATCGTTTTGTTGAGGACGTGCTTGCGGCAACACCGGACGAGACTGCCGCGGGCCCGGGCGCACAACGCCAGCGCGCCGCCGTTGACAACATGGGCATCGAGGTCCAGCGCCAGGCCGCTCGCCGCAGCGAAATGCTGCAGGAACCTATCCGCAAGCTGGCCCACCAGGGCGAGGAGGGCGGTCCGGTGGCCCGTTTGCTGCTGGATCTACGGGAGCAGATGGCCGGCCTGGACCCCCGCGGGAAGGACCTGAGCCCCGGCCTGGTCGACCGTTTCCTCGGCCGTCTCCCCAGCGTGGGGACCCGCTTGCAGCGCTACTTCCGCAAGTTCGAAACCGCCCAGCAGGCGCTGGATGCGATCATCAGCGACCTGGAGGCCGGGGCGGCCATGCTGCGCCGGGACAATGTCACGCTGGCCGATGACCAGGAGCAACTGCGCGAGATCCTCACCCAGCTCGCCCGTCAGGTCGAGTTGGGCAAACTCATCGACGAGCGCTTGCAGGGGGAGGTCGGGAGCCTCTCGGCGGAAGCGCCCCGTCGGCGCTTCATCGAGGAAGAGCTACTCTTCCCGCTACGCCAGCGCATCGTGGACTTGCAACAACAACTGGCGGTCAGTCAGCAGGGTGTCCTGGCGCTGGAGGTGGTCATCCGGAACAACCGGGAGCTGATCCGGGGGGTGGACCGGGCGATAAACGTCACGGCGTCCGCGCTCAATGTGGCAGTGACCGTCGCCCTCGGACTGGCCAATCAGCGCCTGGTGCTGGATCGCGTGGAGGCACTCAACCGGACCACTTCCGAGATGATCTCCGGCACGGCGCGGGCGTTGCGCCAGCAGGGCGCGGAGATCCAGGGCCGCGCGGCGTCCGCCACCCTGGACATGGAGCAGCTGGAGTCCGCCTTCGGCGAGGTGCTGGGGGCGATTGATGCGCTCTCCCGCTACCGGCAGGAGGCCCTGCCCCGGCTGGATGAGCAGATTGATCGCATGGATCAGTTGGCGCGCAAGGGGCAGGCGGCCATCCAGCGGCTGGAGGCCGGCAACCAGGCTGATGCTACGGTGACCGCAGAGGCGGAGGGTGAAGCCCCGGCGCAGCGCCAGGAGCGCGCGGATTGAGCCGGATTGGCCGTGCCCCGCCAATGCCCCAACGGGCGGGGAACCAGGCACTGCAGAACGGGAACAAGGAGCAGGCATGACATCGATTCAGCCCCTGAGCGCCGGGCAGCTTTACCGCTACTGCGACCCGGAAGCGCTGGGTTTCCGGACCACCGAGGAGTTGGAGCCGTTGGAGCTGCCCTGTGGCCAGCAGCGCGCCCTGGAGGCGTTGGATTTCGCCACCGGAATGCGCAACGACGGATTCAACCTCTTCGTGCTGGGACCGGCCGGCGTGGGCAAGCGCGAGTGGGTACAGCAATTCCTGGCCCACAAGGCCCTGGCGCGGGAGCAGCCCCGGGACTGGGCCTATCTCTATAATTTCGACGCCCCGGACCAGCCCCGCGCGCTGGCCCTGCCCACCGGGGTGGGGCGCCGGTTGAAGCGCGACCTGGAGGAGCTGACGGAGGAGCTGCGCAGTTCCATCCCGGCTACCTTCGAGAGCGACGAGTACCAGTCCCGGCTCCAGGAGCTGCAGCAGGCAGCCAACCGTCGCCATCGCGAGGCCATCGAGCAGATCCAGCGGGAGGCCGAAGAGGAGGGCATTGCGCTGCTCACGACGCCATCCGGCTTTACCTTCGCGCCCAAGAAGGACGGCGAGGTGCTGAGCGCGGAGGAGTTTCAGAAACTGCCCGAGGAGGAGCGCGACGCCATCGAGAAGCGGGTGGAGCAACTGCAGGAAAAGCTGCAGTACTCCATCCAGCAACTGCCGCAAATACAGCGGGAACTGCGCGAACAGGTCCGCCAGCTGAACGAGGAGATGGTGCTGGTGGCGGCGGGCGCGCCGATCGGCAACCTCAAGGATGCGTACAGCCATCTCGAACCGGTGGTGGCCCACCTGGACGCCGTGCGCAAGGACGTCATAGAGCACGTGGAGGCCCTGCAGGGGGACAAACATGGGCGCCATTCCGCCATGGAGGCGGTGATGGAACGCTACCAGCTCAATCTGATCGTGGATAACGCCGAGCAGCAGGGGGCGCCGGTGGTCTACGAGGACCTGCCCCTGCATCAGCACCTGGTCGGGCGTATCGAACACTACGTCCACCAGGGCGCGTTGATGACCGATTTCACCCTGATCCGCGCCGGTGCCCTGCACCGGGCCAACGGCGGCTACTTGGTGCTGGATGCCCTGCGGGTGCTGCAGCAACCCATGGCCTGGGAGAGCCTGAAGCGGGCGCTCAGTGCTCACACCGTACGCATCCAGTCACTGGAGCGCCTGTATGGGCTGGCCAGCACGGTCAGCCTGGAGCCGGAGCCCATTCCGCTGGACGTGAAGGTGGCGCTGGTGGGGGACCGTTTCCTCTACTACCTGCTGGCCGCCCACGACCCCGATTTCCTCGACCTGTTCAAGGTGCAGGCCGACTTCGAGGACGAGGTGCCCAGGACCGACGAGAGCCAGCGTGCCTACGCCCGCATGCTGGCCACCATGGCCCGGCGCGACGCCTTGCGTCCGCTCACAGCGCCGGCGGTCGGGCGGATCATCGAACAGGCCGGGCGCCTGGCCGATGACCAGGAGAAGCTGACCGCGCAGGCGCGCATGCTGCGTGACCTGCTGATGGAGGCCGATTACTGGGCGGGGCGTGACGAGGCCGCGCAGATCGAGGCCGCGCACGTGGAGCGAACCATCGGGCAGCAGCGCTACCGGGGTGGCCGCATCCGTGAGCGCACGCTGGAGTTCATCGAGCGTGGCACGGTGATGATCGACACCACGGGCGAGGCGGTGGCCCAGGTCAACGGCTTGTCGGTGTTGCACCTAGGCGACCAGGCCTTCGGGCGGCCGACCCGAATCACTGCCACCGCCCGTGCCGGTCGCGGTCAAGTGCTGGATATTGAACGCGAGGCGAAGCTCGGCGGCAATATTCACTCCAAGGGGGTCATGATCCTCTCCCGCTACCTGGCGACCCGCTACGCCCGGGAGGGCGTATTGTCCCTGTCGGCCAGCCTGGCCTTCGAACAGTCCTACGGCGGTGTGGAGGGGGATAGCGCCTCCGTGGCCGAGTTGTGCGCCCTCGTCTCCGCTATCGCCGGGGTCCCGCTCCAGCAGTCGCTGGCTGTCACCGGTTCCGTCAACCAGCATGGCGAGGTGCAGGCTGTGGGGGGCGTCAATGAAAAGATTGAGGGCTTTTTCGAGGTCTGCGAGGCCCGGGGCGGGGTGGACGGACAGGGGGTGTTACTGCCGGCCACCAATGTGCCGCACCTCATGCTGCACCGGCCGGTGCGCGAGGCCGTTGCGGCCGGCCGTTTCCACGTCTACCCCATCCGCCACGTGGACGAGGCGCTGGAGCTGATCACGGGCATGTCGGTGGGTGCACCGGATGAGGACGGCGTTTACCCGGAAGGCAGCCTGAACCGCCTTGTGGCCGACCGGCTGGCCGCTTTTGCAGAGTCGGTACAGCGTCACAGCGGCAAGGACAACGGTGACGAAGGCGACAGCGGGTCGGCGAAGCACCGGGAGGGTAACGGCAATGGCGGGGGCCGCGATGACTGAACGGCGGCGGCCTGAGGCACCCCCCCGCGCCAGGCTTTTCCGGCGCGCGCTGATTATGCTCGACGCCTCGCTGGCCAGCACCGAGGCACTGCGTGCTGCATTGACCCTGCTGCGGGACGGCGACGTGGAACTGCGAGGTCTGTATGTGGAAGATCGCGACCTGCTGCGTAGCGCCGGGCTGCCGTTCACGCGCGAGGTGGGTGCGTACACCGGCGTGGCGCGGCCCCTGGCCAGTGATACCCTGGAGGCGCGCCTGCAGGACCGGGCGCAGCTAGTGCGAGGGGCAATCCGCCGGGCGCTGGCCCACGAACGGCGGGAGGTCGCGTTACAGGTGTTGCGTGATCGGGTGGTGGCGGCCGCCCTGTCCGAAGCGCGGGACAGCGACCTGCTGGTGCTTGGGCGCACCGGTTGGGCCAGTGGCCGGGCCCGCTCGCTGGGCTCCAACGCGCGGCAGTTGATTCACCTGGCGCCCTGCTCGCTGTTGCTGGGGACCTGGCCCGAACGCGCCGTAACCGGAATAGTGGTGCGGGCCGATGAGCACGCCGAACAGGCCCTGGGCGCTGCCCTGCGGGTCGGTGGGGACGGACGCGAATACACGTTGCTCGTCTTGCCCCCGGAGACGGGTGAGCTCAAGGACCAGCGGTTGGCGGAGATTACCGACTGGCTGGAGACGCGAGGTGTCTCGGCCCGGCTGCGGGTGGTGTACCCGCCGGACGAGAACGGCCTGCTCAAGGCCCTATTGCAGGAGCAGATCGGCGCGTTGCTGATCAGTCGCACCCAGGACGGCAGCGAGGAAGAGCGGGGCATGATTACCCGGCTCCTGGAGCGGGTGGACCTGCCGTTCCTGCTACTGCGCGCGGGTGCCGTGGATCAGCCGGCAGAAGAAGCCGCGGGAGCACCCCCGGCGTCAGGCTGAACGTCGCGGGTGCCACACCGTGTCAGCAGCCACCAGACCGGCGCTTTCGGTGACCGGGCCGGGCCATCCGGCGCCTCGGGTTCGATGCCCCGGCTTCGGCACCAGTCGGCGACGGCATCGAACTCCGCCGCGCCGCCGGGGTGACCACGGTAGATCATCAGGCTGATGACCCCGGCCGGGGCCAACGCTTCCCAGGCCGAATTCAGGGCGGCTAACGTGGTCTCCGGACGGGTGATAAGGGCGTGGTCACCGCCGGGCAGGTAGCCCAGGTTGAAAACCACCGCCTTCACCTTCCCCAGGGTCGTTGCGGGGAGGTGGCGGGACAAGGCCTGATGGCCGGCGTGTACCAGATTAACCCGGTCCGCCAGCCCGGCCTGCTGCAGGCGCTTCCGCGTTGCCGCGAGGGCCTGCGACTGCACATCGAAGGCCCAGACCTGGCCCTGGCCGCCCACCTGCCGCGCCAGGAACAGGGTGTCGTGCCCGTTGCCGGCGGTGGCGTCCACAGCCCGATCTCCGCCACGCAGGTGTGCGGCCAACCGGGCGTGGACCTGTTCCGTCAGCCGTGGACGACGGGACACCCTGCCAGCCCGCCTCAGGAGACGGCCTTCTCCGCCTCGGGCTGGGTCTCCCGGGGGAACTTCAGGAAGTGCACGTTGGACATGTGCTGCAGGATACGCACCACCTGGCAGCTGTAGCCGAACTCGTTGTCGTACCAGACGTAGAGCACGGCATTCTTGCCGCTGGCCAGAGTGGCCTTGGCGTCCACGATGCCCGCGTGGCGATTGCCGACAAAGTCCGAGGAGGCCACCTCGGAGGAGTCCACGTAGTCCAGCTGCTTCTGCATGTAAGAGTTCAGCGACATGACCCGCAGGTAGTCGTTGAGCCCGTCGGCGGAGACGTCCTCCAGCAGGCGCAGGTTCAGGATGGCCATGGAGACGTTCGGGATGGGCACCCGGATGGCGTTACCGGTGAGCTTGCCGGCCAGCTCCGGTACGGCCTTGGCCACCGCCTTGGCGGCGCCGGTCTCGGTGAGGACCATGTTCAGCGCGGCACTGCGGCCCCGGCGATCACCCTTGTGGTAGTTGTCGATCAGGTTCTGGTCGTTGGTGTAGGCATGCACCGTCTCCACGTGGCCGTGCTCGACGCCGTACTGGTCGTTCAGCGCCTTCAGGGCGGGCACGATGGCGTTGGTGGTGCAGGAGGCGGCGGAGACGATCCGGTCTTCGTCGCCGATGTCCTTGTGGTTGATGCCGAAGACGATGTTCTTGATATCGCCCTTGCCCGGGGCCGTCAGCAGCACCTTGGAGACGCCGTTGCACGCCAGGTGCTGAGAGAGGCCGTCCCGGTCCCGCCACTTACCGGTGTTGTCCACCACGATGGCGTTGTCGATGCCGTAGGTGGTGTAGTCGATCTCCGACGGGTCGTCGGCGTAGATGAAGCGCACCCGGTTGCCGTTAATGACCAGCGTGTTGTTGGCCTCGTCCACGGTGATGGAGCCCCCGAACGGGCCGTGCACGGAGTCACGGCGGAGCAGGCTGGCACGCTTTTCCAGGTCGCCACCCTTGCCGCGGACCACCACCGCGCGCAGGCGCAGCAGGCTGCCACCGCCGGCCTTTTCCACCAGGATGCGGGCCAGCAGCCGACCGATGCGGCCGAAGCCGTAGAGCACCACGTCCTTGGGCTCGCCGGTGTTGCCCTCCGGATCGTGGCCGTCGACGATGTCGGCCAGCTCGCGGCGCAGGAAGGCCTCCACGTCGTCCTCGCCCGAGTTCTTGAAGGCCACGGCCAGCTTACCCACGTCCACGTGCGCCGGCGCCAGGTTCAGCGCGACCATTGTGCGCACGACGGGCAGCGTGTCGCAGACGGACAGCTCGGTGCCCTCGATTTTCTTGACGAAGCGGTGATCCTTCAGAATGCGTATCACGGACTGGTTAATCAGAGACCGCCCGTACAACGAGGTGACGATGTTGTACTTGCGGTAGAGGGTGCCGAGCAGGGGGATCATTTCCTCGGCACGGGCTTCGTTGTCCTGCCACTCCTGGAACACGGTATCGAGGTGTTGCTGGCTCACGGGTGACCTCTCTTGATTTTGATTGGTCTAGCGTCGGGTGACGGTTTAATGTCGCGCGCATTATGCTTTTTGCGGCCCCGGTCTGCAATTCCCGGGGCCCCGGCTGTGCACCAGGCCGCGGTCATGGGCGGCAGACCGGCTGGTTGCAGACTAAAATCAGGGTATTAGCCATACCTGAGGGGCCCATTGTGGTCAGACCAAATAGCCAGCTCACTGCGGAGGAGCGCGCCTTTCTGAGCGCCCTCTGGCAGGCACCGGCGGAGCGTGCCGAGAATTCCGATCTTCTTTGTCGGTTAATGCCACATGGAGATGCCTCGGCATTCTGGTCCTATTTTGCCGAGGACAGCCTGGAAATCATCGGGCGCCACGCCGCCTTCAGTTATCACTTTCCAGTGCGGATTCGTGGCGGTGGCCACGAACCGATGCACCTGGAAGTGGGGCCGCCCGAGATCCGCGATGAACGCCGGAAACCGCGGGCGTTGCGTATTCAGCCCCAGGGTGACGAGGTCTGCCTCCGGGGCAGGGCGGGGCAGCCGGGCTGTACCCCGGTGCTGGATATCTCCGCCAGCGGTATCGCGCTGCCGGAGGGGGTGTTACCGCGCCGGGGGCGGCCGGTGAACGTGCCCGAACTGGAATTGTTGCTGCCCGACGAGGCCCCGTTGCCGCTGCGGGTCAACCTGGCCCCCGGTCAGCGCCGTCGCCACCGCCTGGTGCTGAACCTGGACGCGCACGACAGTCGGGTGCAGAACGCGGTGCGCCGCTATATCTTCCGCGCCCATTTGCGCCAGGGTGGCGCCAGGGGCTGATTTCACGGGCATTCGGGGTATCAGGCATCCCGGTGATGCCCGGGCTTCCGGTCTTCGGGCGGGGCGCAACGACACGGCCCGGTGGTGCGGCCCTCGCTACCGGGTACCGGGTCGACGCCGTGCCCACCCCAGGGGTGGCACCGCAGAAACCGCCGCAGGGCCAGCCACCCGCCGCGAAACGGGCCATGCAATTGCAGGGCCTCCACCGCATACGCCGAACAGGTTGGCCAATAGCGGCAACGCGGACCGATCATCGGGGAGATGACGTACTGGTAGAAGCGAACGATGCCGATCAGCAGGTAGGTTAGCGGATTTTTACGCATGACGGTTGCGGTCCCATCGTCGGTCGGCTGGCCCGGCCCTTGGCCTGGCGGGGCTGTCATGTTAACGTCTTCGACCTGCCTGCCCAAGGCAGGGTCCGCACCAACCGGACCGCTACTATGGCGGTGGTGCCGGTCCCCTCGCGACGATAAACCGTGAATTCCGTCAGGCCCGGAAGGGAGCAGCGGCAGCGGTGGACTCGGGCGCCGGGGTGTGGCTGGTATCCGCCGCCTCCATCTATCCTCCCCCACGTCGGCTCACTGCCCTATCAGTGGCACTGTATCGCCGCCGCCCGTACACTTTGTAGCCTCGCTTCGCAGACAGCAGGAAACCATGGCTTACCAGGTACTCGCCCGTAAGTGGCGACCGCGCACCTTTGCCGAGATGGCCGGTCAGGAGCACGTGCTGCGCGCCCTGATCAACGCCTTGGAGCAGCAGCGCCTGCACCACGCCTACCTGTTCACGGGTACCCGCGGGGTGGGCAAGACCACGGTGGCCCGGATCCTGGCCAAGTGCCTGAACTGCGAGCAGGGCGTCGCGGCGGAGCCCTGCGGTAAGTGTGATGCCTGCCTCGAGCTGGACGCAGGCCGTTTCGTCGACCTGATCGAGGTGGATGCGGCATCGCGGACCAAAGTGGAAGATACCCGCGAGCTGCTGGACAACGTGCAGTACGCCCCCACCCGTGGCCGCTACAAGATCTATCTGATCGACGAAGTGCACATGCTCTCCGGGCACAGCTTCAATGCGCTGCTGAAGACCCTGGAAGAGCCGCCGCCGCACGTAAAGTTCCTGCTGGCCACCACTGACCCTCAGAAGCTGCCGGTCACCATCCTGTCACGCTGCCTGCAGTTCAATCTGAAGAACCTGCCCGGCAGCCTGATCGCGGAGTACCTGCGCACGGTCGTCGACCAGGAGCAGCTGGAAGCGGAGCCTGCGGCCCTGGCCCGGCTCGGTCAGGCCGCGCAGGGCAGCATGCGCGACGCCCTGTCACTGCTGGACCAGGCCATTTCCTTTGGCGCGGGCTGCGTGCGCGAAGGTGAGGTATGCGCCATGCTCGGCACCATCGACCGGGGGTTCGTGCTGGAGGCGCTGGAAGCACTGGCCGACAGCGACGGTCAGGCCCTGCTCCAGGTGACCGCCCGGATGAGTGAGCGGGCACCGGACTTCGGTGATGCCCTCGACGAGATGCTCCACTGCCTGCACCAGGTGGCCCTCTGCCAGGTGGTGCCCGGCGCGGTACCCGAGGACCAGCCGGACGCGGAGCGGCTGAAGGCATTGGCAGCCCGCCTGCCTGCAGAGGATGTGCAGCTCTACTACCAACTGGCGCTTAACGGCCGGCGTGACCTGCCCCTGGCACCGGAAGCGCGGACCGGCTTCGAGATGGTTTTGCTCCGCATGTTGGCATTCCAGCCGGTGGGGGTGGTTGTCGAAGCCGAGCCGGGCGCCGCGGCCGAACCCGGCACGGCTCCGAAAGCGGCGGCGGGCGAGGCGGCTGCCCCGGCAACGCAACCGGCACGGCCGGAGAAGCCGGAAGTCGGCGGGGCAACGGCAAGCGGGGCCGACGCTCCCGACCAGCCCGCCTCGCCCCTGGACAGCCGGCGCGAGGCGTTGATGCGCGCGGCACGCGGCCAGATTGCGCCGGAGGCCACCGGCAGCGCGCAAGAGCCGGCCACCGGGCCAGCCCCGCCGGCTACCACACCCCCCAAGGCGGGGCCCGCTGATGCCCAGCCGGCCCCGGAAGGGGTGGCACCGGAGCCGGACGCCCCGGAGCCACCGCCCTGGGCGGAGGGCCCGCCACCAACTGACGACGAGCCCCCACCCTGGGGAGAGCCGCTTGCGTCGCCGCAGGCCGATGCGCCCTTGGCCGCGGAACCTGCACGGCCGGACGATGCCGAAGGGGAGGACGGCACGACGGTCGCCCCGGTCACGTCAGCGCCGGGCCAGCCACTGGAGATCACCGCCGATAACTGGCCCTGGACGGCGCGCGCGCTGCCCTTGGAAGGCGCTCTCCGCCAGTTTGCGGCCCACTGCGAGTGGGTCGGCGAGGAGGAGGGCCGTGTTATCCTTCGGCTGGACGAACAGCACGAGATGCTGCGTACTCCGGGTCTGGAGTCCGAGTTCAGCGCCGTGCTTGGCGAAGCCCTGGGGCGGGCGGTCCGCCTGGACATCCGCCAGGGCGCGCCACAGCGTGAGACGCCGGCAGCGGTGGCTCGCCGGGAGCGGGCAGAGCGGCTGCGTGCCGCGCAGGCATCGCTGGAACAGGACCCGAACGTCGCCGGGCTGCGCCAGCGCTTCGGCGCGGAACTACTGCCGGACACTATCAGGCCCCACGACGGGGCCTGAGTCAGATTCAACTGCAACCCCCGATATGAGGATCAAGTGATGAGGGGCGGAATCGGTAACATGATGAAGCAGGCCCAGAAGCTCCAGCAGGAGCTTCAAAAGGCCCAGGAAGAGATCGCCAAGATGGAAGTCACCGGCGAGTCCGGTGGCGGCATGGTCTCCGTGACCATCAACGGCAAGCATGAGGCCCGTCGGGTCAACATCGACCCCAGTCTCTTCGAAGACGACCGCGAGATGGTCGAGGACCTGGTTGCCGCGGCCTTCAACGATGCCGTGCACAAGCTGCAGCAGGAGAGCCAGTCGCGCATGTCCGGGCTGAGCGAGGGCATGGGCCTGCCCCCGGGTTTCAAGATGCCTTTCTGAGGCGATGCGCTACTCGCCGCTGATCGACCAGCTCATCGAGAGCCTGCGCTGCCTACCCGGCGTGGGGCCGCGCTCGGCACAGCGCATGGCCTTCCACCTGTTGCAGCGGGAAAGGGACGGGGGGCGCCGCTTGGCCGGTGCCATCCGTGACGCGGTGGACCAGGTGGGGCAGTGCCGGCAATGCCGCGTCCTCACCGAGGAGCCGGTTTGCGGCCTTTGCAGCAGCGACAAACGTGATCGCGGGTTGCTCTGCATTGTGGAGGGCCCGGCGGATGTCTTTGCATTGGAGCAGGCTACCGGCTACCGCGGGCTTTATTTTGTGCTGATGGGGCGTCTTTCTCCGCTGGATGGCGTCGGCCCCGAGGCGCTGGGGCTGGACCTTCTTGAGGGGCGGCTGGCCGGGGGCGAGGTCCAGGAGGTGATCCTCGCCACCAGCCCCACTGTCGAGGGTGAGGCCACCTCCCACTACATCGCGGAACTGGCGCACGAGCACGGCGTACGCACCACCCGCATTGCCCATGGTGTGCCTATGGGTGGTGAACTGGAGTACGTGGACAGCGGCACGCTGTCCCACGCCTTCGCCGGCCGTCGGGATTACGATTGAGCCCGACGAACCCGGCGCGCCGAACGACCTGGATTCAGGAGCTGAATATGAGCGACTGCCTTTTCTGCCGCATGGTATCGGGCGAGCTGAAACCGGATGTGGTCCATGAAACCGACGACGTCCTGGCCTTCCGGGATATCAATCCGCAGGCGCCGCTGCACGTGCTGGTAATACCGAAAAAGCATATCGCCACGGTCAACGATATCCAGATCGAGGACGAAGCCCTCATTGGCCAGCTCTACCGGGCGGCCGCGCACGTGGCCCGGCAGGAGGGCGTGGCGGAGAAGGGGTACCGCACGGTGATGAATTGCAATGCGGATGCGGGTCAGGAGGTGTTCCATCTGCACTTGCACGTGGTGGGCGGGCGCAAGCTCAAGTGGCCTCCGGGCTGAAGCCACCGCCTCGCCAACTGGACGCCCATGGCCGCGCGGCCGCGGTCGTGTCAACTGAGGTGGTGCTTCTCTTCGGCGAGCGCCTGCAGTCGCTGGGAGCCCAACTCACAGATCCGGCGAAACTCCCGGGCGACCGCCGCGGTCAGCCGGCAATCGGGAAAGTGTCGGTCCGCGTAGATCACGCCGGCGAGGCGCCCATGGACCGGGATGGCAGCCAACAGGCAGGGCTGGCCGCCATTGAAGGTCTGCAGCGCCCCCGGTAGGCGATCCTCCGCCCGTTCCGCCTGGCAGATGCGATAGGCGGGCGGGTTTGCGGTGATCTCCCGGAGCAGTGGCGAGGCCGCCGTCGACACGGTCAATTCATGGAGTCGGGGGTCGCCGAGCGCCCCTCGCTGCAGATAGAGCTGCAACTCGCCGCCCGTCCGGGAGGGGCGGAGAAAGAGTGTGCGGTTCAGCCCCAAGCCGTCGTGCAGTCCCGTAAGGATGAGACTGATCATCACGGCTTCGCGGTTATCCAGTCGGTGACGGGTGAGCAGCTCCAGCCGGGCCCGGTCAAATTCGCTGTTTCGGAGTTCGTCCTCCACCCGTGCCCGGATATCCGGACGGGGGGCCAGGCAAAACCCCGGGGCACCCGGTGGTGCAGTAGGGCGGTCATCCAGCCCCAGGGTCGGGCTCCAGCCCACCGGGTCCGGCGTCTGTGCGTGAATGGTGCGCGCGGTCTCCAGGGTCGTGGCGCGGGCGTGCCCGGGTTCGCCACCCAGGTAAGCATCCAGGGCGTCGAACATGGCCGGCAGCTGCGCCGAGGCCAGTTCGGTTTCTGCTACTCGCGCCAGGCGCAGCGCGAGGGAAAGCGCCTGGGTCCGTTGCGATAACGGGCGCACGCCGCTGAGATCCTCCAGCGCCAGATGGGGCAGTCGCCACCGGTTGCCCAGGCTGACCGCCAGGTCCTGCAGGGTGAAACCGAGCACTGCAGTCTCCGCCTCGGCATCCAGTCGTGGATCGGCGGCGAGGGCATCCACCTCCGCCATGGTCTGGGGCGCGTGCGCACGCAACATCAACTCCCCGACATGCCTCAGCAGGGTCGCGTCCGCCACTTCACTGGGGCGCAGGTCGTGGCGCTGCCGCACCCATTCCTGGGCCTGACGGGCGGCGTGCACGGCCCTGGCGTGGCAGCGGAAGTAACGCTCCAGCGCGTGGCCGGAGAGCAGTTCGTCCGCCCGGGGCAATTCGGACCAGCTGGCCTCAATGCCGTTTCGGCCCAGCATGATCAGGGCCTCCTCCGTACCCTCAAGGCGGGAATCCAGGTGCCGGTGGCGCACGCTGCTCGCCCGCCGTAGCAGGCCCAGTACCGCTGCCGGGTCCTGTTGCAACTGCCAGGTGAGCTGGGCGCTGGTGGCACCGAAGTCCGGGGCCAGGGCAGGGTGGCGGGGCAGGACCTCGCCGTCGAGGCGCTCCACCCAGTCCAGCAGTCGGTTCGGTGTGGTCATGCTCATTCGGCGGCGCTCCCGTCATTATCCCTAATAATTGGGGCGGATTGGCCGCTAGTATATACTGGCGCGCCACACATGCGCGGCAGAATCAGGTAAACGGACGGGACGGCCCCGAACCCATGAAGCTAATTCTCGGCATCATCATCGTTCTCGTCTCCGTCATGGTCGGTTATACCGCCCACGGGGGCAATCTGGCGGTACTCTGGCAACCCTTTGAAGTGCTGATTATCTTCGGGGCGGCGGGTGGGGCCTTCCTCATCGCCAACCCGATGAAGGTGATTAAGCACGTTGTGAGCAGCGTGCCGAAGATCATGGGTGGGCCGCCGTACCGAAAGCAGCACTACATGGACCTGCTGGCCCTGCTCTACGAGGTGTTCCAGAAGACCCAGCGGGACGGCCTGCTCTCCATCGAGCAGGACGTGGACGCACCCCACGAGAGCGAGCTTTTCCAGAGATACCCCTCCGTGCTGAAGGATCCTGACGCGCTGCACTTCCTGTGTGACTACCTGCGCCTGATGGTGGGGGGCAACATGAACCCCTTCGAGCTGGAAAACCTGATGGATGTGGAGTTGGAGACGCACCACGAGGAGGCGGAACTGCCGGCGCACGCGGTGAACCGCGTGGCGGACGCCCTGCCGGGGTTCGGTATCATCGCTGCGCTGCTCGGCATCGTCATTGCCATGGGCGAGATCGACGGGCCCGTGCAGCAGATCGGCTCCCTGGTGGCGGCGGCACTGATCGGTACCTTCATCGGTATCCTGGCCGGCTATTCCATCGTTGGGCCCCTGGGCGTGGCCATGGAGCACCGTGCCCGGGAGAAGGCCAAGTACCTTGAGGTCATCAAGGTGACCATCATGGCCATCCTCAACGGTTACAAGCCGGTGGTGGCAGTGGAGTTCGGGCGCAAGGCGATGTACGAGGCGGAGCGGCCCAGCTTCGAGGAGCTCGAGAACCACGTGAAGGGGGAGAGCACCTAGGCCGATGGCGGGCTTTGAGGACAACCGGACCCGGCCGATCGTCGTCAAGCGGGTCAAGAAGGTGGTCGGCGGCCACCATGGGGGCTCGTGGAAGGTGGCCTTCGCCGACTTCATGACGGCGATGTTTGCCATGTTCCTGGTGTTGTGGATCGTTACCGCTATGGACGACCCCCAGCGGGCTGCAGTGGCGGACTACTTCCGCAACCCCACGTTGGTTGACGACGAGGGGGCGGAATCGGCGCCCTCCATGATCGACCTGGAGGGCGGCTCACCCACGCCTTTGGACCTCGGGGAAAGCCCTACCCCCATGGATCAGGCCCGGCAGGACGGGGCCTGGATCAGCGAAGGGGAGATGCGTGACCTGCTCCAGCAACTGGAGGACAAGGTGGCCGAGCAGGAGGCGTTGGCCGAGTACCGGGACCAGATCATCATGGACATGACCCCGGACGGCCTGCGGATCCAGCTGGTGGATGCGGAAAACCGGCCGATGTTCGACCTTGGCAGCGCCTAATTGCGCAGTTACGCGCGGGAGATCATCAGCGGCCTCACCGAGGTGCTCGAAGAGGTCCCTAACGCGTTGCGGATCTCCGGCCATACCGACGCCCGGCCCTTCATCGGGCGACGCGACTACAGCAACTGGGAACTTTCCTCGGACCGGGCCAACGCGGCGCGCCGGGCGCTTACCGCGGATGGAATCCAGCCCTACCGCGTGTCCCAGGTGGTGGGGCTGGCGGAAACGCAGCCGTTCGACGAGGATGACCCACTGGACGCGATCAATCGCCGGATCAGCATCATCCTGCTCACCCGGGAGGCCGACCAGGCCTTGCGCCAGCCCGAGGCCGTCGCGCCGGAAGACCTGTAAGTACCGGCCTCAACCCGGGGATTCCGCCAACAGTTGGTGCAGGGTGGCCAGCCGGTCGGGCGCGATCGCCCCCTCCTCAACGGCCGCGCGTACGGCACACCCGGGCTCCTTGCGGTGTTGGCAGTTGTGGAAGCGACAGCTGTCGGCCGCTTCGTCGATCTCCGGGAAGGCAGGTTGCAGCGCAGCGCGCGGGATGTTGCCCAGGCGCAGCGCCCGTATGCCGGGCGAGTCGATCAGATCGCCCCCCTCCGGCAGGTGATACAGGGTGGTCTCGGTGGTGGTGTGGCGCCCCAGGCCGCTATGGGAGGAAAGCTCACCGATGCGCAGTTCGCGATCGGGGAGCAGGGCCTTGATCAGTGACGATTTGCCCACCCCGGACAGCCCCACCAGCACGCTGGTACCGGACTGCAGCCGCGCCCGGAGCGCGGGCATGCCGTCGCCCTGGTGCGGACTGCCGGCCAGCACGGTGACCCCACGCCGTCGATGCCCGTCGAACAGGGTGCTGAGCCATTCCTCGGCGCGCGCCGGTGCCAGGTCCGTCTTGTTCAGCCAGAGTAGGGGTTCGATGCCCAGGTAATGCGCGAGCACCAGGTAGCGATTGATCAGGTCCGGGTCCGGTGCGGGCTCCAGGGCCGAGACCACCACCATGCGGTCCACGTTGGCGGCGATAGCCTGCACCCGGCCGTTATAGGCCGTTCGCGCGATCACGCCGTGCCGGGGGTGAATGCGATCGATGACGCCGGTCTCGTCCGACTCCGGGTGCCAGTCCACCCGGTCCCCGCAGAGCGGGCGGCCCACGCGCCGCAGGCACAGGCAGCGGTAGAGCCGCCCGCCGCCGTCCTCGACCAGGCTTTCTCTGCCGTGGTGGCTGACCACCCGGCCCGTCCTCGGTGCCCCCTCGCTCACTGCTGTCTCGCCTCCGTCATGGTGTGACTCCGCTTAGGCTGCTCTCCGGTGTTGTCGGATTGTGCCACGGTGCCGGGCGCGCTGCAGGCGCGCGCATGGCTCTGGATTCGTTACACTGGCAGCCGGAACAAGCAGGGGAGTAGACATGGGTTTTTCTGAGCAGAACCTCATCTGGCTGGACCTGGAGATGACCGGACTGGACCCCGACGGGGACCGGATCATCGAGATCGCCACGCTGGTGACGGATAACCAACTGAATACATTAGCGGAAGGGCCGGTGCTGGCCATTCACCAATCCGAAGAGACATTGGCCGGAATGGATGAGTGGAACACCCGGACCCACGGCGAGTCGGGCCTTATCGAGCGCGTCCGAAACAGCGGCCTGGCGGAGGCCGACGCGGAAGAGGAGACCCTCGCCTTTCTGCGCCAGTGGGTCCCGGAGCGGGCGTCGCCGATGTGCGGCAACAGCATCTGCCAAGACCGTCGGTTTCTCTACCGCTACATGCCCCGCCTGGAGGCGTTCTTCCACTACCGCAACCTGGACGTCAGCACCCTGAAGCTGCTGGCGAATCGCTGGCACCCGGAGGTGCTGCACGGGTTCAGCAAGCAGGCCACCCACCAGGCGATGGACGATATCCGGGAGTCCGTGGCCGAGTTGCGCCATTACCGGGCGCAATTTCTTCACCTGCCCGATCCGGCGTCTGAGGGTGCGGGACAATCGTGAACACGCGGACGAATGGGCAGCGGGTCCTGGTCCAGGGCGCCAGTCGCGGGATCGGGCTGGGTTTTGTCCGGGCGCTGCTGGAGCGGGCCGAGGTGGCGCAACTGCATGCAACCTGCCGGGCGCCGCAAGCCGCGGAGGCCCTGCAGGCACTCCAGCAGGCGCACCCGGGCCGCCTGTTCCTCCACCGCCTGGATGTCACCGAGCCTGCAACTATTGAGCAAGCGGCTGGTGCGGTGGCGGAGCAGACGGACCGGTTGCACCGGGTGGTGAACGCCAGTGGCATGCTCCATCAGCGCGAGGCGGGGGTCTGGCCTGAAAAGCACCTTAAAGACGTGAGCCTGGAGGCCCTGCAAGCGGTGTTCGCGGTCAACGCCCATGGGCCGCTCCTGGTGGCCCGCGCTTTCGATCGGTTGCTCTGCCATGACGAGCCGGCGGTATTCGCCTGCGTCTCCGCCCGCGTGGGCAGCATCGGTGATAACCGGCTGGGCGGCTGGTACGCCTACCGGGCCAGCAAGGCGGCCTTGAACCAGTACCTGCGCACGCTCGCCATCGAGTGGCGCCGGCGTGCGCCCCGGGTGACCGCCGTGGCGTTGCACCCCGGCACCACCGACACCGGCCTGTCGGAGCCGTTCCAGGCGCGGGTGCCAGAGGACAAACTGTTCCCGGTGGAGCGGACCGTTCGGCAGCTATTGGCGATCATCGATGACCTGGCGCCGGAGGACTCCGGTCGGTTTATCGCCTGGGATGGTCGGGATGTGCCCTGGTAATCGGCGTCGGCCGGCGCTCCGCTAACGGCGGGGCCGCCTCTGGCGGCAGGGGTGTGTCCGCCGTCAGGTGGCGGGCAAGCTGGTCGGCGTACCAGGGCGCTTGCAGTGTGCCCTTGGAGCCCAGGCCATTGAAAATATAAAGCGCGGTTTCCCGGGGGTGGCAACCCAAGAACGGGACATTGTGTCGGGAGCCGCAACGCACGCCCACGCGGCGGTCCAACACCTCGAATTCGTCATGGCCCAGGTGCTCTGCGGCCGCCGCCAGCAATGTGTCGTCGTCACCGGCCCGCAGGGCCGTGTCGCGGTCGGCGCGGTGGAAGGTGGCGCCCACCCGGAGCGTATGACTGTCCAGGGGCAGCACGCCCTTGCCACCGGCAATGATCGTCTGCGGCAGGGGGCGGGCCGAGCGCAGGGTGAGCACCTCGCCACGGGCGTAGCGGAAGGGCAGGTCGGCAAACCAGCGGTTCTCGAGCGCCCGGTGCCCCTCGCAGAACACCACGGCATCCCAGTCAGCGCCCGACCACCGGACCCTGTTGCCCCGGGGCCGGAAGTCCGCGTGAGCCACGGTGGTTCGGTGCAGCAGCCCCTCGGCCTCAAGCCGGTCGCGGGTTGCGTCCAGCAACCCCGGCAGGTCCCACCAGCCCCCCTGCTGCAGTTGAAACCCACCGAGGGGGTCGCCGTACACGCCAGGCACCTCGCCGGCATTGAAGGCAGGGCCGAGCAGGGCGCTGAACCCCGGCCGCTCCCGCCGCTCCGCCCAGCGCGCCCGCTCTTTCGCGCTATTGAAGAGCCGGGCGATGGGCAGGGGGTGAAAGATCCGCCGTGCCAGTTGCGCCTCCAGCTCGCGGATCAGACGGGGGTTTTCCGGCAGGATTCGGCCCGCCAGGGGGATACGGGCCAGGCGCGGCCCGGTGACCGGGCTGGTGATACCGGCAGCGGCACGGCTGGCCGCCCCCGCGCGGTCATCCTCAACCACGACCGGTCGGAGGCCTAGAGCCAGCAGCCGGAGGGCAAGCAGGCTGCCGGCAAGGCCCTGGCCCACGATGAGTACCCGTTTGTGGTTTCTTTGCGACATATGGGCAACCAGAGGGAACGGCTGTATTATCCGGGGCTATAGTATTGTCCACGGCCCGAGCGTTTCAGGCGCGTGGTTTACGTGCGACACTGCTATGCGCCGCCAGGGCCAGGCGCCGCCGGCCCCGGACAGTGTGCCAGACGATAGCTGACAAGGAGTGACTGATGAAGCAAGTGAATCTGAGGAATGGACTGTGCGCTGCCACCGCAGCTGCCGCCCTGCTGGCCGGCCCGTCCGTGGCAATGGCGAACAACACGTTCCATGGCGTCTACCTGGGGGGCCAGATTGGCTGGGCCAGTTATGACAACCAGCTGGAGCAGGACGACGGGGTCGATCTCGATGGTCTGTCCGCCAGCGGCGTCAGCAGCGGCCTGATCCTGGGCACCGGGACCGTCAACGACGGCTGGTACTTCGGTTTTCAGGCCAACTACATGGTCAATAATGCAGATGGCAGCTTCGTCCGCGACGACGGGGACGTGGACCTGGACGTCGATGAGAGCTACGGCATCGATGCGCGGCTGGGGCGCGTGGTGAGCGAGAACGTGCTGCTCTACGGGCTGGCGGGCTGGCAGCGCACGAATATTGAAGTGGACTTTGACGGAGCCACCGATGACGAGGACCTAGATGGTTTCCGTTTCGGTGCGGGGGTGGAGTTTGCCACCGAGGACAACGTCTTTTTCCGGCTGGAGTACACCCAGACCATCTACAGCTCCGAGGACCTGAGCTACACGGGTCACGAAGATATCGAGGTTGATCCGCAGGCGCAGGCCTTCCACCTGGGCATCGGCTACCGCTTCTGATCCTCGCGCGTGCTGCCCGCCCACGCCTGGCGGGCAGCCCCTATATTCCGGTTTGCGGCCTTCCCACGGACCGATTACCATCTCCTTCCTGGTAACACCGTGCTGGGCGCCCGCCCGTCAATCCCCATTCAGGTCACACCACCATGTCCGCAGTTGTTTCCAACGTTGCCCCCCGCGTCGGCTTTGTCAGCCTGGGCTGCCCCAAGGCGCTGGTCGACTCCGAGCGTATCCTTACCCAGCTCCGGGTGGAGGGGTATGAGATCGTCGGCGGTTATCAAGAGGCCGACGTGGTGGTGGTCAACACCTGTGCCTTTATCGAAGCGGCGCAGGAGGAATCCCTTGAGGCCATCGGTGAGGCACTGGATGAGAATGGCAAGGTGGTGGTCACCGGTTGCCTGGGCCGGAAGGGTGACCTGATTCGCGAGGCGCATCCGGACGTGCTGGCCATTACCGGCCCGCAGGACTACGAGGCGGTGATGTCGGCGGTCCACGCCCAGTGTCCGCCACCGGCCCGGGATGCCTTCACCGGTTTGCTGCCCGCCAGCGGGATCAAGCTCACGCCCCGGCACTACGCCTATTTGAAAATCTCCGAGGGGTGCAACCACAGCTGTTCCTTCTGCATCATCCCGCAGCTCCGGGGCAAGCTGGCCAGCCGGCCGTTGGACCAGGTGCTGGCCGAAGCCGAGCGGCTGGTTAACGACGGGGTGCGGGAGCTGTTGGTGATCTCCCAGGACACCTCCGCTTACGGCGTGGACACCCGCTACGCGGAGGCAACGTGGCGCGGACAGACCCGCCGCACCCGCATGACCGAACTGGCTGAGGCCCTGTCCGAGCTGGGTGCCTGGGTGCGCCTGCACTACGTCTACCCCTACCCGCACGTGGATGAACTCATCCCGCTCATGGCGGATGGGAAGATTACGCCTTACCTGGACATGCCACTGCAGCACGCCAGCCCCCGGATCCTGAAGGCGATGAAACGCCCGGCCGGGGGTGAGGCGGTGCTCGGGCGTATCCAGTGGTGGCGGGCGGCGTGCCCGGATTTGACGCTGCGCTCCACCTTCATCGTCGGGTTTCCCGGCGAGACCGAGGACGACTTTCAGCAGTTGCTCGACTTCCTGGAGGCAGCGGAGCTGGACCGGGTGGGCTGCTTCACCTACTCACCGGTGGAGGGCGCTCCCGCCAATTCGCTCGGTGACCCGGTGCCGGTGAGCATCGCCGAAGAGCGGCAGGCGCGCCTGATGGCATTGCAGTCAGAAATCAGCGCCCGCCGATTGGCGCGCCGCGTCGGCACGACCTGCACGGTGCTTCTGGACGCGGTGGAGGGGGATGCCGCCGTGGGCCGGTCTGCCCTCGAGGCGCCGGAGGTGGACGGCGTCATTCAACTCCGTGGTGCTGCAGGCCGAAGGCCGGGCGAGTTCGTCACCGTGCAGATCGGGGAGGCCGATGAGCACGACCTTTACGGGAGTGTGGAAGCTGGCTGTTGATGCGTGCTTAAGCGTGTTGGGCGGGCCCTTCGGACTCGTCACGACCCGCCGAACGCTCCAGTTGGTGGCAGAAGGCCTCGATCTGGATGCGCAGGTCGTCCGGGCGCTCCGTGGGGAGCCAGTGGTGGGCATCCAGCACGCGCACCTCGCAATCGGGCATCGCCTGCAGGTAACGACGGGTAACCGTCCAGTCTGCCAGTTCCGAGCCACTGGAGAGCAGGGCCAGGGTGGGCGCCTGGATGTCCCGCAGCGCCGCGCCGGATAGGCCCACCGTCGCCAGTAACGACTCCACGTAAACCGCCCACGGCATGCGCCGCAGGTCGTTGGTGGGTTTGCCGTGCGTCTTCTGGATGATTTCGGCGCCGTCCTGCGCCATTTGCTCACGGGCCGCCCGGTCCAACTCCTGCAGGTCCACGGTGGCGTACGTCCGGCGGTGCAGGCCCATGGCGTAGGCTGCATGGGTCGCTGCCAGCAACGGCCGGAGCAGGTGGCTCCACCGGTAATAGCGTTGCAAACGGGCAGGGAGGGCCTCGGGGAGCAGCGGCTCCACCAGGATCAGCGCTTCCACACGGTCCGGGTATCGGCGCGCGAATTCCGCGGCTACCGCCGCCCCCAGGCAGTGCCCCACCAGTACGGCCCGCTGATGGCCTTCCGTATCCAGGAGTGCGAGCAGATCGTCCGCCCAGCGCCCGAGGCTGGCCGGGCGCCAGTCCATGGAGTGCCCGTGACCCCGGAGATCGGGGCGGATAATCTCCCAATGCCGGCTGAGTCGGGTCTGGCTGGTGAACTCCGCCCAGCGACTCATGTTGCTGGCGAGCCCGTGAAGCGCCACCAGCACACCATACCTGCGCCCGCTCGTCGGCCGAATTTGGTAGGCGAGGCGGGTACCATCACTCGCTACAAGCGTACAGCGGTGTTCGCCCTGGTTGGCGGGTGCAGTATCAAACAGCATCGGGTGTCCGGGCAGGAAACGACAGTGGGGGCGATGATCGCCTGTCGGAGGGCCAAGTACAAGAGAAAACGGGGAAGGGAGCAGAAGAACGCCCCGGGATGCGCGAGCACCCCGGGGCACAAGATCGTCGCACGTTGCCGGTGCGCGTTCAGGTCTGGCCGACGGCAGCGGCAGCGCCCGCGGTGCTGGCGTTCGCTTCCTTCAGCCCCAGGAACAACAGCAGCGGCGGCAGGACCAGCAGCCCGAACAGCACACCGAAACCGATGCTGGACCCAATCAGCGACAGGTAGTCTAGTGCGCCACTCAGCATGGCGAAGCTGGAGTTTGTGAGCGACGGCAGGCTGATGAAGGCGAGGACCGCCACGACCACGCCCACACCGATCGATGCCTTGACCGGCAGGCCAAGGCGGACCGTACGGCCGCCCTTTTTAGCAAAGAACAGGCCCAAAAGGACCAGATCAATCGCCGCGATGACCAGCAGCAGAGGGATGGCGCCCCGGAATACCTCCAGAACGACCGAGATGATGCCCATCAATGAGAATGCCATGAGTCAATTCCTCCTAATGATTTGTCCGTTACCCGACCGCTGTTAGACGCGACCACGCATCATCGCGTTGTAAGTGCCATGGAGCAGGCGGTCCTTCATCACCCACGGCACCCAGTGCTCGTCGTAGGGGCTGATGAAGGGGAAGGACGGCACCATGTCGAGGTCGTAGTCGAACTCCACCAGGATCGCCTTGCCGATACCCGTGATCAGCGGGCAGGAGGTGTACCCGTCGTAGGACTCGGTCATCTCCTGACCCTGGATGTGGGAAAGCAGATTGTTGACCGCCACTGGCACCTGGGCCTTCACGCTGGCCGCCGTCTTGGCGATCGGGGTGCCCACGCAGTCACCGGCACCGAACACATTCTCGTAGCGCTGATGCTGCATGGTGTGACGATCTACCTCCAGCCAGCCGGCAAAGTCGCTGTCCTCGTCGGCGGCCAGCGGGCTCTGGCGCAGGGAATCAGGCGCGCTCATCGGGGGCACCAGGTGGAGGAAGTCATAGTCCTCGGTGTGCTCTCCGTCCGGGGTGTCGAAGACCACCTGCTTGGCGGAGGCGTCCACGCCCTTGACCGTGGTATCCCAGTTGAGGCTAATGCCCCGCTCCGGGAAGTGGCCCTTCAGGAACTCGTCGATGTCCGGCTGAGAGAAGAGGCCGCGCCCGGGTGCGTAATACTCCAATTGGGCGTCGTCGCGGGTCCCGCGCCGGCTCAGACGGTCTTCGGTGAGCATGGTGACCTTCAGCGGGGCACCGGCGCACTTGATTGCCCCGGGCGGGCGAATGAACAGGCCCTTGCCGCCCGTGCGGGTAAACTCGTCTATCAGGCTCCAGGTGCGCGCCGCATGGTCCGCGTTGTCATACACGCAGCCAATACCGTTGCTGCCGATCATGTCGGCGGAGTACCCCTCGTAGGCATCGTAGTTGACCTGCAGACCGGTGGTCACCAAAAGGTAGTCGTACTCAACGGACTCGCCCTCGTCGGTGATCACCCGGTTGTTGTCCGGGTCGTAGTCCTCGACCATCGCCTGGATCCAGTTCACCCCCGAGGGGAGGAAGTTGGCGTTTCGGTCGACGACTCTGTCCCGCTCCCAGACCCCGGTGGCGACCAGCGTCAGGCCAGGCTGATAATAGTGCTCCTCCCGACGGTCGATCACGGTGATATCGGCCCCGCGCAGCTGACGGCTGAGGCGGTTGGCACAGGAAATACCAGCGGCACCGGAACCGACGATAATGATGCGGGCGCTGGTATTGACGGCCTGCACCTCGCCGGTGTGCAGCATGGCGCCGGTGCCCATCACGGCGCTGGCGCCAATGGCGCCCACACCGGAGTAGCGCAGGAAATCGCGGCGGCTCATGCCGGCTTCGTCCAGCGCTTTACGGATGGCACGGTCCGTTTTGATGTTACGGTGGCTCATTATCTCCTCCACGCCCTGGGGGCGCTTTCTGACTCTGTCTTTGGATTGTCCTTAAAGGATTGCCGGACAGCCCTCCTTAACTGCCGGACCTCCATATGCGGAATTGCTAAAATATATAGACCAAACCGGTGGAAATGCCCCACTGGTTGTCGCCCTCGGCCACGTCCAGCATGGCAGCGCGACTGCTTCCGGGCCCGGGAGGTGGGCCGTGAGCCTGGCCAGCGACGCTGCGGCCGGCCAGATCACCGTTGCTGACCCGCGCGTAATTGATGTAAACGCGGGCCCGAGGGTTCATGGCGTGCTCTACACCCACGCTATACAGGGTGGAGTCGTAGTCGCTGCCCCGGTCATCGTCGAGGTGTGCGACCTGGCCCATCAGTTCCAATACAGGCAGGACCTGGTAGCCGAGGCCCACCAAGCCGGCCCGGGCATCGCGGTCAGTACGTCCGGACAGCCGGCGGTGATCCTGGAAAATGCCGACCAGGTTGAGATCGCCCTGTTGGTACTGGGCCAGCACTTGTCGGGTTGTCTGGCTGCGGGACCCGTCCGCGAAATTGCCTTCCCGCCCGTGCACGCAGCCGGCGGCCAACTGAAAGGCCTGCTGTTGCCAGCGAATCATCCAGGCGCCGGTCTGATCACGGGAGGCCCCTTGTTCCGGCGTTCCCATCACGGTGGCGCTGAGTCCGTTCCATTCCGGCGTCGTGTAGTCCAGCGCGTTACTGTGCCGACGGAGGTGGACGGGGGCATTGGCGGCACCGAAACCGTCTTCCCAGGTAACGCCCGCGCCTGCGATGAGATTGCCGGGGTCACCCAGGCGGGCGGTGAACAGCTGGGTACGGTCGGTGAGTGCCTTGAGCGGGTCATCCAGGTGGCCGGCGCGCAAGGTCCCGCGGGGGCCAGTCAGGCCCAGATAGCTGGTCCGACTGCGCGCGAACAACGCGTCACCGCCCTCGGTGACATTGACCTCGGTTTCGTACTGGAAGATGACTCGGGCGGTATCGGAGAGGGCGTGACCACCGCGCAGACCCAGGCGGGATTGGTTGGTGGCGAGAAACTGGCTGCTGCCGTTGCTGCCGTTGTCGAGGTGATCAAGCGACAAATGCACCGCACCGTAGATATCAATGTCTGCGGATGCGTTTGTAACCATGGGGGCGGCGGCTGTTAGCGCAACAACCCCGGCAAACATTTTGTGTCTCATGAAAGCCCCGACGCGCCTGTACTGGAATCTTCAGTGGTTCGCCCAGATATTAGTTTTTCTTATAACCTGATAGCGTTTTTTGAATATAACAAAAACGGAATATGCGCGTCAAGTTGTCGCACCCGACAAACTTGAGCCGCGGCAAATCGCCGCACAGTTAGCGGTCGCAGACGAGGGATTCGGCGTCGTCGGCCGAGTACAGGTGTCCGGAGGGGAGGGGAGGTGACGGCGAATCAGCCCAGGCCGCAATGTCATGGCGGACTACACTGCCGTTCAGGTCCCGGGTCAGCATGTGCCATCCGTCAGGATACCAAGCGAGGTGCCAGTCCAACGGCGGGGGCAGCCGTTGCACCAGGGCGCAAATGGCCCGGGGCGGGATGATCTCGTCGTTGGCGCCGTACAGCAAAAGGGTCGGCGTCTCGAGCAGGGCGGCCTCCTCAAGGGCGTGATCCATCAGGTTGGTCAGCCCGTAGAGGGTGTCCACGCGGGTTTCCTTGATGAACAGGGGGTCCCGGCCCAGCACCCGGAGCTCTTCGTCATTGTCGGTGGGGCGCACACCGAGGGATTCGCCGGTGAAAGTCCGGCCCGGCATGACACGTACCCCTACCCAGAGGGCCAGCCGTTGGTACCACGGCTGTGTGGCTCGCCCCCAGGTCGCGGGGGCCAGCAGGATGAGGGAATCCGCGGCCTCTGGTGCTTCCACGGCCGTCCGGATAGCCACTGCGCCCCCCATGCTCTCACCCGCCAGGTGCACGGTGCGGTCGGGGTAGCGCTGGCGCAGTGCCTCCAGTATTGCGACGGCGTCCTGGATCAGCGCGTCCTCGCCGGGCCAGCGGCCCTGGCGCGGACTGGCCCCGAAACTCCGCTGATCGAAGCTGTAGAGGGCGATACCCTCTTCCGCCAGGGTGGCCCCGAGGCTGTCAAAGGCTTCGGCCCGGTCGTTCAGCCCGTGCAGCGCAAGTACCACCGCCTTTGCGGTCTGCTCGGGCCCGTGCCGGAGCAGCCGCAGGTGCTCGCCATCGGCGGTGCGGATGTAGCCATCGCGCACCTCGGCGCCCCCCAAGGCCTGGCCCTCCTGGGCAGTGGCGCCCGTCACCTCACACCCCGTCAGCAGCAGGCTGGTCGTCAGCACGAAAAGGATGAATCCGACTGCGCTTCGCATGGGGTGTGGCCTGCACCGGGATGCCGGCCCCAAGGTGGTGTGCCTAGCCGTCGCGCCTGCGCATGAAGAGCCGCACCTGGGCCTCCATGCTCTCGGCGAAGGCCCGGGCCTCAAGCTCCGCGTCCACTCTCTTGGCGAGGGCCTTGAGTTCGTCCAGCGAGAGCCGCTTGAGATCGGATAGGGTGAGGCGGTCTTCTTTTCCCGTTTTCATTGACCGTATTGCGTGGATATTGAATGAAGTGGGCGTCAGGCGGTCTGGGTCTGGGCGCCGGACAACTCGTGGATGCGCCCGACCATGGCATAAAAGCCGTCCCGCCGATTGGGGCTGAGGTTCTGCTCCAGACCGAGCTGGGAGAAGATATCCCGGATATTCGTGGAACTGATCTCCTCCTGCGTGCGCCCCGAGTAGGCCATCAACACGATGGCAATAAGCCCCTTGACGATGAAGGCGTCGCTGTCGGCTCGGAAAATGTGCCGTGGCGGCTCATCGTCGGTGGTTTCGTGAATCAGCCAGACGTTGCTGGTGCAGCCTTCCACCCGGTTGTCCTCCGTCCGGGCCTCGGCTGGGAACTCCGGCAGGCTGCGCCCCAGATCGATCAGGATCCGGTAACGCTCGTCCCATTGGTCCACGAGCTCGAAAGTCTCAAGCAGTTCCTGCAGGTCCATGATATTTCACTTTAATAAAGGCGGCGGGCGCCGCGCATGGGAATGTACGTTCACTTGATGATAACGCGCCTGAAAGCCGCCGTCTAACTGCCTGCCTGGCGGTCAGCCAGGGCAGGCCAGGACCGTGATCTCTTCCCGGTCGTGGTAGAGCTGGGCAGCCCGCCAGGCCAGGGGCGTCGGGCCGGCCTCCATCAGGTCGCGGCACTCAGCAACGCACTGCCAGCGCTGTTTCATGGGCAGCTTCAGGTTGAACAGGGCACGCCGGCAGATCCCGTCCTCGAGCCATTCGCTCATCAGGCGGGCGACCCGGTGCGGTTTTTCCACCATATCGCAAACCAACCAGTCCATCGGCTGCGGCGGGCGGAAGCGAAACCCGTCCTGCCGGTGGTGACGTACCGCCCGGTCGGCAGCCAGGCTTTCCGCCAGTGGGCCGTTGTCCACGGCGTGCACGTGCAGGCCGGCCTGCCGTAGCACCCAGGTCCAGCCCCCTGGGGCGGCACCCAGGTCTACGGCGCTCATGCCGGGGCGCAGCCACTGGTCGCGCTCACCGGGTGCCATCAAGGTCAGCAGGGCCTCCTCCAGCTTGAGCGCGGAGCGGCTCGGGGCGCTGCGGGGCAGACGCAAACGCGGGATGCCCATGGGCCACGGTCGGCCGTGCCCGGCTGGTAGCAGCCCGGCGACGACCTGGCTGGAGTCGCTGAACCAGAGCATCAGCCGGGCCGCCCCGGGCACTTCCAGGCGCACGCCCCGGGCGCGCAGGCCCCGTTCCAGGTGGGGCCGGAACTTGCGGCAGAACCGGCCCAGCGCCTTGCCTTCGTTGGTATCCGGATGCTCCATCCAGACCGCGGAGAGCTGCAAGGGCAGGTAATCGTGCAGCGCATCGAGCAAGGCACCGACCCGGTCGCGCTCCGGCAGGTCAGTACATGCGGCGCTCACCGGCCACGCCTGGCGCGCAAAGGTGAAGGCGGGCGGCAGGGGGAGGCGTTCACCGTCGGCGCTGTAAAAATCTACCCGGCCCTGCGCATTGTCCACCCGCGACCACCCGGCAACGCCGGTGCCAGCGCTCCAGTCAGCCAGTTCAGCGGCCAGGTCACTGCCGAACCCGGGGCGGCACTGCAGGAGCCAGCGCGGGCTGCTGGCCGTGTCAGTAACGATGTGGTCAGTCATGGCGCCATTCTACCGTGCCGGGTCGCTCGGTCATCCGCTTGTGTTCCGCGGCACTGGATGGCAGGTTGGCGACGGGTCTATTCTTTAGGCTGAGTGCTGTACGGACCTGTTCAGCCAATCGGGCATACTGAAGGAGTGCCTCATGGAGACAACACTGATTGTCGTTCTTGCTCTGGTCGTCGCCATTATCGCGTCGGCGATCCGGATTCTCCGCGAGTACGAGCGGGGCGTCATCTTCCAGCTTGGTCGCTTCTACAAGGTGAAAGGGCCCGGCCTGATCCTGGTGATCCCCGTGATCCAACAGATGGTGCGCGTGGACTTGCGCACAGTCACCATGGACGTGCCCAGCCAGGACGTCATCTCGAAGGACAACGTGTCGGTGAGCGTCAACGCCGTCATCTACTTCCGCGTGGTGGACCCTGAACGGGCCGTCATTAACGTGGAAGACTACTTCGCCGCCACCAGCCAGCTGTCGCAGACCACGCTGCGCTCGGTACTCGGCCAGCACGAGCTGGATGAGATGCTGGCCCAGCGGGACCGGCTCAACGAGGATATCCAGAGCATACTCGACTCACAGACCGATGCTTGGGGTATCAAGGTGTCCAACGTGGAGATCAAGCATGTAGACATCGACGAGAGCATGATCCGCGCCATCGCGCAGCAGGCGGAGGCTGAGCGTAGCCGCCGCGCCAAGATCATCCATGCCGAGGGTGAGCGCCAGGCCTCCGAGAAGCTCACCGAGGCGGCTGGCATCCTGTCGCGGAATCCGCAGGCCCTGCAACTGCGCTACCTGCAGACCTTGAGCAACATCGCCGGTGAGCAGAACTCCACCATCATCTTCCCCGTGCCGTTGGAAATGATGAATGCGTTCAGACATATGGCGTCTGCTTTTGATGTGAAGGATGAGCAGGGTGGTGGTAGCGACGAAGCGCGCTGAGCCCGTAGCACCTGCGGCCCTCGATGACTTTCTCGATGCCCTGTGGATGGAGCAGGGCCTGGGGGAACGCACCCTGTCGGCGTACCGCAGCGACCTGCTGGGCTTTCAGCGCTGGCTGGTCGCCGACGGGGGGGAACTCATGGACGCCCGGCGCGACCAGGTGCTGGCCTTTGTCGGCCAACGCGTCGGGCGGGGGGCCAAGCCACGGAGCGTGGCCCGTCTGTTAACGAGCCTCCGCCGGTTCTACCGGTACCAGGTCAGGGAGGGGCGTCTGGCGGAGGATCCGACCCGGGACGTGGAGAGCCCACGCCTGGGGCGCCCGCTGCCGGGATCGCTCTCCGAGGCCGAGGTCAGCCGCTTGCTGGCTGCCCCCGACCCGGATACCGCCCTCGGCCAGCGGGATCGCTGCATGCTGGAGGTGCTTTACGCGACGGGGCTGCGGGTGTCGGAACTCGTCGGCCTGAGCTTATCCGAGGTCTCACTCCAGCAGGGATTGGTCCGGGTGCTGGGCAAAGGTGGCCGGGAGCGCCTGGTGCCGCTCGGAGAGGAGGCACTGGCCTGGCTGCAGGCATGGCTGCGTGAGGGCCGTCCGGCCCTGCTGGGCCGACGCGTATGTGACGCCGTATTCGTGACCAGCCGGGGCGAAGGGCTGACCCGCCAGGCCTTCTGGTACCGGATCAAAAAGCACGCACAGGCGGTCGGGATCACCCGGTCGATTTCGCCCCACACCCTTCGCCATGCGTTCGCCACCCATCTGTTGAACCACGGTGCGGATCTGCGCGTGGTGCAGTTGTTGCTCGGCCATGGTGACCTGTCCACCACCCAGATCTACACCCACGTGGCGCGCCAGCGCCTGCAGCAGATGCATGCGCAGCACCATCCTCGTGGCTAAACAGAATCCGGGGCCACCTCGGGAACCCGGTGCCCGTTTGCCCATCCAATAGGGCATCCATCAACCAAAGGAGCTGTATAACGATGAGAAGAACCCTACTCGTATGCCTGGCGCCCATTGTCACGGCGCTGTTCGCACTGCTGCCTGCCCAGGTGTTGGCCGACAGCGTGAAGGAGCGCGTCGATGAGGCTCTGAAGGGTCTGAGCCCGGACCTGAGTGCCGATGAGGTCAATGAGACGCCGATTGACGGGTTGTACGAGGTAATCGTCTCCGGGGACGTGGTCTACATGACCGGTGATGGGCGCTACCTGTTTCAGGGCGAACTGGTGGACATGAGCACCCGGCAGTCGCTCACTGAGCAGCGTCGGGGCCAGCAGCGCGCGGATCGCATCGCGGAGCTGGGTGAGGACAGCCTGCTCATCTACCCCGCGGAGGGTGAGACCCGCTACGTCGTGAACGTGTTCACGGATATTGAATGCCCCTACTGCCAGCGTATGCACCAGGAGATTGAGGACTATGCGGCCAAGGGGATCGAGATCCGCTATATCTTCATGCCCCGGGCCGGGGAGGGGAGCAGCAGTTATGAGCAGTCGGTGAATGTCTGGTGTGCGGATGACCGCCATGCCGCGCTGGATAAGGCCAAGGCTGGCGAGGATCTGAACGGTGCCACTGCCTGTGATAACCCGATCGAGGACCACCTTGCGCTGGCCCGTGAACTGCGGGTGCGGGGGACGCCCACCATGATCAGTACTGAGGGCGTGATGCAACAGGGCTATGCTTCACCGGAGGACCTGCTGCGGGTGCTGGAGGCGGCAGATAACGGGCAGTAAGCGGCGGCCGGTGACGACGACCGACCTGTCCGGCGAATAAAAGCGGGGGGCATCGGGTTAACCCGGTGCCCCCCTGTTGTTGCTCGGTTGGCTGCTAATGAGACGGCTTAGCGTTCGAGCTGGTCCAGCTTGTTCGGCTTGCCATCCCAGTCGTCCGCATCTTCCGGTGGCTCCTTCTTCTCGGTGATCACCGGCCATTCCTGCGACAGCTCCGCGTTGAGGGCGAGGAACTCCTCCTGGCCGGCAGGCAGGTCATCCTCCGAGTAGATGGCCTCGGCCGGGCATTCCGGCTCGCAGAGCGTGCAGTCGATGCATTCGTCGGGGTCGATGACCAGGAAATTCGGCCCCTCGTGGAAGCAGTCCACCGGGCAGACTTCCACGCAATCCGTGTACTTGCACTTGATGCAATTTTCCGTGACGACGTAGGTCATTGCGTCGCTCCCCTGTAGCAAAAATGGGCTGCATGTCGGGGCGGTGCCGCCCGCCATGCTGGGTGTCTGGTTGAGTGGCAAAGCGTGCCCGCTCGCCGGGTCGCGGGCTATTCTAGCGATTCCCGGTCGATACTGCACCGCCCTGTGCGGTTTTGACCTGGTCGTCGGTCAATATTTGTTTCATCTGATAGAGCGATTCCAGGGCCTCCCGTGGGGTCATGCCGTCGGGGTCCAGCTCGGCCAGCGCGGTCTCGACAGGGCTGGGCGAAGGCGGCTCCGGCTCCGGCGTCGGGGTGCTATTGTCGGCTGGCTCGTCGAACAGCGACAGCTGATCCGGCTCTTCCCGTTGGCGGGAGCTCTCCTCTTCCAGGGCGCGCAGCTTTTCCCGTGCGGCCTCCAGGACAGGCTCCGGTACACCGGCGAGCGCGGCCACCTGTAAGCCGTAGCTCTGATTGGCAGGGCCGTCCTTCACGGCGTGCAGAAAGACAATGCGTTCGCCATGCTCCACCGCGTCCAGGTGCACGTTGCAAGCGGTGGAGCACTGCCCCGGCAGGGCGGTCATCTCAAAGTAGTGGGTGGCGAACAGGGTGTAGGCCCGCTGCTCCCGGGCCAGGCGCTCGGCGGCCGCCCAGGCGAGGGCCAGGCCGTCAAAGGTGCTGGTGCCCCGGCCGATTTCGTCCATCAGGACCAGGCTTTGTCCGGTGGCGTTATGCAGGATGTTCGCGGTCTCGGTCATCTCCACCATGAAGGTGGAGCGGCCGCCGGCCAGGTCGTCGGAGGCGCCGATCCGGGTGAAGATGCGGTCCACCGGCCCGAGCCGCGCCTGGCGGGCGGGCACGAAGCTGCCGATATGCGCCATCAGGGTAATCAACGCGACCTGGCGCATGTAGGTGGATTTGCCGCCCATGTTCGGGCCGGTGATGATCAGCATGCGGCGGCGCTCATCCAGCGCCAGGTCGTTGGGCACAAAGGGCCCGTCCAGGCTGTGTTCCACCACCGGGTGGCGACCGGCCTCGATTCGCAGGCCCGGCCCGGTCTGCAGCTCCGGCTGACAGTAATCGAGGGTGCGGGCGCGCTCGGCGAAGGCCGCCAGGGTATCCAGTTCCGCCAGCGCGCCTGCGGTGTCCTGCAGCGGGGCCAGGTCCTCGGCCAGCTGCTGCAGCAGTGCCTCATAAAGGGCCTTTTCCCGGGCCAGCGCCTTCTCCCGGGCAGACAGCACCTTGTCCTCAAAGGCCTTGAGTTCCGGGAGGATATAGCGCTCGACGCTCTTCAGGGTCTGCCGCCGGATGTACTCGTCGGGCACCAGTTCGGCCTGGGCCCGGGTAACCTCTATGTAGTAGCCGTGGACCCGGTTGTAGCCCACCTTCAGAGTGCTGATGCCTGTCCGTTCCCGCTCTCGGACTTCGAGATCCACCAGGTAATTATCGGCGTTTTCTGAAAGCCCTCTGAGCTCGTCGAGGGTCTCGTCGTAGCCATCGGCGATCACCCCGCCGTCACGTATCACCACCGGCGGCTGCTCCACCACCGCACGGCGCAACAAGGTGAGCGTCTGCGGGTGCTCGCCGATCTGTCCGGCCAGTGCCTGCAGCCGGGGTGCAGATGCCGGGGCGAGCACGTCCTGGATGGCAGGTAGGCGGCCCAGCGATTCCCGCAGACCGGTCAGGTCCCGCGGCCGGGCACTGCCCAGGGCAACCCGGGCGAGGATGCGTTCCATGTCGGCAATCCCTTTCAGCGGGGCCCGGACTTCATCCACAAGCCGGTCGTCGAGTAGTGCCGCAACGGCCTGGTGGCGGCCGGAGAGGGTAGCCCGGTCGCGCAGCGGGCGATTGAGCCAGCGCCGTAGCAGGCGACTGCCCATCGCGCTGACCGTGCTGTCCAGTACCCAGGCGAGGGTGTGCTCGGTACCGCCCCCGAGGTTGCGCTCCAGTTCCAGGTTTCTGCGGCTGGCCGCGTCAATGACAATGGCCTGATCGCCATGCTCGACCTGCAACCCACGGATATGGGGGAGGGCAGAGCGCTGGGTTTCCTGTACGTATTGCAGCAGGGCCCCGGCTGCAGCGATGCCCGCCGGATGCTCCTCGCAGCCGAACCCGGTGAGGTCGCGCGTCCCGAACTGGTCGGTGAGCAGGCCCTCTGCGGTCTCCGGGTCGAAGTGCCAGGGCGGACGGCGGGCCAGGCCGGCCCGCCCGACAATCCCAGCCGGCGGTTCCAGGCTCTCATCCAGGAGCAGTTCCGCCGGGTGCAGCCGTTCCAGGTCAGCGGTAAGTCCCTGTTCATCCGCCGGTTCGGTGACGCTGAACCGGCCGCTGGAAAGCTCCAGGCTGGCCAGGCCCCAGCGCCCCTCCAGCCGGGTCACCGCAGCCAGGATGTTGCTCTGCCGTTCGTCCAGCAGCGCCTCGTCGGTGAGGGTGCCCGGGGTGACGATGCGCACCACCTGGCGCTCCACCGGGCCTTTACTGGTGTTGGGGTCGCCGATCTGTTCGCAGATCGCCACCGACTCGCCGCGGCGCACCAGGCGCGCCAGGTAGCCCTCGACGGCGTGTACCGGCACCCCGGCCATGGGTATCGGCGCGCCGCCGGACTCTCCCCGGGTGGTCAGGGTGATGTCCAGCAATTGCGCGGCCCGCTGGGCATCCTCGTAGAATAGCTCGTAGAAGTCGCCCATCCGGTAAAAGAGCAGGATGTCCGGGTACTCGGCCTTGATGCGGAGGAACTGACGCATCATCGGGGTGTGCCGTTTTTCCTGGGGGCTGGACTGGGCCATGTCGGGTGATCCGCTCCATTCGTTTCTGGGGACTCGGGAGGGCGTTCATGCTAAACGATGACGCGGCGCTGGCGGAACGGGCAAAGTGCCTGGGCGAGCGCTTGCTGGCCGCGGGCTGCCGCCTGGCGACGGCTGAATCCTGCACCGGCGGTTGGATTGCGAAGGTGATTACGGATTTGCCGGGAAGCTCTCGGTGGTTTGAACGGGGCTGGGTGGTCTATTCCAACGCGGCGAAGGCATCAGAGTTGGCGGTGCCGGAGGTGCTGCTGGCGGACCATGGCGCGGTGAGCGCGGAAGTGGTCAAGGCGCTGGCCGCCGGCGCGCAGCAGCGCTCCGGGGCCGAGTGCTCCTTGGCCGTCAGTGGCGTCGCTGGCCCGGACGGCGGCACCGCGGAAAAACCGGTGGGGCTGGTCTGGTTGGCCTGGGGGCTGCCCGGCGGGCGCATTGAAGCACAACGCTGGCACTTCAAGGGGGACCGCGAAGCGGTCCGTCGGCAAGCGGTTGCCGTGGCCCTGGAGGGGCTGCTCGAGCGCCTGGATGAGGGCCCATAGCACCGCCCCGCGGGTGGGATTTCCCGAGGGCAAGGGTGCGGACCCGGTGCCATATATGGAATAATGATCGGCCTTTACGTCCGGCGCTGGTTGCGGCGGGCACCTGTTTTGTGAACCGGTTCACGAGGTCGGTACATGGACGAAAATCGCAAGAAGGCACTGGGTGCAGCCCTGGGCCAGATTGAGCGGCAGTTCGGCAAGGGCGCGGTAATGCGCATGGGCGATGCGCGCGCCGTGCGGGGCGACGTGGAGGCCATCTCCACCGGCTCGCTGCAGCTGGACATCGCGCTTGGCGTGGGCGGTCTCCCGAAAGGACGCGTGGTGGAGATCTACGGCCCGGAGTCATCCGGCAAGACCACTCTGACGTTGCATGCCATCGCCGAGGCGCAGAAGGCGGGCGGCACCGCGGCCTTCGTGGACGCCGAGCACGCGTTGGACCCCGATTACGCGGAGAAGTTGGGGGTCAACCTGGACGACCTGTTGGTCTCCCAGCCGGACACCGGTGAGCAGGCGCTGGAAATCGCCGATATGCTGGTCCGCTCCGGGGCGGTGGATGTGGTGGTGGTGGACTCCGTCGCCGCGCTGACACCCAAGGCGGAAATCGAAGGCGAAATGGGCGACTCCCATGTGGGGCTGCAGGCCCGGCTGATGTCGCAGGCCCTGCGGAAACTCACCGCGAACATCAAGCGCTCCAACACGCTGGTCATCTTCATCAACCAGATCCGCATGAAGATCGGCGTGATGTTCGGCAGCCCCGAGACCACCACCGGTGGCAACGCGCTCAAGTTCTACAGCTCCGTGCGCATGGACATCCGCCGCCTGGGCGCGATCAAGAAGGGGGACGAGGTGCTCGGTAACGAGACCCGCGTCAAGGTGGTCAAGAACAAGATGGCCCCGCCCTTCAAGCAGGCGGAGTTCGAGATCCTCTACGGCCAAGGCATCTCCCGCGAGGGCGAGCTGATCGACCTGGGCGTCAAGGAAGGACTGATCGAGAAGGCCGGGGCCTGGTACAGCTACAACGGCGACCGTATCGGCCAGGGCAAGGACAACGTCCGCAACTACCTGAAGGAGCACCCGGAGCTGTCGGCGGAGTTGGAAAAGAAAATCCGCGACAAGCTACTGCCCGGCCGTGCTCAGCAGACCGAGAGCGCGGGGGCCGATAGCGGTCAGGAGGCCTGAGCTCGGCCGTGGAGACGGAGGTAGACGTCCGGGACCAGGCGATTCGCCTGCTCGCGCGGCGGGAGCATGCGGCGCGGGAGCTACGTTTTAAACTGACGCAGAGGGGCGCCGCAGAGGCCCTGGCGGATGCGGTCATCGCTGAGTTGGCCCGCGAGGGCCTGCAAAGCGATGCCCGGTACGCCGAAAGCTGGGTGCGCCACCGGGTGGAGCAGGGTTATGGCCCGGTCCGTATCCGCGCAGAGCTGCGCGAGCGGGGTGTGGCGGATGAACTCGCCGGGCCGGCGCTCGCGGATGCGGAACGCACCATTGATTGGGGCGAGCAGGCGTACCGGGCCTGGGCCCGCAGGTTCAGCGTGCCACCGGAAGACATGAAGGAACGCGCCCGTCAGCAGCGCTACCTGGAACGGAGGGGGTTCGCGGCCGGACATATCCGACAGGCGATGTCGACGGCTCAGCAGCCCGATTAGGTAACCACCGGCCCCGGGCCGGCCCAACGGATAACGGCAAGTAAATGCAGAGCAGCGCAGACATCCGCAAAGCCTTCCTGGATTTCTTCGAGCAAAGGGGGCACACCGTTGTGCCCAGTAGCCCCCTGGTGCCCGGCAATGATCCGACGCTGCTGTTCACCAACGCCGGCATGGTGCCCTTTAAAGAGCTCTTCCTGGGCAAGGAGCAGCGCGGCTACACGCGGGCTTGTAGCAGCCAGCGTTGTGTCCGCGCCGGGGGTAAGCATAACGACCTCGACAACGTCGGGTACACCGCCCGGCACCATACCTTTTTCGAGATGCTGGGCAACTTCAGCTTCGGCGATTACTTTAAGCGTGAAGCCATTGAATACGCTTGGGAATTCCTCACCAAGACCATCGGTCTGCCGCCCGAAAAGCTGTGGGTCACCGTGTACGAGGAAGACGACGAGGCAGCGGACATCTGGCTGAACGAGATCGGTGTGGACCCGGAGCGTTTCGGCCGAATTGGTGCCGCCGACAACTTCTGGTCCATGGGGGACACCGGCCCCTGTGGCCCGTGCTCCGAGATCTTTTACGATCACGGCCCCGAGGTCCCGGGCGGCCCACCCGGCAGTCCGGACGAGGACGGGGACCGCTACGTGGAGATCTGGAACCTGGTCTTCATGCAGTACGACCGGGATGCCGATGGCAATTTCGCGCCGCTACCCATGCCCTGTGTAGACACCGGTATGGGGCTGGAGCGCCTCGCAGCGGTGGTGCAGGGGGTGCACTCGAACTTCCAGATCGACCTCTTCCAGCGCCTGATAGACGCGGCCGCCGAGTTGGCCGGTATGCCGGAGTCGCGGGACCATGCCTCCCTCAAGGTGATCGCCGATCACATCCGCGCCTGCGCCTTCCTGATCACTGATGGCGTTGTGCCCGCCAACGACGGACGGGGCTACGTGCTGCGGCGGATCATTCGTCGGGCCGTCCGTCACGGCTACAAGCTGGGCATCGAAGAGCCGTTCTTCCACCGGTTGGTGCAACCCTTGGCCAACGAGATGGGCGAGGCGTTCCCGGAACTGCCCGAGCGCCAGGCGCTGGTGGAGCGGTTGCTGCTTCAGGAGGAGCAGCGCTTCCGCGAGACCCTGGAACAGGGCCTTAAGCTGCTCGAGGAGGACCTCAAACAGCTGAAAGGGAAAGAGATTCCAGGGGAAACGGTGTTCAAGCTGTCCGATACCTACGGCTTCCCGGTGGACCTCACCGCCGATATCGCCCGCGAGCGGGATCTGACCCTGGATATGGCGGGCTTTGAGGCCTGCATGGCGGCACAAAGGGAGCGCGCACGCGCCCACAGCCAGTTCAAGGCGCAGCAGGGCGAAGGGGAAGCGTTTGAAGGTAAGTCGCACTTTATAGGCTACGATCATTTAGAGGGCCACGGGAAAGTGCTGGCCTTGTTCAAGGATGGCCGGAGCGTGCAGACACTGGTGGCGGGCGACGAAGGCATGGTCATTCTGGACCAGACCCCGTTTTATGCGGAATCGGGTGGTCAGGTGGGCGATCAAGGCGTCCTGACCACGGCCGACGGCAACGGCTTCGAGGTGCGCGATACTTTGAAGCAGGGGGAGGGGCATGGCCACCTGGGTGTATTAAAGGACGGCCAAATCCGTGTCGGTGAAACGCTGCAGGCCCGGGTGGACGCGGAGACCCGTTGGTCCACCGCACTCAACCACTCGGCCACCCACTTGCTGCACGCAGCGCTGCGCCGGGTGCTCGGCACCCACGTGCAACAGAAGGGCTCCCTGGTTGCACCCGACCGGCTGCGGTTCGACTTCTCGCATTACGAGGCGCCCTCCCAGGAGCAGCTGGAGGATATTGAGCGCATCGTCAATGACGAGGTCCGTGCCAACCGTAAGGCCGATATAACGCACATGGCCTACGATGAGGCCATCGAGTCCGGCGCTATGGCGCTGTTCGGCGAGAAATACGGCGACGAAGTCCGTGTGCTCAGCTTCGGTGACTTCTCCGTCGAGCTTTGTGGCGGAACGCATGTGGGCCGTACCGGCGATATCGGCTTCTGCAAGATTATCAGCGAGACCGGCGTAGCAGGCGGGGTGCGGCGGATCGAGGCCATCACCGGCGATCGCGCCGTGATGGCGGTCCAGAAGCAGGAGCAACGCCTTCAGCATATTGCCGATGCCCTGAAGTCCAGCTCGGAAAATGCCGAAGTCCGTGTCGCCCAGCTTGTGGACCGGCTCAAGAGCCAGGAGAAGGAACTCGAGAGGCTCAAGCAGAAGCTGGCAAGTCAGGCCGGTAGCGACCTCGCCGGGCAGGCGGTAGACGTGGACGGGATCAAAGTGGTGGCCGCCCGCGTGGACGCGGACAACAAGGCGCTGCGTGACACCGTGGACCAGCTGCGCAATAAGCTGGGGAGTGCGGTGATCGTGCTGGGCGCGGTAGCCGGTGACAAGGTGCGGCTGGTCGCTGGCGTAAGCAAGGACTGCACCAACCGTATCAAGGCCGGTGACCTGGTGCGCCAGGTGGCGGAGCAGGTTGGCGGTAAAGGTGGCGGGCGCCCCGATTTCGCGCAGGCGGGCGGTGAGCAGCCGGAGCAATTGGAACAAGCACTTAGCAACGTTGAGCCCCTGGTCCGCAAGGAGCTTGGCCTCGATTGACGGTTGTGGTCAGGTTTTCAAACCAGGTAGTTTTGTAGTTTAATTACCCTTTTGCGAAAACCGAGAATATGGCACTGATCGTACAAAAATACGGTGGGACCTCCGTAGGGACCACCGAACGCATCAAGAACGTAGCCCGCAAGGTCAAAGCGTCGCGGGATAAAGGGGACGACGTGGTGGTCGTGGTCTCCGCCATGAGCGGCGAGACGAACCGACTACTGGCGTTGGCCGAAGAACTCGCGCCGAACCCGCCGGCCCGCGAGGTGGACGTGCTGGTCTCCACCGGCGAGCAGGTGACCATTGCGCTGCTGACCATGGCGTTGGAGCAACTGGGCGCCCCGGCGCGCTGCTACACCGGGCCGCAGGTACGCATCCTGACCGACAGCGCCCACAGCCGCGCCCGAATCCTCGACATCGACGCCAAGCAGATTAATGAGGATCTGCAACTCGGACGGGTCGTCGTGGTAGCCGGCTTCCAGGGCGTCGACGAGTCCGGCGCGATCACTACCTTGGGGCGCGGTGGTTCAGACACCACGGCTGTTGCCATTGCCGCCGCGCTGAAGGCCGATGAATGTCAGATCTACACTGACGTGGACGGCGTTTACACGACCGACCCGCGGGTCGTGCCGAAGGCGCGCCGGCTGGAACGCATCACCGTCGAGGAGATGCTGGAACTGGCCAGCCTGGGCTCGAAGGTCTTGCAAATCCGTTCAGTCGAGTTTGCGGGTAAATACAAGGTGCCGCTGCGCGTGCTTTCCAGTTTCAAGGAAGGCCCTGGCACGCTGATCACCTACGAGGAAAATCCGATGGAAGAACCGCTGATCTCCGGCATTGCCTTTAACCGTGACGAAGCCAAGCTGACCGTGCTTGGAGCGCCGGACGTCCCCGGCATTGCCGCCAGCATCCTGGGCCCGATCTCCGAGGCGGGGATCGAGGTGGACATGATTATCCAGAACGTCAGCACCTCCGGCGCCACGGACTTCACCTTCACCGTACACAAGCGCGATTACGAGAAGGCGCTGGGGATCCTGGAGGGGAACAAGGAAAAGCTCGGCGCCCGCGAGATCTACGGCGACCCGAAGATCGTCAAGCTGTCGCTGGTGGGCGTGGGGATGCGCTCTCACGCTGGTGTGGCAAGCACCATGTTCAAGGCGTTGTCTGCCGAGGGGATCAACATCCAGATGATCTCCACCTCCGAGATCAAGATCTCCACGGTGGTGGATGAAAAATACCTTGAGCTTGGTGTGCGTACGCTCCACACCGCGTTCGGCCTGGATGACGAGAACGCCCCGGTGGAAGCCGAGGACGAGAAGGCCTGAACTTTCTGGGCATATAGCACTCACAAGTGTGAGCACATTGGTGAACTCCGCGGGCAAATGGCCCCCGGGAAACTAGACTACAAAAGGGAAGGGGCGGGTTGCTGTGCCGCCCCACACCCGAATTGCCCATGAACGGGCAGAGATTGCTGCGAGGGTAAGCACATGTTGATTCTCACTCGGCGCGTTGGTGAGACGCTGATGATTGGCGACGACGTCAGCGTCACCGTGCTCGGTGTCAAGGGCAACCAGGTGCGTATTGGCGTGAATGCGCCGCGTGATGTGTCGGTGCATCGTGAAGAGATTTACGACCGTATTCGGCACGAGAAAGAGGAAGGGCAGGAGGGCAAAGGCGGTTCTGAATAATCCGGCGTTTGCCCTTTACGTTACCCACTCTTTCACGTAGAGTATGCACCCGTTGCGGCGGCTAGGTTAAGTCGCCCAGCACGAGTTCCGGAGAGATGGCCGAGTGGCTGAAGGCGCTCCCCTGCTAAGGGAGTATGGGCTTAAACGCCCATCGAGGGTTCGAATCCCTCTCTCTCCGCCAGGCATTGACAAGGCCTTTAGCGGTAGGCAGAATACGCGCTCTTTCAGCGCCCGTAGCTCAACTGGATAGAGCACCTGACTACGGATCAGGAGGTTGGGAGTTCGAATCTTCCCGGGCGCGCCATACAAACAAGGGGTTAGGTCATTTGGCCTAACCCCTTTGTTTTTGGGGGGCCTGCAAGGCCCTTCGCGACACCAGGGCAGGTTGCTTGCCTCTCCCCTCCAAACGCTTACGTCACCGAGCCTCCCCCCAATCCGGCCTCTCTGTTAACAGGCTCGAACACCGACCAGCCGTCTGGCGGCGTCCTCTGACTCGACCCCCGGCCTGCTAGAGCGGCGCAAATCACCGTATCATTAAGGACTCGCCAATGAGCAGGCGCGGGGTTGGCGGCACTGAACTTTTGGAAGGAGGATGGACATGGAGTTTCTGTCAGAGGTGGCCGCATGGCAGGTCTGGGTTGCACTGGCCCTATTAATACTGGCCGGCGATCTGCTGTTGTTCGGTGGGGCGCTGTCGGCCGGGGGCGGTATTTTGCCGATTCTCGCCGGGGGTGCGGTTGGCGCCTTTGTGGCCACGCTGCTAGGCCTTGGTTTTGTCGGCCAGCTCGCCGGGGTATCAATCGGCATGGGGGTGGCGGCGGGGTTGTTCCTTTGGCTCGGCCGCGCCTGGACAGGGCGGTCGGAGCGGAATGCCCCCGCGGACGATCGCATCACTGGTAAGGCTCACCAAGTAATTGAGCACAATGGGCAACTGGGCGTGCGGCTGCTGGGCGACTTTTTCCCAATAGAGACCCAGGGAACGGAGGTGTCTGAAGGGGACACGGTAGAAGTGATCGAGTTTCAGGGTATCCGGGCGGTAGTGCGCCGCACGGATCCCGAGGCCTGATCGGACCACTTTCAACATAGACACGCAGAAGGGAGCATTCCATGGAAGACATCGCTGGCATTGTTATCGTCGCCATCGTAGTGGCGCTCGTCGGGATCTTTCTCAAGCTGGGCATTGTTCTGGTGCCGCAGCGGCGGAGCATGGTCATCGAGCGGTTGGGCAAGTACCACCGAATGCTCACTCCGGGGCTGAACCTCATCATCCCGTTCATTGACCAGCCGCGGGCGATCACGATCCTGCGTTACCAGAACGGTCAGCCCATCGTGACCACTGAGCGGCGAATCGACATGCGCGAGATCGTGCTCGACTTTCCCTCGCAGGCGGCGATCACCCAGGACAATGTGGGTGTACAGATCGACGGGGTACTCTACTACCAGATCGTGGACCCGCAGGCGGCCGTGTACGGCACCGAGAACCTGGTGCTCGCGATCCAGACTCTGGCGCAGACGTCGCTGCGCTCCGAGATCGGCACCATGGAGTTGGACAAGATCTTCGAGTCCCGCCAGGAGATCAACGACCGGCTGCAGGTCACCATGGACGAAGCCGGCAACAAGTGGGGGCTGAAGGTGAACCGGGTCGAGATCCGGGACATTGACATGCCCAATGACATCCGCCAGGCCATGAACCAGCAGATGGTCGCCGAGCGCAACCGCCGCGCCACCGTACGTGAGGCCGAGGGATACAAGCAGGCGGAGATCCTCAAGGCCGAGGGCGACAAGGAGTCCGCCATCCTCAACGCGCAGGGTGAGCGGGACGCTGCTATCGCCAACGCCGAGGGGGAAAAGCAGGCGGCTATTCTCACCGCACAGGGCGAGGCGCAGGCGATCCAGAACGTTATGGAGGCCATTGCCGACAAGGCCGCCCCGCAGAAGGCCATCGAGTACCTGATTGCCCAGCGCTACATCGAGATGTTGCCGGATATGGCCAAGCAGGGTGACCGGGTGTTCGTCCCGATGGAAGGCACCGCACTGATGAGTTCGGTGGGCGGTATGCGCGAGTTGTTCGGCCCGGCTGCTGTCGGGGCAATGGACGCGCAGGGCACCGCCAAATCATCCTGATAGGCGCCTGAAAGTGGGGCCGGTACCGACGAGCGCCACTCTCACGCGGTATGCGGCGCTGGCCCATCTTCAGTGATGGGCCAGCGGCAGTAGGGCGTTACCGGAAGCGGTTCATCGCGTTTCGGAATGCCTCTGAAACGTCATCCCAGGCTTTCTCCATTCCGGCGCGCATCTCCCGCCAGGCCTCCTCACTGGAGGCCTGGACCTCCTTGAGCTTCTCCTCCGCGTGATCGCGCTGCTTCCGCAGCTCCCGCAATTGCTCTTCGTACCGGATCTTCGCGTCCGCCTCGGCCTGTCGCGCCTTGGCCTGCAATTTACTGATGTCGGCGTTCCACTCATCAAGCCGGGCTTTCATCTTCTCGACGTATTCATTTTTGTCGCTCATCAGCAGCTCCGCTCAAGGGTTTCACTTCATGCTGGCAGGTTTAGCACGACTTGCAACGGCCGGCCAGCACGCCGCGCCACGACCCATAGCCGCTTAAGCAGGATGCTTACGGATGGCGGGGTGGGGTACCCGCTGGAGGACTGCTACGCCGGGTTTGCCTGCAGGCCACCGCCCTGCAGGCGGTCGGCCCCCCAACTGCGCAGCAGGTAGCCGGTGACCTCGTCCAGCTCCTCCTGCGTGATTCGGGCCAACTCCCCCCGCTCCAGCGGGTCGTAATGGAAGATATAAAGCCGCGACGCAAACTGGGCGAAGGGCAGGGAGGCCTCGCCGTAAAACTCGCCATTGCCGGAGGTGCTGACGGCCACGCCGTCACCCCAATCCTGCCCGCTGTCATTGTTGGGGTTGTAGAAGTACACGCGCATTACGTTGGATGGGTCCAGCGCCACCCTGAGAATGGTGATGGCATGCCAGCCAATGAATCGCGCGGCGCTGTCGGTTACCGCGATGCCGGCCGGTTGCGGATGGATAATGGGCTGATTGCCGTTGTAGTAGGGGTGATAGGCCGCATAAAAGTGGCGCAGAAAGTCCTCCAGTTCCACGATATGGCCAGAGGCCACGTCCACGTTTATGCGGAAGCCGCGGCCCGCCCACCAACCGTGGAACTCCGGGTTGACCCAGCGGTGGGGATCACCCTCTCGACTGGCGCAGCGGCGGCCCATCTCCGCGTAAATGCGGTCCAGGTGGGGCACTACCAGTAGCGAGACCGGGTCCAGGTCCATGGGCAGTTCCCCGGCCAGCCCGGCGACGCTTTCGCGCGAGGAGATCGGTCGCCCCTCGAAGTGCATGATGATCTCGTCGTCACGCGCCGCCCAGGCCACCATCTGCAGCAGGTAGTCCGGGTCGTTGTAAGCCCACATGGACAATGCCCGGGCCGACTGACAAGTCGGGTTGTTACCCTGACCCACGCCCAACGGCTGCCCGAGCAGGCACAGCACGCCTTCCAATAGCCGGGCGGATGGCGCCACTGCGTCCCCGGTGGCCAAGCGGAGCCGTTCCTCCGACCAGGGGGAGAGCCGCAGCGCCAGTTGCCGCCATAGCGCCGGCGCTACTGGTGGTTGGTAGAGGATGCCCCGTTCCAGCATCAGCGCCAAGCCATAGACCGCCTGTGCGGTTTCTGCATGCACGGCCTCATCGATCAGGTGCCGGACCAGGTCGGAGTAACAGAGCATGCAGTCCCGGCCGGTCGAGGAGAGCCCCAGGGCCTCGGCCACCAGGTGGTCACCCTGGGCGAGCAGATGGCGCATCAGCACGGTGTGGTAGGGCGAAACCAGTCCGGTGTCGTGCATGGCCCGTGCAAAGCCAATGGCCTCGGATTGGAGGGTGCTGCCATCCATGCTCAGAAGACGCTGCCGGTACACCTCCAGCCCCGGGTCCTCGCGACAGCCCTGGGTCGGTCCGTAGAGGCTGCTGACCAGTCGCTCCGTGCCTTGACCCGCCACTCCCAGGTCAATCTCCGGGTTGGCGCGGCAGACCGCGATCTGAGTAACCATGCGCTTGACGGCCGCTGTCTGTATTGGGCGCTGTTGCAATATCCGCCAGATCTCATCGATGAGCTGGTCGATGACATGCTCGTAGCCGATACGGTCTGCCAGGTGGGCCAGCAACGCACGCGGGATTTCTGCCAGCCGCCCTTGGTTCACCCGCTCGCTTTCACTCGGGGCCGTGAACAGGTAGTTCAGGTTCAGGGCCAGCACCTGGGTCAGAAAGTGGTGCGCCTGTTCGGCGGAAAGAGTGGGGTGCACATAGGCACCAACGGCAACGGCAGCCATCCGCAACTCGCTCAGTGCTTCTATAACCACCGTGGTCGCATCGGCGCTGCCCAGCGCATAGGTCGAAAGAGTGGGCAACAGGATTTCCGGCGTGGCCCAATCTGAGCCCTGGAATACCCCGGCCATCTCCAGTGGCGCGCTGCGGGCCTCGATGGCCGCACAACCGCCCAAATGGAGCATCATCCTTCGGCAAATATCCACCACCTGGGGCAGGTGCGCGGCCTTGGTCTCCTCAGGGGAGTCCGCCAGGGCTGCCACCGCCTCATCCAGCTGCTCCGACAATGTTTCCAGTCGTTGTTCTGATGTCATGCCGGTCCCATCACGCTGGCTCACACCCACTTCCTGTCTGTCTCACTGGCCACTGATGCCTGAAGGTAACCGATTTGACAGCACCCGCCGACGGCACCGTCTCCCCGAAGCGCGGGATGGCAATGGTCGCACTTTTTGATCGGCTCGATGGCACTCATGCTCCACCCCAGCAGGGCTGCATAGCCGTTTGTCGGGCCCGTTTCCATAGGGGGGGCAGTCTCCTAGGCGGCGCGGGTTAGGGGAGGCCGTAGCGGCAGAAAGTGAGTTAATGCACGTACCCCTGACTATACCTTAGTAGAGACCGCTGTGACGCTATTTACCGTGCAAGGAATGGGGAGGACCGAAGGTCAGCCCGCGCCGACACAAACTGTCGCATATATGCGTTTTTATTGCTGTGTGGCACATTATGCGAAAGGCATGGCGCGGCGTAAGGTTTTACCTTTTGCGTGGTCTAACCTGAAGACCAGAGCGCCTGTTGTGGTTTTTGCGGAGGAGCTGGATGTCGGACACAAGTATTCGCCACCTCCAGACCCTGAGTCTGATTCCCAGGGAGCCTCGCCGGATCTCCAGTACGGAGATCCGGCGCCAGTTGGCGGAGTTGGGCTACGGGGTCACACACCGGACCGTGCAGCGCGATCTGCAACGGCTGTCAACGGTTTTCCCGCTGGTCTGTGATGACCGGGAATTGCCTCACGGCTGGTCATGGAAAAGGGATGGGGCGGCCATTCAACTGCCCCACATGGACCCGGCGACAGCCCTCACTTTTTGCCTGGTGGACGAGCACCTCAAAGAGATGCTGCCCCGAGGGGTGATAACACGGCTGGCGCCCCATTTTGACCAGGCGCAGGCAGCCCTGGAAAAGTCGGGAAGCAAGTTGGCCCACTGGCGGGACCGGATCCGGCGTCTGCCGCGATACCAGCCGTTACAGCCGCCGGAGGTGGCGCAGGACGTGGTGGAAGTGCTCTACGAGGGCCTGCTGGAGGGGCGTTGCCTGGAAGTGGCCTACCAGCCCCGACACGGGGAAGAGCGGGTCTACCGTGTGCACCCGCTTGGTCTGGCATTTCGTGACGCGGTCGCGTACCTGGTCTCGTCGTTATGGGATTACGAGGATGTGGTGCCGTTGGCCCTGCATCGATTCAAATGCGCCAATCTGCTGGACGAGCAGGCGCGCGTCCCCGCCGGGTTCTCTCTGGATGATTGGGTCCAGAAAGGGGGCTTCGATTACCAGCCGACAGCCGAACCAGTTGAACTGGAGGCGCGTTTTGCGCCGGAGGCGGGTTACCACCTGCAGGAAACGCCGCTGGCCACGGATCAGCACCTGGAGTACGAACCCGGTAATTCCGGGTGGTTGCGGGTCCGGGCGGAGGTGGAGAACACTCACCAACTGCGCTGGTGGTTACTGGGGTTCGGTGACAAGGTGGAGGTGCTCCGGCCCAGCACATTGCGCCGGGAGATGGCATCCGTGGCAGAGGGGCTGTCCCAGCTTTACGGCTGACCGGCAGCCTGGATGCCTGCCCGGCAACGTCATGCCCCCGGGCGCTCAGCGCACCTCCACCCACCCGGCTGGCCCGCTGGTACTTGACCCGCCAGCCAGGCCAGGCGGGCAGCTCCCAACGCTGAGGGTCCTTTTTGCGGCTGCCGTTGACTTTCTCGATGGTCACTGTCTTGCGGCGCACGTGGTAGTGCACCCGGAGCAGCAGGTCGGGCAATTGGATCTGCCGCGGGAAATGCTCATCGAAACGCGCCCGCTCCCATTCCGGCACGCCTTCGAACGCCAGGTCCTCCGGCTCGATCAGCGCCAGGTCGTCCTGTGACGCCACACCTAACGCCTCCAGACGGGCCTCCAGCCAGGGACGAGCCTCGGGGGTCTCCCCCTCGCCATGGCCCAGGGCGACGTACAGGGCCCAGGCGGCCAGGTCCTCCTGCAGGCGGGCTCCGGCGGGCTTCAGCAGGCGGTTATCCAGGATGAGTCGGGCCATGGCCTCGCGGGCGGGGGCGCCCTCCGGCACCACCGCCTCGCTGTGGATGATCCGCCCGGCGTATCGCCAGGTGCGGCGGGCCAGCAGCCGGCCCTCTTCCAGTGTGGGGGCCTCCAGCATCGGTTCGCCCAATCCCGCGTCCAGCAGGCCCTGCAGCGGCACCGGGGCCAGGCAGGTGCCCAGGGTGACCGTTTGGCGCGTGCCCTTGCCCGGGACGCTGTGCTCATCCAGGCAGAGTGCCGCCTCGGCCTCCGCATCCAGCCGTGACTGCTCGCTGACGAGGATCTCGTCGCCGCCGTTGCCCATGGCCTGGCGGCGCTTCTCCCGCCGGATGTAGGTGCGGTGGGGGAGCGCCGCCACGGCGGCGGCAAAGGCCGGCTCCAGGTCTTCCCCGAGGGTGTCGGGTAGCCTCGCAAGGCCCATCAGCTCCCGCAGTTGTGCGGCCAGCTTACGGGCCTCCTTGCGGCTGGCCCGGTCCACCCGCACGCCGGGCAGGTCGGCGGTACGCAGGGCCGCAACCAGCAGCGTTGCATCGCAGCGCCGGGGCAGGGTGCGCGACAGCATTTCCTCTTCCGCCGGATCGGCGGGCGCGTGCACCCAACGGCGACCGGTGCTCAGGGCGGCGGCCAGATCGGCCATGAAGCCGGCACTTTCGCGGTCGGGCATGGCCACGGCCAGGTGCGCCAGTTCGGTGTCCACCGGTAGATGGAAGAGGCGCCGGCCGCGCTCGGTGACCCGGCCTTCCGCGTCCAGGGCCCCAAGGCGGGTGAGCCGCGCAGTGGCCTGCACCAGGGCGGGCTCAGGGAGCGCCTCGGGGAAGGGCAGGTTATCGGCCCGCCGGCCCGCGCAGGCAGCGGCCAGTACCAGTTCGCTCAGGTCCTCTCGGTGTATCTCCGGCGGCGTCAGCTCGGCAAGCGGGGCCTGTCGGCCCCAGAGTCGCAGGCAGCGGCCGGGCTGCACACGGCCGGCGCGGCCGGCGCGTTGATCAGCGCTGGCCCGGGAGATGGCGTGCAGGCTAAGCACCGTCCGCCCGTTGCGGCGGTGGGTGCGTCGCTCCAGGCCGCTGTCGATTACGGTGGTGACGCCGGGGACGGTGAGCGAGGTTTCCGCCACGTTGGTGGAAAGGATGACCCGCGGCGGGCGTGCCGGGTCGCGTGGCGCCAGGGCATCGGCCTGGTCGGCGGCCGGCGCACTGGCGTGCAGCCGGACCACCGTGGCGGGTGCCCCCTTAAGCGCCTGGTAACAGGCCTGGATCTCGCCCTTGCCGGGCAGGAAGACCAGCACATCCCCGCCGTCACCATTGCCCAGTGCATCACGGACTGCCTCGGCAACCCGGCGCGCGATGTCGCGCGATTCCGGCATCCGCCGGGGCTCATCGGCGCGGTGGGCGATGTCCACCGGGTAACTGCGCCCGTCCGAGCGAAGGTGGTGTGCGCCCAGGTGCTGGGCCAGTTGCTCCCCGGCGATGGTGGCCGAGGTGACGACCAGGTGATGGCCGCGTCCGGCCTGCAGCAGTGCAAGCAAGAGGTCCGTGTCCCAGCGTCGCTCGTGGAACTCATCCAGCACCACGGTACTGAAACGGCGCAACCGGTCTTCCCCGTACCAGCGCAGGGCGATGCCGGGAGTGACGAAGACCACCTCGGTGTCGGGTCCGTGGCGGGCGTCCAGGCGGACGGCGTAACCTACCCCGTCGCCCACCGTACTGCCTAGGCCCTGAGCGACGAACCGGGCCAGGCTGGTCGCCGCCAGCCGCCTGGGCTCAATGACCAGAACCCGCCCCCGGGCCCGCGACCAGACCGGCAGTCGCGTGGACTTACCGGAGCCCGTGGCGGCGGTAACCACCACGTGGCCGTTGGTCAGGGCCCGTTCAAAGTCTGGCCGCAGGCGCTCGATGGGTAGCCCGTCGGTGCTCATTGCCCCTTTTTCAGGGCCGCCAGTGCCTCGGCCATGGCACCCATGGGTTTGTCCTCCTTGCGTGGCTTCTGCCCGCCGCGCGCACCCTTGCGGGCCTTGCCGCGGGCGCCGGCATTGTCGTCGCGCTGCCGGCCCCGCTGCCGGCCCCGGGGACGCGCCTCGCCCGGCTCATCGTCCAGGCGCATGGACAGACCGATGCGTTTGCGCTCCAGGTCCACCTCCATGACTTTGACCTTGACGATCTCGCCTGCCTTCACCACCTCGTGGGGGTCGCGCACGAAACGCTCGGCCAGCGCCGAGATGTGCACCAGGCCGTCCTGGTGTACGCCGATGTCGATGAAGGCGCCGAAGTTGGTGACGTTGGTAACGGTACCCTCCAGCACCATACCCGGGGTCAGGTCCTGCAGGGTGTTCACCCCCTCGCGAAAGCGGGCGGTGCGGAATTCCGGGCGGGGGTCGCGGCCAGGCTTGTCCAATTCCGAGAGGATGTCGCGCACCGTCGGCTCGCCGAACTGCTCATCGGTGTAGCGAGCCGGGTCGAGCCGTCGCAGGAACTGGCTGTCGCCGATCAACTGGTCGATGGATTTGTTGCTGTCGCTGATGATGCGCTCCACCACCGGGTAGGCCTCGGGGTGCACGGCGCTGGCATCCAGCGGGTTGCTGCCATCCCGGATGCGCAGGAACCCGGCGCACTGCTCGTAGGCCTTGGGGCCGAGCCGCTGTACCTTCAGCAGCGTCTTGCGGTCGGGGAAGGGGCCGTGCTCATCACGGTGGCGGACGACGTTTTCCGCCAGGGCCGGGGTCAGGCCGGCCACCCGGGCCAGCAGCGGAGCAGAGGCGGTGTTCACATCCACGCCGACGGCGTTGACGCAGTCCTCCACCACGTTGTCCAGCGTGCGGGCCAGCTTCACCTGGCTGACGTCATGCTGGTACTGGCCCACGCCGATGGCCTTGGGCTCGATCTTGACCAGTTCGGCCAGCGGATCCTGCAACCGCCGGGCGATGGAGACGGCGCCGCGCAGGGCCACGTCCATATCCGGCATCTCGCGGGAGGCGTATTCCGAGGCGGAGTAGACCGAGGCCCCCGCTTCGGAGACGGTCACGCGGGTGAGGTTCAGATCCGGCATGGCCTGCATCAGCTCGGCGACGAGCTGATCGGTCTCCCGTGAGTGCGTGCCGTTGCCGATGGCCACCAGGCGAACGCCGTGGGCCTTGGCCAGCCGCGCCAGAGTCGCCAAGGCCCCGTTGCGGTCGTTGCGCGGGGCAAAGGGGTGGACGGTGGCCGTATCCAGCACCTTGCCGGTGCCGTCCACCACGGCCACCTTCACCCCGGTGCGGATGCCCGGGTCCAGCCCCATAGTGGTGACGGCGCCGGCGGGTGCGGCCAGCAGCAGGTCGTTGAGGTTGCGGCCGAAGACGCGGATGGCCTCCTCCTCGGCGGCCTCGCGTAGCCGGCGTTTCAGGGCCAGTTCCAGTTGCAGTGACAGCTTGACCCGCCAGGTCATGCGTACGGTGCGGGCCAGCCAGTCGTCGGCCGCCCGCCCGTCGTGGCGAATGCCGAAGCGGCGGGCGATGGTGCCCTCGGCGGTCGGGCTCTCGCTATCCTCCTGCTCCCAGACCAGGGTCAGTTGCAGCACGTCCTCGCTCTGGCCGCGGAACAGGGCCAGGGCACGGTGCGAGGGGATGCGGGCCAGCGGCTCCTCGTGCTCGAAGTAGTCCCGGAACTTGGCACCGCTCTGCTCTTTGCCCTCCGCAACGCGGCTGCGCAACCGGGCGTTCTCCCAGGCCCACTCGCGCAGCTTGCCGACCAGCTCGGCATCCTCGGCAAAACGCTCCATGAGAATCTGGCGTGCACCATCCAGGGCAGCCTGGGCGTCAGGGACACCGCCCTTGCCTTCGTCGTCCGCCGGAACCAGGTAGTCCGCCGCCACGCGCTCCGGGGCCTGGGTGGGGTCGTCGAGGAGCGTGTCGGCCAGCGGCTCCAGGCCCAACTCCCGGGCGATCTGCGCCTTGGTGCGCCGCTTCGGCTGGTAGGGACGGTAGAGGTCCTCCAGCCGCGTCTTGCTGTCGGCGGCGCGGATGTCCGCTTCCAGTTGGGGCGTCAGTTTGCCCTGGTCGCGGATGGTCTTGAGAACGGTGTCACGCCGGTCCTCCAATTCGCGCAGGTAGGTCAGGCGCTCCTCCACGCGGCGCAGCTGGGCATCGTCCAGCCCGCCGGTGGCCTCCTTGCGGTAGCGGGCGATGAAGGGGACCGTGGCCCCGCCGTCCAGCAGTTCGACACTGGCCTGTACCTGGCGGGGTTGGACGCCGAGCTCCGCGGCAATCTGTTTCGGGATATCCGTCATGTGAGTGGTTCCGTTTTGCACCAGCCTGAATCAAGCCCGGCATGATACCGGAGGAAGCGGGGCTTGCCAGCGGGCAGGCGAGGCCGCCACAACATGTGGGGGTATCGGTTTGCGCGAGGCACATGAGGAGGCAGCGCCCAGATCTTGCCAGACCACAACCACTGGGCTAGGATGGCCCCCATTAAGCACAACATCTGGTGTCCCCGGTGGATACGCGGTGGAGATGTTGTGGACAAGTGCCACAAGCCGTTGACGGCGTTGCAGATTAGACTTCTATAGGAGGACGCGGTCCATGACCACAGCAGCCAAGGTGCGCGCCTTGCCGAATGCCACGGCCGACATTCCGCTACAGAGTGCGTCCGAGGACATCTGGGACAAGAAATACCGCCTGAAGTCCAAGGACGGTCAGGTGATCGACGAGAGTGTCGACCACACCTGGCAGCGGGTCGCCCGCGCCCTGGCCGAGGTGGAAAAAACCAAGAAACTGCGCGAGCACTGGTACGAGCGCTTCCTCTGGGCGCTGCGCCGCGGCGCCATTCCGGCCGGCCGCATCACCTCCAATGCCGGTGCCTGGGAGCACAAGCCCGCCACCTCCACCATCAACTGCACGGTCTCCGGCACTGTCCAGGACTCGATGGACGACATCCTGCAAAAGGTGCACGAGGCGGGCCTGACCCTGAAGGCCGGCTGCGGGATCGGCTACGAGTTCTCCACCCTGCGCCCGCGCGGGGCCTACGTCTCCGGGGCAGGGGCCTACACCTCCGGGTCGCTGTCCTTCATGGATATCTATGACCGAATGTGCTTCACCGTCTCCTCCGCCGGTGGCCGCCGGGGCGCGCAGATGGCCACCTTCGACGTGGGCCACCCGGACGTGCTCGACTTCATCCGCGCCAAGCGCGAGGACGGGCGCCTGCGCCAGTTCAATCTCAGCCTGCTGATCACCGAGGAGTTCATGCAGGCGGTTGAAGAAGACGCCAACTGGCCGCTGGCCTTCCCGCTCACCGAACGTGAGGCCGAGACCGACAACATCGACCTGAAGGACAGCGAGCAGGTCATCTGGCGGGAATGGCCCACCACCGAGCCCTACATCAACGACGAGAAGGGCCTGGTGGCCTGCCGCATCTACCGCACTGTCAGGGCGCGGCGGTTGTGGGACATGATCATGACCTCCACCTACGACTTCGCGGAGCCCGGGTTCATCCTGATCGACCGGGTCAACGAGATGAACAACAACTGGTTCTGCGAAGACATCCGGGCCACCAACCCCTGCGGCGAGCAGCCGTTGCCCCCCTACGGCGCCTGCCTGCTGGGTTCGGTCAACCTGACCAAGTTCGTGCGCGACCCCTTCACCGAAAAAGCGCGCTTCGACTGGCAGGAGTACGCCGAGGTGGTCTCAGTGTTTACCCGGATGCTCGACAACGTCGTGGAGATCAACGGCCTGCCGCTGGACGAGCAGCGCCGCGAGATCGAGCGCAAGCGCCGGCACGGCATGGGCTTCCTGGGCCTCGGCTCCACCCTCACCATGCTGCGCATGAAGTACGGTGACGAGGACTCCCTGGCCTTCACCGAGAAGGTTTCCCGGGAGATGGCCCTGGCCGGCTGGCGCACCGGCGTCGAACTGGCCGAAGAGAAGGGCCCGGCGCCGATCATGGACGAGACCTTCATCGTGGACCAGGCCATGCTGGCCAAGCGCCCGGAGATGGCTGTGGACGGCTACAAGGTGGGCGACGAGGTGCAGGGCCGGGTGCTGCTGGCCAAGTACAGCCACTACATGCAGAAGGTCGCCGAGGTGGACGGCGAGTTGGTCGAGCAGATCGCGGAGAAGGGCGCGCGGTTCTCACACCACACCTCCATTGCCCCCACCGGCACCATTTCGCTGTCCCTGGCCAACAACGCCAGCAACGGCATCGAGCCCAGCTTCGCGCACCATTACTTCCGCAACGTGATCCGCGAGGGGCGCAAGTCGAAAGAGAAGGTGGACGTCTTCTCCTTCGAGCTGCTGGCTTACCGGCACTTCGTGGACCCGGACGCGGTGCCCTCCACCGACCCGGAAACCCGTAATCTGCCGGAGTACTTCATCACCGCCGACTCGGTCACGCCGAAGCAGCACGTGGACATCCAGGCCGCGGCGCAGAAGTGGGTGGACTCCTCCATCTCGAAGACCGCCAACGTGCCCACGGACTATCCTTACGAGGATTTCAAGGACATCTACCGCTACGCCTACGAGCAGGGGCTGAAGGGCTGCACCACCTTCCGCTTCAATCCGGAGGCGTTCCAGGGCGTGCTGGTCACCGAGAAGGACCTGACCAACACGTTCTACAAGTTCAAGCTGGAAGACGGTAGCGAGGTGGAACTGCGCGGTGACGAGGAAGTGGAGTACGACGGCGAAGTGCACACCGCCGCCAACCTCTACGACGCGCTGAAAGAAGGCTACTACGGCAAGTTCTGAACAACCCCGACGGACAAGTAACCATTGCCCCGCCGGGGCGGGAGAGACCCATGGCCAAAAAGATTGAAGCGAAGATCGTCGATTACGGCGTGGTCAAGCCGGAGGATGAACGACCGACCGAGGCCCGTAACGAGATCGACATCGAGCACATGCACGAACGCATCCAGCGCCCCGAGGCGCTGGAGGGGCAGACGTACAAAATCAAGACCCCGCTCTCCGAGCACGCCCTGTACGTCACCATCAACGACGTCGTACTGAACCCGGGCACCGAGCACGAGGTGCGCCGCCCCTTCGAGATCTTCATCAACTCGAAGAACATGGACCACTTCCAGTGGATTGTGGCCCTGACGCGTATCATCTCCGCGGTGTTCCGCAAGGGTGGCGACTGCACGTTCCTGGCCGAGGAGTTGCGCTCGGTGTTCGACCCGCGGGGCGGCTACTTCAAGCGGGGCGGCCGGTTCATGCCCTCGCTGGTGGCCGAGATCGGCGATGTCATCGAGACCCACCTGAAGGCCATCGGCATGCTTGAGGCGGACGAACTGGACGAGCACCAGAAGCGTTTTATCGAGCAGAAGCGGGCCGAAGTTGAGGGCGGTGGTGCGCCGGCCAATGACGGTGACGGTGAGCGCGGCGGGTTTCCGGAGAACTCCGAACTCTGCATCAAGTGCAACACGAAGGCCATGGTGCAGATGGACGGTTGCCTGACCTGCCTGAACTGCGGCGAGTCGAAGTGTGGATAAGCAGCCATGGCCGGCGCACAACGCCGTAGCATGAAGATCGGCCTGGCGCTGGGCAGTGGGGCGGCCCGGGGCTGGGCCCATATCGGGGTCATCAAGGCCCTCCGTGAGCTGGGTATCGAGCCCGATGTGGTGGCCGGCACCTCCATCGGCGCCATCGTCGGCGCTTACTACGCTGCCGGGCGGATCGACAGCTTTCATGATTGGGTGCAGCAACTGGGCCGGCGCGAGATCATGGGGCTGGCGGATATCACCGTGGGCAGCGGCCTGGTGGACGGCCAGAAACTGCGTAACCTCTACGCTCGGCACTTGGACGACACCACTATTGAAAACCTGGCCATCCCCTTCGCCGCCGTTGCGACCGAAGTGGAAAATGGCACCGAAGTCTGGTTGCAGGAGGGGCCGATAGCCGATGCGCTACGCGCGTCCTCCGCGGTGCCGGGGCTTTTTTCGCCCGTGCTGATGGGGGGTCGCTGGCTGGCGGATGGGGGCCTGGTCAATCCGGTACCGGTATCCGTTTGCCGCGCCTTGGGGGCCGAGCGGATCATTGCCGTCAATCTGAATGGCGATCTTCTGGGGCGCCACGCGCGACAACCGCATGATCACCCGAAAACCCCCCGCCAGCGCGGTCCGTCCGGGTGGATCACATACCTGCCGGACGGGGTCAAGGAGCGGACCGCGTCACTGATCAAGCAGTGGTTGCCGGTGGCAACCACTGCAAAGCGTGGGGGTGCGGAGGCGGACCCGGACCGGCCGGGTATACTGGATGTGGCCGCCTCGGCAATCAACGTCATGCAGGACCGAATCACCCGCAGCCGTATGGCCGGTGATCCGCCGGATGTCATCATCACGCCGCGCCTGGCCCATCTGGGCCTGCTCGAGTTTGACCGCGGGCAGGAGGCGATTGCCAAGGGTTATGGCGCTACAATGGAGTTTCAGGCCTCCCTCAAGAGCCTGGAGCCGACAAGGAGATAGTGCATGGAAGTCACCCTCATTCTACTGCTGGTTTTTCTCGCGCTGGTCGTCATCGGCGGGGTGGTCATCTACAACCGGCTGGTCAAGCTGCGCAACCGGTTCAAGAACGCCTTTGCCCAGATCGATGTGCAACTCACACGCCGCCACGACCTGATCCCCAACCTGGTGGAGACCGCCCGGGCCTACATGAGCCATGAGCGGGAAACACTGGAAGCCGTGGTCCAGGCCAGGAACCAGGCGGAGCAAGGCCTCCGAAACGCCGCATCGGACCCGACCGACCCGGGCCGCATGCAGCAGCTCTCAAGCGCGGAGTCGGGGCTCAGTGGTGCACTGGGCCGCCTGTTCGCGGTGGTGGAGAATTACCCCGACCTCAAGGCCAACCAGAACATGATGCAACTCTCCGAGGAGTTGACCTCCACGGAAAATCGCGTCGCGTTCGCCCGTCAGGCATACAACGATGCGGTGATGAACTACAACACGGCGCGTGAGGTGTTCCCCAACAGCGTCATAGCCGGGACCTTCAACTTCCTGCCTGCAGCGTTGCTGGAGATCGAAGACCCCACCAAGCGTGAAGTCCCCCAGGTCTCCTTCTGATCCACCCCTTCCGGCCTGATAATCCACAGGCCGGAAGGGGTGGGGGCGGTAAGGCAGGGTAGGGTCCCATGGCATCCGATTTTTTCCGGCGGCAGGAGGCAGCGCGGCGCAGCACGCGCTGGCTGCTGGTGCTTTTCCTGCTGGCGGTGCTGGCGATCGTATCCATTGTCAACCTGTTGCTGCTGTGGGGGTTCCATGGCGGCGCGTGGACGACGCTCTGGGCCGGTGACCGCCCCATGGTGGAGCGCCTGTCCCAGGTCTGGTCGCTGGCGGGCGGCACGATTGGCTGGGCCAGTGCGATCCTGCTGGGCACCATCGGCTTTTTCAGCCTCGCCATGACCCTGAAACTGCGGCGGGGCGGTGCCGTGGTGGCCCGCGAGCTGGATGCCCGGCCGGTGCCACCCGCCACCGAGGACGCCCAGGAGCAGCTGCTCCGCAATGTGGTCGAGGAGATGGCGCTGGCCTCCGGGTTGCCCGTGCCCGGCGTTTACGTGATGGATCGAGAACCCGGGATCAATGCCTTCGCGGCCGGTTTCGGCCCGGAGGACGCGGTGGTGGCGGTCACCCGGGGAGCACTGGAAAAGCTCGATCGCGACGAATTACAGGCAGTGGTCGCCCACGAGTTCAGCCACATCTTCAATGGTGACACGCGGCTGAACATGCACTTGCTCGGCGTGCTCCACGGCCTGGAGGCCTTTGCTGTGCTCGGCCGGGTCCTGATGAGACGGAGTGTCTGGGCGGCGCCATCCCGGCGCAATCCGGCACCAGCGGGCGAGGGCAATCCGGCAGACGGCGCCGCCGTCTCCTTCCTGCTGGGGGCCTTCGTGTTCCTGTTCGGCCAGCTCGGCGCCTTCTTCGGTGCGCTGATCAAGGCGGCCATCTGCCGACAGCGCGAGCGGCTCGCCGATGCCTCGGCGGTCCAGTATACCCGGCAACCGGAGGGCCTCGCCGGGGCGTTGAGCAAGATCGCTGTTGGCCGGGAACTGGGCTCTGCCCTGGTTGCCGGCCGGCGCCAGGAGGTCAGCCACATGCTGTTTGCCCACGGGCTGGGTTTCGGCGGCCCGTGGCTGCACTGGTTGGCCACCCACCCGCCGGTGGAAGAGCGGCTGCGGGCGCTGGACCCACGCTGGTCCCGCGCCAGCCTGGAGTCGATCCGCAGGCAACTGGAGCGCCGCCGGGTGGCACGCCGGGAGGCGGAGCGCCGGCAGCAGTCGCAGCGCCGTGAAACGGAGCGAACCCCCGGCTCACCCTTCAACGCGTTGCCGCTGGCCGCGGACGCGGGGCTTCCCGGCGTGGCGCTGTGGGGCGCCCTGGCAGCCAGCGGCGAGTTGGAAGAGCGCCGCCTGGCACAGGCCCGGGCGCTGCTGGAAAGCCTCCCGGCCCATGCCCGTGCCGCGGCCCAGGACCCGCAGCGTGCGCCCGCGCTGGCCCTGGCCCTGTTGCTGAGTGACCAGGCAGAGGTCCGTCAGAAGCAGCAGGACCTGATCGGCGAGACGCTTGGCGACGAGGTCCTGAACGCGCTGCAAACGATCCAGGCCGAACGGGAGGCGGCGCCCTGGTCACCCGGCCACCGGCTGCCGTTACTGGAGTTGGCGTTACCAGCACTCAACCACCAGCCGGAGACCTTCCTGCAGCGCTGGTTGCTGGCCCTGTCGCGGGTGATCGGGGCCGATGGTCGGGTGGCCTTCCACGAATACGCCCTGGGGCGCATGGCGCGGGTTCAGGTACAACGTGCGGTGCGCCCCCGTGAGCACCGTGCCGGCCGCCTGGCGCTGCACCAGGTCATGGCGGCAACGGGCCGTCTGTTCGCCGGGTTCACCTGGGCCGGCCATCCCGGCAACCCCGAGGGCGCGCGGGCTGCCTACCAGGCTGCAATGACCAGGATGCTCATTCCGGCGCCGCCCGAGTGGGAAGCGCCGGAAGACTGGGTGTCCGGTATGGACGAAGCGCTACGGCAGTTGGACGGCCTGCGCGGTGAGATGAAACAGACGTTACTCGAGGGCCTGGCCCAGGCTGCCATCCACGCCGGGCGGGTCACCGTGGACGAGGCGGAGCTGGTGCGGGCCATCGCCCTGCTGCTGGGGGTGCCGGTGCCCTTGCTCCTTCCCTTTGACTCGGAGGCGGCCGGGGACCGGACCAACGGCCCGGGTGGCGCTGACGAGAATCCGGTACCCGACCTCGGTTAACGGGGCAGGGTGGAGGTAGAGCACCACGCCAATGCGTATAATCCGGCAACAGAGTTGATCTTCATCCCGGATGCTACCCAGGAGCAGCAGCCATGCCTGTCCGAAACCTGGTTTTACTGATGATGGCGGCCTTGGTGCTCGCCGCCTGCGCACCCGCCTCACAGACCGTGCGCCTCGACCCGCGCCCTGATGTCGCACAAAGCGAGGAAGGGCAGGGGATTACCGTGGCGCTCGCCGTGACCGATGCGCGCGAGGAGCACGTCATCGGGTTCCGCGACGGTGAGCGTGGCGGCTCCGCGCGGATTGAGCCCTACGAGGATCCTGCGCTGGGGATCCGGCGCGGGGTGGAGCGCGCCCTGGTCCGCCGGGGTTTTGAGGTGGTCGATGCAGATGCCGCTGCCGACCGTCGCCTGCGGGTGGAACTGGAAGACCTTTACTATGAGCGCAGCCCCGGCGTCGTCACCCGCGGGATCCACCTCGAGGGCCGCATGTCTGCCCGCGCAGAGCAGGACGGCCGGAGCTACACCGGTGTGGCGCGTGCCCGCTCGGAGCGCCGGATGGTGCACTCGCCGGGCGAGACCGAGAACGAACAGATGATCAACGAGGTGGTCACACGGATGCTGGAGCGGCTTCTGGATGAGGCCCCACTGCGCGAGATGCTCCGCGCGGATGAACACTGACGATGGAAGGAAGGGACCCGATGCGTAAGGACAACCGCGATATCCGCGACCGGCTGATGTGGCGCCTGGTGGCGCTGATGCTGATCGTGCTGGTGGCATGGCTGGTCATCCTGCTTTTCCAGCAGGTCGGCGAGCGGGAAGCGGCCGAGGAGGAACTGGCAAGCCTGCAGGCAGAGCTGGAGGCGAGGCCCGATACGCCGGAGACCCCGGCGCGTCCGGTCGGGCTGGGCTTGAGCACGTTCGGTCTGCGGCAGTTGGAGCAGGCGGGGCTGGATGACCCGGAGACCGCCCTGATCGAAGACCTGAAAGAGCGCCCGGAGCTAGTGCCGGAGGAAGGCGTGCTGGGCGGCACCCATTACTTCGTGGCCGAGGAAATGGCGGTGCTCAACGACCACTGGGTCTACGCGGTCTTCGAGGATGGTCATGTCCGCGGCGCCGCCATCTTCGCCTTCGAGGTGGACGCCGACGGCACCATCGAGTGGGAGCCGGTGCTCAGTCGAATCGACGACTAGCGCATCAGCCGTCGCCACGGGCCCGCACCGCCTCCAGCACGCGAGGTGACGGGTGGCCGTCCGCCGGCAGGCCGGTATCCTGCTGGAAGCCACGGATGGCCTGCCAGGTCTGGGGGCCGGGCTGGCCGTCCACCGGTCCGGCATCGTAACCGAGGGCGTTAAGCGCTTCCTGCAGCGCTTTAACGTCATCGATCCGCATAGCCTCCGGGGGCTCCGCCGGGCGGGCGGCGAGATCACCCGCGCCGGCGATCCGGTCAGCCAGGACACCGACCGCCAGTGCGTAGGATGTGGAGGCGTTCCAGCGCATGATCTTGCGGAAGTTCTCGTAGACCAGGAACGCCGGGCCCTGGTAGCCGGAAGGCAGCATCAGTTCCGCCTCGATCCCGCTGTCAGGCACCCGTTGGCCATCGGTCTGGAGGACCCCGAGCGCCCGCCACTCACTGACGGCCCGCCGCTCGTCCGGGGCGGCCAGGGCGTAGTCGAAGCCCTCGGGCAGAATGACCTCGCGCCCCCAGCGCTGACCGTCCACCCAGCCAAGCGACTGCAGGTAGTTGGCGGAGGAGGCAAAGGCGTCCGGCAGGCTGTTCCAGAGGTCGATCCGCCCGCTGCCATCGTAGTCCACCGCGTAGGCCGTGAAGGTGGAGGGCATGAACTGCGTGTGGCCCATGGCACCGGCCCAGGAGCCCACCATGCCCTCACGGTCCATGTGCCCCTCGTCCAGGATGCGGACGGCCTCCACCACCTGGGTGCGGAAGAAATCGCTGCGCCGCGTGTCGCAGGCCAGAGTGGCCAGGGCGTCGATGACCGGTACGTCACCAAAGTAGCCGCCGAAGTTGGTCTCCATGCCCCAGAGGGCGACCAGGTATTGCGGGCGCACGCCGTAGTCGGCGTGGATGCGCCAAAGCAGGTCTTCGTGCTCCTCCAGCAACTCCCGGCCCCGTTCCACCCGTCGATCCGTGACCCGCTGATCCAGGTACTGCCAGAAGGTCTGGACGAACTCGGGCTGGCTCCGGTCACTGCTGATGACCCGCTCCAGCCGGGTCACATCCGATAGCGCTTTCTCGATTGCGCTCTCCGACAGGCCCGCCTCCCGGGCCTGATCGCCGAGCGTGGCAATACACTGCTGAAACTCATCATCGCTGGCCTGCGCATAGGCCGGGGCGGCTAGCAGCAGGGTCAGGGCACTCAGCGGGGCCAGGCGTTTCAGCATCGGGGGGCTCTCCAGTGCGATTCGGCTGTTCAGTCAGTCGGGTGTAACAGGTCGTACAGCGCCTCGAATTCCGCGGTCAGCTTGTGCTTCGGGGCGAGGTGCAGCAGCGGCCGGGCCTGTTGGTGCGATTCGCGCACCTTCACCGAGGAGGACAGGTAGGCATCCAGGACCGGCAAGTCCTCGGCGACCAGTTCGTCCACCACCTGCCGGGGTAAGCTGGCCCGGGCCTGGAACTGGTTGACGATAATCCCTTCGACAGCGAGATCGGCGTTGTGATCCTCCTGGATCTCGCGGACGTTAAACAGCAACTCGTAGAGCGCCCGACGGGAGAAATCGTCGCAATCGAACGGGATGAGGCAGCGGTCGGCGGCTATCAGGGCGGAGCGGGTAAAGAAGTTGAGGGCCGGAGGCGTATCGATCCAGATGCTGTCGTACTGCTCGCCCAGAGCGGCGAGGGCCTCACGCAGCTTGTAGATCTTGTATCGGCTTTCCAGCTTGCCCATCAATTCGGTCAGCTCCCTGTGGGCCGGCATGACCGCGAGGTTCTCGTGGGGCGTCTGATGAATAAACTCCGAACTGTCGCGAGGATACAGGCGAAAGCTCAACATCTGGTCGAAAAACCCGGCCAGGGTGTCCCCCATGGCTTCGGTGTCCTCTCCCAGCAGGTACTGGCTGGTATTGCCCTGCGGGTCCAGGTCCACTACCAAGGTGGACAACCCGCGCGCGGCAGCGATGGCCGCCAGGTTGCAGGTAATGGTGGATTTGCCGACCCCGCCCTTCTGGTTGAAAACGACTCGACGCATGCGACTCCCTCGTCCGGCCAGTTCCATTGCACAAGGTCTGGAGTGTAAAGCAGGGCGGGTACCGGGTCGAGAAACCGAAAACGCCGCGAGCACAAGCACCGGGCGCTGCGCGTTACAATCCACCTTTTCCTGCAAGCCGGCCTGCGGGCCGACTCAAAGGCAGATCGGGGGTTGAGACCTTGTATTCACTGTTACGACCGCTGTTGATGCGCATGGATGCGGAGCGCAGCCACGAGTTCGCGCTCGCGTGGATGAACCGGGTGGACCGTGCCGGGCTGGGCCGCTTGCTGCGCGGGCACCACCTGCCGGACAACCCGCGCCGGGTGATGGGACTGACCTTCCCGAACCCCGTCGGGCTGGCCGCCGGCCTGGACAAGAATGCCGAATACCTGGAGGCACTCGGGCGGGTGGGTTTCGGGTTCATTGAGGTGGGCACCGTCACACCACGCCCGCAACCAGGCAACCCGGAGCCCAGGTTGTTCCGCCTGCCCGAGCACCGGGCCATCATCAACCGGATGGGTTTCAACAACCAGGGCGTGGACGCCATGGTTCAACGCCTGCGCACCACCCGTTACCAAGGGGTGCTAGGGGTGAATATCGGGAAGAACAAGGACACCCCTACCGAGCGGGCCACCGACGATTACCTCGAGTGCCTGCAAAAGGTCTATCCTTACGCTGACTATGTCACCGTCAATGTCTCCTCGCCCAACACGCCGGGTTTGCGTGAGCTGCAGGGGGGAGAACTGTTAGAGACCCTGCTGGGCCGACTGGTGCACCTAAGGGATGTTTTGGCGGGGGAGTACCGCCGCTATGTGCCGTTGGTGGTCAAGATCGCCCCCGACATGGACGAGACGCAACGGGCCTGGTTCTGCGAACAGGTCCTGGCGCACGGCATCGACGGGGTGGCGGCCACCAATACCACGCTCTCTCGCGACGGTGTGGGGAGCCACCCGCTGGCAGCGGAGACCGGTGGCTTGTCCGGCGAACCCCTGCGGGACCGGGCCCAGGCTGTGCTGGAGGACCTCTCCGCGCGGTTGGGGGGGCGGGTGCCGCTGATTGGCATCGGCGGGATCATGAACGGCGCGGATGCACGGGACCGCATGGAGGCGGGCGCGGATCTGCTGCAGGTCTATTCCGGGTTCATCTACAAGGGGCCGAAGCTTCTCGAGGACGTGCTGAGCGCCCTCCGCAACGGTACCTGACCGGGCCGGCGGCATCGGGGGGTTCTGTTTTATTCGATCACCGTGATATGTTGGCCGAGCTGCAAAAGTTTCTTTCCTTGTGACTCCAGAGGAGTGAGTGCAATGCGCAACATCAAACGCCTGCTGATCGCCATGACCTTCGCCCTGGTCCTGGCGCCGCTGACCCTGCCTGCCGCCTCCCACGGTGACGAGGAGAAAGCGGACCGCGTGCTGGTAACGGTTACCTCCGATCGCCCCCAGGCCCAGGCGATGGCCATGATCCTGACCCGCCAGCTGGTGGAGCGGGGCTCCGAGGTCCGGATCCTGCTGTGCTGCGATGGGGGTCATGGGCACCAACGCCTTCGACGGCCCGACCCTGACCGGGCCTGACGCCAATGCCCAGCAGATCATGCAGGGCCTGATGGAGGCCGGCGCCCAGGTGGACGTCTGTGCCATCTTCCTGCCCAACACCGACTTCACCGAAGACGACCTGATCGACGGTGTCGGTGTCGCCGACCCGGATGATGTGGGTGAGTTCATGGAGGGCGATACCCGCTTCTTCAGCTACTGATCGGCCCGGATGGCCCGGCGCGGGTATGACAGCCGGGGCTGTTCGGCAAAACGCCCGGCCTTCCTTCGTGGAGGCCGGGCGTTTTTTATCGGGTACCACGCCGGTGTCGCGGTGCGGCCGCGCCCCGTCTTAACCGCTTTCGGCTTGATCCTGGCCGAATCGGCGAGCGATGTAGTCCTCGACAATCGCCTGGAATTCCTCGGCGATGTGGTCGCCCTTGAGGGTAACGGTCTTTTCTCCGTCCACGTAGACCGGTGCAACCGGCTTCTCGCCGGTACCGGGCAGGCTGATGCCAATGTCGGCGTTCCGGCTCTCGCCGGGGCCATTGACCACGCAGCCCATCACGGCCAGGGAGAGATTCTCCACGCCCGGGTATTGCTGCCGCCACTCTGGCATGCGCTCGCGCACGTGGGCCTGGATATCCCGTGCCAACTCCTGGAAGTAGCTGCTGGTGGTGCGCCCGCAGCCCGGGCAGGCGGTGACCATGGGCGTGAAGGCACGCAGGCCCATGGTCTGCAGGATTTGCTGCGCCACGACCACCTCGTCGGTGCGGGACTGGCCGGGCTCCGGCGTCAGCGAGATGCGGATGGTATCGCCGATCCCCTCCTGCAGCAGTACGGCCAGTGCCGCGGTGGACGCGACGATGCCCTTCGACCCCATGCCCGCCTCGGTCAGTCCGAGGTGCAGGGCGTAGTCGCAGCGGCGGGCCAGGTCGCGATAGACCTCAATCAGGTCCTGCACGCCGCTCATCTTGCAGGAGAGCACAATGCGCGCTCGCGGCAGACCCAGGCTCTCGGCCTTCTCGGCACTCTGCAGGGCGGATTCGATGACCGCCTGCTTCATCACCTGCTCCGGGCTACGCGGTTCGGGCAGGGCAGCGTTCTCGTCCATCATGCTGGCCAGCAGGTCCTGGTCGAGGCTGCCCCAGTTGACCCCGATCCGGACCGGCTTGTCGTAGCGGCAGGCGAACTCGATCATCTCCGCAAACTGCGGGTCGCGGCGCTTGCCCTTGCCCACGTTCCCCGGGTTGATGCGGTACTTCGCCAGCGCCTCGGCACACGCCGGGTGTTTCGCCAACAGCTTGTGGCCGTTAAAGTGAAAGTCGCCGACCAGCGGCACGTCGAGCCCCATGGCGTCCAGCCGCTCGCGTATGCGCGGCACCGCCGCAGCGGCCTCATCGTTGTTCACCGTCAGGCGCACGATTTCCGAGCCCGCCCGGGCCAACTCCGCGACCTGCACCACGGTGCGGATCTCGTCGGCCGTGTCGGTGTTGGTCATGGATTGGACCACGATGGGATGATCACCACCGACGGTGACGGGACCCACCGGAACCGCTACGCTGCGGCGTCTTGGCTGCTGGCTGCTCGAATCGGACATGATTATCCACTCGGGGTGTAAAACGGAATGCGGGGACAAGGGATGATAAAGCATTGGCGTGGATTGCGCAGCGTCCTCTGTGCGTTGGGCGTTGTGGTTGCCCTCAGTGGCTGCGCAATGACCACGCCAACGGACCGCGTAACCGCGCCATCCGGCCATTCAGGTGCAGTGCCCGACGCGGCGGATGAGGCACCATTCTGGTACCGCCTGGGCAACCACCGGGTGCATCGGGGCGACTGGGAGGCAGCGCGCATGGCCTACGAGCAGGCGCTTGTGGCGGACCCGAAGCATTATCGCGCCCGGCATAACCTCGGGCTGGTGCATGCTCGGCTCTCGGCGCAGGCACTGGAGAAAGCCGCTGCGGCGGGCGATACGCGTGCACCCGATCCGGGCCCGCTGCTCCGCGCGCTCTACCAGCCTTGGCTTGAGGCATCGGAGAGCCCCGATGGTTAATGGCTGCCTCGCATTTGGCGATCGCCTTTCGTGGTCCTTTCACCCGCATCGGGCCGGGGCGCTGGCGACAGGGCGGTGGCGATGAAGTCCTCCATCGTGGCCATGAAGTCCTCCGGCGGTTCCCGCTCTTCCCAGACCGGGAAGCGCATGCCCATGAAATACGCCACACCTATCAATGCCCAGGCCTGGGCACACGGGTCGCCGGCCCGAATCTCGCCGCGCTGCTGGGCCTTGGACAGGTGTTCGGCATAGCGGTCCGCCAGTGTCTGGTAGTAAGAGCGGTGGATCTCCGGATCGACAAACTGGGACTCCATGACCACCCGGTACAACGAGCGGTGCTCCAGGGCGAAACGCATAAAGTGCCTCAGCCCGGCCACCTCCGCATCCACCCGGTGGTTGGCGTTCTGCACCGCCTCACTCTGGGCCCGCCGCATGCTGCGGTTCATGTGATCCACCAGGGCACGAAGGATCTCTTCTTTCGAGCGGTAGTAGAGGTAGAACGTGCCCTGGGCCACACCGGCGCGGCGGGTGATGCTGCTGATGGATGCGTTGTAGAATCCCTTGGAGCCGAACTCCTCGCAGGCGGCATCCAGCAGGGCCTGACGGGTCTTTTGCCCTCTGGCCGTGACAGGGCCTTCTCGCTGATTCATGGTGTTTCCTCCTGGCGGCAGCCTGACACGTGACTCAGTTTTTACTTATGGCTATTTGCATTCTAGGGTTGGAATCCAACCGTTCTGACCCTGGATTATTGGTCAGGTCAAATGTAGCCTCTGGTTGGATTTCTCTGTTTTTCGCTGCCTCACCAGAATCTAACATTGGTTGGATTCTCTGATGCAACTCTCTCGCGTTAATCCAGCTCACCACTCTCTGCCTGTTTCAACAACGTCGGAATGTGCGGCCC
>SR_TP_S13solDRAFT_1000035_pt1 | contig 82192 bp, 80 predicted proteins | sample SodReaTP_S13sol_FD_11159 | JGI IMG/M metagenome (IMG submission 11159) | reverse complement strand
GGGCGGCGGGGGGCGGCCGCCGCTGCCGGCTCAGGCCGGCTCGGCGGCGGCGTCCTGGAAGAGGCCGACCTTGAGATCCTTGGCTTCGTAGATGGTCTTGCCGTCGGCCTTCAGCTCGCCGTCGGCAATGCCCAGCACCAGCTTGCGCATGATCACCCGCTTGAGGTTGAGGTGGTAGGTGACGCGCTTCACGTCGGGCAGCACCTGTCCCGTGAACTTCACCTCGCCGACGCCGAGCGCCCGCCCGCGGCCGGGAGCGCCGAGCCGGCCCAGGAAGAAGCCGACCAGCTGCCAGAGCGCGTCGAGGCCGAGGCAGCCCGGCATGACGGGGTCGCCCTCGAAGTGGCAGCCGAAGAACCAGAGGTCCGGCTTCACGTCGAGCTCCGCGACGATCTCGCCCTTGCCGTGGAGGCCGCCCTCCTCGCTGATGTGGGTGATGCGGTCGAACATCAGCATCGGCGGCAGCGGCAGCTGGGCGTTGCCGGGGCCGAAGAGCGTTCCGTGCGCGCAGTCCAGCAGGTCCTGGAAGCTGTAGCTTTGCTTCTTCTCGGTCACGGGCTCACCATAGGCGACTGTGTTGCGGATGAAAAGCGGCCGCGCCCGACCACCACGCCCTGGCCGCAACCATAGCGACCGCGGCCCCGGCGCAGCACGGGCGACGGGATCGAATTGGGGGCAAAAGCCGGCGTCGGCGCAAGACCTAAGGCGCGAACGCCCGCCGCATTTCTCCGGCAGCGAGCTTCGATCGCTTCCAATCTGAAGGGCAAGCGATTGAAAAAGGGCTTTCAATCGGCGAGGGGGCAGCTATATTACAGTCCATGACCGCCATGCGACCCTATAGCGGCCTGATCGACCGCCTGAAGCAGGCGGGCCTGCGCCCGACGCGGCAGCGGCTCGCTCTCAGCCGACTGCTGTTCGAGGACGGCAGTCGGCCGCAGGACCGCCACGTGACCGCCGAGCAGCTGCACGGCGAGGCGATGCAGGGCGGCGTGCGCGTGTCGCTGGCGACCATCTACAACACCCTGAACCAGTTCACCCAGGCCGGCCTCCTGCGCGAGGTGGTGGTGGAGCCCGGGCGCTCCTACTTCGACACCAACGTCGAGGACCATCACCACTTCTTCTTCGAGGGCAGCGGCCGCCTGATGGACATTCCGGGCGACAGTGTACGCCTGGAAGAGTTGCCGGCGGCGCCGGAAGGCGCGCGGGTGCGCCGTGTGGACGTGATCATCCGCCTGGCCGAAGAGGGCTGATTCTCGGCCGCGGCCCCCGCTCGGCCTCGATCCGATGCGTGGCCCCTTTCTTTTCCGCAATATAGTTTTGAAAAGCAGATTGGAACACTTCTAATCTGTTGACTCGCGGCCCTCCCCCTGCTTATCTAGGGCATCAACGGCGACGGCATTGCGTGAGCCTTCCGGAAGCTTTCCGGCGGCGAGCGGCGCCGATACGCCGGAGACGAGCCACTCAAGGCCGAAGCGAACAATGCAGGAAGGGAGAGATCGATGGCTGCGCTCAAGGGTTCCAAGACCGAGGGTAACCTGAAGGAAGCCTTCGCCGGCGAGTCCATGGCCAACCGGCGCTACCTCTATTTCGCACAGAAGGCGGATGTCGAGGGCTACAACGACGTGGCGGCGGTCTTCCGCTCCACCGCCGAGGGTGAGACCGGCCACGCGCACGGCCACCTGCAGTACCTGGAGGAGGTCGGCGACCCGGCCACCGGCGAGCCGATCGGCGACACGCCGCTGAACCTGAAGGCGGCGATCGCGGGCGAGACCCACGAGTACACCGACATGTACCCGGGCATGGCCCGGACGGCCCGCGACGAGGGCTTCGACGAGATCGCCGACTGGTTCGAGACCCTGGCGAAGGCGGAGAAGAGCCACGCCGGCCGCTTCCAGAAGGCGCTCGACACGCTCGACTGAGCGCGTGCGGGGCGGGGCCGGCAGCGGTCCCGCCCCCTTTTCCAAGCCAGGTCCCGTGTCGTTGCGCGGCCCACCCCTCGGCATGGCCGGTGCGGTGGCGGCCGCGGTGCGCGGCGATCGCAAGCCAGGGAAGCCAGCGAATGCGTGAAGGCAGCCTCGACGCCCCGGTGCGTCACCCGATTCCGTGGAACGACCCGGACTTCTACGACTGGGAAAAGATCTACGCCGAAACGGAGCGGGTGTTCGACATCTGCCACGGCTGCCGGCGCTGCTTCAATCTCTGCGACTCCTTCCCGGTCCTCTTCGACCTGATCGACGAGTCTGCGAGCGGCGAGCTCGATACGGTCGACCGCAAGGACTACAAGAAGGTCGTGGACGCCTGCACGCTCTGCGACATGTGCTTCATGGTCTCGTGCCCCTACGTGCCGCCGCACGAATTCGACCTGGACTTCCCGCACCTGATGCTGCGCTTCCGCGCGGCCGAGCGGCACCACGGCGGCAAGCTGGGCCTCGAGGGCGAGCTCACCAAGACCGACCGCAACGGCCGGCTCGCCTCGATCGCACCCTGGCTGGCGAACTGGGCGAGCGATACCGGCAACGGCCTGACGCGCCCGCTGATGGAGCGCGTGGCCAAGGTCGACCGCCACGCGGCGCTGCCGAAGTTCCACGGCAAGACCTTCGTCAAGCGCGCCGCCGACGCGCCGCCCGCGGTCAATGCCGCGGCGCCGGCGCAGGGCCGCAAGGCGGTGCTCTACGCCACCTGCTTCGTGAACTTCAACAACCCAGGCATCGGCGAGGCGGCGCGCCGCGTGCTCGCGCACAACGGCGTCGAAACAGAGGTCGCCTATCCCCGCTGCTGCGGCATGCCGCAGCTGGAGCAGGGCGAGGTCGGCAAGGTCGCCGAGGCGGCGAAGGAGATCGCGGCCGACCTGGGGCGCTGGATCGAGCGCGGCTACGACGTGATCGCGCTGACCCCCTCCTGCGCCCTGATGATGAAGTTCGAATGGCCGCTGCTGCTGCCCGAGGACGAGAGCGTCAAGCGCCTCTCGGCGTCGACCTACGACATCACCGAGTACGTGGTCGACATCGCCGCCAAGGAGGGGCTGGCCGAGGGCCTGCAGCCGCTCGACGGCGGAGTGGCGCTGCACATCGCCTGCCACGCGCGCGCCCAGAACATGGGCAACAAGGCCCGCGAGATGATGAAGCTGATCCCCGAGGCCGAGATCAAGCAGCTGCCGCGTTGCTCCGGCCACGGCGGATCCTGGGGGGTGATGAAGGGGAACTTCGAGACGGCCCTGAAGATCGGCAAGCCGGTGGCGCGCGACACCTACAAGGCGGGGCACAAGTACGTCGCCTCCGAGTGTCCGCTGGCCGGGGTGCACATCCTGCAGGGTCTCGAGCGCATCGACGCCGACACCGCGCCGGAAGACCGGAAGCCGGTGCCGGCCGAGGCGCACCATCCCATCGAGCTGTTCGCGCGCGCCTACGGCCTGTCGGACTGACGGGCGGGAGCGCCGCAGAGGAGGACCCATGGAAATGGCAGTCAAGCGCGAGATCACCCGCGACGACATCTGGCCGATGGAGCGCTACGAGAAGGAGCGCCGGGCGCTGCGCAAGGACCTGGTCCAGCGCAAGCGCCACCGTCGCTGCGAGGTCGGCCCGGTCTGCACCTTCTATTTCGAGAGCTACGAGACGATGTGGGCGCAGATCCACGAGATGCTCTACATCGAGAAGGGCGGCGAGGAGCAGGTCGCCGACGAGCTGGCCGCCTACAACCCGCTGGTGCCCAAGGGCCGCGAGCTCTGCGCCACGGTGATGTTCGAGATCGACGATGCGGTCCGGCGCAAGGCCTTCCTGTCCCGCCTCGGCGGCGTGGAGGAGACCGCCTTCTTCGAGTTCGCCGGGCACAAGGTTGCCGGCGTGCCCGAGGACGACGTCGACCGCACCACCGCCGACGGCAAGGCCTCCTCGGTGCAGTTCCTCCACTTCCCCTTCACGCCGGAGCAGATCGAGGCCTTCCGGGAGCCGGGGATCCGGGTCATCCTCGGCTTCTCTCATCGGGAGTACGCCCACATGGCGGTGCTGAACGAGGAGACCCGCGCCGCGCTCGCCGCCGATTTCGACTGAAGGCTGTCCCGCCGTCGCTGATTGTGCCGCCGGTCTCGCGCAGGTAGCGTGCGGACGATGGTGAGCGGGATAAGGTGGCGCGGCCCGGTGCAGGCTAAGGATCCAGAGCAGGCGGCGATCCTGACGCGCGAGCGTCAGGGCGAGCAGCTGCGTCTCGGCTTTTCCGGCACCTGGGTCACGGAGACGCTGGCCGCCGAGGAGACGCGGCTGCGGCGCTGCCTGGACGCCCGGGAGCTGGCCGGCCTGGCGCAGGTGCAGCTCGATCTCGGCGCGCTGCAGCGCCTCGACACGGCCGGTGCCTGGCTCGTCTGCCGCACGGCCGCCGCGCTGCGCTCGGCCGGACTCGAGGTCTCGATCGAGGGGGTGCAGGAGGGGCACCGGGGCCTGCTGGACGCCGTCGCTGCCCGCCCCGACCCGGCGCCCCCGCCGCACGCTCTGCCCTTTCCCCTGGGCCTGCTGGCCCGGGTGGGCGAGGCGAGCCTGGCGCTGGCCGCCGACGCCCGGGCGCTGGTCGGCTTCCTCGGCCTCACCGTCGTCGTGCTGCTGCGCGTCGCCGTGCGGCCGGGGCGGGTGCGCTTCACCTCGCTGGTGCATCACATGGAGAAGGTCGGCTTCGACGCCCTGCCGATCGTGGGGCTGCTCGCCTTCCTGATCGGCGTGGTGCTGGCCTTCCAGGGCGCCGACCAGCTCGCCCGTTTCGGCGCGCAGATCTTCACCGTCAACCTGCTCGGCATCTCGGTGCTGCGCGAGATGGGCATCCTGATCACCGCGATCATCGTCGCCGGGCGCTCCGGCAGCGCCTTCACCGCGCAGATCGGCACGATGCAGGTGAACCAGGAGGTCGACGCCCTGCGCACCATCGGCCTCGACCCCGTCGAGGTGCTGGTGCTGCCGCGGCTGCTGGCGCTGGTGCTGGTGATGCCGCTGCTGGTCTTCTACGCCAACATCATGGCGCTGCTCGGCGGCGGGGTGATGGTCTGGGTGCTGCTGGACATCGGCCCCGACGCCTTCATCCGCCAGCTGCACAACGCCATCGGCCTCAACGCCTTCCTGGTCGGCATGATCAAGGCGCCGATCTTCGCCTTCGTCATCGCCCTGGTGGGCTGCTTCGAGGGGCTGCGCGCCGGCGGCAATGCCGAGGCGGTGGGCAGCCAGACGACCCGCGCCGTGGTCGAGGCGATCTTCCTGGTGATCGTGCTCGATGCGGCCTTTTCCGTCTTCTTCTCGGTCATCGGAATCTAGGGCGCATGGCGCAGGAACCGGTCATCCGCATACAGGGGCTGCTGACCCGTTTCGGCAGCACGGTGGTCCATCAGGATCTCGACCTGGAGGTGCGCCGCGGCGAGATCCTCGGGCTGGTCGGCGGGTCGGGCAGCGGCAAGTCCGTGCTGCTCAACACCATCATCGGCCTGCGCCGCCCCGACGGCGGCCGTATCGAGGTGCTTGGGCAGGACATGGGCCGCCTCGACCCCGCCGCCCGGCGGCGGCTGAGCCGGCGCTGGGGCGTGCTGTTCCAGGACGGCGCGCTCTTCTCCTCGCTGACGGTGCGGCAGAACGTCGAGGTGCCGCTCGCGACCCACACCCGCATCTCGCCGGGGCTGCGTGCCGAGCTGGCCGAGGTCAAGATCGCCCTCGCCGGCCTGCCGCCCGACGCCGCCCACAAGTACCCCAGCGAGCTGTCGGGGGGCATGCGCAAGCGTGCCGGCCTGGCCCGCGCGATCGCGCTCGACCCCGACATCCTCTTCCTGGACGAGCCCACCGCGGGCCTCGATCCCATCGGCGCGGCCGCCTTCGACAGCCTGGTGGCGGAGCTCCAGCGCGCTCTCGGACTGACCATTCTGATGGTGACGCACGACCTGGATTCCCTCTACACGGTCTGCGACCGTGTTGCGGTTCTGCTCGACCGGCGCATCAGGATCGGTACCATCGAGGAACTCATGACGGATCCCCATCCCTGGATAGCCGACTACTTCGGCGGCCCGCGCGGTCGCGCGGCCGAGGGTGCGCATGCGCGAGCGCGCGCCGCGGCCGAGGCGGGAGGCTGAGATGGAGACGCGGGCGAACCATGTGCTGGTCGGCCTCTTCGTGCTGCTGCTCGGCGCCGGCGCGCTCGGTTTCGCGGTCTGGATCGCCGCGCTGCAGGCCGACCGCCAGCGCGACAGCTACCTGCTGGTCTTCGAGGGCTCGGTGACCGGCCTCTCGACCGGCGGCTCGGTCAACTACGAGGGTGTGCCGGTCGGCGAGGTGCTCTCGATCAACCTCGATGCCGACGACCCGGGGCGGGTGCGGGTGATCATCGACATCGACTCCACCACGCCGGTGCGGGCCGACACCACGGCGGTGCTGGAGCTCGCCGGCCTGACCGGCGGACGCTACGTGCAGCTCTCCGGCGGCAGCCCGGGTGCGCCACGGCCGACGGCGCAGGCGGGCGAGACCCTGCCGCGGCTGCCCACCCGGCAGTCGCAGATCGAGCAGGTGCTGGCCGGCGCACCGGACGTGGTCACCGCGCTCAACAACCTGCTGCTGCGGGCCGAGGCGATCCTCAGCGAGCGCAATGCGGAGCGGGTCGAGACGATTCTGGGCGAAGGCGCCGCGACCATGGCGAACCTCAGCGACGCCAGCGCCGTCTTGGCCGACTTCGCCCGCGACGTCCGCACCGAGACCGGCGATCTGGTGCCGCAGCTGCAGCGCACGCTGCACTCTGTCGAGCAGCTTGCCGCCGGGCTCGAGCAGGCGGGGCGCGAGGCCGGCCCGACGGTGGTGCAGATCCGGCGCTCCGCCGCGTCGGTGGAGCGCCTTGCCGCGAACCTCTCCGAGGTGGTCGACGAGAACCGCCGGCCGCTCGGCGATTTCGCCACCACCAGCCTCGGCGAACTCTCCTCCCTGCTGCAGGAGCTGCGACGGCTCACCGGTTCGCTCAACCAGATCACCCAGGAGGTGGAGCGCAATCCGGCCGGCTTCCTCCTCGGCGTTCCCCCGGCAGGCTACAGGCCCAGCGATGACTGACCCTACTCGGCTCCACAGGCGCGGCCTGCTGCTCGCGGCCCTCTCCCTCGCCCCGCTCGGGCTGCTCGGCGGCTGCGCCGGGCTGGTCGCGCGCGGTCGCGGCGGCGACCGCGGCGCCTACTCGCTGCGGGCGGGGCGGTCCGCGCCCGGTCCGCGCGTCGCCTGGCAGCTGGTCGTCGAGCAGCCCCAGGCGCCGTCGCTGCTCGATCGCAACCGTATCGCCCTGCAGCGCCCCGACGGCCAGCTCGCCTACTTCGCCGAGGCCAACTGGAGCGACCGCCTCACCGCGCTGATCCAGAGCCTGCTGCTCCAGACCTTCGGCGACAGCGGCCGCATCGTCGGCTTGGCCGGCGATGCGCTGACGCTGCGCGCCGACTACCAGCTGCGCTGCGAGGTCCGCGCCTTCCAGGCGGTCTATGCGGCGGAGGGGCAGGCGCCGGAGATCCGCGTCGCCCTGGGTGCCCAGCTCGTGCGCCTGCCGCAACGGGTGGCGGTGCAGGCGCGGCTCTTCGAGGCGCGGGTGACGGCGGAGCGGGACGCCATGGTGGCCATCGCCGCCGCCTTCGACACCGCCTTCGCCGAGGTGCAGGGGGCGCTGGTCGACTGGACGCTGGACAGCGGCGAGGCGGACTACCGCAGCCGCGGCTGAAGGAAGCGCTCCAGGTCGGCGAAGAGCTGCGGGTCGTTGATGATGCGCGGCACCTTGTTCTGACCGCCCAGCCGGCCGCGCGCCTTCATCCACTCCGCGAAGCCGTGCGGCGCCACCACGCGCACCTCGGGGCCGCCCATGCCGAGGCCGCCGCTGCGGTGGTCGCGGTAGTCGTTGTTCAGCGCGCAGAGCTGCTCGTCGAGCGTCGCTGCGAAGCGCTCGACCGCCTCCGAGGCCGGCACGTCGGCGAATTCCAGGTAGTAGCGGTGGTGGCCCACCACCTCGCCGTCCCGGCTGGGGTGCACCGCTCCCAGGGAGTAGTCGGTCACGTCGGCGCCGATCGCGGCGGCCGCGGCGGCGACGGCCCGCTCGATCTCCTCGGCGATCAGGTGCTCGCCGAAGGCCGACATGCCGTAGGCCGTGCGTCCCGTGACCAGCAGGCGCGGCGGATCGCGCTCCAGGAAGCGGACGGTGTCGCCCAGCACGTAGGACCAGAGCCCGGCTGGCGTGGTCATCACCACGGCGTAGTTGACGCCGGTTTCCAGGTCGGCTGCCCAGTGGCGGGTCGGCTGCTCGGCCTGCAGCTCCTCCAGCGGCACGAACTCGTAGAAGATGCCGTGGTCGAGTTTGAGCCGCATGCCTTCCCCCTCGCCGCGGTCCGCTGCGGCCAGAAAGCCTTCGCTGGCCGGGTAGACCTCGCGCAGCTCGGCGTGTGAGTCCGCGAGGAGCTGTTCGAAGCGCTGGCGGTAGGGCTCGAAGTTGACCCCGCCGTGCACCAGCATTTCGAGCTCGGGATAGGGATTGGCCGCGCCGTCGCCGCGCAGGGCGCGCGCGCGCTCCAAGAGGATCAGCAGCCAGCTCGGCACGCCGGCCAGGATGCGGATGTCCTGCCGCAGCGAGGCGCGGGTCAGGCGCTCCAGCTTCTCCTCCCAGTCGGCCAGCAGCGCCAGCTTGCGGTCGGGAAAGGAGAAGGGGCGCGCCCAGAAGGGCAGGGTGTGGGTGATGATGCCGCTCAGGTCGCCGCTGAAGACGCCGGGCGCCTCCTCCACCAGCGCGGTGCTGCCGCCCAGCATGAAGGACTTGCCGGCGAAGAGCCGCGAGCGCGGGCGGGCGGAGAGGTGGTAGGTGATGACGTCCAGACCGGCGCGCGTGTTGTTGCGCAGGATGGCGGGCGTCAGCGGAATGTACTTGGTACGCCCCGTCGAGGTTCCCGAGGTGACGGCGAAATAGGGGATGCGTCCCGGCCAGGTCGCGTTCTCGACGACCGGGAAGCGGGCTTTCCAGTAGCCCTCCCAGAAGGCGTCGTAGCCGCGCAGCGGCACCCGCTNCTGGTAGTCGGCCACTTCGCGGACGCCGCCCAACCCGTGATCGCGGCCGAAAGCCGTGTCGCGCCCGGCCTGCACCAGCCGCAGCAGCGTGCGCCGCTGCGCGGCAGCGGGATCGAGCCGCTGCAGCTGCGCCAGACGCCGCCTTGCGTAGAGGCGCAGGATCGGGGTGATGTCGATCACGGCGCCGGCGTCAGCTGCTGCTGCCGGGGGAAGGCCTCGGCCACCGCCGCGGGGGTCAGCGGCATCTGCAGATAGTCCCCCTCGAGCCAGAGCGGGATCTGGTCGTCGAAGTGGCTGCTGCCGAGCCAGCCGTCCTGGCCGCCGAACAGCACGAACCAGTTGGCGTCGGGGTCGGAGAGATCCGAGATGTGCCGGGCCTGCGAGCCGTAACGGGCGAAGTGCCGCTGGTTGGTGGTGCCGTGCGCGGTCTTCATCGGTGTCTCGCGCGAGCCGCCGATCGGCCAGTCGCCATAGACGAAACGGTCGCCGATCCACGGCAGGTTCGCCAGCGGGTGGGCCGCGCGCAGGCGGTGCATGTCGCCCCAGGTCGGGAAGGCTTCGGCGTCGGCCGCGGCCTCGGCCACGGCCGCGCGCAGCAGCTCGGCGCGCTGTTCGTCCGGCAGGGCGGCGAGGTCGCGGGCGAAGAAGACCACGAGGAAGTTCCACTCGTTGACCACCTCGCCGAGGTCCTCGCCCGCCTCCTCGCCGAGGCCGTTGATGCGCGGCAGGATGTGGTAGAGCAGCAGCTCGAAGGCGACCGGCGCGGGCGAGTCGGCGGCGTAGTCGCCGTCCCAGCCGCGCAGCCGCGCCAGGAAATCCTCGTGCCCGACGCCGCCGGGCACGGCGTCGATCGCCTCCATGAGGGCGCCGGCCATCTCGCCGGCGGCCAGCGAGACCGTGTCCTGCTGCAGGGCGGCGAGGTCGGCCCGGGTCACACGCCCGTTGCCGGCCAGCTGCTGCTGCAGGCGGCTGACCCGCTCCGACGGGCTGAAGAAGTAGCCTACCTTCATGCCTTCCTCGGTCGGGCGATTGTTGGCGGAGGCGAGGAAGCCCTCGGGCGGGTTGAGCGCCCAGGGCAGGTCCAGCACGTCGACGAAGCCCTGCCAGTGCGTCGAGGGATCGGCGGCGTCCAGCACCAGGTCGCGCGGCGGGAACTCGTTCCGCACCGGCTGCACCAACGCCATGAGCTGGCCGATGTTCCCGTCCGCGTCGGCGAAGAGCATGTTCTGCGGCGAGAGACCGAAGCCGGCGAAGGCCTCGCGGAACTCCTCCGGCCCGCGAGCGCGCATGGCGCGCAGCAGCGCGGTCATCTCGTCCGAGGCCTCGTGGCCGACCCAGCGCAGCGCCAGCGTCTCGCCGCCGCCGTTGGGCACGATCTCCGCGTCGGTGATGATCGGCCCGAAGGATGTGCGCCGAACCTCGCGCCGGCTCGGGAACCAGAAGCGCTGGCCGATCCGTACCTCCTCGACCGTGATCTCCTCCTCGGGCAGGCCGGAGACGTCGTAGAGGTCGCTGCCGGCGGCGCGCATGTGGGTGCCGCCCCAGGCGATGTGCGGCGTGCGCCCGACGGCGACGAAGGGCAGGCCCGGCACCATCATGCCGACGGCGTGGTAGGAGGGCGACTTGATGCCGGCCAGCAGCCAGAGGTTCGGCAGCAGCAGGCCCAGGTGCGGATCGCTGGCGATCAACGCGCCGCCGCTGGCGCTGCGCTCCGGGGCGACCGCCACGGTGTTGGAGCCCGAACGGCTCTCGCCCGCAAGCAGGTCGCTCAGCAGCGCCGACTGCGCGTTGTGCCGGAAGCTGGAGGCGCCGTTCAGGCCGGCCTCCAGGGTCCGCTCCCAGAGCGCCGGGAAGCCGGGGTCGCCGCGGCCGCGCAGCAGAGCGAAGTAGGACAGCCAGTTCACGTCGGTGCCGGCGAGGCGGCCGATGCGCAGCAGGTCCTGTGGCGTCCAGGGCTCGGGCGAGAGCGCCAGCAGCCCGAACTCCGGCGGCCGCCTGCGCACCTGCTCCTGGTAGTGGTTCAGGCCGTCGGTGAAGGCCTGCAGCCAGTCGCGGGTCTCCTCCGGCATCTCCGCCCAGATGCGGTCGGCGGCGCGGCCGAAGTCCAGGATGCGCAGGGCGTGGTCGATGTCGGTGGTGTAGGGGCCGACCATCTCCGACAGCCGGCCGCTGGAAACCCGCTTCAGCAGCGCGAGCTGCGTCCCGCGCAGATGGGCGTGCACCAGGCCGAGGGTGAAGGCCAGGTCGCGGTCGCTCTCCGCCTCGATGAAGGGGACCATCTGCGCATTCCAGCGGACCGTGACCGGCCGCTCCAGGGGCAGGTCGGCGGTGGGCAGCTGCTCCAGCCGCTCCTCCAGGCCGACCGCGCGCGGCCAGAGCGCGCTGCAGCCCCCGAGGACGACCACGAGCACCAGCGCGAGTGTCCTTACGGCCGTGTCGTAGGTCGCTGTCACGGATTCTCCCTCGGGCTGCGGTAGCCCGGCGGATCGCGGGCAGGCTCTGACGCAGAGATAGGGAGCGGCCGCGCCCGGTCAACCGATGCGAGGCGAAGAGTCCTGCGGCGGAGCCCCGCCCGCGATGTGATCCGGTCAGGCGATGATGTCGGGGATCAGCCGGTCCTCGATGCGCGAGATCAGATCCTTGAGGACGAGCTTGCGCTTCTTCAGCCGTTGGATCTGCAGCTGGTTGTAGAGCGGCGATTCCGACAGCCGGCCGATCACCTCGTCGAGATCGCGGTGCTCTTCCCGAAGGGCCTCCAGGCGCGCCCGCAGCGTCGCCTGCTCGTCGTCGCCGTCTTCGTAGTCGTCGTTCATGGATCGGGGAAGCCTTCGGAAGAGCGTTGCTGCGACTATAGCGCTCCCGGCTGTCTCGGGGGAGTCTCCGCGCGGGATCGCGTCGCGGCGGGCTGTTGAAGCCCGCGGCGCTTTGCGACACCCTGCAGGGGGTGGACGGGAGCGGCGGGAGAGCGCATGGGCAAGCCTCGACGGATCGGCGTACTGACCAGCGGCGGTGACTGCGCGGGACTGAACGCGGTGATCCGCGCCGTGGTCCAACGGGCCGTCGAGGGCTACGGCTGGCACGTGGTCGGCATCCACAAGGGAACGGCGGGCCTGCTGTCGCGCCCGGTCGAGGCGGAAACGCTGGATCTCGCGCGCTTCGACGGGACCCTGCTGCGGCGCGCCGGAACCATCCTCGGCACCACCAACAAGGGCGACCCTTTCGACTTCCCCATGGCCGACGGCCGCCGGATCGACCGCTCGGCGGAGATCGCCGAGGGCCTGCGGGAGCTGGAGATCGAGGGGCTGATCGGCATCGGCGGCGACGGCAGCCTGTCGATTCTCTCTCGGCTCTGCGCCCTGGCCGACCTGCCGCTGATCGGCATTCCCAAGACCATCGACAACGACGTGATCGGCACCGAGGTGGCGGTCGGCTACGCCACCGCCGTGGGGGTCGCCACCGACGCGCTGGACCACCTGCAGCCGACCGCGGCCAGCCACGACCGCGTCATGGTGCTGGAGGTCATGGGCCGCGACGCCGGCCACATCGCGCTCTCGGCCGGCATCGCCGGCGGCGCCGACATCATCCTGGTGCCGGAGATCCCCTATCGCCTGGAGCACCTGCAGCGTAAGATCGAGGAGTTGCGCCGGCGGGGCCGCAACTTCGCGCTGGCGGTGGTGGCCGAGTCGGTGCGTACCGAGGAGGGCGAGACGGTCATGGCCTCGATCGGCGCCGGCAAGGCCACCTACGGCGGCATCGGTCACCACGTCGGCCGCCGTCTCGCCGAGGTTACCGGCGCCGAGGTGCGGGTGACGGTGCTGGGCCATGTGCAGCGCGGCGGCACGCCGGTGCCGCGTGATCGCCTGATCGGCTCGATCTTCGGCGTCCACGCGGTCGACCTGCTGGCCGCCGGCAAGCGCGAGCGCATGGTCGCCTGGTCGGGACGGACGGTCACCGACCTGGCGCTGGCGGAGGTGATCGACCGGCCGCATCGGGTCGATCCGGCTGGGGCGCTGGTGCATGCCGCCCGCGGCCTCGGCATCTGCCTGGGAGACGCCTGAGCATGGCCGAGAGCGGGCACTTCTGGGCCTTCTCGCTGGCCGTCTACGCCCGACCGGGCGTCGCCGAGGCCTGTCTGCGGCTGCAGGAGGCCCGGAGCCTGGACGTCAACCTTCTGCTGCACGCCCTCTGGTGCGGCGCGCTGGGCCATCGCATCACCCTGCCGGAGCGCCGGCGGCTGGACGAGGCCGCGGCCCCCTGGCACGCCGGGGCCGTCCGGCCGCTGCGCGCGGTGCGCCGCTGGCTCAAGACCCAGGAGGCGCTGCCGGCGGCCGAGGCGGAGCCGCTGCGCGCCGCCGTGAAGGCGCAGGAGCTGGAGGCGGAGCGGCTGGAGCAGGGGTTGTTGGAAAGCCTGCTCGCGCCGCCGCCGGGCCCGGGAGGCCCGGCCCACGCGGCGGCGAACCTCTCGGCGCTGGTGCCGGTGCCGAGCGCCGGCGAGCGCGGCGACCTGGTCGCGCTGCTGCGGGGCGCCTGGCCGGACGCCGAGGCGGCAGACCTGGGGGCGCTCTTCGAGGCCTCGGCCGGCGACTGGCGGCCGTGACCGCGCGCGTCGGCGCCGGGCGGCACGAATTGCGGTTCCACGGCCACGAGGTCCGATGTTAGGACTGCCGGCCATGGGCCTGTCGCGACGCCTGTTGCTGCTGCTGACGTCGTCGCTGGCCGTCGGTGCGTCGCCGGCGGCCGCGCACCCTCACGTCTGGATCGAGGCTTCGGCCGAGCTGCGGATCGAGGCTGACGCCGTCGAGGCGATCGCCGTCACCTGGGTCTTCGACGACCTCTATTCCTACGCCGTGATGGAAGACTTCGATCTCGACGGCGACGGCCGGCTCGACGAGGCGGAGCTGCGCGAACTGGCCGACGTCAGTCGGGACAACCTGTCGCACTACAGCTTCTTCACCCACCTGCGCATCGACGGCGTGCATCGGCCGGTGTCGCGGGTCGAGGACTTCGAGGCCAGCGTGGAGGAGGAGCGGATCGTCTACCGCTTCACCGTGCCGCTCGATCCGCCGGTGCCGCTGCAGGACGGCGCCTTCGCCTTCTCGCTCTTCGACGAGACCTACTTCGTCGACCTGGCGCTGCCCGACGACGGCGTGGCGCTCTCCGGGGAGGTGCCGGCGGCCTGCAGCGAGCGGCGGGAGCTCGACCAGGGGCAGCCGCTCTACTTCGGCCTCTTCTATCCGACCTACGTCACCGTGAGCTGCCCCGGATGACGCGGCGCGGCACCCTCTCCGCGCTGCTGCTGCTCGGCATCCTCGGCGGCGCGCTGCTGTTCCTGCTGCCGCCGCAGCTCGCCATGCCGCTGCCGCTGCAGCGCGTGGTGGCGGGGCTGCTGCGGCTGCAGGCGGAGCTGCACCGCGAGCTGGGCGCGCTGGTGCGGGCGCTGCAAGGCGAGGAGGCCGGCCGCGCCTTCCTGACCTTGATGGGGGTGGCCTTCCTCTACGGCGTGCTGCACGCGGCCGGGCCGGGCCACGGCAAGGCGGTGATCGCCGCCTATCTGGTGGCGAGCCGCGCGAGGCTGCGCCGCGGCGTGCTTCTCGCCTTCCTCTCGGCGGGGGCCCAGGGCATCACGGCCGTCGTGCTGGTCGGCGCGCTCGGACTGCTGTTCGGGCTTCAGGCCTCCAGCCTGCGCCTGGAGCAGGCGAGCTACCTCGCCATCGCCGGCATCGGCGCCTGGCTGCTGCTGCGCCAGCTCTCCGGCCGCGGCCCCGCCTGTGGCCACGACCATGGCCACGATCACGGCCACGACCACGGCGGCCCCGGGCACCACCACCACGGCCATCATCACCAGGGAGCGGCCTGCACTGCGGGCCCGCCGCCGCCGCGGATCGAGGAGGGGCCCTGGTGGCGGCTCCTGCCCATGGCCGGGGCGATCGGCCTGCGGCCCTGTCTCGGCGCGGTGCTGGTGCTGCTCTTCGCCGTGGGGCAGGGCGTCTTCCCGGCCGGTGTCGCGGCGGTCGTCGCCATGTCCGCCGGCACCGCCATCACGGTCGCCGCTCTCGCCCTGCTGACGGTGGTGGCGCGCGACGGCGCGCTGAGGCTGGCGAGCGGCGGCGGGCGCGCCGGCGGCCTGCTCGCTCGCGGCTTCGGGATTCTCGGCGCGCTGCTGCTGCTGCTGCTGGGGCTGGCGCTCTTCCTCGGCACCGGCGAGGCCGCCGGCCCTCGGCCCTTGCCCTGAGGCGGCGCCGGCCCCGCGCGCTTGACCGGCAAGGCCTGCGCCTTATGATCGAAAGTCGATATCGATTTTCGATAGAGAGGCTGCGAGATGCGGGTGGGAAGCGGGCATGGAACACCAGGATCTCTTGAGCGGCTTCGTTCGCCTGCACGTGCTGCATCACGCGGTGGAGGGCGAGGTCTACGGCCAGTGGATGATCGACGAGCTGGCGCATCACGGCTATCGCCTCAGCCCCGGCACCCTCTACCCCATGCTGCGCTCCCTGGAGCGAAAGGGCTATCTGGTCTCGGAGGAGCGGCGGGTCGGCCGCTCGCTGCGGCGCGTCTACCGGGCGACGCCGCTCGGCCGCGAGGCGCTGACGCTCGCCCGGGGGAAGCTGCGGGAGCTGTTCGGCGAGCTGGTGCAGGGGCCATGAGGGCTTCCGGCGCGCCGCGCCGGTTCCGGCGGAGCGGCGGCCGATGAGCGGCGGCCGGGATGCCGGACCCGGCCGGGGCTCCGCCCTCGAGGTCTTTCGCGTCTTTCTCGGCCTGGGCCTGACCTCCTTCGGCGGCCCGGTCGCCCATCTCGGCTACTTTCGCGAGGCCTTCGTGGTCCGCCGCGGCTGGCTCGGCGACAGGGCCTACGCCGACCTGGTGGCGCTCTGCCAGTTCCTGCCGGGTCCGGCCTCCAGCCAGGTCGGCATGGCGATCGGCCTGCAGCGCGCGGGCTATCTTGGCCTGCTCGCCGCCTGGACCGCCTTCACGCTGCCCTCGGCACTGCTGCTCGTCGCCTTCGCCTATGGCGCACAGGCCTTCGGCACCGACGCCGGCGCCGGCTGGATCCAGGGGCTCAAGGCGGCGGCCGTGGCCGTGGTCGCCCACGCGCTGCTCGGCATGGCGCGGACACTCACGCCCGACCGGGAGCGGGCGACCATCGCCGTCGCCGGCATGATCCTGGCCCTGCTGATGCCGACCGCGCTCGGCCAGGTCCTCGTAATTCTCCTGGGCGGGGCGATGGGGCTCGCCTGGCTGCGCCCGGCCGGCCTGGGGGCGGCGGACCCGGCCGACCGCCTCTCGGTGCCCGTCGGGCGCGGCGCGGCGCTTGCCGCCCTCGGCCTCTTCTTCCTGCTGCTCGCGGCGCTGCCCCTGCTCGCCGCCACGGTCGGGGGCGGCCTGCTGCAGATGCTCGACAGCTTCTACCGCGCCGGCTCGCTGGTCTTCGGCGGCGGCCATGTCGTCCTGCCGCTGCTGCAGGCGGAGGTGGTGGGACCGGGCCTGGTCGATCGCGAGGCCTTCCTGGCCGGCTACGGCGCAGCGCAGGCCGTGCCCGGCCCGCTCTTCACCTTCGCGGCCTATCTGGGCGCGGTGCAGCAGTCGGGGCCGAGCGGGTTGGAGGGGGCGACGATCGCCCTGCTGGCGATTTTCCTGCCCTCGGCGCTGCTGATCGTCGGCGCGCTTCCCTTCTGGGAGCGGCTGCGGGCCGCCGCCTCGGCGCAGCGGGCGCTGCTCGGCGTCAACGCGGCCGTGGTCGGCCTGCTCGCCGCGGCGCTCTACGACCCCGTCTTCACCGCCGGCGTCACCTCGACCGCGGCCATGGCCATCACCGCGGCCGCCTTCGTCGCGCTGGCGGCCTGGAAGGCACCCGCCTGGGCCGTGGTGATCGCCGCCGGGCTGCTCGGCTTCCTCGTCCTCTAGGCCTCGGGCTCGGCGCGCCGCCAGGCCGGAAAGGGGTCGGGCAAGCGTTTCCAGGCCGCAGGCCGCATCGCCGTCGCGTCGGGGTCGCCGACCAGGCAGGCGTCGAGCTGCCGACGAATCGCGGCCTCGTCCATGTCGGTGCCGATGAAGACGATCTCCTGGCGGCGGTCGCCATAGACCGGGTCCCAGTTCTGCTCGATCATCTGCCGCCACTCGGGATGATCCGGCCAGCGTTCCTCGGGCACGCTGCTCCACCAGAAACCCATGGCCTCGCTGCGCACCAGGGCGCCGGCCTGGCTCAGCTCCCCGACCCACTCCGGTCGCGTCGCCAGCCAGAAGTGTCCCTTGGCCCGGATCACACCGGGCCAGGACGCGTTGACGAAGCGGTGGAACTCCTGCGGATGAAAGGGGCGGCGCGCCCGGTAGACGAAGCTGCGGACACCGTACTCCTCGGTCTCCGGCTTGTGGTCGGCGAAGCCGTAGAGCTCCTTGTACCAGAGCGGATGCTGCTGCGCTTTCGCGTAGTCGAAGCGGCCGGTGTCGAGCACGCGGTCCAGCGCCACGCGGCTGTTTGTCGTCTCGATCAGCTCGGCCTCGGGGTTGAGGGAGCGGATGATCTTTCGCGCCGCCTCGGCCTGTTCCGGCGTGGCGGCGTCGATCTTGTTGAGTACGACGACGTCGGCGAACTCGATCTGATCGACCAGGAGGTCGACGAGGGAGCGGTCGTCCTCCTCGCCGAGCGACTCGCCGCGGTCGGCGAGGAAGTCGGTCGAGGCATAGTCCGCGAGAAGGTTCGCGGCGTCGACCACGGTGACCAGGGTGTCGAGCCGGGCGAGATCGCTCAGGCTCTCGCCCGCCTCGTCGCGGAACTCGAAGGTGGCGGCGACGGGCAGCGGCTCGGAGATGCCGGTGGACTCGATCAGCAGGTAGTCGAAGCGCCCCTCGGCCGCGAGCCGGCGGACCTCCTGCAGCAGATCGTCGCGCAGCGTGCAGCAGATGCAGCCGTTGGTCATCTCCACCAGCTTCTCTTCGGTGCGCAGGAGGTCGCCGCCCTCGCGCACCAGGTCGGCGTCGATGTTGACCTCGCTCATGTCGTTGACGATGACCGCCACGCGCCGGCCCTCGCGGTTGTTGAGCACATGGTTGAGGAGCGTGGTCTTGCCGGCGCCGAGAAAGCCGGACAGCACGGTTACGGGGAGTCGCTCGGACATGCTTCTCTGGGTCTCCTGGGTTCGGAAGGGGATCACAGGCGGGTGGGGCTCGGCGCCTCGCCGTAGACCGCTTGCGGATCGAAGAGCTTGCTCGTCTCCTCGAAACGCAGCGGCAGCGGCCTTCTCCCCATCGGGCCGAGCGGGAGGGAGCGATAGAAGCAGGAGCGGTAGCCGACATGGCAGCTCGCCCCGGCGCCCTGGACGCGCACCCGCAGCCAGACCGCGTCCTGGTCGTCGTCGATCCGCGCCTCGACCACGGACTGGACGAGGCCGCTGGTCGCGCCCTTGCGCCAGAGGCACCCGCGGCTGCGGCTCCAGTAGTGCGCCTCGCCGGTTGTCAGGGTCAGGTGCAGTGCTTCCGCGTTCATCGTGCCCAGCATCAGGACCTCGCCCGAGGCGGCGTCGGTGGTGACGACGGGGATCAGGCCGTCCCGGTCGAACTTCGGTGCGAGCAGGCGCCCCTCCTCGACCTGCCCGACGGAGCTGCGGGCGGCGAAGAGAGCTTCGGTTCGGAGATCGCTGCTCATCGAACCTCCTGCCGGTTGCCGCCGATCAGGGCGAAGAACTCCTGCCGGGTTGCGGCGTCGCTGCGGAAGACGCCGAGCATCCGGCTGGTCACCATGCTGACGCCGGGCCGCCGGATGCCGCGCGTCGTCATGCACTGGTGGGTGGCCTCGACGACCACGGCGACGCCCAGCGGTTGCAGCACCTCCTCGAGGGTGTCGGCGATCTGCGCCGTCAGGGCCTCCTGGATCTGCAGCCGCCGAGAGAAGGCCTCGACCAGGCGGGCGAGCTTGCTGATGCCGACGACCCGCCCGGCGGGGAGGTAGGCCACATGCGCCTTGCCCAGGATCGGGACGATGTGGTGTTCGCAGTGGGACTCCAGCCGGATGTCCCGCAGCACCACCATCTCGTCGTAGTCGTCGGCCTCCTCGAAGGTGGTGGCGAGAAGGGCTCTCGGGTCGGCCCGATAGCCCTCGAAGAACTCCTCGTAAGCCCGCACCACCCGTCCGGGCGTGCCGACCAGCCCCTCGCGGTCGGGGTCGTCGCCGGCCCATTCGATCAGGGTCCGCACGGCGGCCTCGGCCTCGGTGCGGCTCGGGCGATGCCGCTCGAAGGGGCGCGGTGTCTCCAGGACGGGGCGCGTGACGACTGCATCCATACTGTTCTGCCTCGTGGCCAGCCTTCTGTTGCGCCCCAATATGATACATTATAACATCTCATACAACAGCATGACGTCGATCGCCTTCGGGAGGGCCCATGATCGGATCGCCGCGCCGTCCCGTCGCCGAGGGAAGCCGTCACGTCGCGGCCGTACGGCTGGCGGCCGCTCTCTGTGCGGAGCGCGGCGCCCGGATGACGACGCTGCGCCGTGCGGTCCTGGAGGTGCTCTGGCAGGCCGGCCGGCCGGCGGGCGCCTATGACCTGATGTCACGGCTGCAGGCGAGATTCGGCCGCAGGTTCACACCGCCCTCGGTCTATCGGGCCCTCGAATTCCTGCTCGATCAAGGGCTGATCGCCCGGATCGAGAGCCGGAACGCCTTTGTGCCCTGCGCTCACCCCGAGCGGCCCCATGCCTGCGTCTTCCTTGTCTGCGACCACTGCGGCACCTCGGCCGAAGTCGAGAATCCCGAGTTGGAGGCGCTCATGGCCCGGGATGCGCGCACGCTCGGCTTCCGCATCGCGCGCCGCGTCGTCGAGCTTCAAGGAACCTGCGCCGCCTGCCGCACGGCGCCGGCGCCGGCACGGCCCCCCGTCGGTGAGAAGGCACGAAAGGCAGAGGGATGAGCAGGCTTGCGCTGAAGAGCTACGAGGACTGGAAGCACTGCATCACGGAGCTGTGCCGAATCCCCCTGACCAAGGCCTATGTCGAGCAGAGGCTCGCAGCCCTGCGCGATCCCGCGGACCACGCGACGCAGAAGTTCGTCGCCATCTGGGGCGACCAGCACCGTCTCCGCGTCATCGGCTGGTTCGACCGAGCACAGCGAGAGCTCGGCGGCACCGACAGCGCCGGCGAGCGGTGAAGGAGGCCTGGCGCCTCAGCCCGAGGGCTGAAGCGTGATGCGCAGTACGCGGTTGGTGCTGCTCTGGTGGATCAGCAGGTCGCCGTCCCGGGTCGGGCGCATGTGGCGGACGATGCCGGCATGGATGCCGCCCGAGGGGATCGCCCAGCTCTGGAAGCTCTCGTCCGCCGGATCGAAGCGTACCAGCGCGTCCGGCCGCTGACCCGATTCGTTGTACCAGACGGCGCCGTCGATCACGGCGATGGCGTAGGGGTGGGAGCCCTGGCCGCTGGGCGAGGGCCATTCCCGCGCCTCGCGGGTGGCCGGGTCGTAGTGGCCGAGCCGGCCGAGCGCGGAGTTCGCGTACCAGATCGTGTCGTCCTCGGCGAAGGCCAGCCGTCGCACCCTGGTGCCGGCGTCGGGGAGTTCGTGCTCCTCGACCGCCAGGCTCTGCGGGTCGATGCGGTAGAGGCGGTTGCTGCCGTTGGCCGCCACCCAGGGCGTGCCGTCCGACTGCAGCTTGATACCGTAGGGCCGCGAGCCGGCCGTCGGCATGGTGACCAGCCGCACTTCCGCCGTCTCCGGGTCCAGGCGCCCGACCATGTTGCTGTGCTGCAGGGTGAACCAGACGATGCCCTCGGCGTCGATCACGCCGGAATGGGGATCGCGCGCCTCGGGGTCCGGCATGGCGTACTCGGTGACCGCGCCGCTGTCCGGGTCGAGCCAGCCCATGGTTCCGTTGCCGTTGCCGGTGTACCAGATCCGCCCCTGCGGGTCGGCGAAGACCGTGTGGGCGCGGGCGCCCGCCGGCAGGGGATACTCCCGCATCTCCCCGCTCACCGGGTCCAGGCGGCCGATCAGGTCGGACCATTGCCCGGTCCACCAGATCGAGCCGTCGGGCGCCTCGGCCGGGTCGCGCGTGCGCTGCCCGGGCGTCGGGGAGACCCACGCCTCGAAGGCGACGGTCCGCTCGCCCTCGACCAGGGTCGGCGCGCGGTCGGGCCGCTCCGGGAAGTGTGCCGCGAGATAGTCGGTGATCTCTTCCAGTTCCGGCGTGCCCTCGAGGTCGATCATGGTGGCGATCAGTTCCCGCCAACCCTCCCGGCTGTAGCCCGAGCTGTTGTCGATCAGCGTGGTTCGGTGGCAGGCCCCGCAGAGGTCCTGGGTCAGCTGCAGTCCCTCGCCCTCGGGCCAGTCGGTCTGGGCCTGGACAGCGGCGGCGGCGAGCAGCAGGGGCAGGCTGGCCATGCTGGCGAGAAGCGGTCGTCGGGTCATCTTTCCCTCCGGCGGCTCGGGGCGTGGCGGCTCATGGGTGAGAGTAGCCCGCCTTCGTCTCGGTCGCCACCGCCGTCGCCGGCGACGGCACGGGAACGCCTTCTATAGAGAGGGGAGGTTCAATCGCGGCCGGCCAGCTTCAGCCGACCTGCTCGTTGGTGCAGGCCGATACCGCGCTTGACGGCTGCGAAGACCTCCGTCGGCAGATAGCCCCAGGCGAAGGTCCTCGGCCTGTCCCGGGAAACCGGCCGGAGGTCGTGACCCGGCCAGACGAAACGGTTCAGTTCGTCGGTGACGATCCACGATGGTGCCTCGTCCAGACCGAGGCGTCGCTTCACGGCTCCGGACAGCTCGACGGCATGGGGGTCGTCAGGCCTCCGGTGGGTGAGGGGAGCGACGTATACGAGGGTGTCGCCGTCCCGATCCCCTGTCGCCAGCACGATGGCGCAGGGGCGGTTCTTGCGTCCTTCCTCGGCCCCCGCACGCTGCTGGTCGTGCCACAGATAGGAATAGCAGACGACCAGGCCGGGCGCCGGGGTCGGCAGCGCCATCCCGGCCTACTTGTCCAGGCTGTAGCGCTGCTCCGCGGGAATCTCAGCCGTCTCGATCAGGGCGGCCTCTTCGTCACTCAGGTCGGCCGAGGCCAGGGCTTCACGCTGCGCCTGTTTCAGCGCACGGAAGGCCTTGGCCGATACGATGTAGACCGTCTCCCGGCCATAGCGGGTGACGCGCACCGGCTCGCTCAGCGCGAGATCGTGGTAGGCGCCGAAGTTCTTCTGTACCTCGGAGGCGGTGGCGGTGGCCGGCATGGCGACATCCCTTTCCGTATATTACGTAACATACGGAATATCTAGCAGATCGCAAGACTTGCACGGACAGACCTGTGTGGACGGCGCGCCGGAGGTGTTCCCGGCGCCGTCCGTGCTGTCAGCCCCGCCGCCCGCGCCGCGGCGGCTTGCCGTCGGGGCCGGGCTCGCCCCAGCGGCTGACCAGCGGCGAATCGAGATCGAAGAGGTCGAGTACCCGACCGACCGACTGGTCCACGAGGTCGTCGATGCTCTTCGGCCCGGTATAGAAGGCGGGCACCGGCGGGGCGATCACCGCGCCCATTTCCGCCAGGGCCAGCAGGTTGCGCAGGTGGCCGGCGTGCAGCGGCGTCTCGCGCACCATCAGCACCAGCCGCCGGCGTTCCTTCAGCACCACGTCGGCGGCGCGGGTCAGCAGGCCGGAGGTGACGCCGCTCGCGATCTCGGACATGGAGCGGATCGAGCAGGGTGCCACCACCATCCCCAGGGTGCGGAAGGAGCCGCTGGAGATCGGCGCGCCGATGTCGTCGCGGCCGTGCACCACGTCGGCCAGCGACTCCAGGTCGCGCAGCTTCAGGTCGGTCTCGTAGGCCAGGGTCACCTCGGCCGAGCGGCTGACCACTAGGTGGCTCTCGATCCCCAGCGGCCGCAAGGCCTGCAGCAGGCGTACGCCGTAGATCACGCCGCTGGCGCCGCTGATGCCGACGATGAGCCGGGGAGGGGGCGACGATTTGTCCGGAGCCTTCATCACATCGCAATATTGCGCAGCCGCCGCTTCGAGCCCACACTAAACAACGAGGGAGGCGCTTCGGGCCACCCCGTTCCGCCTCCGGCGGGTCGTCGGAGGCGGCCTGACGTCACCACCAGCAAGGAGGTCGTTCGGTATGATCGAACCGCACATCGAGACGCTGCGTGACAAGCACGCTCGGCTGGAGCAGGTGATCGACGAAGAGAATGCGCGACCGCATCCCGACGAGGTCAAGCTACACGAGTTGAAGCGCGAGAAGCTGAAGATCAAGGACACCATCACGACCCTCAGCAACGGCCACGCCGCCTGAGGCCTCCGGCGGGCGCGCCGCGCCGCCGCCTTTCGGCCGCCGCCGGCGGCCGGGCTCAGGAGGCGCGGGCGCGCTCGCGAAGGACGAACTTCTGAATCTTGCCGGTGGAGGTCTTCGGCAGTTCGCCGAAGACGATGTGGCGCGGGCACTTGAAATGCGCCAGGCGCTCCCGGCAGAAGGCGATCAGTTCCTCGGCACTGGCCATGCTTCCGGGGCGCAGTTCGACGAAGGCGCAGGGGGTCTCGCCCCACTTGTCGTCGGGTTTGGCGACCACGGCGACTCCGGCCACCGCCGGGTGGCGGTAGAGCAGATCCTCGATCTCGATCGAGGAGATGTTCTCGCCGCCCGAGATGATGATGTCCTTGGAGCGGTCCTTGAGCTGGACGTAGCCGTCGGGATGGACCACGCCCAGGTCGCCGGTATGGAACCAGCCGCCGGCGAAGGCCCGCTCCGTCGCCGCCGGGTTCTTCAGGTAGCCCTTCATGACGATGTTGCCGCGCATGAAGACCTCGCCCAGGGTCTCGCCGTCGGCCGGCACCGGCGCCAGGGTCTCCGGATCGGCCACCATCAGCCCCTCCAGCACCGGATAGGCCACACCCTGGCGTGACTTCAGCTCCGCCTGGGTCTCGATCGGCTCGCGGTTCCAGGCCTCCTGCCAGGCGCAGACAACGGCCGGGCCGTAGACCTCGGTCAGGCCGTAGACGTGGGTGACCTCGATGCCCTGCTCTTGCATGGCGGCCAGCACGGCGGCCGGCGGCGGCGCCGCGGCCGTCATCATCTGCACCGTCTGGGCGAAGTCGCGCCGTTCCTCCGGCTTCGCGCCCAGGAGCATCTGCATGACGATGGGCGCGCCGCAGAGGTGGGTGACTCCCTGTTCGGCGAAGGCCTCGTAGAGGGCGCCGGCCTCGACCCTGCGCAGGCAGACGTGGGTGCCTGCCATGGCGGTGACGGTCCAGGGAAAGCACCAGCCGTTGCAGTGGAACATCGGCAGGGTCCAGAGATAGACCGGGTGCTGCGGCAGGTTCCAGACCAGCACGTTGCCCAGCGCGTTCAGGTAGGCGCCGCGGTGGTGATAGACCACGCCCTTGGGGTCGCCGGTGGTGCCCGAGGTGTAGTTGAGCGCGATGGCGTCCCACTCGTCGCCCGGCAGGTGCCACTCGAAGTCGGGATCGCCGCCCGCCAGGAAGGCCTCGTACTCGATGCGGCCCAGCCGCTCGCCGCCCGGTCCCTGGGGGTCGTCGATGTCGATCACCGGGATGTCGCGGCCCAGCAGCGCCAGGGCCTCGGCGACGGTGGCGTGGTACTCGCTGTCGGTGATCAGCACCCGCGCCTCGCCGTGCGCCAGGATGAAGGCGATGGTGGCGGCGTCGAGCCGCACGTTGAGGGCGTTCAGCACCGCGCCCAGCATGGGCACGCCGTGGTGCGCCTCCCAGAGCGGCGGGGTGTTGGGCGCCATCACCGCCACGGTGTCGCCCTTGCCGACACCCAGCCCGGCCAGGGCCGAGGCGAGGCGGCGGCAGCGGGCGTAGGCCTCGGCCCAGTCGTAGCTGGTGCGGCCGTGTACCACGGCGGTGCGCTGCGGGTAGATCGCGGCGGTGCGGGCGAGGAAGGAGAGCGGCGAGAGCGGCACGTGATTGGCCGCGTTGCGATCCAGATCCTGCTCGAAGGGATTCAACGCTCGGTTCCTCCATCCGCCCGTCCGGAGCCTGTGTAGCAGAGCCGGTCGGCGGCCGCCAAGGCGGCGGGCCGCGGCTTCTCTCCCGCGGACGCGCCTGCTAGCTTGGCAGATCTTCCCAGGCGCAAGGACGACCGTGGGTCGTGAGGCTGCTGATCTTCCTGCTGGCGCTGTTCTTTGCCGTCCCGGCGGCCGCCTTCGACTGCGGCGGCGAGGGGCCGGTCTGGTCGCGGACCGAGCCGCCGGTGAACCTGACGCATCTCTTCTGCGGCGAGGTGAACCGCCGCGGCGAGGCGGTGGGCTATCACGCCACGCTGGGCGAAAGCGGGCCCGGGGAGGCGCGGATCGAGCGCATCCTGCGGCCGCCGGACGAGGCGGGGATCTACGTCGCGCTGGTCTGCCGCGACGAGGCGCCGGCGCGGGCCTGCAAGCGCTCCACCCTCTTCCCCGACGCGCTCGACGCCGAGACCGTGCTGGCGGCCGTGCTGCAGGCCTATGCCGCGCGCGAGCGGCTGGACGGCCGGGGCAAGTGGTGCGGGCCGAGCGATCTCGGCTTCGCCGTCGAAGGCTGGCTGCTGCCGGGCCGCGAGGCCATCAACACCGCCTGGCCGGTGCCCGGGGGCTGCCGGTGAGCGGCCTCGCCGTCGTCGCCGTCCTCTACACGCCGGGCGAATGCGCCGTGGTGCTGTCGCGGCTGCGCGCCGCCGGCATCGCCGCCGTCGCCGACTCCTGGTACACGGGCACCGTCGCCTGGCACTGGACCGTCGCGCTGGGCGGCATGCGCATTCTCGTTCCGGTTCCGGAGCTGGAGGCCGCCTCGAGCCTGCTGGCCGAGCGTAGCGAGGACCTTCTGCCGCGCCCCGCCTACTCGAGGCACTGGGTGCTGAACGCGGTCGTCGCGGTCCTGATCCTGCTCCTGTCCGGCTTCCCGCCGCCGGCGCGGATCAGGGGCAGCTACCATCCGCCCGCTGCGGGCGCCGGCGCGGCGATGGACGGTCGGCCGAAACCTCACCCGCATTAGCCCAGCGTTAACCCCTTTCCGGCCATATTTCCGCCTTGGGTGCGGGAATAGATGGCTAAGCCTCCGCCGCTGTCGGCGGGCCGCTGTTCCGGAAGGTATCCTCGCCATGAACACTCGCAGCGGGATGCAGCAAGACCGCCTTCGGCGGCAGGGGCCATGGACGCCGCTGCTGCGGTGGCTCACGGCCTTGTGGAAGGCGTCGCTGGGCTATCGGCCGGAGCGGCGCTACATGCGCGGCGGCCGCGGCGGCTGACGCCGCGTCACGCTCCCTCCGCCCGATCGGCGCGGCCGAAGGCGCGGCGTGCCTCGGCCAGCGCGCGCAGGCGCGCCTCCACCCGTCCGAACAGGCTCTCCTCCGGATAGTGCCCCTCGGCGTCGCGCGTGCCGGCCGGCAGGCCGGTGAGCAGGGCTGCCGCCTGTTCCACCCGCTCGACCGCGTAGACGGCGAAGTGCCCGGCGCGGCAGGCCTCGACCACCTCGGCGCGCAGCATCAGGTGCTGCAGGTTGGATGCCGGCACGATCACGCCCTGTTCGCCGGTCAGGCCGCGCGCGGTGCAGAGGTCGAAGAAGCCCTCGATCTTGTCGTTGACCCCGCCGATCGCCTGCACCCGGCCCTGCTGGTCCAGCGAGCCGGTGATCGCCAGCGACTGCCGCAGCGGCACGCCGGCGATGGCCGAGAGCAGGGCGCAGAGCTCGGCGCAGGAGGCGCTGTCGCCCTCGACCCCGCTGTAGGACTGCTCGAACACCAGGGTCGCCGCGAGCGACAGCGGCAGGTCGGCGGCGAAGGCGGCGCCGAGGTAGCCGGCCAGGATCATCACCCCCTTGGAGTGGATCGGCCCGCCCATCGCCACCTCGCGCTCGATGTCGACGACCCGCCCGCTGCCGATCCGGACCCGGGCGGTGATGCGCGTCGGCCGGCCGAAGACGATCTCCCCCAGGCTCAGCACCGTCAGCCCGTTGACCTGCCCGACCGCCTGGCCCTCGGTGGCGATGTGCAGCAGTTCGCGCTCCATCGCCTCCAGGCTGCGCAGGCGCAGGCGGTCGCCGCGACGTTGCTGGCCGGCGAGGGCCTCTTCCACCTGGGCCGCCTCGACCCGTTCCAGCCCCGCCTCGCGGGCCAGGAAGTCGGCCTCGCGCAGCAGGTCCGCGATGCGGCGCAGGTGCAGCGAGAGGCGCTCGGCGTCGTCGGCCAGCCGTGCCGCCCGCTCGATCACCCGCGCCACGGCCGAGCGGGTGAAGGGGCGCAGGCCCTCGCGGGCCGCCATGCCGGCGATCAGCCGGGCGAAGGCCGCCTCGCCGGCGGCGTCGCGCCGCAGCTCCTCGTCGAAGTCGGCGGCGACCTTGAACATCTCCGGCACGTCGGGATCGTGGCTCTGCAGCAGGTGGTAGAGCAGGCGGTCGCCGCTCAGCACCACCTTGACCTGCAGCGGGATCGGCTGCGGCTCCAGAGTCACCGTGCTGATGGGGCTGGTCAGCGAGGCCAGGGACTCGATGACGATGCGCCCGCCGCGCAGCGCGCGCTTCAGCGCTTCCCAGGCGAGCGGCTGGGTCAGCAGCGCACGCACGTCCAGCACCAGATAGCCGCCGTTGGCGCGGTGCAGGGCGCCGGCCTTGATCAGCGTGAAGTCGGTGGTGAGCGCCCCCATCTGCGCCAGGTGCTCGACCCGCCCGAGCAGGTTGGGCAGGGTCGGGTTGTCCTCGTAGACCACCGGCGCGCCGCCTTCCTGGTCGTGGCCGACCAGCAGGTTCACCTCGTAGCGGCGGAACCCGGGCGCGCCCGGCAGCGGCCGCTTCTCCTCGCCGCGCTCGGCCTGGAACAGCGCGTGGACGTGTTCCACCAGGTCGTCGCGGACCGCCTTGAGATGCTCGCAGACCTCCGGCAGCGCGGCGAAGCGGTACTGCAGTTCGTCGATCGGCAGGCCGACCGCGAAGGCCGTGACCTCCTCGTTCAGGGCCTGCAGCTTCTCGCGCCGCTCCTGCTCCAGCTTCGGCAGCAGGCGCACCACCGCCTCCAGCGCCGGCTCCAGCGCCTCGCTCGCCGCGCGGATGCGTTCCTGCTCCTCCTTCGACAGCTGCTGGAAGGCCTCGGGGCTCAGCACCTCGCCGTCGCGCAGCGGCGCCAGCGCCAGGCCCGCCGGCGTCCGCACCACCGTCAAGCCCTCGGCGGCGGTCTTGCGGCGCAGCTCCTCCAGGCTCTCCTCCTGGCGCTTGCGGAATTCGCTCTCCAGCGCCTCGCGGCGGCTCTGGTAGTCCTGGTTCTCGAAGGCGGCCGGCACGGCGCGCCGCACCTCCTCGATCAGCCGCGCAATGGCCTCCTGCAGGCGCCGGCCGCCGCCGGGCGGCAGCGCCAGGGCCTTGGGCCGGTGCGGCGACTCGAAGTCATGGACGTAGACCCAGTCCCGCGGCGCCGGCTCCCGCGCCGCCTTGGCCTGCAGCAGGCTGTGCACCGTGGTGTGCTTGCCCAGCCCGGCCGGGCCGATGACGAAGAGATTGTAGCCGGGCTGGTCCATGCGCGCGGCGAAGTGGATCGCCTCCACCGCCCGCTCCTGGCCGATGATGGTCTCGCTCGCTTCCAGCTCCGCCGTCGTCTCGAAATCCTCGCCTTCCAGCCGGCAGGGCCGGAAGAGGCGCTCGGGCGGCAGGGGCGGGGGCGCCTCGTCGGACATGGGGCCTCGTCGGCTGGTTACCTCGGCTGGTTGCCTCGGCTGGGGCCAGCATAGCGGCCGCGCGCGGCGGCGTCAGGCCCGGCAAGGTCCGTGGGGGCTGTTTCGATCGTCCCTGCTTCCTCTACCCTGTCGCGCCAACGGAACAGGACGAAAGCCCATGGACGAGCCCGCCCTTAACCTGCGACCCGGAACCCTGAGCCCGCGCAAGGAGGTGGTGCGCCGCTTCTACAAGGAGCTCTGGGACCACGCGGACAAGAGCCTGATCCCCGAGCTCTTCCACGAGGACTTCACCTTCCGCGGCTCGCTCGGCCCGGTGCTGGTGGGCCACGCGCAGTTCGCCGGCTACGTCGACCGCGTTACCGAGGCCTTCGGCGACTACACCTCCGACATCCTGGCGCTGGTGGAGGAGGGGGATCGGGTCGCCGGCCGGCTGCGCTTCCACGGCCGCCACCGCGCCACGGTCTTCGGCATCCCGCCCAGCGGCCGCCATGTCTGGTGGTACGGCGCGCCCTTCTTCACCTTCGAGGGCGAGCGGGTGCGCGACCTCTGGGTCCTGGGCGACGTCCACGGCCTGCTCGGCCGGTTGAGGGGTGAGGACGCGGAGGCGCCTTGAGCGGTCTATCACTTGGCGCTAGATTGAGGATCAAATGATCCTCCGCGGAGGCTGCCGTGACGCTGCATCCAGCATCCTTGTCCGATCTCCTGGGACTGCGGGGTGAGCCCAGTCCTCTCTCCCTCGCCGGCGCGATCGAGCGGGGGCTCCCGGTCTCGGCGCTGGAACCGGTGGCGCAGGCGCTGGCGCCGGACGATCCGACCTTCAAGTTCCGCATCGTGCCGAAGGCGACGCTCGGACGGCGCCGCGCCGCCCGGCCCGCACGACTCAGTACCGAGGAGAGCCAGCGTCTGACCCGCATCGCCGGGGTCTGGACCGCGGCTCTGGAAACCTGGGGCGGGGCGGAAGAGGCGCGGCGATTCCTCTCCGCACCGCACCCGCTGCTGAACGGCCGCAGCCCGCTGGATCTCGCGCTCGGCAGCGATTACGGCGCCCGACTGGTGGAGGATATCCTGGGACGGCTGCGCTTCGGCAGCGCCGCATGACCGCACAGCGGCTGGACCGGGTTCTGACCGGCTACCGCATCGGTGATCCCGAAGGCCTCTATCCCATCTTCGATTCCCGCGGCTCGACCATCGCTCCAGGACGCTGGAACGACAGCACGACGCCGGTGATCTATTGCTCCGAGCACTATTCGACCGCGATGCTGGAAAAGCTGGTTCACGGCAACGGCCGCCTTCCGCCCGACCAGCACTTCGTCGAGATCACCATCCCGAACGGGGCGAGCTACGAAGTGGTGACGGCGGACCGGCTGCCGGACTGGGCCTCGGCCGATGTCACGGCGGCACGCGCCTATGGGGTGGCATGGCTGCGGGAGCGGCGCTCGTTGCTGCTGATCGTGCCGTGCGTGGTGGCGCGTATCGAGCGGAACCTGCTGCTGAACCCGGCCCACCCCGAATTCCCGTCCGTCGCGGCCTCGCTGCACCGGCCCGTCTGGTGGGACAGCCGGCTGTTCGGCTGAGCCCTGTCCGGCTTGCCTTGCCTTCGCCACGAGCGGGTGGCATGCCTGCGCCATGAACGACAACGAACATCCCGGGAAGCCGCCGAAGGCCTATGCCAATCCGCGCTTCATCAACAGCCGTGCCGGGCGGCCGCTGCGCATCCTCTCCGAGTTCCACGAGCCGCAGGCGCGCTTCGACCAGAACGGCGTGCTCGACACCATCGTCTTCTTCGGCTCGGCGCGCATCCCCTCCGAGCAGGAGGTCGCGGAGGGCCGGGCGCGCGACCACGAGGGCCTGCAGGAGCTGGCCCGCTACTACGAAGCGGCGCGCGAGCTGTCGCGCCGGCTGACCGCCTGGTCGCTGGCGCTGCCCGGCGATCCCGGCCGCTTCGTCGTCTGCACCGGCGGCGGGCCCGGCATCATGGAGGCGGCCAACCGCGGTGCCCACGAGGCCGGCGGGCGCTCCATCGGCCTGACCATCTCGATTCCGGCCGAGGAGTTCGAGAACCGCTACGTCACGCCGGAGCTCGCCTTCGAGTTCCACTACTTCTTCATGCGCAAGTTCTGGTTCACCTACCTGGCCAAGGCCGTGGTGGTGATGCCCGGCGGTTTCGGCACGCTGGACGAGCTCTTCGAGCTGCTGACCCTGATGCAGACGCTGAAGATGAAGAAGCGCATGCCCGTCGTGCTCTTCGGCAAGGCCTTCTGGGACGAGGTGCTGAACCTCGACGCCCTGGTCCGCCACGGCACCATCGGCGCGAAGGATCTCGCCCTCTTCCACCGCACCGATTCGGTGGAGGACGCCTTCGCCTACGTCACCGAGGCCCTGGTCCAGGTGCAGCCGGAGCGCGGCCCGGTGCTGTGAGGCTTTTCCTCCCCGTTATCCCCCTGATTCACCGCACCCCTGCCGCCGCCATCCTGCTACCCTGAGCGCATGGAACCCAGTCCCCGACTCCAGATCGCCGCGGTCGACGGCGAAACACCGCCGCGCCGCCTGCCGCCGCACAACCTCGAGGCCGAGCAGGCGCTGCTGGCGGCGGTGCTGCACAGCAACCACGCCTACGAGAAGGTCTCCGACTTCCTGCAGCCGGAGCACTTCGCCGACCCGGCGCACGGGCGCATCTTCCACGCCTGCGGCAAGCTGATCGAGCGCGGCCAGCTGGCCAACGCCATCACCCTGCGCGGCTACTTCGAGCAGGACGGCGACCTGGCCGACGTGGGCGGTGCGCGTTACCTGGCGGAGCTGCAGGAGGCGCCGGTCAACCCGGACGTGCGCCACTACGGCAAGCTGGTCCACGACCTCTACCTGCGCCGCGAACTGATCGCGCTGGCCCAGGACATGGACGAGGAGGCCCACGCCCACGACCTGGAGGTGGCCGCCTCGGACCAGATCGAGTCGGCGGAGCAGCGGCTCTACCGCCTGGCGGAGACGGGGCTGGCCGAGGGCGGGCTGCTGCCCTTCTCGGGCGCGCTGGGCGAAGCCGTCTCGATGATCGAGGCCGCCTATCGCCGCGACGGGGCGCTGGCCGGCGTCTCCACCGGCTTCAGCGAGATCGACAGGCTGCTGGGCGGCCTGCACAAGTCCGACCTGGTGATCCTCGCCGGCCGTCCCTCCATGGGCAAGACGGCGCTGGCCACCAACATCGCCTTCAACATCGCCAGGTCGCGGCGTCTGGAGCGGGGGCCGGAGGGGGACAGCTTCGAGGTGCCGGAGACCGTCGCCTTCTTCTCCCTGGAAATGTCGGCGGAGCAGCTGGCCGGGCGCATCCTCTCGGAGCAGTCCGGGGTGCGCTCCGACTCGCTGCGGCGCGGCGCCATCAACCAGGAGGAGTTCGACCAGGTGTTCGACGCGGCGCGACAGCTGCAGTCGCTGCGCCTCTTCATCGACGACACTCCGGCCATCTCGGTTCCGGCCATGCGCACCCGCGCGCGCCGGCTCAAGCGCCAGCATGGTCTCAGCCTGATCGTGGTCGACTACCTGCAGCTCATGTCGGTGCCGGCCGGCATGAAGAGCGACAACCGTGTCCAGGAGGTCTCGGAGATCACCCGCGGCCTCAAGGCCGTGGCCAAGGAGCTCGACGTCCCGGTGATCGCGCTCTCGCAGCTCAGCCGCCAGGTGGAGCAGCGCGAGGACAAGCGGCCGCAGCTCGCCGACCTGCGCGAATCCGGCTCGATCGAGCAGGACGCCGACATGGTGCTCTTCGTCTTCCGCGAGCAGTACTACCTGGAGCGCGCCGAGCCGGTGCGGCGCGAGAACGAGACCGACGAGAAGTACCACGAGCGCCACGAGCGCTGGAAACAGCGCTGCGAGGAGGTCTACGGCCTGGCCGAGGTGATCGTCGCCAAGCAGCGCCACGGGCCGATCGGCATCCGCAAGCTGACCTTCGACGGCGACACCACGCGCTTCGGCGACTACATCGCCGACGAGTACCTGCCCGATGCCCACTGACGCGGGTGCGGCCGAGGGTGCGGCAGCGCGCGCGGGCGCGATCCTGACCGTCGATCTGGCCGCCCTGCGGGCGAACTATGCGCGCCTGCGGCAGGAACTGGCCGGCGTGCCCTGCGCCGCCGTGGTCAAGGCCGACGCCTACGGCCTGGGACTGGAGCAGGCGGCGCCGGCGCTGTGGCGGGCCGGCGCGCGCAGCTTCTTCGTCGCCCTGCCGGACGAGGGCCTGCGCCTGCGCGCCCTGCTGCCGGAGGCCGAGGTCTACGTCCTGGGCGGGCTGTTCCGCGGCGCGGAGGCGGACTATCTGGCGCGGGATCTTCGGCCGGTCCTGAATTCCCTGGAGGAGGTCGGGCGCTGGGCGCTGGCGGCGCGCGAGGCCGGGCGGACCCTGCCGGCGGCGCTGCAGCTCGACAGCGGCATGGCCCGGCTGGGCCTGCCCGACGAGGAGATCGACCTTCTGGCCGCCGAGCCGGGGCGGCTGGCCGGCATCGAGTTGCGGCTGCTGCTGAGCCATCTGGCCAGCGCCGAGGATCCGGAGCATCCGCTCAACCGCGAGCAGCTCGAGCGCTTTCGCGCGGCCCGGGCACGCCTGCCGGCCATGCCCGCCAGCCTCGCGAACTCCTCGGGCCTCTTCCTGGGTCCGGACTTCCACTTCGACCTGGGCCGCCCCGGTGCCGCCCTCTACGGCGTGAACCCACAGCCGGGACAGCCCAGCCCCATGCGCCAAGTGGTTCGGCTGCAAGCGAAAGTGCTGCAGGTGCGGGCGATTGACCGGGGTCGGAGCGTTGGCTACGGTGCGGCGTTTCGCGCCGAGCGGCCCACCCGCATCGCCACCCTGGCGCTGGGCTATGCCGACGGCTTCCTGCGGTCGATCTCCGACCGCGGCTGGGCCTGGGCCGGGGGGCAGCGGCTGCCGCTGGCGGGCCGGGTCTCCATGGATCTGGTGACCCTGGATGTCGGCGCCTTGCCGCCGGAACGGCTGCGCCCGGGCGACCTCGTCGACCTCCTGGGCCCGGAGCAGGGAGTGGACGACTTGGCCCAGCAGGCCGGAACCATCGGCTACGAGATCCTGACGGCGCTGGGCCGGCGCTATCACCGTGCCTATCGGGACGCCTGAGCGTGGTGCCGCTGCTGACGCCGCTCGGCCGCGCCTTCCTCGCCTTCATGGAGGCGACGGGGCGGCTCGCTTTCTTCGCCGGTCAGGCGATCTGGCACTGCCTGCGCGGCCCCTGGTATCCGCGGCTGATCGGCCGGCAGATGATCGAGATCGGCTACTACTCGCTGCCGGTGGTGGGGCTCACCGCGATCTTCACCGGCATGGTGCTGGCGCTGCAGAGCTACACCGGCTTCGCCCGCTTCTCGGCCGAGAGCGCCATTCCCAACGTGGTCGTCGTCTCCATCACCCGCGAGCTGGGGCCGGTGCTGGCCGGCCTGATGGTGGCGGGGCGAATCGGCGCGGCCATGGCGGCCGAGATCGGCACCATGCGCGTGACCGAGCAGATCGACGCCCTGGTGACGCTCTCGACCAACCCCTTCAAGTACCTGGTGGCGCCCCGCATCATCGCCGGCGTCGCCATGCTGCCGCTGCTGGTGCTCACGGCCGACATCATCGGCGTGCTCGGCGGCTATCTCGTCTCCACCGGCAGGCTCGGCTTCAACCCCGAGGCCTATCTGCAGAACACCTGGGACTTCCTGCAGCTCGAGGATCTGGTCTCGGGGCTGGTCAAGGCCGCCGTCTTCGGCTTCCTGGTGACGCTGATGGGCTGCTACCACGGCTACCACTCCAAGGGCGGCGCCCAGGGCGTCGGCAACGCCACCACCAACGCCGTGGTCTCGGCCTCGATCCTGATCCTCTCCTTCAACTACATCATCACCGAGCTCTTCTTCGCCACATGAGCGCGAGCGCCGCCCCCGCCGCCACCCCTGCCGCCGCCGAGCCGAGGCTTCGCATCCGCGGGCTGAAGAAGGCCTTCGGCGACAACCGGGTGCTGGACGGGCTCGATCTCGACGTGGGCGCCGGCGAGTCGCTGGTGGTGATCGGCGGCTCCGGGTCGGGCAAGTCGGTGCTGCTGAAGTGCATCCTCGGTCTGCTGATCCCCGACGCCGGCTCGATCCGCATCGACGGCGAGGAGGTGGTGGGCCTGAGCGGTCGCGCGCTGGAGCGGGTGCGCAGCCGGATCGGCATGCTCTTCCAGGCCGCGGCCCTCTTCGACTCCCTGCCGGTCTGGCACAACGTCGCCTTCGTGCCGCTGGAGCAGGGACGGCTGGATCGCCGCGCGGCGCGAGCGCTGGCGCTGGAACGCCTGGCCGACGTCGGGCTGGACGCCGAGGTGGCCGACCTCTCCCCGGCCGAGCTCTCGGGCGGCATGCGCAAGCGCGTCGGCCTGGCCCGGGCCATCTGCGCGCGGCCGGATATCCTCTTCTTCGACGAGCCCACCACCGGTCTCGACCCCATCATGGGTGACCTGATCGACCGGCTGATCCGCAAGTGCGTGACCGAGTTGGGGGCCACCGGCCTGACCATCACCCACGACATGGAGAGCGCGCGCCGCATCTCCGACCGGGTCGCCATGCTCTACCAGGGCCGCATCGTCTGGCAGGGGCCGATGGACGCCGTGGTCGGAAGCGGCAACGCCGTGGTGGAGCAGTTCGTCCAGGGCAGCACCGAAGGCCCCATCCAGGTCGTGCTCTGATGGCTGGCTCGATCCTTCACTGCCTGTCGCCAGTCCCTCGCTCGTCATCGCGAGCGACCGAAGGGAGCGTGGCGATCCAGGGCCACGGTCTCTGGCCCCTGGATTGCTTCGCTGCGCTCGCAATGACGCTGCAGAGGTTTATGCCCTATTGGGGGCGGCGCAGCGGCGTAATGGCTCGCAATGACGGGGTCGATGCCGCGGTCCCCTTCCCGAGGCGCCGCTGACATGGCCAAGCTGCGCAGCCACTACGTCTGTCAGTCCTGCGGGGCCGTCACCGCCCGCTGGAGCGGTCGCTGCGAGGCCTGCGGCGCCTGGAACTCGATCGTCGAGGAGGCGGTCTCCGAGGGCACGCCCGGCGGCCTCGCCAAGGGAGGCAAGCGCGGCGGCCGGCGCATCGACTTCGTCGGCCTGCAGGGGGAGAGCGCCTCGCCGCCGCGCCTGATCTCCGGCCTCGGCGAGTTCGACCGGGTCTGTGGCGGCGGCCTGGTGCCGGGCTCCGCGGTGCTGGTCGGCGGCGATCCCGGCATCGGCAAGTCGACGCTGCTGCTGCAGGCTGCCGCGGCCCTGGCCGGCGGCGGGCCGGCGATCTACGTCTCCGGGGAGGAGGCGGTGGAGCAGGTGCGGCTGCGCGCGCGCCGACTGGGCCTGGAGGGGGCGGCGGTGCAGCTCGCTGCGGCCACCTCGGTGCGGGACCTGGTCGCTTCGCTCGACCGCCCCGACGCGCCGCGGCTGGTGGTGATCGACTCGATCCAGACCATGCACATCGACGCCCTGGAGTCGGCGCCGGGGACCGTGGCCCAGGTGCGCGCCAGCGCGCAGGAACTGGTGCGGGTCGCCAAGGCCCGCGGCTTCGCCCTGCTGCTGGTCGGCCACGTCACCAAGGACGGTATGATCGCCGGGCCGAAGGTGCTCGAGCACATGGTCGACTGCGTGCTGACCTTCGAGGGCGAGCGCGGCCACCAGTTCCGCATCCTGCGCGCCAGCAAGAACCGCTTCGGCCCGACCGACGAGATCGGCGTCTTCGAGATGACCGACGGCGGGCTGATGGAGGTGCCCAACCCCTCGGAGCTCTTCCTGGCGGAGCGCCGCGGCAACGTCGCCGGCGCTGCCGTATTCGCCGGGCTGGAGGGCACCCGGCCGGTGCTGGTGGAGGTGCAGGCCCTGGTTTCGCCCTCGCCGCTGGGCACACCGCGGCGCACCGTGGTCGGCTGGGACTCGGGACGCCTCGCCATGGTGCTGGCGGTGCTGGAGGCGCGCTGCGGCCTTGTGATGGCGGGCAAGGACGTATATCTGAACATAGCCGGCGGCTTGCGCATCGGTGAGCCCGCGGCGGACCTGGCGGTGGCGGCGGCGCTGGTGTCCAGCGCCTGCGACCGGCCGGTCCCGGAGGACTGCGTGGTGTTCGGCGAGATCGGCCTGTCCGGCGAGGTCCGTGCGGTGAGCCAGAGCGAGGTGCGGCTGAAGGAAGCGGCGAAGCTGGGCTTCGCCTCGGCCCTGCTGCCGCCGCGCCGTGGCGCCCGCCTCTCCCCGCCGCAGGGCATCCGGCTCGACGAGATGGCCCACCTGCAGGATCTGGTGGCCCGCATCGCCGCGGGCGCACCGGGCGAGGGTCGCTGACCCGGGGAATGGGAGAGGCATGGACTCGCTGCCCATAAACGCCGCCGACCTGGCGATCCTGATCGTCCTGGTCCTCTCGGCGCTGCTCGCCTTCTCGCGCGGCTTCGTGCACGAGGTGCTGGGGGTCGCGGCCTGGGTCGGTGCTGCGCTGGTCACGCTCCGCTTCTTCGCGCCGGCGCAGGAGATCGCCCGCGACCTGATCGCCATCGAGCTGCTGGCCGACATCGGCGCCGGCGTCGTCGTCTTCCTGGTCGCCCTGGTGATCTTCTCCATCGTCTCGCGCGCCATCGGACGCCGGGTCCGAGAAAGCAGCCTCGGCTTCCTCGACCGCACCCTGGGCTTCGTCTTCGGGCTGGCGCGCGGCGCGGTGATCATCTGCCTGCTGTGGCTCGGCCTGTCCTGGCTGATGCCGCCGGAGGAGCAGCCCCCCTGGGTGCGCGAGGCGCGCGCGCTGCCGCTGGTGGACGCCGGCGCGGAGATGATCCGCGCCCTGGTTCCGGCCGAGCTGCGCCTGCAGGATACCGGCGGCACGGTCGCCGGAACCGGGGCCGGGACACCCACCATCGATCTCCGTACGCCGTCGCTGCAGCCCGCCCCGGGCACGCCGGGCGAGCCCTCGGAGGACGACGCCGGTTACGGCGACCAGCCGCGCCGTGAATTGGATCGGCTGTTGGAGTCGATCCAGCAAGGAAACTGAACCCCCATGCCCGAGCCGTTTCCCGCCGCCTACCTACGCCAGCCCTTCGACGACGACCGCGTGAACGAGGAGTGCGCGATCTTCGGCATCCACGGCCACGAGGACGCGGCGGCCCACACCGCGCTGGGCCTGCACGCCCTGCAGCACCGCGGGCAGGAGGCTTCGGGCATCGTCGCCTTCGACGGCGAGCACTTCAACGCTCACCGCGACCTCGGCCTGGTCGGCGACATCTTCGCCAGCGAGGCGGTGATGTCGCGGCTGCGCGGCCACGCCGCGATCGGCCACAACCGCTATGCGACCACCGGCGGCACGGTGCTGCGCAACGTGCAGCCGCTCTTCGCCGACCTGGAGCTGGGCGGCTTCACGCTGGCGCACAACGGCAATCTGACCAACGCCACGACGCTGCGGCGCGAGTTGGTGCGGCGCGGCTCGATCTTCCAGTCGACCTCCGACACCGAGGTCTTCATCCACCTGATCGCCACCTCGACCGCCGGCAGCCTGATCGAGCGCATGCTGGACGCGCTGCGCCAGGTGGAGGGCGCCTATTCCCTGGTCGCCATGACCGACGAGGCGGTGATCGGCGTGCGTGACCCGCTGGGCGTGCGGCCGCTGGTGCTGGGCCGCCTGGGCGACGCCTGGATCTTCGCGTCGGAGACCTGTGCCTTCGACATCCTGGGCGCCGACTTCGTGCGCGACGTGGAACCGGGCGAGATGGTCGTGCTCGGCGGCCCGGAGCCGCGCTCGATCCGCGTCGAGCCGGTGGCGCGGCAGCGCTTCTGCGTCTTCGAGTACATCTACTTCGCGCGGCCGGACTCGGTGATCGAGGGAACCTCGATCTACGAGGCGCGCAAGGCCATCGGCCGCGAGCTGGCGCGCGAGAGCCTGCCGGCTGCCGACCTGGTGGTGCCGGTGCCCGATTCCGGCGTGCCGGCGGCGCTGGGCTTCGCCGAGGAATCGGCGCTGCCCTTCGAGCTGGGCATCATCCGCAACCACTACGTCGGCCGCACCTTCATCGAGCCGGGCCAGGAGATCCGCAACCTCGGCGTCAAGCTGAAGCACAACGCCAACCGGCCGATGCTGGAGGGCAAGCGGGTGGTGCTGGTGGACGACTCCATCGTGCGCGGCACCACCTCGCGCAAGATCGTGCAGATGGTGCGCGCCAGCGGCGCCGCCGAGGTGCATATGCGGATCGCCTCGCCGCCGATCACCGATCCCTGCTTCTACGGCGTCGACACGCCGGAGCGCGGGCAGCTGATGGCGGCGCAGATGAGCGTGGAGGAGATCGGGCGCCAGCTCGATGTCGACAGCCTGGCCTTCATCTCCATCGACGGACTCTACCGGGCCATGGGCCGGCCGAACCGCGACCCGCGGGCGCCGGCCTTCTGCGACGCCTGCTTCACCGGCGAGTACCCCACCCGCCTGACCGACCGCGAGAGCCCCGATACGGCGCAGCTTTCCCTGCTGGCCGAGCTGAAGCGGGCTTAGAGCAGATCGCGATCCGCTGCCGGCGGCCGAGCGCTCCGGCACGCGGGAGTCGCCGTGCAGCGCATCTTGTGGTGGACTGACCCTGTACTCGGGCGGCCCGGGGCGCTTCCGATCCGGGGCGCCGCCGGCCGGGAGGGGGAGGAACGCCCATGCGGCTGCGCAAGGGTCGGCGCTCGGCGGGCGGGCTGTGGCGCCTGCCGCTGCGGCTCTACATCCTCCTGGCCTTCCTGTCGCTGGTCCTGGGCCTCGCCCTGATCCTCGGACCGGTGGCCGGGCGCTTCTCGCAGGATCTTGTCGACAACAGCGTCTCGGCCTCCTTCGCCGGCGGGGCGGAGCTGGCGCTGCAGGATCTGCGGCGGCTGGAGGAGACCGCGCGGGCCGCCGCGGAGGCCCTGGCGGCGAACCCGGTCTCGGACCTGGGCGACCGCGCCGAGCGCGAGGAGCGGCTCTATGCCCTGGCGACGGTCCTGCGCGCGGTGCCGGGCATCTCGGCGGCCTACGTCGGCTGGCCGGACGGCGACTTCCTGCTGCTGCGGCCGATCGGCGCGGAAATCGCCGCCCTGGAGGCGCCGGACGGCGCCGCCTGGCTCGCGCAGTGGGCGGGAAGCGCGGGCGGGCGCTACGACTTCCTCGCGGAGGATCTCGCTCTCCTCGAGCTGCGCGATCGCAGCGACATCGACTTCGATCCGCGGAGCCGGCCCTGGTTCGTCGAGGCTAGCGCGGCCTCCAGCACCATCGTCACGCGGCCCTACATCTTCTTCACCACCCGCGAGCCGGGGGTTTCTGCGGCGCGGCGAGCGGCATCGGGCGCCGTGGCCGGTGTGGATGTCTCGCTCTGGGACCTTTCGCTGCGACTGCCCCACCAGAGGCCCGGGGCTTCGACCGAGTCGGCGATCGTCGACGCCGACGGCGGCGTGGTCGCCTACGCCGACATAGACCGGCTACGCCGGCGGCTCGCCGGCAGCGACGGCGATGGCGTTACACCCAGGGGAGAGCGGCTGCCGTCGGCCGGCGAGCTCGGCTCGCCGGTCTTGGAATCGCTGGTCGAGCTGTGGCGGTCCCGGGGCGAAACCCACTTCCAGAACCTCGCCGTCGAGGGGCGGGAGTGGCTGGCGACCGCCGTTCCGCTCGACACCGCCGGCATGGCCTTCGTGATGGCCGCACCGGTCGACGAGATCGACGGCGGCGCCGGTGCGATCCGACTGCGGCTCCTGCAGTTTCTCGGTCTGGCGCTGCTGCTTGCACTGCTGCTCTCCTGGTACGCCTCGCGGCTGCTCGCCCGGCCCGTGGAGGCGCTTGCGGCGGACGTCGAGAGGGTGTCGCGGCTGGACTTCGCCCCGCCGCAGCGCCATGCGGCGAGGGTGAGCGAGCTGGCCGGGCTGGAGGCGGCGCTGGCGTCCATGCGCGCGTCGGTGAGCGGCTTCGCCGAGGCCTGCCGCGGCATCGCCGAGGAGGAGGATCCTCAGGCCATGCTGGAGCGGGTCCTGGCGGCACTGCGGCAGAGCGGGATCGCCGCGGGCGGTGCCGCCTGGCTGCTCGAGGAGGAGGAGGGGGAGCTGCGATTGGTCGCCCGCCTCGACCCCGCTCCGGCGCGCGAGGGGGCCGGCAGCACACTCGCCGCTCCCGGGCTGGTCCCGCAGATCCTGACGTTGGAGACGCCGCTGCCGCTGCCCGGCTCGGCGCCGCCGATCCTGGGCCTGGCCCTGCGACGTCGTTCCGGCGAGCCGATCGGCGCGCTGGCCATTGTGCGGGCCGCCGACGGCCAGCCGGCCTTCCCGCCGCAGGTGGAGATCCTGCTGCGCCTTCTCGGGCAGTCGCTGTCGCTGGCGCTCGACCGCCGTCGCCTCGCCGCCGAGCGCAGCTCGGCGCGCCGGGAGATGGCACAGATCCTGAGTTCGGTGGCGGATGGCATCTGCGTGCTCGACCCGGCGGGACGGGTCCGCGGCCAGAACCCCGCCGCCGCGGCGATCCTCGGCTGGGACGAGGAGGAGATTCGCGGGCGGGACTTCCCGGCGCTGGTCCGGGATGAGGGTGCGGATGCCGTCGCCCCGGCGGTCGGGCCGGCGGTTGAGGCGGCGCTGAGCGGCGGCAGCATCCGGCGGGTGACCGACGCCACCTTCCGGCGCAAGGACGCTTCGCCCGTCGCCGTCGAGTTCGAATGCTCGCCCTTGCGCGAGGAGAGCGGCGCCATCCTCGGCGTGGTGGTGAGCTTCCGCGACGTCACCGGCGAACGCGCGGCGGTCGAGCGGGCGAGCGATATGCAGCGGCGCCTGGAACGCCTCGTCGACCAGGCCAAGGTGGGCATCCTGGTGCATCGGAACTTCGTGCCGATCCTGGCCAACGCGGAGCTCGCGCGCCTGCTCGGCTACAGCTCGGCCGAGGAGATCCTCGCCCTGGGCGACTGCCGGCCGCTCTTCGCCGAGCAGGAGCGCGAGCGCATCGCCGGCTACAACGCCGCCCGCCTCGCCGGCCGGCCGGCACCCTTGCTCTACCAGGTCGAATGCCGGCGGCGCGACGGCGCGTCCGTCATCATGGACAACCGCGCCTTCACCATCGAGTGGGGCGAGCAGACCGCCGTCTGCGCCATGCTGACCGACATCACGGCCCAGCTCGCCACCGAGGAGCAGCTGCGGCAGTCGCAGCGGCTGGAGGCGGTCGGGCGCCTGACCGGCGGCATCGCCCACGACTTCAACAATCTGCTGACCATCATCCTGGGCAACGCGGAGGAACTCGCGGCGCGTCTGGAGGCCGAGCCGAAGCTGCAGTCCCTGGCGGAGACCACCGCCCGGGCCGCGGAGAGGGGCGCCGAGCTGACCAGCCGGCTGCTCGCCTTCGGCCGCCGCCAGCCGCTCGATCCCAGAGCCACCGACGTGACCCGGCTGCTGACGGAGATGGACGATCTGCTGCGCCGGACGCTGGGCGAGCAGGTGGAGCTGACACTGCGCTGCGTTCCCGGCACCTGGCGGGCCATGGTCGATGCCGGGCAGCTGGAGAACGCCGTCCTCAACCTCTGCCTCAATGCGCGCGACGCCATGCCGGAAGGCGGTCGGCTGACGATCGATACCGCCAACCTCGAACTCGCGGCCGCGGCGCCGGGAGAGGATGCTCCGGAACCGGGCCGCTATGTGACCATCTCCGTCTCCGACAGCGGCACCGGCATGGACCGGGAGACCCTGGCGCGGATCTTCGAGCCCTTCTTCACCACCAAGGAGGTCGGCCGCGGCAGCGGGCTGGGGCTCTCCATGGTCTACGGCTTCGTCAAGCAGTCGCGCGGGCACGTCCGCGCCGTTTCCGAGCCCGGCGAGGGCACGACCGTGACGCTCTATCTGCCGCGTGCCGGGGACGGGGAGGAGGCGGGCGTGCCGACCGGCGAGGCGGCGGCGGCCGCGACCGGCCACGAGCGCATCCTGCTGGTGGAGGACGACGAGCTGGTGCGCGGCCACGTCGCCGCGCAGCTCGCCGGTCTCGGCTACGAGGTGGTCGCGGTCGGCGACGGTCGGGAGGCCCTGGAGGCGCTGGCGCGCCGGGGCCGCTTCGACCTGCTCTTCACCGATATGGTCATGCCGGGCGGCATGGGCGGGCGCCGGCTCGCCGCGGAGGCGCGCGAGCGCTATCCGGACCTGCCGGTGCTCTTCACCTCGGGCTACATGGGGGAGCCGTTCGAACCCGCCGGAGAGGCGGCGCGCGGCCTCCACCTCCTGCCCAAACCCTATCGCCGGCGCGACCTGGCGGCGAAGGTGCGGGCGGTGCTGGACGAGGCTGCCGGCGCAGCGGCGCCTTAGACGGCCGGTTTCAGGCGCGGGCGCGCTTGTTGGCGTACATGGCCTCGTCGGCGGCGCGCAGGGTGCCGTCCACGTCGTCGCCGCCGGAGAAGCCGTAGACGCCCCAGGAGACGGAGGCGTGGATCTCTTCGCCCTGCCAGTGCAGCGGCGTCTCGGCGATGCGGCGTGCGAGCAGGCTGGCCTTGCGCTCGGCGTCGGGCCGGCTGGCGTTGATCAGGATCACGCCGAACTCGTCGCCGCCCAGCCGCCCGACGATGTCGGAACTGCGCAGGTTGGCGAGCAGCAGGTCGGCCACGTGCTTCAGCAGGGCGTCGCCGGCGGCGTGGCCGTAGGCGTCGTTCACCCGCTTCATCTCGTCGAGGTCGAGGTAGAGCACGCAGCCCGGCGTGCCGTAGCGCTCGGCGAAGGAGAGGAAGCGGCTGAGCTCGCGCACGAAGGCGCGGCGGTTGATCAGCGGCAGCAGCGCATCCTGGTCCGAAAGAGTCTCCAGGAAGGCGATGCGCTTGTGCGACTGCTCCAGTTCCCCGCGCAGCCGCCGGACCTCGTTCAGCAGCGTCATCAGTGCGCTGCGGACCTTGGGCGTCAGCTCGGCTTCCGGCACCCCGGCCAGCACCGCGACGTCCTCGAGTCTGGATTCGGCCGCGGCGGGTACCGGGGCCGCGGCAGCCGATGGAGCGGCCCCGCCGACCCGGCCGGCGGTTCGAGCCGAGCCAGCGGCACGCTTTCCGGCGGTGGGACCGGAGACCTTCATGCGACGCCATCCCCTCGCACGGGAGACACGATCCGGCGCAGCGCGAAGCGCATCGCACCAGCCTCCCCATCCAGTCCCGGGTTTAGGACTTTCCAGGCTTTCCGTAAACGCCTTTCGTGGTCCCGGGGCACCTCCTGGAGGCCGGGGCGGCGGCGAGTGCTTGCCACCCCCGGAGCGCACCCGGATAATGCGCTGCCGCCTGCATCCGCAAGGACTCCCGCGACCCGGGAGTCCCAGGGGAGCGGCTGGAGGACCGGACGGGTGGCGCGCGTTCTGAAACGGGGTCGGAGGACAGGGATGACGGCGTCGCCGCCGCCGGTGGGCATCATCATGGGAAGCCAGTCGGACTGGCCGACGCTGCGCCACGCGGCCGAGGTGCTGGAGGCGCTCGACGTCGCCTACGAGGCGCGCATCGTCTCTGCCCACCGCACGCCCGAGCGCCTCTTCGACTACGCCCGTTCCGCCAAGGGCCGCGGCCTGCAGGTGATCGTCGCCGGGGCCGGCGGCGCGGCGCATCTGCCCGGCATGGTGGCGAGCCTGACCAGCCTGCCGGTCTTCGGCGTGCCGGTGGAGAGCCAGGCTCTCAAGGGCATGGATTCGCTGCTCTCGATCGTGCAGATGCCGGGCGGGGTGCCGGTCGGCACCCTGGCGATCGGCCGCGCCGGCGCCAAGAACGCCGGGCTGCTGGCCGCCGCGGTGCTGGCGCTGCACGACGAGGCCCTGGCCGGGCGCCTGGAGGCCTGGCGCCGAGCCCAGAGCGAGGCCGTGGCCGAGGAACCGTCGGACGATGCCTGACACGCCGGCACCGCACAGCCCTGCACCGCTGCCGCCCGGCTCCACCATCGGCATCCTCGGCGGCGGCCAGCTCGGCCGCATGACGGCGCTGGCGGCGGCCCGCCTGGGCTACCGCTGCCACGTCTTCTGTCCCGGCGAGGACGAGCCGGCCAGCCAGGTCGTCGCCCGCACCACCGTCGCCGCCTACGACGACGAGGCGGCGCTGGCGGCCTTCGCCGAGGCGGTCGACGTGGTCACCTTCGAGTTCGAGAACGTGCCGGGCGCCACGGCGACGGCGCTGGCCGAGCGGGTGCTGGTGCGTCCCCGGCCCGAAGTGCTGCACCTCTGCCAGCACCGCCTGCGCGAGAAGGACTTCCTGGGCTCCCTCAACGTGCCGACCACGCGCTACCTCGAGGCCTCGGGGCCGGACGCGGTGGTGCGGGCGCTGCGCGACTTCGGGGCGCCGGTGGTGCTGAAGAGCGCCGAGTTCGGCTACGACGGCAAGGGCCAAGTGCTGGTGCGCAACGAGGCCCAGGCGAAGAAGGCCTGGACCGAGATGCGCCGCCACGCGCCCGATGGCCAGGCCATCGTCGAGTGCTTCGTCGACTTCCGCGCCGAGATCTCGGTGATCGCCGCGCGCGGCCTGGACGGTTCGCTGGCCAGCTACGTGCCGGTGGAGAACCAGCACCGCGACCACATCCTCGACCAGACCGTGGCGCCGGCGCGCATCCCCGTGGAGCTGGCCGAGCGCGCCGAGGTGCTGGCCCGTCACATCGCCGAGGGCCTGGAGTTGGTGGGGCTGGTGGCGGTGGAGATGTTCGTCACCGCCGACGACCGCCTGCTGGTCAACGAGCTGGCGCCGCGGCCGCACAACTCCGGCCACTGGACCATGGACGCCTGCGTCACCTCGCAGTTCGAGCAGCTGGTGCGCGCCGTCACCGGCTTGCCGCTGGGCTCTCCCGAGCGCCACTCCGACGCGGTGATGCGCAATCTGCTGGGCGACCAGGTGGCGCGCTGGCGGGAGATCCTGGCCGACCCGGCCGCCCGCCTGCACCTCTACGGCAAGGCCGAGCCTCGCCCCGGCCGCAAGATGGGCCACGTCACCCGCCTGTCGCCCCGGCACTGAGAGCCGGGGGCTTCACTCCCGCTCCGGCAGCAGCCCGGCCAGCGCCGCGGGCAGGGCGTCGAAGCGCTCGATCCGCGCCGCGTGCGGCAGGGCCTCGACCTCGGCGCCGCCGTAGCCGTAGGCCGCCCAGACCGCCGGCACTCCCGCCGCCGCGGCGGCCAGGAGATCGTTGGTGCCGTCGCCGACCATGACCGCCGCCTCGGGCGTGCCGCCGAGTTCCCGCAGCAGGGTCAGCAGGGGCTCGGGATCGGGCTTCCGGCGCGGCAGGCTGTCGCCTCCGGCCACGGCGGCGAAGAAGCCCTCCAGCCCCAGGCCCGCGAGGATCGCCCGGCTCGGCGCCTCCGGCTTGTTGGTGCAGAGCGCCAGGCGCCAGCCCGTTTCGCGCAGCCGCGCCAGCGTCTTCGGCACAGCGGGGTAGGGCCGGGTCCCGACCGTCAGGCCCTCGCCGTAGAGCTCCAGGAAGCGCGTCGTCGCCGCCGCCGGGTCGGTCGGCAAGGCGGCGGCGGCCAATCCCCGCTCCACCAGCCTGCGCGCCCCGTCGCCCACCATGCCCCGCACCGCCTCCGCCGGCAGCGGCCCCGCCCCCAGCTCCCCCAACAGCCGGTTCAGCGCCGCCGCCAGGTCCGGCAGGCTGTCCACCAGGGTACCGTCGAGATCGAGCAGGAGAATGGGTGAGGGCAAGGGTGCTGTTCCCGGGCTGACGCTCGCGGGTATGCCCCAGGGCGGGCAGGCTGGCAAGCTGGATGGGCGGGGCAGAGGCTCGAGGCTTCGCCGGCGCCGGCTCGGCTCTGTTCGAAGTTGCTTGGGGCGACGCGGTGAAACCGTGTAGGTAGAGAGACATGGCAAGCTCTCTCGCCTCGCAGGGGATCAGGGCGGGTTCGGGAGCGGTCCGGCGGGTTCGACGCGCCGGGGCGGCGGTCATTCTCGTGCTCCTCTTCGCGTTCCCGCCACTCGCGCCCTGGCAGGCCGGGCCGGTCCAGGCCCAGGCCCAGGTCCAGGCGGAAACGAGGGCACAGGAAGGTGCGCTGCGGACGGTGCGGGTGCAGCTCAAGTGGCGCCACCAGTTCCAGTTTGCCGGCTTCTACGCTGCCATCGAGCAGGGCTTCTACCGAGAGGCCGGCCTGGCGGTGGAGCTGGTCGAATATTCGCCGGGCCTCACGCCGATCGACCAGCTGATCGGCGGCCGGGTGGACTTCGCCGTGGCCGACACCGGCGCGCTGATCTACCGCGCCACCGGCGTGCCGCTGGTGGCGCTGGCCGCGATCTTCCAGCATTCGCCCTCGATCCTGCTCGCGCGGGGCGATCGCGGCATCGACGAGCTGGCCGACCTGCACGGCCGCCGCGTGATGCTGAGCGGCGGCTACATGAACGCCGAGCTGATGGCCATGCTGGCCACCGCCGGCCTCGGCCCGACCGACTTCGAAATGCTGCCGGCCGATACCTCGGTGCAGATCCTGGTGGATGACGGGGTCGAGGCCTATAACGCCTACACCACCAACGAGCCCTTTCTGCTGGAGAGCCAGGGAGTGCCCTACCGGCTGTTCCAGCCGCGCGATCACGGGGTCGACTTCTACGGCGACCTGCTGATCACCACCGAGCGACTGATCGCCGAAGAGCCCGCGCTGGTGGCGGCCTTCCGCGCAGCCACCCTCGCCGGCTGGGCCTATGCCGCCGAGCACCCGGAAGAGACCGTGGAGCTGATCCTGGCCGGCTACAACAGCCAGGAGAAGTCGCGCGCGCACCTGCTCTTCGAGGCCGAGGAGTCGATCCGCCTGATCCTCTCCAACGTCGTGCCTATCGGCTACATGAACGAGGAACGCTGGTGGCGCATCGAGACGGCCTTCCTGGAGCAGGGGCTGGTGCGCGGGCGCAGCGATCTCACCGCCTTCCTCTACCGGTCCGACAGGTCGCCGACCCTGCTGCGCCTGCTGGCCCGGCATCGGGTGGAACTGGCGGTGGGCGGCGCGCTGCTCTTCGTGCTGCTGCTGCTGGCCCACATCGCGCACCTGCGCGCGCGCATCGCCTTCCACACCCGGGAGCTGCGCGAGGCCAAGCGGCGCGCCGAGGAGGAGGCGCGCAGCGACGCTCTGACCGGCATGCCCAACCGCCGGCACTTCCTGGAGGTGGCGAGCCACGACATTGCCCAGGCGGAGCGGCTGGGGCTGCCGCTGTCGTTGCTGGTGGTCGACATCGACTTCTTCAAGGCGGTCAACGACCGCCACGGACACCTGGCCGGCGACGAGGTGCTGCGATGCGTCGCCGGAATCTTGAAGCAGGGGGTGCGGAGCGGCGACCTCGCCGCGCGCCTGGGTGGCGAAGAGTTCGCCGTGGCCTGTCCCGGCTCCACGGCCGAGGAGGCGCTGGCACTGGCGGAGCGCCTGCGCGCCGCGGTCGAGACCGCGCCGCTGCGCTGCCGCGGGGTTCCCATTCGCCTGACCGTCAGCATCGGCCTGGCGTCGCGACAAGCGGGGGATCCTCTGGACCGGCTGTTGCAGAATGCCGACAGCGCCCTCTACGACGCGAAGCAGCGCGGCCGCAACCGCGTCAGTTTCTTCGGCAGTCCCGAGGCGGCTGTGCCGCGCGAGGAGCCGGCCGGCCGGTGAGTCGGGTGGCGGCCTCGGGCCGTGTCGAGGCCCGGGATGGCGCCTGGAGAGCAAGGATACGACGCCGATCACGGTTGACAGGCGCGACCGGGCGGGGCAAGGGCTGGCCCTCCTTTCTTCCCGACCGAGAGGCTTCCCATGCTGCGCCACATCGTCTTCTTCAGCGCCCGCAACCCCGACGACCTGGAGACGATCGAGCAGGCACTGTGGGAGCTGGCGAAGATCCCGATGGCGCGGCACCTGGAGGTGAAGCGCAACATCCGCCGCGACCAGCTCTCGGGCGAGGTCGACATCGTGGTCTACGGCGAGTTCGAGGACGCGGCGGCGCTGGAGGCCTACAAGGCGGACCCGATCTATGCCGAGGCGATCCGCGTGGTGCGGCCGCTGCGCGACCTGCGCATCGCCGCCGACGTGGAGGTCTGAGTCGCCGGCAAAGACTTCCTTAACGCCCGGCTGTCAGACTCCCCTCCAGACTCGCCCCGGGGCGGTGGCGTGACCATATCCCTGGAAAGAGCGACGACAGCAGAAGAGCCGCCCGACGGAATGGAAGACGCGACGCCGGTTACCTTTCTCGACGGCACCTACCGCGAGGCTCTGGCGCTCACCCGCGAGGCGCGCGACTACGTGGCGCTGCAGGAGCGGCTCGACCGTGCGGGGCTGGAGCCGGAGCTGCAGCTCGTGGCCTCCTGCGAGAGCCTGCGGGTGACGGCGCGCCTGACCCAGGTCATGGCCTGGCTGCTGCTGCAGCGCGCGGTGCACGCCGGCGAGGTGGAACCCGAGGCGGCGCGGGCGCCGGAGCACCGGCTCGGCGCGCGCGAGATCTGCGCGGCCACGGCGGCGCAGGAGCAGGCGGCGCTGCCGCAGCGTCTGCGCGACCTGCTGGCCCGCTCGGGCGAGCTCTACCAGCGGGTCGCCCGCCTCGATGCCGGCCTCGACCGGGCCTGAGCCCGCCGCGCGGGCGAGCCATGCGAGCGCTGCATTGCGCGCAGCGCCCCGGCGCGCCTATCTTCTCCGTCGTATCGGGGGCTGCGATCCCGCGGCCCCGCCTTGGAGCCTCGAGACGTGAACGCTTCGCTTCCCGGCGACAATGCCGCGCAACAGTCGCTGCCCCGGCTGACCGCCGGCGGCGTCTTCGCCGCCCTCTGCGCCGCCATCATCCTCTTCGACGCCGTGCTGGCCCTGGGCCTCGGCCTGGACTGGGCGCTGGTCGGCCTGCTCGGCCTGACGCCCGAGGTCGGGATGGTCGGCGGTCTGCTGGCCCTGGGCCTGGCGCTCGCCGCCGGGGTCTGGCTGTTCCGCCGCGCCTGTCTCGCCGAGCGCGAACTGGCGCGCGACGGGCTCGGCTGAGCGCGAGCGGCCCGGCCGAGGCGCAGGGGCCGCAAACGAGAAAGGGGCGGCCCATGGGCCGCCCCTGTCGCTTGGCAACGCCGACGATCGCCGGCGCAGCGCTACTCGTTCTTGATGCCGAAGCCGGCGAAGCGCTTGTTGAACTTCGCCACCTGGCCGCCGCGGTCGACCACCCGCTGGACGCCGGTCCAGGCCGGATGCGTCTTCGGGTCGATGTCGAGGCGCAGCGTGTCACCCGCCGAACCGTAGGTCGAGCGGGTCGTGAACTCGGTGCCGTCGGTCATGACCACGGTCACCTCATGATAGTCCGGATGAATGCCTTCCTTCATCGCGCGCACCTCCATAAGCCGCGCGCCTTGTAGCCGAGGCGGGGGGGCTTTGCAAGGCCGCGGCGTTCGGCCTCGCCGCCCGCGCGGCTCCCGTGCCTTGCCCCCGGCCGCCGCACGTGTCATCTAGCCCCCGGCGCCCGCCGCGGCGCCCCCACCAGGCGAAAGGCGCCCATGGCCCGCATCCGAGAACCGGCCCTGGCGGAAGCCCGTCAACAGCTCGACCGGCCGACCAGCCGGGACTTCCGCGTGCTCGCCTACCTCTGGCGCTTCGTGCGCCCCTATCGGCTGCCTGTGGCCGGCGCCCTGGCGGCGCTGATCCTCGCCGCCGGCAGCCTGCTGACCATCGGCACGGGCTTGCGCGGCCTGGTGGACGAGGGCTTCGCCGCTGGCGACGCCTCGCGCCTGGATCGCACGGTGCTGGCCCTCTTCGGCGTGGTGGTGGTGCTGGCGGCCGCCTCCTACGCCCGCTTCTACCTGGTCTCCTGGATCGGCGAGCGGGTCGTCGCCGACCTGCGCAAGACGGTCTACGGCCACGTGGTCCGCCTCTCGCCGGCCTACTACGAGACCAACCGGACGGGCGAGATCCTCTCGCGCCTGACCACCGACACCACGGTGCTGCAGACCATCGTCGGCACCTCGGCCTCCATCGCCCTGCGCAACGCCCTGCTGCTGGCCGGCGGGCTGGTCATGCTGCTGGTCACCTCGCCGAAGCTGACCGGGCTGGTGCTGCTGGTGGTGCCGCTGGTGGTGCTGCCGATCCTGGTCTACGGCCGCCGGGTGCGGCGCCTGTCGCGCGACAGCCAGGACCGGGTCGCCGACGTGGGGGCCTACGTCGACGAGTCGCTGGCGGCGATCCGCACGGTCCAGGCCTTCACCCACGAGGAGCACGACCGCCGCCGCTTCGCCGGCCGGGTGGAGGAGGCCTTCGGCACCGCCGTCGCCCGCATCCGCGCCCGCGCCTGGCTGACCGCCCTGGTGATCCTGCTGGTCTTCGGCGCCGTGGCGGCGATCCTCTGGATCGGCGGGCGCGACGTGCTGGCCGGACGGCTCACCGGCGGCGAGCTGGCCGCCTTCGTCTTCTACGCCGTGGTGGTGGCCGGCTCCTTCGGCGCCATCGGCGAGGTGATCGGCGACCTGCAGCGCGCCGCCGGCGCCACCGAGCGGCTGATCGAGCTGCTGCGCACCGAGCCGCAGATCCGCGCGCCGGAGCGGCCGGTGGCGCTGCCCGACCCGCCGCTGGGCGCGGTCCGCTTCGAGGGCGTCTCCTTCCGCTATCCGGCCCGCCCCGACGCGCCGGCGCTGCGCGGCTTCGACCTGGCGGTGGAGCCGGGGGAGACCGTGGCCCTGGTCGGGCCCTCGGGCGCCGGCAAGACCACCGTCTTCCAGCTGCTGCTGCGCTTCTACGACCCCCAGGCGGGTCGCGTGCTGCTCGACGGCGTCGACCTGCGCGAGGCCGAGCCGGAGGCGTTGCGCCGGCGCATCGGCCTGGTGTCGCAGGACCCGGTGGTCTTCTCCGCCGACGCCTGGGAGAACATCCGCTACGGCCGGCCCGAGGCCGACGACGCCGAGGTGCGCGCCGCGGCCGAGGCGGCCGGTTGCCTGGAGTTCCTCGACGCCCTGCCGCAGGGCTTCGGCACCTTCCTGGGCGAGCGCGGCGTGCGTCTCTCCGGCGGCCAGCGCCAGCGCCTCGCCATCGCCCGGGCGATCCTGCGCGATCCCGCGGTGCTGCTGCTCGACGAGGCCACCTCGGCACTGGACTCGGAGAGCGAGCGGATGGTGCAGGCGGCGCTGCAGCGGCTCTCGGAGGGACGCTCCACCCTGGTCATCGCCCACCGCCTGGCGACCGTGCTGGAGGCCCACCGCATCGTCGTGATGGACCAGGGCCGCGTCGTCGCCAGCGGCACCCACGCCGAGCTGATGGCCGACCGCGACGGCCTCTACAGCCGCCTCGCCGCGCTCCAGTTCGACCAGGCCGAGGCCTTGAGCGCCGCCCCCTCACCCCAACCCCTCTCCCACGAGGGGAGAGGGGCTTCTGAGCGCAGGCCGCCCCTTTTGCGCCCCCTCTCCCCTCGTGGGAGAGGGACGGGGTGAGGGGGGTTACCGCTCGGTCAGCTTGAGCTCGATGCGGCGGTTGCGCTGAAGGGCGTCGTCCGTCTCGCGCGGATCGAGCGGCTGATGCTCGCCGAAGCCGGCGGCGACCAGGCGGTTGGCGGGGATGCCCTCGTCGAGCAGCAGCTGCACCACCGAGATGGCGCGTGCGCTCGACAGCTCCCAGTTGGAGGGGAAGCGGGCGGTGGCGATGGGTCGGCTGTCGGTGTGGCCGTCGACCCGCAGCACCCAGTCGATGTCGTCGGGGATGCGCTCGGCCAGGTCGCGCAGCAGGCCCGCGAGCTGGCCGATCTGCTCCTGGCCCTCGGGCTGCAGCGCATCGGAGCCGCTGGGGAAGAGCACCTCGGCCTGGAAGACGAAGCGGTCGCCGACGATGCGGATGTTGGGGTTGTCGCCCAGGATCTCGCGCAGACGGCCGAAGAACTCGGAGCGGTAGCGCGCCAGTTCCTGCACGCGGCTGGCCAGCGCGGCGTTGAGGCGGCGGCCCAGATCGGCGATCTGCACGTTCTGCTCGCGCTCGCGCTCCTCCGTGGCCTCCAGCGCCGCCTGCACCGCCGCGAGCTGCCGGCGCAGCGCGGCGAGCTGGCTGTTCAGCAGGTCGACGCGCTGCTGCGCCGTCTCCGAGAGCGCCTGCTGCTCCATGGCGAAGTCCTGGCTCTGTGCCAGGCGCTGCTGCAGGCCGGCCACCTCGTCGCTGCGCGCCTGGAGGCGCGCCATCAGGGCGTCGCGCGCGGCCTGCAGCGTCGCCAGCGCGTCCAGGCGCTCACGGTCGCGCTCGTCCAGCGCGGCGAGCTGCGCCTCCAGTTCCTCGATCCGGCGGTCGCGCTCGACCAGCTGCGCGCGCACGCGCTCCAGCGTCTCCTCGCTGAGCGCCAGCTCGCTGCTGCGCGCCTCCAGGCTCTCCTCGCGCTCGGCCAGTTCCGCCTCGCGCGCGGCGAGCATGGCCTCCAGCCGCTCCAGCGTGGTGCGGCTCAGCGCGATCTCGCCGGCCTGCTCCTCCAGCCGCTCCTCCTGGTCGGCGAGGCGGGCCTCCTGCGCGGCGACAAGCTGCTCGGACTCGGCCAGCACCGCGCGGCTCTCGGCCAGCAGCGCCTCGGTCGCCCGCAGCTCCCGCTCCCGCTCCGCCACGGCCTGCTCCAGCGCGTCGCGCAGGTCGCGCAGCAGGGCGATCTCGGACAGCTGCGCCTGTATGGTCTCACGGTCCACCTCGATGGTCCGCTGTGCCTCCAGCAGCGATTCGTCGAGTCGCTCGCCCTCGCGCTCGGCCTCGATCAGGCGTTGCCGCAGATCGTCGCGGCTCTCCACCACCGCCGCCAGTTCCCCCTCCAGCCGGTCACGGTCGCGGGCCAGGAGGGCCAGCTGTGCGGAAAGGCTGTCGCGCTGCTCCTCCAGGCCGGCCAACTCGGCGACCAGCGTCTCGCGCAGATCGACCGAGGCCTGCAGCTCGCTGGTCAGGGTATCGAGGGTGCTGCGCAGATCGCTGCTCGTCTCCTGCTCCAGGGCCAGCAGTTCGCTCAGCTCGGCGATCTGCCGGTCGAGCCGGGCCAGCCGCTCGTCGCGCCCGCTCAGCGCCACCGAGAGGAAATACTGTGCGACGACGAAGACCATCAGCACGAAGATGACGACGAGCAGCAAGGTCGCCAGCCCGTCGACGAAGCCGGGCCAGATGTTCGTCGAACGGGTCCTGCCGGTGCGGTTGAGGTTGTACATCGACCGCTGCGGCCTTCCTCAGTCCTGGCCGTCCTCGGCCATGGCGGCGATGGTGCGGGCCAGCAACCGGATCTCGCCGCGGATCTGGTCGACCGTGTGCTCGCGACCGCCGCGCAGCTCGGCGGCGATGCGGCCCAGGTGCAGGTCGATGCTGCGGATGTGGTCCCGGGTGGCCTCGTCCATTCCCCCGCCGCCGGCGGCGAAGCCGCCCTCGGTGAGCTGCGCCAGCAGCGGACGGATCGCCGCATGGGTCTCGGCGAGGCGGCGCAGCACCTCCTGCTCGGTGCGCATCTGGTCGGTCAGCAGCGTCAGGCGCTCGGTCAGGGTGGCGAGGTTGCGGTTGGCCGCCTGGCGATCCTCCTCGCCGCTCTGAATGGTGCCCTGCAGGGCCTCAAGGCTGTCGGCCGTGTGCTCCAGCAGGGCCTGGAGATAGGCCGGCACCGAGGCCTCGCCCTCGCTGCCGCCGATCCCGCCGCTCGACAGCCGGGTCATGCCCGAGAGCCACTCCTCCAGCTCGTTCATGAAGCGGTTGTGCGCCTGGCTCGACTGCAGCTCGAGGAAGCCCAGCACCAGCGAGCCGGCGAGGCCGAAGAGGGAGGAGGAGAAGGCCGTGCCCATGCCGGCCAGCGGCAGCTCCAGGCCGCGCTGCAGGTCGTCGAAGAGTGCGGCGGCGTCGCCGTCGGAGATGGAGAGCGAGCCGATGGTCCGGCCGACGGCGTTGACCGTCTCGACCAGTCCCCAGAAGGTGCCGAGCAGCCCCAGGAAGATCAGCAGGCCGATCAGGTAGCGCGAGATGTCGTGGCTCTCGTCGATGCGCATGCGGATGCCGTCCTGCAGCGTGCGCATCGACATGGTGGAGAGCGTCATCCGCCCCTTGCGCTCGCGCAGCATGCGCGCCATCGGGCCGAGCAGCTGCGGGGCGGCCATCTGCCCCACCTGTCCCGGGAAGACCAGCCCGCCGCTGCTCTCGCGCTTGAGCTGCTCCAGGAAGGCGATCTCGCCGCGCAGCAGCACGACCTGCCGGACCGCATAGACGATCCCCAGCAGCAGCACGCCGAGGATCATGCCGTTCAGGACCGCGTTGGCGAAGAAGGCGTCCGCCAGCTGCGGATAGAGCGCAGTGCCCGCCGCCAGCACCAGCACGAGGAACACGCCCATGCGGATCAGGTAGGTCTGCGGTCGGGTCATCGGCAGCGGCGGTCTCGCTCTTGCTCGGCGCGACGCAGCCTAGAGCAGATCGGCTTGCGAGGGAATCGCGGAAGCGAAACCCCTTCCGAGGTTCTCGCCGGCAGGGATCTCACGAGGCGCTGGTGACGATGTCGACGCGGTCGGGCGGTCCGTCGGGCACGTTGTGACCCAGGGCGCGCACGTCCATGCGGGTCGAGCGCACGCCCTGGTCGAGCAGGAAGGAGCGCACCGCCAGGGCCCGTGACAGCGACAGGCGCCGGGCGCGGCTGGCGTCGCCGCCGTCGCCCGCGGCATAGGCCATCAGCTGGATCCGCAGCGATTCGTCGCCGCGCAGCTGGCGCGCCAGTTCCAGCAGCCGGTCGCGCATCGCCGCGTCCAGATCGGCCGACTCGCCGGGGAACTCCAGGCGCAGGTCGCCCGGAATCGCGGTGGGCGAAGGCAGCGCCGCGGTCTGGGTCTCGCTCGGCTCGGGTGTGCCGAGAGCGGGGCTCTCCGCGGCGGGCGGCAGCTGCGGCTCGGCGAGCTGTTCCGGCTCGGCGGGCGCCGGCTCGGGTTCGGGTGCCTCTGCTGTCGCCGGTTCGCTCGGCTCGGACACGGGCGCCTCTGCGGCGGCCGGCTCGGGCTCGGCGGGTTCCGGCTCGGCGGGCGGGCTGGCCGCAGGCTCGGGCGTAGGCTCGGGTTCCTGCGGTGCCGGCTCGGGGACAGCGGCCATCGCCGGCGGCGCTTCCTCCTCGGGAGGCTGCTCCGGCTGCGCGGCCGGGGGTTCGGGGGTCGCCGGCTCCGGCTCGGGGGCTGCTGCAGCCGGTGCCGCCGGCTCCGGGGCGGTCGGTGCGGGCTCGGGCGCGGCAGGCTCGGGCGTGGCTGCGGCCATCGGCTCTTCTGCCGGGGCGGGCGTCGGCTCCGCCGGCGAGAGCGGCCGCGGCGCGGCGCTGGCCGGGGCAGGGGGGGCGGCCGTCGCCTGCATCGGCGGCGCGCTTTCGGGCTCCACCAGCAGGCGCGAGCGCGGCTCCTCCTGCGGCGGGAAGGCGAGCTGGCCGGCGTAGGGCGAGGCGGGAATGCTCAGGGTCAGGGGCGGCGGCGGTGCGCCGGCGCTCGGAAAGGCGGGCGGGGTGCCGTAGGGGGTTTCGGGGCTGGTGCCGTAGACGCCGGCGCCGCCGGGGCTGTTGGGGTCGGGGCCCAGGGAATCGAGCACCGACTGGTTGACGACGATGCTGCTGCTGCCGTAGGCGCTCTGCGCGGCGGCCTCGCCGGCCGCGAAGGCCAAGCCCAGCGCCAGTACCGAAGCCGCGGCAAGCAGCCCTTTGCGTCCGGGTCTCGCGACCTCTCTCTTGTCCGCCGTCACCGCTTCGCTCCCCCGCGTCGCCTGTTCCGGACCCCGCCGAACATGCCGCTACGCCAACCGGCCGGCGCTGCGACTCGACCGGCTCCCCAGGGGAATCGTAAGGGCCATGGCTTTGCGCGACAAGCGATTTTCCCGCCGGGCGCGTGCCGCGGCGATGGTGTCAGACCGGGTAGACCAGGGAGTTGGGCACCAGCAGGTTGTCGTAGACGCAGATCCGCTGCGCCAGGCGCAGGCGGCCGTCCTCGCCGCGGCGGAAGCGGTCGAGGTAGCGGCCGGTCTGGTGGATCGTGGTCTCCGGGCGATCCATGAGCGTCTGCAGCAGCAGGTAGTTGGCTTCCGCGGCGATGCTGCCGTCGGCGGCCGGCGCCTCCAGGTGCAGGTTGCTCACCATGTGGCGCAGGTAGCGCGGCGCGAACATGGCGGTCTCGGTGACGGCGAAGGCGCGGTCGTGGATCATGCCGCGGCCCTCGCAGTAGATCAGGCCGACCGGTAGGCCGGCGTCGTGGTTCTCGCGCGCGGTCACGTTGTAGAGCGCGTCCTCGGTGAAGAACTCGACCCAGTCGAACAGCCGCCCCTCGTCGAGGGCGCGGCAGTAGGCGACGTTGAAGGCCTCGATCTCCAGGCGCAGGCGCAGCCGCTCGGGCAGGGCGTCGGCGTTCGTCGGGCGTTCGGCGAGCGTGGTCATGCTGGCGTTCCCTTGCTGTCAGACGCCGATCACGCCGCGCCAGTGCTGGTACATGGCGCGGATGGCGGATTCCGAGATGAGCGTGTCGGCCGTGCCGGCCGGCGTGTCGGGGTCGAGCGCGACCAGGTGCCGGCCGGTGGTGCCCGACAGCATGCCGTCCTGCACGAATTTCATCGCCTCATTGTCCTCCAGGCCAAGGAAGCCGGCCGGCCCCATCAGGTTGCCCTGGCGCAGGCGGTGGCGAGTCATCTCCTCGCTGTCGCCCTCGAAGCCGAACATGGTCCAGATCATGGTGAACTGGTTCGGCCCCTCCGGCACGATCTGGCGCACGCCCAGGGTGTTCATCTCGCGCTGCACGATCAGGTTCGGCCAGATCGTCTGCATCGTCACCGACCAGGGCGAGTCGAACTCCTCCACGAAGTCCATGAAGCGCGGCTCCTGCAGCTCCATGCCCTCGCGGTAGGCCCGCATCTCCTTGGCGTTCTCGGCCGAGACCGCCTTGCCGTCGGACTTGGCCGAGGCCATGACGCCGTGGCGGCCGCTGTCGTCGCAGAGCATGGCCGAGCGGTTGCCCGCCACCAGCAGGCCGAAGGTCACCAGGAAGGTGTGCAGCAGGGTGGCGTGGTAGGGGTCCTTGAGGTTCTCGTGATAGAGCTTCCAGTTCCCCGGCAGGGTATTGCGGTAATAGCCGAGGATCGTGAGCTTGCGCCCGTCGAAGGTAGAGTCGAACTCGCGCAGGATCTCCAGCCCGAAGTAGTCCTCCAGCGGCTCCATGTCGTCGCGGTAGGAGGCGAAGACGACGCCGCGCCGGGTCGTCACGGACAGGCGCCGCAGGCCGTGCGCGGCCGGGTCGAAGTCGGCCGGCATGCCGCCGCGCTGGTTCACGCCGCGCCGGAAGGGCACGCCGACCAGGTTGCCCTTCAGGTCGTAGCTCCACTGGTGATAGGGGCAGACGAACTCCTTGGTCTTGCCGCGCAGGTGGCGGCAGAACTCGGCGGCGCGGTGGGCGCAGCGGTTCTCGAAGACGTTGATGGAGCCGTCCTCGGCGCGGGCCACCACCACCGGCGTCGGCCCGACGTAGGAGCGGACGAAGCTGCCGGCCTCCGGCAGCTCGGCCTCCAGGGCCACGTAGTTCCAGGTGCGGCCGTGGAAGATCCGCTCCACCTCGCGGCGATAGATGCCCTCGTCGGTGTAGACCCAGTCGGGGATCCGCGTCAGTCCCTCCTCGGGCCACTCGTAGGAAGCCGCCGGCGGTGCCTGCCGCGAGCCGTTGCGCATGGCCGTCTCTCCCGTTCCTTCACTGGTCTGTGGCGACCGGGGCGGGGCCAGCAGCGCGCCGCCCGCCTCCAGGCTGCCGAGAATCTCTTCCAGGGGCCGGCCCTGGTCCGCCAGCGCCTCGGCGTCGGCCCGGGCGCCCCGGGCGATCGCGCTCTTCAGCCGCCGCAGCGGCCGGCCGGCGTCGAGCGCCACCGCACCGGTCAGGCGCCCCTGCTCCAGGCAGAAGACCAGCTTGCCGGCCGGCGCGGCGTCGCGCACCACCGCCTCGTCGCCGGGCAGGGGCAGGCCGAGCATCTGCAGTCCGCCGCCGAAGAGGTCGGACCAGAACCAGGGCAGCCGGTCGTAGCGCGCCTCGCCGCCGGCGAGCGCCGTGCCGGCGGCGCGGCCCTGCTCGCGGGCGTGCTGCCAGGATTCGAGGCGCCGGCGGCGGCCACGCAGCGGCTGCGGAAAGACGGCGACGTCGCCGGCCGCGAAGATGCGCGGGTCGCTGCTGCGGCCGGCGGCGTCCACCAAGATGCCGTCCTCGACGGCGAGGCCGGCGTCGCGCGCCAGTTCCAGGTTGGGCAGCACGCCGACGCCGACCACCACCAGGTCGGCCTCGATCCGTTCGCTGCCCGCCAGGGCCACGGCCTCGACCCGGCTCTCGCCGATAAAGGCCTCCACCGCCGCAGCGGTGCGAAGGGTCACCCCCGCCTCGCGCGCCCGCTCCGCCACCAGGGCCGCGGCCGGCGCCGGCAGCACCCGGGCGAGCAGCGCCGCCTCGCGTTCCAGCGCCGTGACCGCCAGGCCCGCCTCGCGGGCGGCCGAGGCCACCTCCAGGCCGATGAAACCGCCGCCGACCACGACGAGATGCCGGGCCTCGGCCAGGCGCGCGCGCAGGGCCTGCGCCTCGTCGAGGCTGCGCAGATAGAGCACGCCCTCCAACTCGGCGCCGGGAATCTCCAGCCGGCGCAGCCGCGCGCCGGTGGCCAGCAGCAGGCGGTCGTAGGCCAGGTTCTCGCCGTCGGAGAGCGCCAGCCGCCGGGCCTCGCGGTCCAGGCTCACGGCGCGGCAGCCCAGCCGCACTTCCAGGCCGAGCGTCTCCGCGGCCGCGGCGTCGAGCAGCACGGCCGCCTCCGGTCCGCGCTGGCCCTTGAGGATCTCCTTCGACAGCGGCGGACGCTCGTAGGGCAGGTGCGGCTCCTCGGCGACCAGCACGATGCGGCCGGCGAAACCGGCGGCGCGGGCCGCCTTGATGGCCTCGCCGGCGGCCTGGCCGCCGCCGACCACGACCAGCGTCTCCGCCTCGCCCCGCGTCGCGGTCTCGGCCGGGGCAGGCTCCTCCGCCGGCGCCTCGAGACTGATCAGGACGCGCCCTCCCTCGACCTTCGTCGCGTAGGTGGCGACGCCGCGCTCGACCGGGCCGCCCAGCGGGCGGCCGCTGCGCAGGCAGAAGCGGCCCTGGTGCAGCGGGCATTCCAGGGCTTCGCCGTCGAGCGCGCCGTCCGACAGGAAGGCGAACTGGTGCGTGCAGATGTTGTGCAGCGCGTGGATGCGCCCCTCGCGGCGGACCAGCGCCACCGCTGTGCCCGCAACGTCGATGCCGCGCACCGATCCCTCCGCCAACTCGTCGAAGGCCGCGACGTCGATCCACTTCATACCGATCCCTCCAGAAGGCCCTGCGGCTTTTTACTCAGTATACGTCATTTCTCGTGAGGGGCAACGGGGTGGCTGGCAGCTGAACAACCACAGCTTCGCGTCTCGCGCTTGCGCGCGACTTGCGGCCGGCTATTGTTCAGTATACCATCATATCGCGCGCGGACCTCGGGACCGCCGCCACCAGAAACGGGCCCATGCGGGCAGAGAACGACAGAGGGAGCTGGACGATGGCGATGGTGCCGCTGGCGAACAAGGGCAACTTCCTGCACATCTACGACTTCAAGGTCAAGCCGGGCCGGGAGGAGGAATTCATCCGCCTGTTCAACGAGTTCGACTACTCGGACGGCAATCCGATGCACAAGTCGTCGGCGCAGGTGAAGGACGGCGTGCTCTGCCGCGACACCACCGATCCCAGCCGTTTCTTCCTGATCGCCGAGTGGTCCGACATCGAGGAGCACGCGCGCATCCGCAAGATTCTGGCCGAGGAGCTGCGGCCCTCCTTCATCCAGTGCATCGAGGGCGGCCAGTTCGTGCCGAAGTACGTCGAGGTGGTCTCGAGCACTCCCCAGGAGCTGCTCGACAAGGCCTGAGGCCACCTCCGCGCGCCTCGGCCGGTGCCGGGGCGTTCGACCTGCACGGACAGGGAGGCTGCCGCGATGCAGTTCTACGGTTTCTTCCGCTCCTCGACCTCCTATCGCCTGCGCATCGCGCTGGCGCTGAAGGGACTGGACTACGAGGCGCACTACGTCAGCCTGCCGAAGATGGAGCAGCGCTCGGCGGCCTACCTGGCGATCAACCCGCAGGGGCTGGTGCCGACCCTGGTCGACGAGGGCCGGGCCTACACCCAGTCGCTGGCGATCATGGAATACCTGGACGAGCGCCACCCGGAGCCGCCGCTGCTGCCCCGGGATCTGCACCAGCGGGCCTATGTCCGCTCGCTCTCCCAGATCGTCGCCTGCGAGATCCATCCGCTCAACAACGTGCGGGTGCTCAAGCACCTGCAGGGGCGCTGGGGCTTCAGCGAGGACGACCGCGACACCTGGTACCGCCACTGGATCGCGGAGGGCCTGCGCAACCTCGAGGCGACGCTGATCCACGAGCGGCTGCACGGCCGCTTCTGCCTCGGCGACGCGCCGGGGATGGCGGACATCTGTCTGGTGCCGCAGATCTTCAACGCCCAGCGCTTCGACTGTCCGCTGCAGGACTACCCGGTCACCATGGCGATCTTCGAGGCCTGCATGGCCCTGCCGGCCTTCGAGCAGACCCAGCCCAAGCACCAGCCCGACGCCGTCTGAGGCGGGCGGGAGCGGAAACGACGAAGGGGGAGGCCTCGGCCTCCCCCTTTGCCATTGCCCCGCCGGCCTCAGCCGAAGTCGGGCAGGTCGAGGCGCGACTGCATGAAGGCCAGTTCGCTGATGTTGGTGTAGGGCATGACGGTGCGTCGGAAATCCATCAGGCTGCGATAGATCTCGCCGCTCAGCGGGTCGGCCTCGGCCTCCGCCGCCAGCACGTCGCGCGTGGCCTCGCCCAGGGTCTTCAGGACCTCTGCGGAGAAGAGCTTCACCTCGACGTTCGGATCCTCCTGGATGCTCTTGAGCCCCTGGGCGTTCTTGGCCACGAATTCGGAGACCACCACCTGGTTGGCCAGCGCGTTGGCGCCGCGGACGATCTCCTTGAGGTCGTCGTCCAGGGCGTCCCAGGACGCCAGGTTGATGAAGCAGTCCAGCACGCCGCAGGGCTCGAAGCAGCCGGGCCAGTAGTAGTAGCGGGCGACGCGGTGCAGGCCGAAGGCCAGGTCGTTGTAGGGGCCGACGAAGTCGGCGCCGTCGATGGCGCCGGTCTGCAGCGCCTGCGGCACCTCGCCCAGCGGGATCTGCACCGGGGTGGCGCCGACCGAGGTCAGCACCTTGGCGGCGAGACCGCCGATGCGCATCCGCAGGCCGCTGAAGTCGGCCATGGAGTTCAGTTCCTTGTTGAACCAGCCGGCGCCCTGGACCGAGGTGTTGCCGCTGGGGAAGAACTTCACGCCGAGCTCGGCATAGATGCGGTCGGAAATCTCCTGGCCGCCGCCGTAGTCGAACCAGGCGTTCTGCTCCTGGGTCGTCAGGCCGAAGGGAACCGGCGAGAGGAACTGGATCGCCGGCAGCTTGCCGACCCAGAAGGCCGGGTAGCCGTGGCCGGCGTCGAGGGCGCCGTCCGCCACCGCGTCCATCACGCCGAAGGGCGGGGCGATCTCGCCGGCGGCGTAGACCTGCACGCTGAGCCGGCCGCCGGAGGCGCGCTCGACGTGCTGGGCGAAGATGTCCGGGCCGGTGGCGAGCAGCGGCGCGTTGGCGGCCCAGGTGGTCTGCATCCGCCAGCGGATGCGGTTCTGCGAGATCGCCGGCTTCGGGAAGCTGGCGGCAGCGCTGGCGGCTGCGACGGCGGCGGTGCCGGCGACGCCGGCCCCCCTCAGGAATCCACGACGGTTCATAACTCCCTCCTCTTGCAGATGCGGCCTCCCCGCGGCCGCGGCGTCTTCGTCGTTCAGAACAGGACGGTCGGCAGCCAGGTGGCCAGCCCGGGCAGGAACCAGAGCACCGCGACGGCCAGCAGCTGGATGAGCGTGAAGGGCAGGACACCGCGGTAGATCGCCTCGATCGGGATGGCGCGGTTGACGCCCTGCAGGAAGAAGATCGCGAAGCCGAAGGGCGGCGTCAGGTAGCTGGTCTGCAGCACGATCGCCATGGCGATGCCGAGCCAGATCGGGTCGACGCCCAGCATGATCAGCACCGGCGCGAAGATCGGCACCACGATGAAGATGATCTCGAAGGTGTCGACGATGAAGCCGAGCAGGAAGATCAGCAGCAGCACGAAGATCACCGCACCGGTGGCGCCGCCCGGCAGCAGGTCGATCAGGTCGATCACCATCTCCTCGCCGCCGAGGCCGCGGAAGACCAGCGTGAAGATCGTCGCGCCGAGCAGGATGGCGAAGATCATGGTGCTGATGGCCACGGTGGAGTGGCCGATGTCGCGCAGCATGGCGAGGCTGAGCTGGCCGCGCAGCAGCGCCAGCACCACCGCCCCCAGCGCCCCCAGCGCCGCGGACTCCGTGGCCGTGGCCAGGCCGCTGAGGATCGAGCCCAGCACCACCACGATCAGCGTCAGCGGCGGCAGCATGGCCTTCAGCACCCGCGGCAGCAGGGAGGCGCGCTCCCTGTCGTTCATGCGCAGCGGCGGGCAGGCCTCGGGGTCGAGGGCGGCGCGGATCAGCAGCCAGGCGATGTAGAGGCCGACCAGCAGCAGGCCCGGCAGCAGGGCCGCGGCGAAGAGATCGGTGATGGTCACCATCTGGGCGTCGAAGCGGCCCATCCGCAGGTTCGCCTGGGCGTTGGCGTTCTGCAGCGTCATGCCGAGCAGGATCAGCACGGTCGAGGGCGGGATCAGCTGCGCCAGGGTGCCGGAGGCGCAGATCACGCCGCCGGCCAGGCTGCGGTCGTAGCGCGCCCGCAGCATCGCCGGCAGGCTGATCAGCCCCATGGTCACCACCGTGGCGCCGACGATGCCGGTGGAGGCGGCCAGCAGCGCGCCCACCAGGATCACCGAGATGCCGAGACCGCCGCGGACGCTGCCGAAGAGCTGGCCCATGGTGGTGAGCAGTTCCTCGGCGATCTTGGAGCGCTCCAGGGCCACGCCCATGAAGACGAAGAGCGGCACCGCCAGCAGCGTCTCGTTCACCAGCAGGTCGAGGATGCGGCCGTTGGCCGAGGAGATCATCGGCCAGGGGAAGGCGTCGATCGCCGAGCCGAGGGCGGCGAAGGCGATGCCGACGCCGGCCAGGGTGAAGGCGACGGGGAAGCCGAAGACCAGCAGCCCGAAGGCGGCGATGAACATCAGCAGGGCGAGGCCCTCGCCGGAAAGGAGCTCAGGCATCGCCGCGCTCCCGGCCGGCGGTCCCCGGGGCCTCGGCGGCCTCGGCCGCGCCCTCGTCGCTGCGGTCCAGCAGATGCTGCCAGCGCGGCCTGCCGCTCAGGACCGCCAGGCTGCGGATCAGCAGGGCCAGTCCCTGCAGCGCCACCAGGATGCAGAAGACGATGATCAGGGCTTTCATCAGATAGAGGAAGGGCAGGCCGTTCGGGGTGGGCGAGGCCTCCTGCATGCGCCAGGAGCGCTCGGCGATCGGCAGCGAGCGCCAGCCCAGCACCCACATGGCCGGCCACAGCAGGAAGACGACGCCCAGCAGGTTCACCACCGCCCGCCGCCGCGGCGTGTAGCGCCGGTAGAAGACGTCGACGCGGACGTGGCCCTCGATCTGCAGCACGTAGGCGGCGGCGAGCAGGAAGATCGCGCCGTGCAGCCAGATGAAGCTCTCGCTGAGCCAGGGAAAGCCCATGTTGAAGAGGTAGCGCAGCACCACGACCGCGGCGGCGATCAGCACCACCAGGGGCATTAGCCAGGCGGTGATCCGGCCGAGCAGGCGGTTCAGCCCGTCGATCGCCGACGCGAAGGCGAGCAGGGCGGTCACGCGGCCGTCCCGCGCCGAGCGTCGACGCAGCTGTGCGAGGAGCCCGGCCGGAAACCGCCGGGCGGAGTCGTCACGAACACCCCGATCCCATCCTTCCCTGATCCGAACCCGCTTCCGTCCGGAGACGGTGCGGCCTTGCCGTATTTACGGGGTATGCTGACGTTCTTCTTTCAGGGTGTCAACAGACTTCGCCGCCGAAGAACCGGGCCTGAAAGCGCGAATGGCTGCCCTTTCTGGCGGCAGAACGATCGGCATACCGCCTATAATTTGGCCAGGGCGCGGCCGCCGTGGCGCGCCAGAGGCGTCGCCTCGCGGCGGGCGACGCGGTAAGGGAGGGGCGGCCGGGGGCCGGCGCGACGGCGCAAGGGCAGGCACGGCCGGGGAGAGTCTGGTGACAGGACCCGGAGAGAGCGGAGCGGCGGCGGCCGGCGGGCGCGGGGCGCGCCTCGCCGCGCGCGTGCTGGCAACGCTCGACCGGGTGGTGGGGGCGCTCGCCACCCTGGCGCTGGCGGCGCTGATCGCGATCGTCTTCGCCAACGTCGTCGGCCGCTATTTCTTCGGCCGCTCGCTGGTCTGGGCCGAGGAGGCGGGGATCTGGCTCTTCGTCTCCATCGTCTTTCTCGGCCTGCCCCTGGCGCAGCGGGCGGGGCTGCACCTCTCGCTGACGCTGCTGGTGGCGGCGCTGCCGCCGCGGCCGCGCCGCGCCGCGGCCTTGCTGGCCGATGCCATCCAGGTCTTCATCACCCTGATGCTGCTCTTCGCCGGGCTGGAGATCATGCGCCGCATCGGCGGCACCAGCCCGGCGCTGCTGCTGCCGGTCTGGCTGAAGTTCCTCTTCCTGCCGCTCGGCTGCGCCGCCAGCCTGCTCTGCGTCGCCCTGGGCGGTCTGGAGCGGGGGCGGGCGCCCTGGCGCGGCCCGCTGGCGCTGCTGCTCGGCGCCCTGCTCTGGCTGTTGGCCCAGGGGCTGCCCCCGGGGGCGCTGACGGCGGTGTTGCCGGGGGTGCCGGCCAGCCTGGTGATGGGGCTGGCCTTCCTGGCGGCGCTGGCGCTCGGCGTGCCGGTCGCCTTCGCGCTGCTGTTCGGCGTCTTCCTCGCCGGCCTGGGCAGCGGCCTGCTGCCCCCGGCGGCGGCGGCGCAGACGCTGGTCAACGGCGTCGGCCGGTTCCTGCTGCTGGCGATTCCCTTCTTCCTGGCGGCCGGCGCCCTGATGAACGCCGGTGGGCTGACGCGCCGGCTGCTCGACTTCGCCTTCGCCCTGGTCGGCCACCTGCGCGGCGGCCACGCCCAGGTCAGCGTCGTCTCCAGCCTGCTCTACGGCGGCGTCTCCGGCTCCTCCTACGCCGAGGCGGCGCTGAGCGCTAAGCTGCTGGTGCCGCAGATGCTGCGCCACGGCTACGGCGCGCCCTTCGCCTGCGCGGTCACCGCCGCCTCGGCGGTGCTGCCCAACCTGGTGCCGCCCTCCATCGCCCTGCTGATCCTGGCCGCGGCCGCCAACCTCTCGGTGGGGGCGCTCTGGCTGGCGGCGGTCGGCCCGGCGCTGCTGGTGGCGGCCTGCCTGATGCTGGCGGTGCGGCTGCTGGCCGGGCGCCAGCGCGCGGCCGCTCCCCGCGCCGGCGTGGGGGAGATCGCGCGGTGCGGCCTGCACGCCCTGCCGGTGCTGGCGCTGGCGCTGCTGGTGGTCGCCGGCCTGCGCTTCGGCGTGGTGACGCCGACCGAGGCCGGGGTGCTGGCGGTGGCCTATGCCCTGGTGCTGGGGCTCGGGGTCTATCGCGAGTACGGCCTGCGCGGCCTGGCAGCGGCGCTGCGGCGCGCGGCGCTGGAGGCGGCGCTGGTCGGCCTGCTGATCGGCGCCGCCGCGCCCTTCGCCTTCGTGCTGGCGGCCGAGCAGCTGCCGCAGGCGGCCGTGGCCGCACTCGGCGGGCTGGCGGAGAACCCGCTGCTGCTGCTGCTGCTGATCAACCTGGCGCTGCTGCTCTTCGGCATGATTCTGGACATCGGCGCGGCCATCCTGATCCTGACGCCGCTGCTGCTGCCGCTTGCGGTGGCGGCCGGCGTCGACCCCGTCCACTTCGGCGTGGTGGTGGTGGTGAACCTGATGCTGGGCGGGCTGACGCCGCCGGTCGGCATGCTGGCCTTCGTCGCGGCCAGCGTCAGCGGCACCCCGGTGCACCTGGTCTTCCGCGCGCTGCTGCCCTTCCTCGGCTTCCTGCTCCTGGCGCTGCTGCTGGTCACCTACCTGCCGAGCCTCTCGCTTGGGCTGCTGCGCCTGATCGGCTAAGGGATCGATTGCATCCGGCCGCCCTCCCGGTCCACAACGCTCCGGCAAGAATACGGAGGCGAAGCATGAGACGTCCGATCTTCTCCCTGCTGCTGCCGGCCCTGTTGGCGCTGGGCGCCGCCGAGGCCGCGGCGCAGCGCAGCGTCACCGTCGCCTCGCTGCTGGGGGCGGACAAGCCGGAGACCCTGGTCTGGACCTATGTCGCCGAGCGGCTGGAGGAGCGGCTGCCGGGCCAGTTCGAGCTGCGCATCGTCACCGACGCGGCGCTGGGCGGCGAGCGCGAGGTGGCCGAGGGCGCGCGGCTGGGCTCGATCCAGGGCAGCCTCTCGACGCTGGCCAACCTCAGCGCCTGGGTGCCGGAGGGACAGCTCTTCGATCTGCCCTTCGTCTTCCGCGACGCCGGCCACATCGAACGGGTGATGGCCGGGCCGATCGGCGAGGACTTCCGCGCGCGCTACCGCGCAGAGGGCTTCCGCGTGCTGGGCTACGTCAACTACGGGGCGCGCCACCTGCTGGCCAAGCAGCCGCTGCAGCGCCCGGAAGAGGTGGAAGGTCGCCGCATCCGCGTGATCCAGAGCCCGCTGCACACCCGGCTCTGGGCCGGGCTCGGCGCCGATCCCACCCCCATCCCCATTCCCGAGGTCTACAATGCGCTGCAGACCGGCGTGGTCGACATGATGGACCTGACCAAGTCGGCCTATGTCGGTTTCCGCCTGCACGAGGTGGTGCCCTACGTCATCGAGACCGGGCACATCTGGGCCCTGGGCGTGCTCTTCCTCTCTGAGGACTTCTTCCAGAGCCTGACCGCGGAGCAGCAGGAAGCCTTCCTGGAGATCGGCTCCGAGGCGGCGCGACACTTCGACGCCCTGATGGCCGAGGACCATGCCGCCTCCATGGCCCGGGCCGAGTCCGAGGGCGCGGCGACGGTCGCGGTCGACCGCGCGCTCTGGCAGGCGGCGATCGAGCCCCTCTGGGAGGACTTCGCCGGCGAGGTCGGCGGCATGGAGCGCATCCGCGCCGTCGTCGAGACCGAGTGAGAGCGAAGGGGCTGCTTCCGCCGCCGTCCTGATGTAAAAGCCTTTCACATGGAGCGGGCGAGGGGCGGCGGGCGATGAGCTGGCACGGCCGGCGGCGGGACGGCTACCACCACGGCAACCTGCGCGAGGCGCTGGTCGCCGCGGCGCTGGAGCTCATGGCCGAGAAGGGCCCGGCCGGCTTCACCTTCGCCGAGGCGGCGCGCGCCGCGGGCGTCAGCGCCGCCGCGCCCTACCGCCACTTCCGCGACCGTGACGAGCTGATGGCGGAGGTGGCGCGCCAGGGATTCGAGCGCTTCGCGGCGGCGCTGGAGCGGGCCTGGGACGAGGGCCGGCCGCGCCCGCTCGAGGCCTTCCATCGCCTCGGCCGCGCCTATCTCGACTTCGCACGCGCCGAGCCCGCCTTCTACACCGCCATGTTCGAGGCGCAGATTCCGCCCGACTTCAACCGCGAGCTGCAGCAGGCGGCCGACGCGGCCTTCGGGGTGCTGCGCGGCGCCGCCCAGACCTTGGTGGCGACCCTGCCGCCGGAGCGGCGGCCGCCGGCGCTGATGGTCAGCCTGCACGTCTGGTCGCTGGCGCACGGCATCGCCGCGCTCTTCGGCCGCGGCGACAAGGCGCGCCGGCGCCTGCCGATGACGCCGGAGGACCTGCTGGAGGCCGGCGTGCTGGTCTATCTCCAGGGCCTCGGCCTGGATGCTCCGCCCGAGGAGTGAGCCTCGCTCGCCGGGCCCGCCTGTCAAGGCGCCGAGATTTTTCCGCGCACGCCGTCTTGACAGGCGGCTCCGGCTTCGCCACCTATGTTAATGTAATAAACATTCACATTGGAGAGTCCGATGGATCTGGCGGCGCGCTTGGACGACTACGGGAAGCCGGCCTGGCTCCTCGTGATGGTCCTCGGTTTCATTCTCTTCTGGCCGATCGGCTTGGCGATCCTGGCCTACCTGCTGTGGAGTGGACGTATGGGATGCTGGAAAGGTTCCGCCTTCCGGGGGCGGCGGCACGAACGCGACGAGCGTGGCCGGAACGGCTGGTGGGGCGCCGCGCGTGCGCCGCAGTCCAGCGGCAACCGGGCCTTCGACGAGTACCGCGAAGAGACGCTGCGGCGCCTCGAGGACGAGCAGAAGGAGTTCTTCGACTTCCTGGAGCGGCTGCGCCACGCCAGGGACAAGGAGGAGTTCGATCAGTTCATGGCCGATCGCCGCCGCGGGCCGACCAAGGAGCCCCCGGGCTTCGGCGAGTCAGCCGGGGCCGGCGGCCCGATCCCGCAGCCCCAGGGCTGAAGGCGCGACCCCGACCGACGGCGCCGGCGGCGAAAGCCCCGGCGCCGTCAGGCCTTTCGGGGCAGGCGGTCGGCCAGGGCGGCGGCGTGCCGCAGGGACCAGGCGGTGATGGTCAGGTAGGGGTTGGCCGAGCCCTGCGAGGGGAAGCAGGCGGCGTCGGCGACCGACAGGCCCTCCAGGCGCCGGAAACGGCCGAAGGCGTCTGTTGCGCCACCCTCGGGCTCGGCGCCCATGCAGAGGCCGCCGATCTCGTGCAGGGAGGCGCCCGGCGGATGGACCTGCTCGCGCAGAGGCTCCGCACCCAGCGCGGCGGCGACCTGCCGCAGCCCTTCCTGCATCCGCGCCAGGCCTTCGCGTTCCGCGGCATCGCGGCGATGCAGCACCCGCAGCCCCGCCATCCCCGCAGCCTCCCGCCGGGCGGCGGCAGGGCCGAGCCGGCTTTCGAGCCGGCTGTCGGGCCGGGCCGCGGCCACGCCGAAGGCGGCGAGCATGAGGTGATCGCCGCCGGCGCCGGCCTCCAGCCAGAGGGTCGAGTGGCTCTGGCGGTACCAGTCCTGCTCGAACCAGCCCTGGACCTGGATGTGGAAGGGGCGCTCCGGCAGGGCGTCGACGAAGAGGCTCAGGCCCTCGCCGGCGAGGGCGTCCGGCGCGCCGGGCGCGGTGCGGCGCGCCGTCGCCTGCACGAAGAGATGGTCGCCGATCGCGCGGCCCACCGCGGGGTCGATCGCGTCCAGTCCGGAAGCCAGGGCGAGCCGCGTCGACTGCAGCGCGCCGCCGGCCAGCACCACCGGCGGTCCGCGCAGGATCTCGGTCCGGCCGCTGCGCCGGTCGCGCACGACCAGCCCGGTGACGCGCGTGCCTTCCACCTCCAGGCGCAGCACCTCGGCCTGCGCCACCAGTGCCACGCCGGCGCCGGCCTCGAGGCGGCCGAAGTGCTCGCTCGCCAGCAGCCGGCCGACGGCGCTGTCGAAGCGGACGGTCCGGCGCCCCGCCGCATCCTCCGGCCCGCCCTGCACCGCTGCGCCGAGGGGGGCGGGGCGGGCGCGGTAGCCGGCCGCCGCCAGGGCACGGCAGGCCCGCTGCGCCGCGGAGCCTTCGGGCGGCGGCGGGGGCGCCGCGACGCCGATCAGACGCTCCGCCTGCTCCAGCCAGGGCAGCAGCTCGGTGAAGTCCAGCGGCCAGTCGTCCAGGTCCCAGGGGTTGGGCCGCGGCGCCATGCCGGTCCAGAAGAGGCTGCGCCCGCCCACGGCGGCCCAGGCCGGGGTCTCGTGGGTAGGGGCGCCGGCGGCCTGCGTCTCGGCCCACTCGACGGCGTAGCGCACGCTCTCGTTGAGGGCGGCGTGGAGTGCGGCGTCGCGGCCGAGGCGGAGCTCGCCGATGTGCTGCAGCAGCAGCAGCGGCCCGGCCTCCAGCACGACCGAGCGGAAGCCGCGCTCGGCCAGCGCCAGGGCCGTGGTGACGCCCGCGGTGCCGCTGCCGACGATCAGGCAGTCGAGGGCGCCGGCCTGCCGCACCGCCTCGGCCAGGGGGCTCTCGATGGCCGCTTCCAGGGGTGTCACGGCGCGCTCCGGGCCGCCCGCGCGCGCCAGAGGGCGGCGATCTGCTCCAGGCTCACCCCCCTGGTCTCCGGCAGGCTGCGCGACAGGTAGGCGGCGCCGGCCAGGCAGACCAGCGCGTAGCTGGCGAAGGTGGGCCCCAGTCCGAGCAGCTTCAGCTGGAAGGGGAAGGCGAGCGAGAAGACGAAGGCGAAGAGGCTGCGCATGCCGTGGGCCAGGCTGGTGCCCGGCCCGCGGATCGCCTGCGGGAAGATCTCCACCACGACGATCTCCGCGATCTGCCCCAGCGTCAGGGCGAAGACGCCGACGAAGAGTGCCAGCAGGGCGACCAGTCCCCAGCGCAGCAGCGGCCCGCCCTCGCCGGGCAGGGAGACGAGCAGACTCATCAGCGCCAGGGACAGGCCCATGATCACGAGCCCGGAGAGCATCAGCGGGCGCCGGCCGACGCGGTCGATCAGCGACAGCGAGACGATGGTCATCACCAGGAAGACGAGGCCGAGGCCCAGGGTGGCGACGAAGGAGACCGTGGTGCTCTCGAAACCGATCTCGAGCAGCAGCGTCGGCGCATAGAAGAGGATCATGTCCCAGCCGCAGAAGACCAGCAGGAACATCAGCGCCAGGCCGAGGGTGACGGGCGCGCGGGCGCTGTCGGCGCGCAGCGCGCGCCAGGAGGCCGCGCCCTGTTCGGCCTCGCCGCTGTCGAAGGCGCGCAGGACCCGGTCCGCGTCCCGCTCGGCGAGGCGCGCCAGCATGCGCCGCGCGGCGCCGGGTTTGCCGACCGCGGCCAGCCAGCGCGGCGATTCCGGCAGCGCCAGCAGCAGCAGCCCGTAGAGCGTGCTGGGCAGGGCGATGACGGCGAACATGTAGCGCCAGCCGTCCGGCACCCGCTCGAACAGCAGGCAGACCGCATAGGCGACCAGGGCGCCGATGCCGTAGGTCACGGCGTCGAAGGACAGCAGCCGCCCGCGGATGGCGCTGGGCGCGATCTCGGCGATGTAGATGGCGACCGTCGGCGCCAGGATGCCGATGGCGAAGCCGACGGCGACCCGCGCCGCGACCAGCCAGCCCAGCGTCGGCGCCAGGGCGCAGGCGAAGGCGCCGGCGACGAAGAGGGCGGCGGTGGACATCAGCAGGTAGCGCCGGCCGAAGCGGTCGGCCAGGCCGCCGGCGCAGAAGGAGCCGATCGCCAGCCCCAGCACGATGGCGCTGACCAGCACGCCCTGTTCCAGCGCCGAGAGGCGCCATTCGGCGGTGATCAGCACCAGCGTGCCGGCGGTGACGGCGAAGTTGTAGCCGGTCAGCAGGCCGCCGGTCGCCACCAGCGTGGTCACCGCATAGGGCACGAAGCGGCTGCTCTCGACGCCGGCCGCCCAACGCCGTGCGGCGGCCTCGACGGCCTGCAGCGACAGCCCTCGCAGTTCCGGGAAGACGCGCCGGAAGAGCAGCAGGCCGGCCGCCGCCACCAGGGCGTAGACCGCGAAGATCGGCGCCCGGCCGACCTCCGCCTCCAGCAGCAGGCTGGTCGGCGAGGCGAGGCCGTCGAACAGCCAGTGGCTCGCCACCGCCAGGCCGCCGGCCAGGCCGCGGGCGCGCAGCGGCATCGCCTCCGCCACCGTGACCCAGGCGATCGGGCCGATGCCGAGCGCGAAGGCGGCGACGAAGAGGGCGAGGCCGAGCGGCACCGCCGGCCCGCCGTCGCCGGGCCGCAGCGCCAGGCCGAAGGCGAGCAGCAGCAGGCCGGCGGTCATGCCGGCGAAGCTCAGGAGCAGCAGCGGCCGGCGGCCGATCCGGTCGATCAGGGCGATGGCCGCCAGCGTCGCCAGGAGGTTGATCACGGCCAGCGCGAGGCCGCCGCCGAACCGCGGAGGCAGGCCGAGACCCGGGGCCAGCGGCGCTGCCCCGGCCGCCGCGTAGTAGAGCAGGGCGTTGATGCCGACGAACTGCTGGAAGGCGAAGAGCCCGACGCAGAGGAAGAGGGCGCGCCGCCCCGCCAGGGAGAAGACCTCGCGCAGCCGCTCGCCGCCGGTGCCCGGCTCGGCCGGCCCGGCCGGGACCGGGGCCGGGACCGGGACCGGCAGCGCGCCGGCGGGGGCGCCGAGCGCGCGCAGGCTCGCGCGCGCGCCCTCCTCGTCGCCGTTCAGGGCGAGCCAGAGCGGCGATTCCACCAGCAGCAGGGCGAGGCCGCTCAGCGCCAGGCCGGGCAGGGCGCCCATCGCCAGCAGGTAGCGCCAGCCGTCGGGGGCTTCGCCGTGGAGCGCATGGCCCAGGAAGGCGAGCAGGATGCCCAGCGTGATCATCAGCTGGAAGCAGCAGACCAGGGCGCCGCGGCGGGCCGCCGGCGCGATCTCGGCGATGTAGAGCGGCGCGGCGATGGAGACCGCGCCGACGCCGAGGCCGACCACCAGGCGCCCGAGCAGCAGCACGTGCACCGTCGGCGCGACGGCGCTGACGAAGGCGCCGAGCGTGAAGAGGGCGGCGGTCGCCATGATGACGTCGCGCCGCCCGACCAGGTCGGCGAGCCTGCCGGCGGAGAGCGCGCCGACCAGCGCGCCGATCAGCGTGCCGGTGCTGAGCAGCACCAGGTAGGAGGCGTCGAGGCCCCAGGCCAGCTGCGCCGAGCGCAGCGCCCCGGCGGCCAGGCCGGTCTCGTAGCCGAACAGCAGGCCGCCGAGCGAGGCGATCGCCACCAGCGGGGCGATCCGTCGCAGGCTGCCCTCGGCCACGGCGGGGGGCGGACCCGGGCCGGGCATCAGGGCCGCGCCGTCGCGTCGGCGGGGCGGAGCCGCTTCGGCCGGAGGAAGTGGTCCGCGCCCTCGATGACGCCGCGGGCGTAGCTCTGCTTGGCGACGAAGCCGTGGCGCAGCTCGGGCCGGCTGCCGAGGCCGTCGCGGTAGTTGGCGACGATGATTGCCTGTGCCGCCATCCGCAGCATCTCGACGTCGTTGCCGGAATCCCCGGCGACGAGCACCCGGCCGCGATCGAGGCCGAGGCCGCGGCGGACGTGCTCGACGGCCGTTCCCTTGGAGACGCCGTCCGGCAGCACGTCGAGATAGCGGCCGTGGCTCTGCACCAGCGAGCAGCGCAGGCCGGCGCGCTCGAGGCGCCGGCGCAGGCGGTCCGGGAGGTCGTCGCCGCCGTCGCTGAGATAGCTCAGCTTGAAGCGGCGCTGTTCCAGGGGCGCCTGGGGGTGCAGCCGCGGCTCCTCCGCCAATACCTGCCGGATCCGCTCCGGCTCCCAGCCCTCGCCGATCCGCTCCCGCCAGGCGGTGTCGGCCCGGTAGGTCACGCCCCTGTCGTCCAGGTGGTAGATCTCCGAGCCCACCGAGGCGATCACCACCCGCGGCGGCGGCGCTCCCTCCCGCTCCAGCACGCCCAGGGCGCTGTGCAGGCTGCGTCCCGTCGCCACCCCGAAAGCCATCCCCCGCTGCGCGCGGTGCCAGGCGGCGAAGGCGCGGACGCCGTCCTGGCTGCCGAGCAGCGTGCCGTCGATGTCGCAGACCAGGAGGTGGTCGGGCGCAGGCGGCGCCTCGCCCTGCTCTGCCCGCAGGCGCGCCAGCAGGCGATGGTAGGCGGCGGCGTGCCGGTGCCAGTCGTAGGCCGTGGCGGCGCTCCGCCCGGCCGCTGCGTAGCGGTCCCAGAGGGCCGGGTCGTCGAGGATGCGCAGGGCGGTCTCGGCGATCGCCCGGGGCTGCTGGGGATTGACCAGCTCGCCGTTGCCGCAGCGCTCGACGATGTCGTTCGGCCCGCCGCTGTCGGTGGCCACCAGGGGCAGGCCGGCCGCCGCCGCCTCCAGCAGCGTCAGGCCGAAGGGCTCGTTGAGCGCGGGATTGACGAAGAGGCCGCGGCGCGCGCGGGCATGGGCATAGATCGCCGGCACCTCCTCGGGACGGTGGCTCTTGGGCAGCGCCACCCGGCCGTAGAGGTCGTAGCGGTCGATCAGCAGCAGGATCTCCTGCAGGTTCGCGGCCGGCTCCGGCTCCAGCGCCGCGATGTCGGAGCGGCAGCCGGCGAAGATCACCAGGTTGGCGCGCTCCTGCAGCGCCGGCGACTCGCCGTAGGCCTGGACCAGCATCGGCAGGTTCTTGCGCGCGACCGGCCGCGCCAGGGCGAGCAGCACCGGCTTGTCCGGCTCGCGCAGGAAGCGCGCGATCGAGCGCTCCACCGCGTCGCTGCAGGCGGCCTCCGCGAAGCGCGAGACGTCGCTGCCGGGCGGTACCACGCGGATGCGCCCGGGGTCGTAGGCGGCGTAGCCGGCATACTGCACCTCGGCCTCGTCGCGCGAGCTCGCGATCACCAGCGCCGCGCCCGCCAGCGCCCTCTCCTCCGCCGCGATGCGCTGCTCCATGCCGGCGAGGGCGGCCGGATCGGCGCAGAGCCGACGCTTCACCCGGCCCAGGGAATGGGCCGTGAAGAGGAAGGGGATGCCCAGCCTGTCGCGCACGCCGGCGGCCACCGCCCCGGCGTCGGCGTAGTGCGCGTGCAGGAAGTCGGGGCGCCGCGGCTGCGCCTCGATCCAGGCGACCAGCGCCTCGGTGAAGGCCGGGACCTGATGCCAGAGCTCCTCCTTGGGCAGATAGCCAGGCTCGGGCGTCCGCAGCCGCAGGATCTCGGTCTTGGCGGAGACCCGCTCGTGCGGCCGCGCGTAGTCCGGGCCATGGGCGCCGCCGAAGGCGCGCGTCGCCACCGTCAGACGCGCGACCGCCGGGTCGGCTTCGCTGGCGGCCAGCAGCTCCAGCAGGTAGCGGATGTGCCCGCCGGTGTCGGCGGTGAGCCCGTAGTCGACCTCGCGGCCGCGCAGGCAGCCCTGCAGGGCGATGTGGAGGACGAACATCAGCCGCCGTCCCGACCGGCGTCCGGCGCAAGGCGGCTGTCGTTCGTGGCTCCGATCCTGGGCATTTCCGGCCTGATCAAGTAACGCGTCAAGGCTGTCTCAGTATCCGTCCAGCGCCGGCCTGTCGCATCCCGAGACCATCTTCGGCCCCGGGCGGCGCGGCGCGCCGGGTTGATGGTGGATACTCCGCACCTTAGGCACCCGTGCGGAGGCGGGTCCATGGCTGCAATTCGCAGTATTTTGCAAAGGCTCGCGACGGTCCTGCACTGGACAGCCGCAGTATAGGTTGATATCAACCATATGAACAGGAGTCCGCAGTCCCGGGAGGAGACCATGGCCGACATCCAGAAGATCGCCCCCTGCCTCTGGTTCGACCGCCAGGCGGAGGAGGCGGCGCAGTTCTACACCGGGCTCTTTCCCGATTCCGGGATCGACGAGGTGACGCGCTACGGCGAGGAGGGCTTCGAGGTCCACGGCATGCCGGCGGGCACGGCGCTGACCGTCGCCTTCCGCCTGGCCGGCCGGGACTTCACGGCGCTGAACGGCGGTCCGCACTTCACCTTCAGCGAGGCGATCTCGCTGGTGGTGCGCTGCGAGACCCAGGCGGAGGTGGACCACTACTGGGACGGCCTGCTGGCCGGCGGCGGGGCGGAGGGGCGCTGCGGCTGGCTGAAGGACCGCTACGGTCTCTCCTGGCAGGTCGTGCCCAACGCCCTGCCGCGCCTGCTGGCCGATCCCGACCCGGCGAAGGCCGGCCGCGTCATGCAGGCCATGCTGCAGATGACCAGGCTCGACCTCCCCACCCTGCAGCGCGCCTACGAGGGGGCGTAGCTCACCCCTCCGGGGGTGTGCCCTCGTAGGACATGAACTCCAGCAGGGAGCCGTCGGGGTCGCGGAAGTAGAGGCTGGTGCCGGGGCCGCGGGCGCCGAAGCGCTTCACCGGGCCGACCTCGACGGCGACGCCCTGGGCGGCTAGGTGCGCGGCGGCCGTCTCGATCGGGCCGTGCCAGCGGAAGCAGAGGTCGCTGTTGCCGGGCATGACCGGCTGCTTCGCGCGCGGCGAGCCGACCTGCCCCGGGCCGTGGCAGTTCAGCTGCAGTTCGCCGAAGCGATAGGCGTAGCCCTGGCGCACGGGCACGACCTCGGCGCCCAGGACGTCGCGGTAGAAGGCGTTGGAGCGCTCCCAGTCGCTCACGTGGATGACGCAGTGATCGAGTGTGGCCGGAACGCTCATGCTTCCTCCCCTTCGCCGCCGTGGTCTTCCCGCCGCCGGACGGGCGGGTTGCGGCCAGCATGCGGCCCCGGGCCGGATCGCGCCAGGGGGATCGGCCAGGGGGATCGGCCAGGGGGATCGGCCAGGGGGATCGGCCAGGGGGATCGGCCAGGGGGATCGGCCAGCCGCCGATTGAGAAAGCCGAGACGGTACCTCGCAAGGTAGAATTAGCGGAATATTATTCTCGAATCTTCTCTTCGCCCCTCGTAAGGCGGGCTGCTCGTGCTAATTGGAGTGACCGGGCTGCAAGCGGAGGAGGGCCAGTTGAGCGCAGGGACGGCGGTTTCCATGCCCCGGCGCGACATCGTTTTCGACATCGGCGAGGACGCGCAGCGGGACTGGTACGAGGGGGATCCTCTGCGGTCCGCCTACTGCGACGCGCTCTCCGTCTTCTTTCCGGTGGGCGAGCGCTTCTTCATCGCCGCGGTGCGGGCCTATGCCAGGCGCATCGACGACCCGGCGCTGAAGGAGGAGGTCAGGGCCTTCTGCGTCCAGGAGGCGCTGCACACCCGCGAGCACGAGGCCTACAACGACACGCTGCGTGGCCACGGCTACGACGTGGAGGGCATGGAGGCGCGCGCGGCGCGGGCCTTGGACGCGGCGAAGTGGCCGCTGCGGCGGCTGGAGGTGACCGCGGCCATCGAGCACCTGACGGCCACGCTGGCGCATCTGGTGCTGGAGAACCCCGACGTCATGGCGCGGGTGCCGGCCCCCTACCGCGACCTCTGGACCTGGCACTGCCTGGAGGAGATGGAGCACAAGGGCGTCGCCTTCGACGTGCTGCAGCGCGTCCTCGCCGACTCTCCGGCCTGGAAGCGCTATCTGCAGCGCAGCGTCCCGCTCGCGGTCGTCACCTTCGAGCTGCACCGGGTTCTCTTCACGAACATTCACGAGATCCTGCGCGTGCGCGGCTTCTCGACCGGCTTCCGGCACTGGGGCTCGGTCTTCTGGCTGCTGTTCGGCCGGCCGGGCTGGTACCGCCGCGTTATGGGCTACTACCTGCGCTACTACCGCCCCGGCTTTCATCCCTGGGAGGTCGGAGAGCCGCCCGACGTCCAGCGCTGGCGCGACCACTTCGACAGCCGCCTGCGGGGTGCCTCCTGATGCCGGTGGCCAGCTATCGGCGCTTCCTCGAAGCGATCGACCGCGGCAAGCTGCCCGCCGGCCTGCAGAAGCGGGTCTGGCGCTGGTGGTATCAAGCCCTGGCCATGGGTTGGCGCGACCGGGCCCACACCTTCATGAACTACGGCTGGCTGCCGGCCGGGGGCGGGCAGGCCTTTCCCCTGGAGGCCGCGGACGAGCCCGACCGCTGCTTCATCGGCCTCTACCACCTGCTGGCCTCGAAGCTGGAGCTCGAGGGCGCGCGCGTGCTGGAGATCGGCTCCGGGCGCGGCGGCGGCGTCTCCTACCTCGCCCGCTACCACGGCCCGCGCGAGGTGGTCGGGGTCGATTTCTCGCCGGCCGCGGTGCGCCTGGCGCGGCGCCTGCACGCCGGCACGCCCGGGGTGGCCTTCCAGCGCGGCGACGCCGAGAAGCTGCCCTTCCCCGAGGCTTCCTTCGACGCCGTGGTCAACGTCGAGTCCTCGCACTGCTACGCCGACATGGCCGCCTTCGTCGCCGAGGTGGAGCGGGTGCTGCGGCCGGGCGGGCGCTTCGGCTGGGTCGACATCCGCGGCCGCGGCATGATCGCCGCGACCGAGGCGGCCCTCGCGCGCCCCGGCCTGCGCCCGTTGCTGCGGCGCGACATCACCGAGGGGGTGGTGCGCGCGCTGGACGCCATGCACGAGCGCAAGAGCGCGCTGATCGCGAAGCTGCCGCTGCTGCGGCCGCTCGCGCGCCAGTTCACCGCGACCCGCGACTCCGCCCTCTACGCTGCGCTCCGGGCCGGCCGCGCCCGCTACCTCTGCCGCGTCTACGAGAAGGCGGAACCCTGACGCCGTCGGTGTCGACATGTCACACACATGCGATTATGCTGCGGCCATGTCGGTCATGATTCAGATACGCAACGTCCCCGACGAGCTGCACCGCCGCCTGAAGGCGCGCGCGGCGCTGGCGGGCATGTCGCTCTCCGACTATCTCCTGGCCGAGATCCGCGGCGTGGCGGCGCGGCCGACGCTCGAGGAGCTCTGCGAGCGCCTGGCGCAGCGCTCCGCGGTGACGCCCTCGGTCTCGCCGGCGGAAGCGGTGCGGGCCGAGCGCGACGCCCGGTGATCGTCGTCGACGCATCGGCGCTGCTGGAGTTGCTGCTGCGGGCGCCGGGGGCCGCGCGTGTCGAGGCGCGGCTGCGCGCCGCGGAGCAGGGGCTCCACGCGCCCCATCTCCTGGACGTCGAGGTAGCGCAGGTGATCCGTCGCTACGCTGCCGCCGGCGAAATCGACGAGGCACGCGGCCGCGCGATCCTGGCCGACCTGGCCGATACTCCCCTGCACCGCTACCCCCACGACCTGCTGCTGCCGCGGGTCTGGGAACTGCGCCATAACCTGACGGCCTACGACGCCGTCTATGTCGCGCTCGCCGAAGGGCTGGGGGCGCCGTTGCTGACCTGCGACCGCCGTCTGGCCGGGGCGTCGGGCCATCGGGCGCGGATCGAGGTGGCGTGAGCGCGGCACCGACCGCGCCTCAGTGCATGCCGCAGGGGCAGCCGGAGACGCGGGCCAGGCCGCCTAGGGCGCGCAGCTGGTCGGCCAGGTGCGGCGTGCGGGCCTTGACCTCGGCCAGGGCCGCCTCGAGGTCCAGGCCCGGGATCCGCCGCTCCTCCATCACCACGCGCCCCCGCACGATGGCCGTGACCACGTCGTCGGGGCGGGCGTACCAGACCAGCGAGGCCGGCTCGGCGTAGAAGGGCTGCAGGTGCGGGCGGTCCAGGTCGACCAGGATCAGGTCGGCCTCGCGGCCTGGCGTCAGGCGGCCGATGCGCTCGCCCAGACCCATCACCTCGGCCGCGCCGGCGGTGGCCAGCTCCAGCGCCTCCAGGCTGGTCAGGGCGTCGTGCCGCCCCGCGGCCATGCGTGCCGTGCCCAGCGCCGTGCGCATGGCCTCGAAGGGGTCGTTCTGCATCCAGTCGGTGGCGAGGCCCGTGCGGATGCCGGCGGCGCGCTGGCCCAGCAGGTCCGGGCGGGCGCCGCGCCGCGGGTAGATGCAGGCGGCATGCGCCACGCCGGCGCCGGCCGCGGCGATGGCGCGGCGGTCCTCGGCGTCCGCGAAGGTCAGGTGTGCCAGCACCGCCTCGGGCCCCAGTACGCCGAGCTCGGCCAGCCAGACGCCCGGCCCGACGCCGTGCCAGCCGCGGATCGCCGCCACCTCGGCCGGCGACTGCGCGACGTGGCAGTGCAGTCCGAGGCCGCGCCGCCGCGCCTCGGCCGCCGCCTCGCGGTGCAGCCCGGCGGAGCAGGTGTCGGTGGCATGCGGGCCGAGGCGGGCGGTGACCAGACCCTCGCCGGCGCCGTGCCAGCGCTCGGCTACGGCCACGCCCTGGCGCAGCGTGCGCTCGCCGATGCGCGCGTCGCGGTCGTAGTCGCCCTCGGCGATCAGAGCCTTGTCGACGTCGACGATCTCGCTGGCCAGCTGCACCCGCAGGCCGGTCGCCAGCGCGATCTCGCCCAGGGCGTCGGGGCAGTACCAGAAGTCGTTCAGCGTGGTGATGCCGGCGCGGATCATCTCGGCCGCGCCGAGCAGGGCGAGGCGGCGCCAGTCCTCCTCGGCGATCTCCGCCTCGCCGCGGAAGGCGACGGAGTAGAGCGCGCGTCCGCCCTCGCCGTCGTCGGTCTGGGCGCGGAAGACGGTGGAGGCTGTGTGGCAGTGGCAGTTGACGAAGCCGGGCAGGGCGGCCTTGCCGCGGCCGTCGAGGCGGCGCGCCGGCGCCCAGCTGCCGGCAGGGCGCGCCGGGCCGGCGTAGACGATCCGGCCGTCGCGCACGGCGATCTCCGCCCCGGTGACGACCTCGTTCACCCCGTCCAGGGGATAGAGCACCTCGGCCTCGACCAGCAGGTCGATCGGCTCGGGCGCGGCGGCGGGTTGATCGGCGGGAGGGCGATCGGCAGGGGGCATCGGCGGGGCTCCTCGCTGGACGGTGTCGGCAGCCTACAGGCTGACAGGTCCGGCGCGGGCGCGCATCACTCCGCGTTTCGCACCGGGAGTTGCCGGGGCCGGACGTCGCGGGCCGGGAGAAAGATCAGTACCGCCAGCAGGATCGCGCCGCCCATGCCGGCGAAGAGCAGGCGGAAGCCCTCGGGCGCGATGGCCCCGCCGGGGTCGGTGAAGAACTCCAGCAGCAGCGAGCTGGCGAACTGGAAGAGCGCGGCGCCGCCGATCACGCCGATGTTGATGGTGGTGATGCCGCGCCCGGCCAGGCGGTCGGGCAGCAGGCCGCGCCCGTAGGCGATGATCAGCATGGAGGAGGCGGAGAAGAAGGCGATGGCGGCCAGCAGCGCCGTCACCAGCGCCAGCGAGGGCGCCGACAGCAGGCCGAGCAGCAGCAGCAGCAGGCCGAGCGGCAGGATGCCCGTGAGCACCGCCGCCTTGCGCGAGTTCAGCAGCTGGTCCAGCGGCCCGAAGCAGAGCGCGCCGACCAGGCTGGCCGCCGGCATCACCAGCAGCACCTTGCCGACCTCCAGCGAGGAGAGGCCGAAGCCGCCCTGCAGGTAGGGGCCGCCCCAGAGGCCGAGCAGCGTGATCATGCTGGAATAGCCCACCAGGGCGATGGCGAAGGCGCGGCGGACGTCGGACATCCGCAGGATCGCGGCCAGGCCGGCGAAGGTGTCGCGCCAGGAGCCCGGACCCGCCGCGCGCGGTCGCGAGCGCGGCGCGTCGCGCACCACCAGCAGCACCAGCAGGGCGACGACCAGCGACACCGCGCCCAACCCGGCGATGGCGGCGCGCCAGCCGATGCGCTCAACCGCGAAGGCCAGGGGGGCGGTGGCCAGCATGTTGCCCAGGTGGCTGGTGGCGACCAGGAAGGAGGAGACCAGGGCCAGGTGCCGCGGGGCGAACCAGAAGGAGATGACGATGAAGGCGCCCATCATCACCGCCGCGCAGCCCACCCCCAGCAGCCCGCGCGCGGCGGCCAGCACGGCCAGGCTCTCGCCCGCCGCGAAGAGCAGCGCCCCGGCCACGGCGAAGAGCAGCAGCCCGGCGATGGTGAGTCGCGGCCCGTAGCGGTCCAGCATCACCCCGGCCGGCAGCTGCGTCGCCATGAAGGCGAGAAAGAAGGCGGCCGTCATGCCGCCGTAGGCCGCCGGCGTCAGCCCCAGCTCCGCCATCACCGGCGCGGCCAGCACCGAGTTGGCGGCGCGGTAGAACTGGCTGACCATGGCGGCGGCGCAGAGCACGCCGAGGATCAGGAGACGCTGCTTGTGCATGGAAGCGGGGGCGGGTGGCGGGGAGGGTTAAGCGCTGAGCAGCCTCAGGCTACCGCCCCCGACGCCGAAGGGTGAAGGCTTTCGGCGAGATGGCAGGGCTGCGGGTTTCGGAGGGCTGCCGAGGATGTCCGACAGTCTGATCACTGCCGGCCGAGCGGCGCGCTTTCGGTCATACGCTGCCCTTCCCGAGACATAGGTGACACCGGATACCGGAGACATGGGTAACACTTTTCGGCATTTGCGGGGGAGGCCCGGATGCCGTGGAAGGAGTGCAGAC
>SR_TP_S13solDRAFT_1000034_pt1 | contig 85142 bp, 86 predicted proteins | sample SodReaTP_S13sol_FD_11159 | JGI IMG/M metagenome (IMG submission 11159) | reverse complement strand
GGAGCCGGTGACCGCGGCCCAGCCGATCATCGGCGGGAAGGCGCCGGCGGCGCCGCCGATGACGATGTTCTGCGGCGTGCGGCGCTTCAGCCAGATGGTGTAGACGAAGACGTAGAAGAGATTGGCGATGGCCAGCAGGGCGGCGGCGACCCAGTTGACCGCCAGGCCCATCAGCATCACCGAGAAGAGCGAGAGGATCACGCCGAAGGCCAGCGCCTCGGAGGCCTGCACCCGGCCCTGCACGATCGGCCGGCCGCGGGTGCGGGCCATGATCGCGTCGATGTCGCGGTCGTACCACATGTTGATGGCGCCGGCCGCGCCGGCGCCGACGGCGATGCAGAGCACGGCGACCGCCGCCAGCAGCGGGTGCAGCGTGCCGGGCGCCACCAGCAGCCCGGCCAGGCCGGTGAAGACGACCAGCGACATCACCCGCGGCTTCAGCAGCGCGACGTAGTCGCGCAGCTGCTCCCGCGTGGAGCCCGCCGCCATGCCGATCGTCGTATCCGTCACCCGCTCTCTCCGACTCTCGTTCTTTCTCTCCGCCGCCGGCACCGCGGCGGCTCCGCCCCTCGCGGGGAGGAGCCGCGCGTTACCGGGCCGCCTTCGACCGCCGCGTCACTTGATCTGCGGCAGCTTGTCGAAGGTGTGGAAGGGCGGCGGCGAGGACACGGTCCACTCCAGCGTCGTGGCGCCCTCGCCCCAGTAGTTGTCGGCCACCCGCCGGCCCGCCATCAGCACCCAGATCGTCATCCCGACGAAGAAGAGCGTCGAGGCGAAGGAGAGGTAGGCGCCCAGCGAGGAGACCATGTTCCAGCCGTGATAGGCGTCGGGGTAGTCGATGTAGCGGCGCGGCATGCCCTGCAGCCCGAGGAAGTGCTGCGGGAAGAAGGTCAGGTTCACGCCGATGAAGGTGGTCCAGAAGTGCAGCTTGCCGCCCCACTCGGGGTAGGTCCGACCGCACATCTTGCCCATCCAGTAGTACATGCCGCAGAAGATCGCGAAGACCGCGCCCAGGCTCAGCACGTAGTGGAAGTGGGCGACCACGTAGTAGGTGTCGTGCAGCGCGATGTCGAGGCCGGCATTGGCCAGCACCACGCCGGTGACGCCGCCGATGGTGAAGAGGAAGATGAAGCCGATCGCCCAGAGCATCGGCGTCTTGAACTGGATCGAGCCGCCCCACATGGTCGCGATCCAGCTGAAGATCTTGATGCCGGTCGGCACCGCGATGATCAGGGTGGCGGCGGTGAAGTAGGCGCGGGTGTTCACGTCGAGGCCGACGGTGAACATGTGGTGCGCCCAGACGATGAAGCCGACCGCGCCGATCGAGACCATCGCATAGGCCATGCCGAGGTAGCCGAAGACCGGCTTGCGCGAGAAGGTCGCCACCACGTGGCTGACGATCCCGAAGGCCGGCAGGATCATGATGTAGACCTCGGGGTGCCCGAAGAACCAGAAGAGGTGCTGGAACAGGATCGGGTCGCCGCCGCCGGCCGGGTCGAAGAAGGCCGTGCCGAAGTTGCGGTCGGTCAGCAGCATGGTGATGGCGCCGCCCAGCACCGGCACCGCCAGCAGCAGCAGGAAGGCCGTCACCAGCATCGACCAGACGAAGAGCGGCATCTTGTGCAGCGTCATGCCCGGCGCGCGCATGTTGAAGATCGTGGTGATGAAGTTGATGGCGCCGAGGATCGAGGAGGCGCCGGCCAGATGCAGCGCGAAGATTGCCATGTCCACCGAGGGCCCGGGGTGACCCAGACTGGAGGAGAGCGGCGGGTAGATCGTCCAGCCCGTACCGGCGCCGGGGCCGACGAAGGCCGAGCCCAGCAGCAGCAGGAAGGCCGGCACCAGCAGCCAGAAGGAGATGTTGTTCATCCGCGGGAAGGCCATGTCCGGCGCGCCGATCATCAGCGGCACGAACCAGTTGCCGAAGCCGCCGATGAGCGCCGGCATGACCACGAAGAAGACCATGATCAGGCCGTGCGCGGTGATCAGCACGTTCCAGAACTGACCGTCGGGGTCGCCCGCGCTGGTCAGGTACTGCACGCCGGGATCCTGCAGCTCCATGCGCATGATCACCGAGAAGAGCCCGCCGATGAGGCCGGCGATCACCGCGAAGATCAGGTAGAGCGTGCCGATGTCCTTGTGGTTCGTGGAGAAGAACCAGCGGACGATGAAGCCCGGCTTGTGGTCGTGGTGGTCGTCGTGGGCGTGCGAAGCGGTCGCCATCGTGTTCTTCCTCCGGCGAAAGTCAGCGGGCCGAGCGCGCGTCGGCGACCTGGGTCGCCTGCGCGGCAGGGGCTGCGGCGTGTTGTTCGGCCATCTCGTCGAGCCAGGCGTCGTATTCCTCGCGCGGCACCGCGCGCACCTGGATCGGCATGTAGGAGTGGCCGGTGCCGCAGAGCTCGGAGCACTGGCCGAAGTAGAGGCCCGGGGTGTTGACGCTGAACCAGGTCTCGTTCAGGCGGCCGGGCACCGCGTCGATCTTGACGCCGAAGGCCGGCACGGCGAAGGCGTGCAGCACGTCGCCGGCCGTCACCACGACCCGCACCGTGGTGTCCACGGGCACGACGATCTCCTGGTCGACCGCCAGCAGGCGCGGCAGGCCGGCCTCGGCCGCCTCCTCGTCCGTCAGCATGAAGGAGTCGAACTGGAAGCTGCCGAGCTCCGGATGATCGTACTCGTAGTTCCAGTACCACTGCAGGCCGGTCGCCTTGATCGTGATCTCCGCCTCGGGGATGCGGTCGGAGGCGTAGAGCAGCCGGAAGGAGGGGATGGCGATCACCACCAGGATCAGCACCGGCACCGTGGTCCAGACGATCTCGACCAGGGTGTTGTGCGTCGTCTTCGAGGGCGTCTGGTTGGCGCTCGCGCGGTAGCGCAGCATCACGTAGACCAGCAGCGCCAGCACGAAGAGCGAGATGGCGGTGATGATGACCAGAAGCAGGTTGTGGAAGTCGTGCATCTGGTCCTTGATCGGCGTCACCGAGGGCTGAAAGCCCAGGCCCCAGGGCCGCGGCTGGCCGATGATCTCCTGCGCCAGGACCGGGGCGGCGGCGACCGCCGTGAACAGGGCGGCCAGCACGGCCCCCAGGCGTGACATCAGCGTCATCATCCTCTTCCCGTCTCTCCTTCGCCGGGCAGGACTGGCTGCCGACACGGCCCCGCCGTCGCCTGCATCCGTCCCTTTCCAGCCGCCCGGCCCCACGCGCCCGGCCGGCCCCCGCCGTCGTCGGCGCGCAACCTAGCCGAAGCGCGGCCGCCCCTCAAGCGGGACCGCCGTCGCAGCGACCGGGCCGCGGCTTCCTGAGAGGACTATAGCGGCAACGCCGCAGCGCCTCAGGCCCGTGCGACGTTCTGCCGCAAGGCGGGAGGATCCCGCTCCGCCGGCCCCGGCCGTCCTCAAACCAGGGGATTGCGCGCCTCGAGCTGCCCGAAGCGCGAAAAGCCCCTGTCCGCCGTCCAGAGCTCGCGCACGCCGTGCTGCAGGCAGAGCGCCGCGACCCGGGCGTCGTGCACCAGCGGTCCCGTCACCTTCGCGCCGTGCAGCAGCCCGCGCAGACCGGACCAGTAGCCCTCGGCCTCGCCGAGCAGCACCAGCGTGGGGGACTCCAGCCACGCCTCGACCTGATCGATCGCGGTGCCCGTCGGCGCCGGCGGATCGAAGATTCGCGGGTGCGTCACGATCGCCAGGAACTCGTGCAGGCAGGGCCAGGGGATCGCCCAGGCGTCAGCCGCTTCGGCCAGATCGGCCACTCGCCGGGCCGCCGCCTCGTGCCAGCCCTCGGTGCCGCTCACCCGCCGGGCATCAGGCGGGTCCGCCCGCGCGCTGCGACAGCAGGCGGCGCACGCGGCGCAGGCCGAACCAGACGGCGCCGGCGACCAGCGGGATGGCGAGGCCGGGGGTGATCTCGACCGGCACCGGCAGGCCGAAGCCCTTGGCCGCCTTGGCGGCATGGGCGATCAGGCCGACCGCGTAGTAGGTGATGGCCGCGACCGAGAGCCCCTCCACCGTCTCCTGCAGCGCCAGCTGCAGGCGGGCGCGGCGGTCCATGGAGTGCAGCAGGTCGCGGTTCTGCGCCTCCAGCTGCACGTCGACCCGGGTGCGCAGCAGCTGGCCGGCGCGCGCCACGCGCCGCGACAGGTCGGCGAGCCGCTCGGCCACGGCCTCGCAGGTGCGCATGGCCGGCGAGAGCCGGCGGTCCATGAATTCGCCGATGGTCTGCTGCCCCTCGATGCGCTGCTCGCGCAGCTCCTCGATGCGGCGCTGCACCAGGGCGTAGTAGGCCCGCGCCGCGCCGAAGCGGTAGGCCGTGGCGGTGGCGATGCGCTCGGTCTCGGCCGCCACCAGGGTCAGGCGGTCGAGCAGCGCCCGCTCGCCGTCCACTCCGGGCAGCGCGCCGCCCTCGGCCTCGGCCAGGGCCTGGGTGATCTCGGTCAGCCGCGCGCCGAGCCGGGTCAGCTCGCCGCCGTGGCGCCGCGCCGGCGGCAACGCCAGCAGCGCCAGCATGCGGTAGGTCTCGATCTCGAAGAGCCGCTGCACCAGGCGGCCGGCCTGGCGCGCACCCAGCCGGTGGTCGCGCACCAGCACGCGCCCGAAGCCCGCGTCGTCGAGGGAGAAGTTCATCCAGACCTCGGCGGCGCCGCCGGCCGCCAGCGAGCCGGTGAAGGTGTCGCTGCCGAGCGCCGCCGCCACGGTCTCGGCCTCCAACTCCTGCTCGCCCGCCGGCTCCAGCTCCAGGTGCAGGGCCACCAGCACCCGGCCGGGCAGGCGTGCCAGCCAGTCGCGCGGCACCCGCTCGATCGCCGTTTCGCGGAAGCGCCCCTCCGGCGAGGAACCCTGCGGCGAGGGGCCCTGCACGAAGAAGGCGTAGGTGGTGAACTCGGTGTGCCGCTCCCAGCGCAGCCGGAAGCCCTCCAGCTCGGCGAGGTGGAAGGTGGCCTCCGCGGCCGGCTCCGGCGCTCCCAGCGCCCGGCAGAGCTCGGCCACCAGCGCCCGCTCGGCCTCGCCCCCCTCCTCGCCGCTGTGCAGCGCCAGGTGGCTCGCGCGCTCCGGCGGGGCCAGGCTCATGAAGGGCCGCGCATGCACCTCGGCCGACAGCAGGCGGCGCTGCGGGTGGTCGGACAGCGGCAGGCTCTCGTGCATCGCTCCCCCCTCGGCGGCCCCCGCTTCCGCCGGGGTGGTCGATAAAGCCGCCGGGAGTCTCTATATCAGGGCTTCGACGCCCATGCATCGCCGGAGGCCGCCCGTCCATGTCCCTGCTCGCCGAGACCGACACCCTCTTCTTCTCCCGCAGCGGGCTGGACCGCGACCGCCTGGAGCGGCAGGTCGCCGAAGCGCTGCACGGCGCCGACGACGGCGAGCTCTTCCTGGAGTACCGCCAGAGCGAGGCGCTGGGCTGGGACGACGGGCGCCTGAAGAGCGCCTCCTTCGACACCAGCCAGGGCTTCGGCCTGCGCTCGGTCGCCGGCGAGGCCGCCGGCTACGCCCACGCCAGCGAGCTCTCCGAGGAGGCCGTGGGCCGCGCCGCCGAGGCCGTGGCGGCGGTGCACCGCGGCCGTGGTGGCCGGATCGACGTGGCGCCGGCCGGCACCAACGCCCGGCTCTACACCGAGGCCAACCCCATCGCCGCGGTCCCCTTCGAGACCAAGGTGGCACTGCTGGAGGAGGTCGACGCCTACGCCCGCGCCCGCGATCCCCGGGTGCGTCAGGTCTCGGTCTCGCTGGCCGGCAGCTGGCAGGCGGTGCAGATCCTCCGCCCCGACGGCGAGCGCCGCGCCGACATCCGACCGCTGGTGCGCTTCAACGTCTCGGTGGTGATGGAGCAGGACGGCCGCATGGAGAGCGGCAGCCACGGCAGCGGTGGGCGCGTCGGCTACGACGGCCTGCTCGACCCGGCGCACTGGCAGGCCGGCGTCGAGGAGGCGATCCGCCAGGCCGAGGTGAACCTGGGCTCGGTCGACGCGCCGGCCGGCGAGATGCCGGTGCTGCTCGGCCCCGGCTGGCCCGGCATCCTGCTGCACGAGGCCATCGGCCACGGCCTGGAGGGCGACTTCAACCGCAAGAAGACCAGCGCCTTCGCCGGCCTGATGGGCCAGCGCGTAGCCTCGCCCGGCGTCACCGTGGTGGACGACGGCACCATCGCCGACCGCCGCGGCTCGCTGACGGTGGACGACGAGGGCACGCCGAGCCAGCGCACGGTGCTGATCGAGGACGGCATCCTCGCCGGCTACATGCAGGACCGGCAGAACGCGCGCCTGATGGGCATGCAGCCGACCGGCAACGGCCGGCGCCAGTCCTACGCCCACATCCCCATGCCGCGCATGACCAACACCGTGATGCTGGCCGGCGATCGCGACCCGCAGGAGCTGCTGGCCTCGGTGAAGAAGGGCCTCTACGCGGTGAACTTCGGCGGCGGCCAGGTCGACATCACCAGCGGCAAGTTCACCTTCTCCTGCACCGAGGCCTACCTGATCGAGAACGGGAAGATCGGCCCGGCGGTCAAGGGCGCCACGCTGATCGGCAACGGCCCCGACGTGCTGACCAAGGTCACCGGCATCGGCAACGACCTGGCGCTGGACCCCGGCATCGGCACCTGCGGCAAGGAGGGCCAGGGCGTCCCCGTCGGCGTCGGCCAGCCCAGCCTGCTGGTGAGCGCCATCACCGTGGGCGGCACCGCGGCGGGGTAGATCAGGGGTACCCCCTCACCCCAACCCCTCTCCCACGAGGGGAGAGGGGCTTTACAGCACGGACAGCGCCCTTTGCGCCCCCTCTCCCCTTGTGGGAGAGGGACGGGGTGAGGGGGGTTACGCCGCCGCGACGGCCTCGATCTCGACCAGGAAGTCGGGGCTGGCGAGGCCGGCGACGACGACCAGGGTGGAGGCCGGCTCGGCCTCGCCGATGAAGGAGTCCCGCACCTCGCGGAACAGCAGCAGGTCCTCGCGCCGGGTCAGGTAGACGTTGAAGCGCACCAGGTGTTCCCAGCCCATGCCGGCCGAGCGCAGCAGCGATTCGATGTTGACGAAGCAGGCGCGCAGCTGCGCCTCCGCCCCCTGCGCGACGCTGCCGTCGGGCAGCGTGCCGACCTGGCCCGAGAGATAGAGCCAGCGCCGCCCCTCGTCGACCTCCAGGGCCGGGGCGTAGCGCGCGGTCGGGGGCGAGGCGCCGGCGTGGCGCTTGTGCAGGGTCTTGGGCATGGAAACCTCCCGGAAGTGGTCTATTCGGCCGGCTGGCCGCCGGCTTCGCGCCGGGCGCGCTCCTCTTCGGCCAGGGCCTCGAGGTCCCGCGCCACGGCGTTGCGCGAACGGGTGAAGCCGGCCAGCAGGTCGTAGAGCACCGGCACGACGAAGAGCGTCAGCAGCGTGGCGAAGAGCACCCCGCCGATCACCACCACGCCGATGGAGGCGCGGCTCTCGGCGCCGGCGCCGCTCGCCAGTACCAGCGGCAGGGCGCCGAAGACGGTGGAGATGGCGGTCATCAGGATCGGCCGGAAGCGCAGCGTCGAGCCCTCGACGATGGCCTCGTGCACGCTGCGGCCCTCGTCGCGGAGCTGGTTGGCGAACTCGACGATCAGGATGCCGTTCTTCGCCAGCAGGCCGATCAGCAGGATCATGCCGATCTGGCTGTAGATGTTGAGCGAGATGCCGGTGATCAGCAGGGCGCCGAGCGCGCCGGTCACCGCCAGCGGCACCACCAGCATGATGATCAGCGGGTGGATCCAGCTCTCGAACTGCGCCGCCAGCACCAGGAAGACGATCAGCAGCGCCAGCAGGAAGGTGACGTAGATCGCGCCGCTGGTCTCGGCGAACTCCAGCGACTGGCCGAGATAGCCGAGCCGCGCCTCGGCCGGCAGCTCCTCCTGCGCCAACCGCTCGATGAAGGCCAGCGCGCTGCCGAGGTCGTAGTCGGGCGCCAGCGAGGCGGTGATCGTGATGGAGGGCAGGCGGTCGACCCGGGTCAGCCGCGGCGAGGCGCCGCGCTCGGCCACCGTGATCAGGCTGGAGAGCGGCACCAGACGGTCGCCGGCGGCGCGCAGGAAGATGTTCTCCAGGTCGGTGGGGCTGGCGCGGTCGCGCGGGTCGGCCTGGACGATCACGTCGTACTCGCGGCCGCGGTCGAGATAGCGGCCGATGGTGCGCGAGGCGATCATGGTCTGCACCGCGCGGGCGACCTCCTCGGGATTGATGCCGAGGTCGGCGGCGCGGCGGCGGTCGACCGAGACGTCGAGCTGCGGCCGGTTCTCGTCGTAGTCGGTGTCGACGTTGATCAGGCCGGGGTTCTCCGAGGCCAGGGCCACCAGGCGGTCGGTCCAGAGCTTGATCTCGTCGTAGTCGGCGCCGCTCACCACCACCTGCAGCGGCTGCTGGAAGCTGGACTGGCCCAGGCCCGGCGGGTTGACCGCGAAGGCGCGCACGCCGGGGGCGTTGCCGAGCAGCGGGAAGATCTGCTGGGCGATGTCCTGCTGGCGCACCTCGCGCTCCTCCCAGGGCACCAGGCCCAGGATGGTGAAGGCGCGGTTGCCGATACCGCCGAAGCCGACGATGGTGAAGATGCGGTTGGCCGCGCCCTGCTCGCGGAAGCGCTCCAGCTGCTGCTCGATCGCCTGGACGCTGCGATAGGTCTCGGCCGGCGTCGTGCCCTCGATGGCGCTGCTCGGGATGATGATGACGCCGCGGTCCTCGGTCGGCGTCAGCTCCTGCGGCAGGAAGGTGAAGAGCTGCACCGCCGCGAGCGCCACCACCAGCGCCAGAGCCAGCACCACCAGCGGAATCCGCAGCGTGCGCACCAGCAGCCAGCGATAGCCGTCGGTCAGGCCGGTCAGCAGGCGCTCCGAGCCGCGCACGAAGGCGTTGGAGCCCGAGGTCGGGCGCAGCCACTTGGAGCAGAGCATCGGCGCCAGGGTCAGCGCGACGACGCTGGAGAAGGCCACCGCGGCGGCCATGACGAAGCCGAACTCGGTGAAGAGCCGCCCGATGTTGCCCTCCAGGAAGGCGATCGGCACGAAGACGGCGATCAGGGTCAGCGTCGTGGCGATCACGGCGAAGGCGACTTGGCGCGCGCCGCGGTAGGCGGCGATCAGGGGCGGCTCGCCCTCGTCGATGCGCCGCTGGATGTTCTCCAGCATGACGATGGCGTCGTCGACCACCAGTCCCACCGCCAGGATCAGCGCCAGCAGGGTCAGCACGTTGATGGAGAATCCGGCCGGCGCCATGATGATGAAGGCGCCGATGATCGAGACGGGGATGGTGAAGGCCGGAATCGCCGTGGCCCGCAGCGAGCGCAGGAAGAGGAAGATCACCACGATCACCAGCGCCACCGCGATCCCCAGCGAGATCAGCACCTCGCGCACCGCCGCCCGGACGAAGACCGATTCGTCGTAGCTGACCGTCATGGTCACGCCGTCCGGCAGCGTCGGCCCGACCCGCTCCAGCTCGGCGCGCACCAGGTCGGAGACCTCGATGACGTTGGAGTTCGACTGGCGGATGATCCCCAGACCGACCGCCCGCCGCCCGTCGGCGCGCAGGATGGTGCGCTCGTCCTGTACGCCGCGCTCGACCCGGGCCACCTCGCCCAGCCGGATCTGATAGTCCGGCGTACGGGCGACGACGATCTCGGCGAACTCCTCCGCCGTGGTCAGTCGCGTGGTGGTGCGCACCGTCAGCTCGCGGGTGACCGACTCGATGCGGCCGGCCGGCAGCTCGAGATTGTTCTGCCGCAGCGCGTTCTCGACGTCGCCGACCGTCAGGTTGCGCGCCGCCAGGGCCTGGCGGTCGATCCAGATGCGCATGGCATAGCGCCGCTCGCCGCCGATGTTCACGTTGGCGACGCCGTCCAGCACGGAAAAGCGGTCGACCAGGAAGCGCCGGGCGTAGTCGGTCAGCTCCGCCGGCTCCAGCCGGTCGCTGGTCAGCGAGATCCAGAGCATCGGCCGGGCATCGGCGTCGGCCTTGCGCACGATCGGCGGGTCCGCCGCCTCCGGCAGGCGGTTGAGCACCCGGCCGATGGCGTCGCGCACGTCGTTGGCGGCGGCGTCGACGTCACGGCCGGTGTTGAAGTTGATGGTGGTCTGGCCGCGGCCGTCGCGGCTCTCGGAGGTGATGTAGCGGATGCCCTCGATGCCGGCGATGGCGCCCTCGATGACCTCGACGACCTCGCTGTCGATGACCTGCGGCGAGGCGCCGGTGTAGTCCACCCGGACCGAGACCACCGGCGGGTCGACGTTGGGGTTCTCGCGCACCGGCAGCTGCAGCATCGAGGCGACGCCGATCACCACGATCAGCAGGCTGAGCACCGTGGCCAGGACCGGCCGCTTGATGGAGATGTCGGAGAGGACCACGCCCGGCGCTCCCCGTCAGCTGCCGGCGGCGCCGGCGCCCTCGACGATGCGGACCTCGCCGCCGTCGCGCACCCGCTGCAAGCCCAGGGTCACCACCGACTCGCCGGCAGCGACGCCTTCCAGGATCTCCACCTCGCCGCCGCGGCGCTGGCCCAGCCGCACGGCGCGCCGCTCGGCCACCCCTTCGACGACCACGAAGACGAAGCTGCTCTCGCCCTCTGTCACCACGGCGGCCTCCGGCACCAGCACCGCGCCGCGCTCGTTCAACGTCAGCGCCACGCCCAGGAACATGCCCGGGCGCAGCAGGCGCTCCTCGTTGGCCAACTCGGCCTGCACCCGCACCGAGCGGGTCGCGGTGTCGACGCGGGAGTCGATCAGCGTCACCTGGCCGTCGAAGGCGCGGTCGGGATAGGCGGCGCTGCGCGCCTCCACCGGCAGGCCGGCGGAGAGCAGGCCGATGAAGCGCTCCGGCACCGAGAAGTCGAGCCGCAGGCTGGAGATGTCGTCCAGGGTGGTGACGCGCTGCTGCGGCTGCACGAAGGCGCCGCGGCTGATCTCGCGCAGGCCGACGACCCCGTCGAAGGGCGCGCGGATCTCCTTGTCGCTCAGGTTCGAGCGGATCACGGCCGCCCGCGCCTCGGCCGCCTCCAGCGCGGCGCGCAGCTCGTCCACACGGGCCTGCGCCACGTTCTGGCCCTGCAGCAGCTGGCGGGCGCGCTGCAGCTGCCGCGCCGCCTCGGCGCGCAGCGCCTCGGCCTCGCGCAGCTCCGCCTCCTCGCGCTCGCGATCCAGCTCGAGCAGGACCCGGCCTTCCTCGACGGCCTCGCCCTCCTCGAAGTTGATCGCCACCACGCGGCCGGAGACCTGGGCCACCACCTCCACGGCCTCGCGAGCCCGGGTGGTGCCGACCGCCTCCACGCGCTCCGTCACGCGGCCGCTGCGCGCCTCCTCGACGGCGACCGACACCGGGCCGTCGAAGCCGCCGCGCGCGTTCTCGCCCGCCGCCGGCTCGCCCAAGGCCTGCCAGGCCGCATAGGCGCCGCCGGCGATGATCAGCACCGCCAGGATCTGCAGGATGCTTCGCTTCATTGGCTACCTTCGCGCCGCCTCGACTTCACCCGGCAAAGCCGCGCCGGCCAGACCGCTGTTCCCGCCGCCGGCTCCCTCGCGGAGCGCGCGTACCGGTCTGTCTCATACTATATGCCGCGAGGGCGCGAAAGCATCCCCGTCGCGGGAGGAATCTCCCGGAAAGCCTGGAATCGTTCGCCTTCCCACGGCAGACTGCCGGCGCCGATGCCGCCGATTCGCCAGCGCGAGGGATCCGCCGACCGATGCACCGCCGCCGCCTCCTTCTCGGACTCGCCGCCCTGGGCCTGCTGCCGCGCCACGCCGGCGCGACGGGGACGCCGCAGGCCGACTACATCCTGGTCGAGAAGACCGCGCGCAGCCTCACGCTCTTCGCCGAGGGCCGCGAGATCGCCCGCTACCCCATCCAACTCGGCAAGCAGCCCCTGGGCCACAAGGAGCGGGAGGGCGACAACCGCACGCCGGAGGGCATCTACCACATCGACTGGCGCAACCCGAACAGCGCCTTCTTCCTCTCGCTGCAGATCTCCTATCCCAACGCCGAGGACCGGGCGCGCGCGGCGGCGGCCGGGGTCTCGCCCGGCGGCCTGATCATGATCCACGGCATGCCCAACAACCTGGAGTACCGCCGCGAGATCTGGGACGAGCCGAACTGGACCAACGGCTGCATCGCCCTGCGCGACCACCACATGGCCGAGGTCTGGGATCTGGTGGGCCTGGGCACGCCGATCGAGATCCGGCCCTGAGAGGCCGAGCGGCGGCGCCGGGGGACAAGGTCGCGCGTTGCCGTTGACTTCCGCCGCGCGGGGTCTAGACAGTCGGCGCGCGACTAGAACGAGCCTCGGAAGGAGCGTGGCCATGCCGGATGCGGCGGCCGGAACCGGCGGCGACGGGCGGAGCCTGCCGCACACCGGCGCCTATCAGGCGGAGCTGGGCTACGAGATCCTGCGCCTGCCCGACGGCCGGCCGGCGGCGCGGCTCGAGGTGGCCGAGCGTCACCTGAACCAGTTCGCCATCGCCCACGGCGGCGTCGCCCTGGCCCTGCTCGACGTCGGCGGCGGGCTCGCCGTCTGGGACCTGCGCCCCGGCCTCGCCCGCATGGCGACCGTGAGCATGAACACCGCCTTCCTGGACGCGGTCCGCCCCGGCACGGTCTATGCCCTGGGCCGGGTCGAGCGCGCCGGCGGCACCCTGGCCTACACCCAGATGACGCTGCACGCAGAGACGCCCGACGGGCCGCTGCTGGCCAGCGCCCAGGGGGTCTACCGGCTCTTCCCCGAGCGCCCCGCGGCGGCCCCGCCCGGCACGGCGGCCGCGGCCGAAAGCCGTTGACAGCGGGAAGTCCCGGCGTATAGTCCCGGCTCTCGCGACCGGGCGGCCCCGTCCGGCGAGGATATTTCACGCGCGATGCGGGCGGAACAGATGTACGCAGTGATCAAGACCGGCGGCAAGCAGTACAGGGTCGCCAAGGACGACGTTCTGGAGGTCGAGCGGCTGCCCGGCGAGGCCGGCGCCACCCTGACCCTGGACGAGGTGCTGCTGGTCGGCGGCGAGGACGGCGTCACCGTCGGCACGCCGACCGTGGCCGGCGCGTCGGTCAGCGCCGAGCTGGTCGAGCAGACCCGCGGCGACAAGATCATCGTCTTCAAGAAGCGCCGCCGGAAGCACTACCGCCGGACCCAGGGCCACCGCCAGGACCTGTCGCGCATCCGCATCACCGACATCGCGACCGGCGGCTGAGGAGACCCGAGCCATGGCACAGAAAAAGGCAGGCGGCAGCTCCCGCAACGGCCGCGACTCCGCGGGCCGGCGCCTCGGCGTCAAGCTGTTCGGCGGCCAGGCCGTCACGGCCGGCAACATCATCGTGCGCCAGCGCGGCACCAAGTGGAAGCCGGGCACCGGCGTCGGCCTGGGCAAGGACCACACCATCTTCGCGCTGATCGACGGGCGCGTGCAGTTCAAGACCCGGGCGGGCAACCGCACCCACGTCTCGGTGGTGCCGCACCCGACGAGCGAGGCCGCCGAGTAGGGCGCTTCCCGCCGAAGACGGGCAACAGAGACCCGGGGGGAATGGCGCGCCATTCCCCCCGTTCTCGTTTGGCTGGACCCTTGCGATGAAGTTCCTCGACGAAGCCAAGATCTACCTGCGCAGCGGCGACGGCGGCCCCGGCGCCTGCTCCTTCCGTCGTGAGAAGTTCATCGAGTTCGGCGGACCCGACGGCGGCAACGGCGGGCGCGGCGGCGACGTGGTGGTCGAGGCGGTCGACGGCCTCAACACTCTGATCGACTTCCGCTACGCCCAGCACTTCAAGGCCGAGCGCGGCCATCACGGTTCGGGCAAGGACCGCAGCGGCGGCGCCGGCAAGACCCTGGTGATCCGCGTGCCGGTCGGCACGCAGATCCTGGAGGACGACAAGGAGACCCTGGTCGCCGACCTGACCGAGGTCGGCCAGCGCGCGGTGCTGGCCAAGGGCGGCGACGGCGGCTTCGGCAACGCTCACTACAAGTCCTCCACCAACCGCGCGCCACGGCGCAGCGACCCCGGCTGGCCGGGCGAAGAGCGCTGGGTCTGGCTGCGCCTGAAGCTGATCGCCGACGCCGGCCTGGTCGGCCTGCCCAACGCCGGCAAGTCCACCTTCCTGGCCGCCGTCAGCCGCGCCAAGCCGAAGATCGCCGACTATCCCTTCACCACCCTGCATCCCAACCTGGGCGTGGTGCGCGCCGACGACAGCGAGTTCGTGCTGGCCGACATCCCCGGGCTGATCGAAGGCGCCTCCGAGGGGGCCGGCCTGGGCACCCGCTTCCTCGGCCACGTCGAGCGCTGCGGCGTGCTGCTGCACCTGGTCGACGGCACCGCCGAGGATCCGGCCGCCGCCTATGCCACGGTGCGCGAGGAGCTGGAGGCCTACGGCCACGGCCTGGCCGAGAAGGCGGAGATCCTGGCCCTCAACAAGATCGACGCCGTGCCCGAGGAGGCGCTGGAGGAGCGCCGCGCCGCCCTGGCCGTAGCGTCGGGCGCCGAGGTGGCGCTGGTTTCCGGCGTCACCGGCCGCGGCGTGCGCGAACTGCTCTTCGCCCTGCTGGCGCAGATCCGCGCGGCCCGCGAGGCCGAGGCCGAAGCCGAGGCGGCGGAGACATGACGACGGCCGACGCGGCCGTCGGCGCGGCAGCCGATCAGGCGGCGCTGCTCGCCGGGGCGCGGCGGGTGGTGGTCAAGATCGGCTCCGCCCTGCTGGTGGAGGAGGAGAGCGGCACGATCCGCTACGACTGGCTCGCCGCCCTGGCCGAGGATCTGGCCGGGCTGGCGGCGCGCGGCCAGGAGCTCATCGTCGTCTCCTCCGGCGCCATCGCCGTCGGCCGCCGCCATCTCGGCTTCGCGCGCCGCAGGCTGAAGCTGGAGGAGAAGCAGGCGGCCGCCGCCACCGGCCAGATCCGCCTGGCCCACGCCTACCAGGAGGCCCTGGCCCGCCACGGCATCACCGTGGCGCAGGTGCTGCTGACCCTGGAGGACACCGAGGCGCGCCGGCGCCACCTCAACGCCCGCAACACCCTGAACACCCTGCTGCGCCACCGCGCGCTGCCGGTCATCAACGAGAACGACACCACCGCCACCAGCGAGATCCGCGTCGGCGACAACGACCGCCTGGCGGCGCGGGTCGCTGCCATGATGAACGCGGAGGCGCTGGTGCTGCTCTCCGACATCGACGGCCTCTACACCGCCGATCCCAAGCTGAACCCCTCGGCCCGCCACCTGCCGCTGGTCGAGCGCCTCTCGCCGGAGATCGAGGCCATGGCCGGCGAGGCACTGCCGGGCGTCTCCACCGGCGGCATGGTCACCAAGCTGGCCGCCGCCCGCATCGCCGTGGCCGCCGGCTGCCGCATGGCCATCGCCAGCGGCCGCCGCGACCATCCGCTGCGCGCCATCCTGGAGGGCGGCCGCTGCACCTGGTTCCTCTCCGAGGTCGAGCCACGCGCCGCACGCAAGTCCTGGATCGCCGCCAGCCTGAAGCCGGCCGGCGTGCTGACGGTGGATGCCGGCGCGCTGAAGGCGCTGCAGGCCGGCCGCTCGCTGCTACCGGCCGGCGTGCGGGCGGTGGAGGGCGACTTCCAGCGCGGCGACGCGGTGCTGGTGCGCGACCCCGAGGGCCGCGAGGTGGCGCGCGGCCTCTCGGCCTACGGCGCCGCCGACGCGCGCCGGATCCTCGGCCACAACAGCCGGGACATCGAGAAGATCCTCGGCTACCGTGGCCGCGAGGAGCTGATCCACCGGGACGACCTGGTGCTGTCGTGAGGGATCGCCGATGACCGCCCTGCTCGCCGAGAAGCCGGATCTCGCCGCCGAGATGGAGACCCTGGGCGCCGCCGCCCGTGCCGCCGCCGAGGTCCTGGCGCGCAGCCCGCGCGCGCAGCGCGACAGCGCCCTGACCGAGGGGGCCGCGGCCCTGCGCGCCCACAGCGGAGCGATCCTGGCCGCCAACGCGAAGGACCTGGCCGCCGCCGAGGCCAAGGGCCTGAGCCCGGCTCTGCTCGACCGCCTGGCGCTCGACGAGAAGCGGATCGACGCCATGGCCCGGGGGCTGGAGGCGATCGCCGCCCTGCCCGATCCGCTCGGCCGCCTGCTGGCCGAGTGGGAGCAGCCGAGCGGCCTGCAGATCCGCCGCGTCGCCGTGCCGCTCGGCGTCATCGCCGTGGTCTACGAGAGCCGGCCCAACGTCACCGCCGACGCCGGCGCGCTCTGCCTCAAGTCCGGCAACGCGGCGATCCTGCGCGGCGGCTCGGAATCCTTCCAGACCTCCGGCGCCATCCTGGAGGCGCTGCGCGCCGGCCTGGCCGCGGCCGGCCTGCCCGAGGCCTGCCTGCAGCGCCCCGCCACCACCGACCGCGCCTTCGTCGGCGAGCTGCTGCGCGCCCACCGCTGGGTCGACGTGATCGTGCCGCGCGGCGGCCGCGGCCTGACGGAGCGGGTGATGCGCGAGGCCCGGGTGCCGGTACTGGCGCACCTCGACGGCAACAACCACACCTACCTCCACGCCGCCGCCGACCCGGCCAAGGCCCTGGCGCTGACGGTCAACGCCAAGCTGCGCCGCCCCGGCATCTGCGGCGCCACCGAGACGCTGCTGGTGGACGCCGACGCCGCGCCGGAGCTGCTGCCGCCGATCCTCGACGCCCTGGCCGAGCGCGGCTGCGAGCTGCGCGGCGACGCCGCCGTGCAGGCGCTCGACGCCCGCGTGCGGCCGGCCGAAGAGGCCGACTGGGACACCGAGTACCTGGCGCCGGTGCTGGCGGTGAAGACGGTGGGCGGGCTGGAGGAGGCGCTGGACCACATCGCCCGCCACGGCTCCCGCCACACGGAGTGCATCGTCACCGAGGACGCTGAAGCCGCGGCCGCGTTCCTGGAGCGGGTCGACGCCGCCATCGTCATGCAGAACACCTCGACCCAGTTCGCCGACGGCGGCGAGTTCGGCATGGGCGCCGAGATCGGCATCGCCACCGGCAAGCTGCACGCCCGCGGCCCGGTCGGCACCGAGCAGCTCACCAGCTACAAGTACCTGGTGCGCAGCGCCGGCAGCACCCGGCCGTGACGGAAGTACGCCCGCGGCCGTGAGCAGGACGGCGCACCGCCTGCCGCCGCGGCCGGCCCGGGCGGCGCTGGGCCGCGCCCTGGGCGGCCGGCTGCCGCCGCCCGGCGCGCGCGTCGGGCTGCTCGGCGGCTCCTTCAATCCCGGGCACGAGGGCCACGCCCACGTCGCCGCCGAGGCGCTGCGGCGCCTGGGCCTCGACGAGATCTGGCTGCTGGTCAGCCCGCAGAACCCGCTGAAGCGCGCCGACGGCATGGCGCCGCTGACCGAGCGCCTGGCCTCGGCACGGCGGCTGGCGCGGCATCCGCGGGTCCGGGCGACGGCGCTGGAGACGCTGCTGGGGACGCGGGTGACCGCCGACACCCTGGCGCAGCTCCGCGCCTGCTTTCCCGGCGTGCGCTTCGTCTGGCTGATGGGCGCCGACAACCTGCGGCAGATTCACCGCTGGGGCCGCTGGACCGAAATCTTTCACCGAGTCGCCGTTGCGGTCTTCGATCGCCCCACCTATTCTCTAGGAGCGTTGTCGGCCAAGGCGGCGCATCGTTTCGCCTCCCGGCGCCTGCGCGCCTCGCGTGGGGCTCGGCTGGTGCGGCGGACGCCGCCGGTCTGGGTGTTCCTGCGTATTCGGCTGGTCGCCCAGTCGGCCACGGCGCTGCGGGCCCGCGCCCGCCGCGGTGGCGGCGTGGGCGGCTGATCCCGCGGGCCACCGGAACGGCCGGACGCCCGCAAACGGAGGAGAGACGTAGCCATAGCCAACAAGGCCACGGCGCTGACCAGCGCCACGCCGGCACCCGAGGGCCTCCTCGCCGCATCCGGTGCCGATCCGAGACGCCTCGTCGAGATGGTCGAGGCCTCGCTGCACGACGACAAGGCCGAAGACGTCGTCGTGATCGATCTTTCCGGCAAGAGCAGCTTCGCGGACTTCATGGTGATCGCCAGCGGCCGTTCGACGCGGCAGGTGGCGGCGATCGTCGAGAATCTGCGCGAGCGCCTGAAGGCCGCCGGTCTCAGCGACCTGGCGGTCGAGGGGATGGCCCAGGCCGACTGGGTGCTGCTCGATGCCGGCGACGTCGTCGTCCACGTCTTCCGACCCGAGATTCGCGAGTTCTACAATCTCGAGAAGATGTGGGGCGCGGCGAACCCGCAGCGCAGCCCTCTGCTGGTCTGACCCGCCGCCGCCGGCCTCGGCTGCCGGCGGTGCGAGGCTGTCATGCGCCTGACCCTGCTCGCGGTGGGCCGCCTGCGCGGCGGCCCCCTGCAGACCCTTTTCGACGACTATGCGCGCCGCCTGGGCGGCGGGCCGCTCGGTCCCCTCTGCGTGAAGGAGGTGGAGGAGCGCAAGCCCCTGCCCGCGCCGGCGCTGAAGGCGCGCGAGGGCGCGCTGCTGCTGGCCGCCCTGCCCGAGGGCGCCCGGCTGGTGGCGCTGGACGAGCGCGGCCGCAGCCTGGACAGCCGCGGCTTCGCCGCACAGCTCGGCCGCTGGCGCGAGGAGGGGGTGCGCGAGACCGCCTTCGCCATCGGCGGCGCCGACGGCCTGGACGACAGCGTGCGCAGCCGCGCCGACCTGCTGCTCTCGCTCGGCGCCCTGACCTGGCCGCACCAGCTGGTGCGCGTCCTGCTGGCCGAGCAGCTCTTCCGCGCCGACGCCATCCTCCAGGGCCACCCCTACCACCGCGATTGAGCCCGGCCGCGGCCGCGCCTCCGCGCCCCCGTCATCCTAGGATCTCGATCCGTCTGAGCGCCGCCGCTACCGCCGCTTCGTTTCACACGGAGCCACGGAGAGCGCGGAGGCATGGCGAAGCACGCCCCTCCGCGCTCTCCGTGGCTCCGTGTGAGACCAGCGACCCCTCCCAACGACTCCCGTCATCCTGAGCGCAGCGAAGGATCTCGGGCCGGTTGGAGCTCCAGTCTGAGCGAGATCCTTCGCTGCGCTCAGGATGACGGGGGGAGCCGACGGGGGCCCTCACCGCGCGCTGCAGCTGGCGCCGCCGAGGACACAGAAGCGGGCGCAGTGGGGATGGTTCAGCGGCACCGGGCCGGCGGCCTCGGCCAGGCTCGCGCCCAGCTCGAAGCGCTCGTCGTAGGGCAGCAGGGTGCAGGGCACCACCACCGGCGCAGCCGCCCCCTTGCGCTTCACCACCATGCGGCTGGAGGCGCACATCACCTCCGTCGGGCTCTTGCCGAGGATGCCCCAGCAGGCCTCGGTGATCTCCGGCACCTCGGCGGTCGCGTCCATCTCCGGGAAGAGCACGAGCTGCGCCGGGTCCCGCGCGTCGAGCGGCAGGCCCTGCTCGGCGAAGAGCCGCGCGAAGCCGGCGCGCAGCTGCGCCTCGCTCTCGCCCGAGAGGAAGCGGCCCGCCACGTCGACGCGGAAGCCCTGCTCGACCAGCCAGCGCAAGCCCGCCAGGGCCGGCGCCCAGGTGCGCGGCCCGCGCTCCGCCTCGTGCACCGCCGGGCCGTAGTGGTCGAGCGAGACCCGCACCACCAGGCGGTCGCCGGCCAGCGGCCGCAGCGCCGCGAAGGCCTCGGCCCGCTTCATCATCGGCTTCATGGCGTTGGTCAGCAGCAGCACGCGGTAGCCGCGCGCCAGGCAGTCGCCGAGGATCTCGACGAGGTCCGGGTTCATGAAGGGCTCGCCGCCGGTGATGCCGATCTCCTCGGTACCCAGGCCCTCGCGCTCGATCTCCTCGAGAAGGACCCGCACCTCGGCGGCGGAGAGATAGACCAGGCGGTCGTTGCGCGGGCTGGATTCGATGTAGCAGTTGGCGCAGGTCAGGTTGCAGAGCGTGCCGCTGTTGAGCCAGAGCGTCCGCAGCCGCTCCAGTGCCACCTTTGCCCGCGGCTCGCCCTTGGCGGTGCGCTCGGGATCGCGGAACTTCTCCGGCGCGAGCGGGAGGGGCGTCGTCTGCGTATCGGCCTGCATGGCAACTCCCGTAGGGAAGGCGAGCAGCCACGACCCTGCCATGCGGCCGCGAGACCCGGCAAGCGAGACCGGCCGCCCTCACGCCACTGTGATCGGCGCCCGGCCGGCCTGCCTCGGGCGGCTTGTTCGCCGCTGCCCTTTGCGGCAAGTTGCCGCGCGGGCCTTGCGAGGAGAAGTCGATGAGCGAGCGGAAGAGCTACGATCTGGTGGTGATCGGCGCCGGACCCGGCGGCTACGTCTGCGCGATCCGCGCGGCGCAACTGGGCCTGAAGGTCGCCTGCGTCGAGAAGCGCGGCACCCTCGGCGGCACCTGCCTCAACGTCGGCTGCATTCCCTCCAAGGCACTGCTGCAGGCCAGCGAGAAGTTCGAGGAGGCGAGCCACGCGCTGGCCGCCTTCGGCGTCAAGACCGGCAAGGTCAGCCTCGATCTGCCCACCATGCTCGGCCACAAGGACGCGGTGGTGGAGAGCAACGTCAAGGGCATCGAGTTCCTCTTCAAGAAGAACAAGGTTGACTGGCTGAAGGGCGCGGCCCGGATCTCCGGCAAGGGCGAGGTCACGGTCGAGGGCGAGAAGGGCGGCGAGACCGTCGCGGCGAAGCACATCGTCATCGCCACCGGCTCCACCCACATGGACCTGCCCGGGCTGGAGATCGACGAGAAGCGCATCGTCTCCTCCACCGGCGCGCTGACGCTCGGCAAGGTGCCGAAGCACCTGGTGGTGGTCGGCGGCGGCTACATCGGCCTGGAGATGGGCTCGGTCTGGCAGCGCCTGGGGGCCGAGGTGACGGTGGTGGAGTTCCTCGACCGCATCGTGCCCGGCATGGACGGGGAGATCGGCAAGACCTTCCAGCGCATCCTGAAGAAGCAGGGCATGACCTTCCGGCTCTCCACCAAGGTGACCGGCGCCAAGACGACGAAGAGCGGCGTCGAGCTGACCCTGGAGCCGGCCAAGGGCGGCGAGGCCGAGACGCTGGCCTGCGACGTCGTGCTGGTGGCGATCGGCCGCAAGCCCTACGTCGAGGGCCTGGGGCTGGAGGGAGCCGGGGTGAAGCTGGACGAGCGCGGCCGCATCGCCGTCGACGCGCGCTTCCGCACCAGCGCCGAGGGGATCTACGCCATCGGCGACGTCATCCCCGGCCCGATGCTGGCGCACAAGGCCGAGGAGGAGGGCGTGGCCCTGGCCGAGATGCTGGCCGGCCAGCCCGGCCACGTGAACTACGGCACCGTGCCGGGCATCGTCTACACTTGGCCGGAGGTGGCCAGCGTCGGCAAGACCGAGGAGGAGCTGAAGCAGGCCGGGGTCGAGTACCGCGTCGGCAAGTTCCCCTTCACCGCCAACGGCCGCGCACGCGCCATGAACAGCACCGACGGCCTGGTCAAGATCCTCGCCGACAAGGCCACCGACCGCATCCTCGGCGCCCACATCCTGGGGCCCGAGGCCGGCACCCTGATCCACGAGGTGGTGGTGGCCATGGAGTTCGGCGGCTCGGCCGAGGACCTGGCCCGTTCCTTCCACGGCCACCCGACCCTGAACGAAGCGGTCAAGGAGGCCGCCCTGGCGGTGCACGGCCGCCCGCTGCACATCTGAGGATCCCCGCCGCCCATGACCCTGCTGTTCAAGTCCGACCTGGAGCGCTACGACACCTGGGTGCCGGCGCTGCACAAGCACCTGCCCGGCCGCGAGATCCGCCTCTGGCCCGAGGTCGGCGACAAGGCCGACATCGAGTACGCCCTGGTCTGGCAGCCGCCCCGGGGCTTCCTCGCCTCGCTGCCGAAGCTCAAGGCGATCTTCTCGGTCGGCGCCGGCATCGACCACATCACCGCCGACGACCAGCGCCCGCGCCACCTGCCGGTGATCCGCATGGTGGAGGACGGCCTGACCGCCGGCATGACCGAGTTCGTGGTGATGCAGGTGCTCTATCACCACCGCAACATGCTGCGCTACCGCGAGCAGGCCGCACAGGGGCTCTGGCGCGAGATCTCCGCCGTCGCCGCCTGGGACCGGCGGGTGAGCATCCTCGGGCTCGGGGTGCTCGGCCGCGACGCGGCGGAGAAGCTGGCCTCGCTGCGCTTCGACGTGGCCGGCTGGAGCCGCACGCCGAAGCAGGTCCCCGGCGTCGCCTGCTACCACGGCGACGAGGGCCTGGAGGCGATCCTGGCGCGCAGCGACATCCTGGTCTGCCTGCTGCCGCTGACGCCGGCGACGAAGGGAATTCTGAATTCGGAACTCTTCGCCAAGCTGCCGCGCGGCGCCTGCCTGATCAATGTCGGCCGCGGCGGCCAGCAGGTCGAGGCCGACATCCTGGCGGCGCTGGACTCGGGGCAGCTGGCCGAGGTCACGCTCGACGTCTTCGAGCAGGAGCCGCTGCCGCCGGAGAGTCCGCTCTGGACCCATCCCAAGGTGGTGGCGACGCCGCACATCGCCTCCATGACGGTGCCCGACACGGCGGCCCGGGCGGTCGCCGAGAACGTGGCCCGCATCGAGGCCGGCCAGCCCCCGCTCAACGCCGTCGACTTCGAGCGGGGTTACTGAGCGGAGAGTCCCCGCGCGCCTCCATCCTGCCCGGATACAGGGCGCAGCCTCACCACCCGCCCTTGTCTCGGCCGGGCCGAACCGCCATTTTGAGGTCGGTCCGTGCGAGCGGACCGCCGCCAATCCCAGTCTCGCGGAGTCTCCTGATGGATCCGATCATCGGTTCACTGTCGACCAACGTCACCGCCGCGGGTCAGCCCGACCAGCCGCCGGGCGGCGTGATCAAGGACTCCGACACCGCGGGCTTCCGCCGTGACGTGATCGAGGCCTCGATGCAGCGCCCCGTGCTGGTCGACTTCTGGGCGACCTGGTGCGGCCCCTGCAAGCAGCTGACGCCGGCGCTGGAGAAGGCGGTGCGCGAGGCCGGCGGCAAGGTGCTGCTGGTCAAGATCGACATCGACAAGAACCAGCAGCTGGCGGCGCAGCTGCGCATCCAGTCGGTGCCGACGGTCTACGCCTTCTTCCAGGGCCAGCCCATCGACGGCTTCCAGGGTGCCCTGCCGGAGAGCCAGATCAAGCAGTTCATCGCCGGGCTGCTGCAGACGGCCGGCCAGGACGAGGGCCCGGCGCTGCAGGAGCTGCTCGACCAGGCCGAGAAGCTGCGCGTCGAGGGCCAGCCCGAGGCGGCCGGCCAGCTCTTCGCGCAGGTGCTGCAGCAGGACGGCGAGAACGCAGCGGCGCTGGGCGGGATGCTGCGCTGCCAGCTCGACCTGGGTGAACTGGACGGCGTCGAGCAGGCGCTGCAGCAGCTGCCCGAGGCGCTGCAGCTGAAGCCGGAGCTGCAAGCCGTGGCCAGTGCCCTGGAGCTGGCGCGCCAGGCCGCCGACAGCGGCGACGTGGCCGAGCTGATGGAGCGCGTCGCCCACGACCCGGCCGACCACCAGGCCCGCTTCGACCTGGCCCAGGCCCTCTTCGCCCGCGGCAAGCGCGAGGCGGCGGTGGAGGAACTGCTGGAAATCGTCCGGCGCCAGCGCGCCTGGAACGAGGAGGCGGCGCGCAAGCAGCTGGTGAAGTACTTCGAGGCCTGGGGGCCGCAGGATCCGCTGACCCAGGAGGCGCGGCGGCGCCTCTCGTCGCTGCTCTTCGCATGATCCGCTCCCCCTTCGACCCGCGCTTCGAGGACCTGCCGGACGTCCTGCCGATCTTTCCCCTGCCCGGCGTGCTGCTGCTGCCGGGCGGCAAGCTGCCGCTCAACGTCTTCGAGCCGCGCTACCTGGCCATGACCCGCGACGCCCTGGCCGGCCCGCGCCTGATCGGCATGGTCCAGCCGCAGCCGCGCGAGAGCGAGCCGGCTGCCGCGGGAGAGGGCGAGGAGGAGGGCGGCGACCTCGGCGCCTGGCCGGTGTTCCGCACGGGCTGCGCCGGGCGCATCACCGCCTTCGGCGAGACCGACGACGGCCGCTACCTGATCACGCTCACCGGCCTGCTGCGCTTCGACATCGCCGAGGAGCTGCCCGCCCGCTCGGGCTATCGCCGTGTGCGCCCGGACTGGTCGTCCTACCGCGGCGACCTGGGCAACGAGGTTGCCGCCGAGGGCGGCGCACTGGACCGCGCGCGCCTGCTGCAGGCGCTGCGCGGCTATTTCGAGGCCGCCGGGCTGCAGGGCGACTGGGAGGCGATCCGCTCGGCGCCCGACGTCGAGCTGGTCACCTCGCTGGCCATGCTCTGCCCCTTCGACACGCGCGAGAAGCAGGCCCTGCTGGAGGCCCCGACCCTGGGGCAGCGCGCCGAGACCATGATCGCCATCCTGGAGATGGCCTCGCTCGACCAGGGCGACGGCCAGCCGGCGCGGCACTGAGGGAGGAAGCGGAGCCATGGCCGAGACCGCCACGGTCGACCCCAAACTGCTCGACATCCTCGTCTGCCCGCTCACCAAGGGCCCGCTCGACTACGACCGCGAGCGCCAGGAACTGATCAGCCGCCAGGCCAGGCTGGCCTACCCAATCCGCGACGGCATCCCCATCATGCTGCCCGACGAGGCCCGCGCGCTGGACGAGTGACGCCTGGACGGATGACCGGCCGATGAGCAACTTCGACGTCAAGCACCACCCACTGGAGCTGCGCTACTCCCGAGAAGAGAAGCGGCTGGAGGTCGCCTTCGACGACGGCCGCAGCTTCTCCCTGCCGGCCGAGCTGCTACGGGTCGAGAGCCCCTCGGCCGAGGTGCAGGGCCACGGGCCGGGGCAGAAGCAGATCGTCGCCGGCCGGCGCCACGTCGGCATCCTGGCGATCGAGCCGGTCGGCAGCTACGCCGTGCGCATCAAGTTCGACGACCTGCACGACACCGGCCTCTATTCCTGGGACTATCTCTACAAGCTGGGCGAGGAGCAGGAGCGGCTCTGGACCGACTACCTGGCCAACCTCGAAGCCCGGGGCCTCTCCCGCGACCCGCCCCGACGGGGCTGACAGATACCAGCGAGCCTCTGAACGACTCTCGTCATCCTGAGCGTCAGCGAAGGATCTCGGGCCGGCTTGAGTTCGACTCCCGCGAGATCCTTCGCTGACGCTCAGGATGACGGTGGTCGGGCCTGGCTGCATCGGCAGAGCCTCTCCACCGCTCTCGTTGACAATTTATCGACAAATCGTCAATGTGGCGGCCTTCCCGGAAGAACGGAGACGAGCGATGGCGGGCGAGGCGGTGACGGGTGGCGGTGCGGGCGGCGGCTGGCAGTTCTGGATCGACCGCGGCGGCACCTTCACCGACGTGGTCGGGCGCCGGCCGGACGGGACGCTGGTCACCCACAAGCTGCTGTCGGAGAACCCCGAGGCCTACAAGGACGCCGCCATCCAGGGCATCCGCGACCTGCTGGGCCTCGCCAGGGACGAGGCGGTTCCGGCCGCCCGGGTCGAGGCGGTGAAGATGGGCACCACCGTCGCCACCAACGCGCTGCTGGAGCGCAAGGGCGACCGCACGGTGCTGGCCATCACCAAGGGCTTCCGCGACCAGCTGCGCATCGCCTACCAGAACCGCCCGCACCTCTTCACGCGGCGCATCGAGCTGCCGGAACTGCTCTACGAGCGGGTGGTCGAGGTGCCGGAGCGGCTGCTGGCCGACGGCACCCTGCTGGAGCCGCTGGACGAGGCGGCCACGCGTGAAGGCTTGCAGGCGGCCTACGACGCCGGCATCCGCTCGCTGGCGGTGGTGCTGATGCACGGCTACCGCTTCACCGACCACGAGAAGCGGGTGGCGGCGCTCGGCCGCGAGATCGGCTTCACCCAGATCTCGGTCAGCCATCTGGTCAGCCCGCTGATGAAGCTGGTGGGGCGCGGCGACACCACGGTGGTCGACGCCTACCTCTCGCCGATCCTGCGCCGCTACGTCGACCAGGTGGCCGGGCAGCTGGGGGCAGACGAGGCGGAGAGCGTGCGGCTGCTCTTCATGCAGTCCAACGGCGGCCTGGCCGACGCCCAGGCCTTCCAGGGCAAGGACTCGATCCTCTCGGGCCCGGCCGGCGGCATCGTCGGCGCCGTGCGCACCGCGGCTATGGGCGGCTTCGAGAAGATCATCACCTTCGACATGGGCGGCACCTCCACCGACGTCGCCCACTACGACGGCGAGTACGAGCGCGCCTTCGAGACCCAGGTGGCGGGCGTGCGCATGCGCGCGCCGATGATGCAGATCCACACGGTCGCCGCCGGCGGCGGCTCGATCCTGCACTTCGACGGCAGCCGCTACCGCGTCGGCCCCGACAGCGCCGGCGCCAACCCCGGCCCGGCCTGCTACCGCCGCGGCGGGCCGCTGGCGGTGACCGACGCCAACGTCATGCTGGGCCGCATCCAGCCGGACTTCTTCCCGCCGGTCTTCGGCCCCAAGGGCGACCAGCCGCTCGACGGCGCGGTGGTGAAGGAGAAGTTCGCCGAACTGGCCGCGCGCATCGGCGACGAGGCCGGCGACGAGCGCAGCCCCGAGGAGGTCGCCGACGGCTTCCGCCGCATCGCCGTCGAGAACATGGCCAACGCCATCAAGAAGATCTCGATCCAGCGCGGCTACGACGTCTCCAAGTACACCCTCAACTGCTTCGGCGGCGCCGGCGGGCAGCACGCCTGCGACATCGCCGACACCCTGGGCATGACGCGGATCTTCCTCCACCCCTTCGCCGGCGTGCTCTCGGCCTACGGCATGGGCCTGGCCGACCTGCGGGTGATCAAGGAACAGGCGGTGGAGAAGCGCCTGGAGGCGGCGCTGGGCGAGGTCGAGGCGATCCTCGCCGAGCTGGAGGAGGAAGCCCGCGCCGAACTGGCGCCGCAGGGCGTGCCCGCGGACCGCATCGAGATCCTGCGCAAGGTGCATCTGCGCTACGAGGGCACGGACTCGGCCCTGGTGGTCGACTTCGGCAGCCGCGAGGCCGTCGTCGCCGCCTTCGAGGCGGCCTACACCCAGCGCTTCGGCTTCACCATGCCGGAGAAGGCGCACCTGGTCGAAGCCGTCTCGGTCGAGGCCATCGGCCACACCGACGCCGCCGAGGATCCCGAGCTGGCGGTGGACGAGACCGCGCCGGCCCCGCAGCCGGCGGCGCTGCGCGCCATCTACGCCGGCGGTGCCTGGCACGACACCCCGGTCTTCCGCCGCGAGGAGCTGGTGCCGGGCCACCGCATCGACGGCCCCGCCATCGTCATCGAGGCCACCTCCACGACGGTGATCGATCCCGGCTGGCGGGCGACGCTGACCGGCCGCGATCATCTGGTGCTGGAGCGGGTGGTGCCGCTGGAGCGGGCCGTGGCGGTCGGCACCCAGGTCGATCCCGTCATGCTGGAGATCTTCAACAACCTCTTCATGTCGATCGCCGAGCAGATGGGCTCGACCCTGGAGAAGACCGCCTATTCGGTGAACATCAAGGAGCGGCTGGACTTCTCCTGCGCGCTCTTCACCCCGGCCGGCGAGCTGGTCGCCAACGCCCCGCACATGCCGGTGCACCTCGGCTCCATGGGCGAGTCGATCAAGGCGGTGATCCGCGCCAACGCGGGGCGCCTCGCACCGGGCGACGTCTACATGCTGAACGCGCCCTACAACGGCGGCACCCACCTGCCCGACATCACGGTGGTGACGCCGGTCTTCGACGCGGCGGAGAAGGAGATCCTCTTCTACGTCGCCAGCCGCGGCCACCACGCCGACGTCGGCGGCACCACCCCCGGCTCCATGCCCCCCGACTCCCGCACGGTCGAGGAGGAGGGCGTGCTGATCGACAACTTCAAGCTGGTGGAGCAGGGCCGCTTCCTGGAGGCGGCGGTGCGCGAGCTCTTCGCCTCCGGGCCCTATCCCGCCCGCAACCCGGACCAGAACATCGCCGACCTCAAGGCGCAGATCGCCGCCAACCAGAAGGGCGTGGCCGAGCTGCGCCGCATCGTCGGGCTCTTCGGCCTGGAGGTGGTGCAGGCCTACATGGGCCATGTGCAGGACAATGCCGAAGAGCAGGTGCGCCGGGTGCTCGACCGCCTGGCCGACGGCCGCTTCGTCTATCCCCTGGACGACGGCTCGCAGATCGCGGTCGCCGTCACCATCGACCGCGCCAGCCGCAGCGCGAAGATCGACTTCACCGGCACCAGCGCCCAGCTCGACAACAACTTCAACGCCCCCTCGGCGGTCTGCCGCGCGGCCGTGCTCTACGTCTTCCGCACCCTGGTGGAAGACGAGATCCCGATGAACGAGGGCTGCCTCAAGCCGCTCGACATCGTCATCCCCGAGGGCTCCATGCTGAACCCCGTGGCCCCGGCCGCGGTGGTGGCCGGCAACGTCGAGACCAGCCAGGCCATCACCGACTGCCTCTACGGCGCCACCCGGGCGCTGGCCGGCGCCCAGGGCACCATGAACAACCTCACCTTCGGCAATGCCCGCTACCAGTACTACGAGACCATCTGCGGCGGCGCCGGTGCCGGCGAGGGCTTCGCGGGCTGCGACGCGGTGCACACCCACATGACCAACTCCCGCCTGACCGACCCCGAGGTGCTGGAGTGGCGCTTCCCGGTGCTGCTGGAGTCCTTCGAGATCCGCCGCGGCTCCGGCGGCGCGGGCAGTTGGCGCGGCGGCGACGGTGCGGTGCGGCGCCTGCGCTTCCTCGAGCCCATGACCGCCTCGATCCTCTCCAGCCACCGCCGGGTGCCGAACTTCGGCCTGGAGGGCGGCGCACCCGGCGCCCTGGGCCGCAACGCCGTGATCCGCCAGGACGGCACGCTCGAGGAGCTCTCGGGCACCGACAAGGCCGAGATGCGCGCCGGCGACGTCTTCCTGGTGGAAACCCCCGGCGGCGGCGGCTACGGCCGGGCGGATTGAGCGGCGGAGCGCGCCGACTGCGGCGCGCCTTTGCCGTCATCCTGAGCGCAGCGAAGGATCTCGGGCCGGTTGGAGTTCGATTCCCACGAGATCCTACGCTCACGCTCAGGATGACGAGAGTCGGTTCGAAAGCAGGCAGTCTCACACGGAGCCACGGAGGGTGAGCCTCGCCATACCTCCGCGCCCTCCGTGGCTCCGTGTGAGACGAAGCGGCGGTAGCAGCGATCGAGGTCCTTCGCTCACTCCCAGGACGACGGGGGAGGCTCAGGCGGGCGGCGGCGCCGTTCCCGGCTCCCGCTCCTTGCGGCCCGGCAGCGCGACGTGGAAGCCGGCGCGCGGCGCGGACAGCGGCGCGAGGCGGGCGAGCAGGCCGCGGCGCAGCAGGTCCAGCAGGTGGCGGCCGACCGGCTGGAAGAGCGTCTCGCCGCTCTCCGCCGTCGCCGGGTCCAGCAGGATGTCGACGCTCTTCGGCTCGCCGAAGCGGCCGCGCTCCACCATGCGGTCGATCGAGGCCAGGGCGTGCAGCCGGTCGAGGCCGCGCAGATCCAGCTCCCACTCGGCAGCCCCGCCGCGGACGAGCAGGCGGTGCAGCGCCCGCAGCCGCGGGTCCTCCGTCGCCGGCGCGCTCACGGTACCGCGCTCCCCGCCTCCGCGAAGGCGGCGAGGATGCGGTCCGGCACGTCGGTGATGATGGCATCGGCGCCCCAGCCGCGGCAGCGCAGCGCCGTCGACGGATCGTTCACCGTCCAGACCGCCAGCAGATAGCCGGCCGCCTTGACCGCCGCCGCCGCCGCCGCGTCGAGCGCCTTCCAGCCCAGATGCACGCTGGCGCAGCCGAAGCCGGCCACCGCCTCGGCCCAGTCCTCCGGCAGCCGCTCGGCCAGATAGCCGCGCGGCAGGGCCGGGGCGGCCTCGGCGGCGGCGGCGAGGGCGAGCGGAGCGAAGCTGGAGATCAGCGGCGGGGGCAGGTGCCCCGGCCAGCGCGCCGCCAGGACCGCCAGGGCGGCGTGTGCCGTCTCGGCCTCGCGGCCCGGCGCCGGCTTGATCTCGACGTTGGCGCCGAGACCCAGCGCGCCGAGTCGGGCGACGACCTGCTCCAGGCTCGGCAGCCGCTCGCCGGCGAAGGCGGGATCGAAGGAGGCGCCGACCTCGACCCGCGACAGCTCGGCCCAGGGCAGCTCGCCGACCCGCTCGGGGCGGCCGCCGGTGCGCGCCAGGTCGTGGTCGTGGTGCACGACCGGCACGCCGTCGGCGCTCAGCATCACGTCGAACTCGACCCAGCGCGCGCCCAGCGCGGCGGCCTTGTCGAAGCCGGCGAGGCTGTTCTCGGGGGCATGGCTGGCGGCGCCGCGGTGGCCGATCACGGGCGGCAGGGACAGGACCGTCGTCATGGAAGGCAGAGGCTCCGAGAAGGAAAGGGCGGCGTCACCCTCGGGTGACGCCGCCCACTGTCCCGCGCCCGCGCGCCGCCCGCAAGAGGGCGCGCGGAGCCTCTGGGGTCAGGCGCTTTCCTTCGCCTCCGCCTCGAGATCGGCGCCGCTCTCCTGATCGACCACCTTCATCGAGAGCTTCACCTTGCCGCGGTCGTCGAAGCCGATGACCTTGACCTTCACCTGGTCGCCCTCCTTGACCACGTCGCTGGTCTGGGAGACCCGCTGCGCGGCCAGCTGGCTGATGTGCACCAGGCCGTCGCGGGGACCGAGGAAGTTCACGAAGGCGCCGAAGTCCATCACCTTCACGACCTTGCCGGTGTAGATCTTGCCGACCTCCGGCTCGGCCACGATGGACTGGATCCAGTCGATCGCCGCCTGCATCGCGGTCTGGTCGACGGCGGCCACCTTGATGGTGCCGTCGTCCTCGATGTCGACCTTGGCGCCGGTGCTCTCGCAGATCTCGCGGATCACCTTGCCACCGGTGCCGATCACGTCGCGGATCTTGTCCTTCGGCACGGTGATCGTGGTGATGCGCGGCGCATTGGCGGAGACGCCGTCGCGCGCCGCGTCCATGGTCTTGGCCATCTCGCCGAGGATGTGGCGCCGGCCGTCCTTCGCCTGCGCCAGGGCGATCTCCATGATCTCCCGGGTGATCGAGGTGATCTTGATGTCCATCTGCAGGGCGGTGACGCCCGCCTCGGTGCCGGCCACCTTGAAGTCCATGTCGCCGAGGTGGTCCTCGTCGCCGAGGATGTCGGAGATCACGGCGTAGTCGTCACCCTCCTTGATCAGCCCCATGGCGATGCCGGCGACGGCGCGCGGCAGCGGCACGCCGGCGTCCATCATCGACAGCGAGGTGCCGCAGACAGTGGCCATGGAGGAGGAGCCGTTGGACTCGGTAATCTCCGAGACCACACGCACGGTGTAGGGGAAGTCCTCCTTGCTCGGCATGATCGGGCGGATCGCCCGCCAGGCCAGCTTGCCGTGGCCGATCTCGCGGCGACCCGGCGTACCCATGCGGCCGGCCTCGCCCACCGAGTAGGGCGGGAAGTTGTAGTGCAGCATGAAGTGCTGCCGGTACTCGCCCTCCAGCGCGTCGACGATCTGCTCGTCCTGGCCGGTGCCCAGCGTGGTGGTCACCAGCGCCTGGGTCTCGCCGCGGGTGAAGAGCGCCGAGCCGTGGGCGCGCGGCAGCACGCCGGTCTCGGAGACGATCGGGCGCACCGTGCGGGTGTCGCGGCCGTCGATGCGGGGCTTGCCGGCCAGGATCTGGCCGCGCACCACGTCGCTCTCCAGCGCCTTGAAGACGCTGCCGAAGACCGCCAGCTTCTCCTCGTCCTCGCCCAGCGAGGCCAGGGCGTCGGCCTTGACGGCGGAGACCGCCGTGTGGCGCTCGACCTTGTCGGGGTTGCCGTAGGCGGCCGCCAGGGCGGCGCCGAACTGCGCCTTCAGGGCCTCGTAGACCTCGGCCTTGACCGGCGGCGGCTCGCTCACCGGCCAGGGCTCCTTGGCGGCCAGCTCGGCCAGGTCGATGATGGCCTCGATCACCGCCTGCATCTGCTGGTGGCCGAAGGTCACCGCGCCCAGCATGACCTCCTCGGAGAGTTCGGAGGCCTCGGACTCGACCATCAGCACGCCTTCCTGGGTGCCGGCGACCACCAAGTCGAGCGCCGAGAGCGGCAGCTCGTCCAGCACCGGGTTGAGGACGTACTTGCCGTCGATCCAGCCGACGCGGGCGGCGCCGATCGGGCCGAGGAAGGGAATGCCGGAGATCGTCAGCGCCGCCGAGGCGCCGATCATGGCGACCACGTCGGGGTCGTTCTCCAGGTCGTGGCTCAGCACCGTGCAGACCACCTGGGTCTCGTTCCGGTAGCTCTTGTGGAACAGCGGACGGATCGGCCGGTCGATCAGGCGCGACGTCAGCGTCTCCTTTTCCGTCGGCCGGCCCTCGCGCTTGAAGAAGCCGCCGGGGATCTTGCCCGCGGCGAAGGTCTTCTCCTGGTAGTTGACGGTCAGCGGGAAGAAGTCGATGCCCGGGCGGGGCTGCTTGGCGCCCACGGCGGTGCAGAGCACCACGGTCTCGCCATAGGTCGCCAGCACGGCGCCGTCGGCCTGGCGGGCGACGCGGCCGGTCTCGAGGATCAGCTTGCGGCCGCCCCAGTCCAGCTCCTTACGGTGTACGGTAAACATCTCTTTTCGGTTCCTTCTCTACGGCCGGCTCCGCGGTCGTACCGGACCCGCGCAAAAGGCGCGGCGACGGCCGAGGCCGCCGCCGCGCCGCTTACGTCGGCCCGGATACGCGCAGGGTGGACAGAGTCAGGGGGGCGTGCCGGCCGGCCGCCCCCGTCCCTCGATCGGTAGCGAAGAGGCGACGCACCGGCCCGGAGCGCCTGGCGGCGGGTCCGGGCCGGGATCGCGTCATGGCTGCGGTTCCGCCGGTCAGCGGCGCAGGCCGAGGCGCTGGATCAGGCTGTCGTAGCGGCCGCGATCCTTGCCCTTGAGGTAGTCGAGCAGACGCCGCCGCTGACCCACCATCACCAGCAGACCGCGCCGCGAGTGGAAGTCCTTGCGGTGGGTCTTGAGGTGCTCGGTCAGGTTGGCGATACGCTCGGAAAGAATCGCGACCTGGACCTCCGGCGAGCCGGTGTCCTGTTCCTTGGTCGCATACTCGGTGATCAGCGCCTGCTTGCGCTCGGCAGTAATCGACATCGGTCATGCCCTTTCGCGTCAAAGGTTGAGCACGCGGACCGGGCGAAGCTCTCCGGCCTCGAAACGGGCGATCGCCACCAGCTTGTCGCCGGCCATGGCGCAAACGATGTCGCCTGGTTCGAGGTCACGGACCCTTTCGGCCTGCGAACGGGAGAGCAGTGAAATCGCCTGCCCGCTCCGCATCCGCCCCGCCTCGGTCTCCGTCAAGGCCAGCGCCGGGATGTCGTCCAGCGCGGTCTCGACCGGGAGCACCTGCTCCGCGGCGGCGGCACAATGCTCGCCCTGCCCGAGGCTGTCCAGCGAAATCGCGTCGGCTTCGGTGAAGGGGCCGACGGCCAGCCGCCGCAGCTGGGCGATGTGTCCCAGGCAGCCCAGCGCCGCGCCCAGATCGCGCGCCAGACTGCGCATATAGGCGCCCTTGCCGCTGTCGACCTCGAAGATCGCATGGTCGGCGTCGGGCATCTCCACCAGCTCGAAACGATCGATGCGCACCTGCCGCGCCTTCAGCTGCACCGCCTCGCCGTCGCGCGCCAGGTCGTAGGCGCGCTGGCCCTCCACCTTGATGGCGGAGTAGATCGGCGGCACCTGCTCGATCAGCCCGACGAAGCGCGGCAGCACCGCCTCGATCTCCTCGCGGGTCGGGCGCGCGTCGCGGCGCTCGATCACGGCGCCCTCGGCGTCGTCGCTCTCGGTGGCCTCGCCCCAGCGCACGGTGAAGCGGTAGGTCTTGTCCCCCTCCATCACCCAGGCGACGGTCTTGGTCGCCTCGCCGAAGGCGAGCGGCAGCAGGCCGGTGGCGAGCGGGTCCAGCGTGCCGCCGTGCCCGGCCTTGCGGGCGTCGAGCAGCCGGCGCACGCGGTTGACCACGTCGGTGGAGGTCATGCCCGACGGCTTGTCGATCACCAGCCAGCCGTTGATCTCGCGGCCCTTACGACGACGCGCCATCCTCGCCCTTTCCCTCCTGCTCCTCCCCGGGCTCCCCGGGTAGGAGGTCGCGGCGCACCTTCTCGCCGTGCAGCAGCCGCCCGATCCGTTCCGCCTCGTCGAAGGAGAGGTCGAGGCGGAAGTCGAGGCGCGGCGTGTGCCGCAGCTCGACCCGCTCGGCCAGGCGGTGCCGGAAGAAGGGCGCCGCGCGGCGCAGCGCCGGCAGCACCCGCTCGCTGTCCGAACCGGCGAGCGGCAGCACGAAGGCCGTCGCGTTCTTCATGTCCGGGCTGACGCGGACTTCCGAGACGGTGATGCTGGCCCCGTGCAGGACGGGATCGCTGGCGGCGCCCTCGTTGACCAGGCGCGCGAGCTCGTGCCGGAGCAGTTCGCCGACACGGAGCTGGCGCTGGCTCGGCGCCCTTCCTTTGGAACGGGTCATGGCACGGCTGCGCCCTGCCGCCGGCGAAGGGAGCGACCCGGGCCGAGCCCGGGCCACCGCCTCACAGGCTGCGGGCGACCTCCTGGATCTCGTAGCACTCGATGCGGTCGCCGACCTGGATGTCCTGGTAGTTCTCGAAGGCCATGCCGCACTCGTAGCCCTGCTGCACCTCGCGGACCTCGTCCTTGAAGCGCCGCAGGGTCTTCAGCGTGCCGTCGTGGATCACCACGTCGTCGCGCAGCAGCCGGACCTTGGCGCCGCGCTTGACCTGGCCCTCGGTCACCATGCAGCCGGCGACCTTGCCGACCTTGGTGATGTTGAAGACCTCGCGGATCTCGGCGTAGCCCAGGAACTTCTCGTTCTGCTCCGGCGAGAGCATGCCCGAGAGCGCCGCCTTCACGTCGTCGATCACGTTGTAGATGATCGAGTAGTAGCGGATCTCGACGCCGTCGCGCTTGGCCAGCTCGCGGGCCTGGGCGTTGGCGCGGACGTTGAAGGCGATGACAAGCGCGCCGGTGGCCCGGGCCAGGGTCACGTCGGACTCGTTGATGCCGCCGACGCCGGCGTGCAGCACCTGGGCCCGAACCTCCGCGGTGGAGAGCTTGTCCAGCGAGCCGAGGATCGCCTCCAGCGAGCCGTGCACGTCGGACTTGATGACCAGCGGCATGGTCGCCGCCTCGCCTTCCTTGATGCGGCTCAGCATCTGCTCCAGCGAGCCGCGGCCGCTGGCGGCCACCGCCTGCTGCGCCCGCTTCTTGCGCTCGGCGCGATAGGCGGCCACCTCGCGGGCGCGGCCGTCGTCCTCGACCACCACGAAGTCCTCGCCGGCCTCCGGGGTGCCGGTCAGGCCCAGCACCTCGACCGGTACCGCCGGCCCCGCCTCCTCGACCCGCTCGCCGCGGTCGTTGATGAGGGCGCGCACGCGGCCCGACTCGCTGCCGGCGACGAAGATGTCGCCGACCCGCAGCGTGCCGCGCTGCACCAGCACCGTGGCCACCGAGCCGCGGCCCTGCTCCAGCCGCGCCTCGATCACCGAGCCCTCGGCGGGGCGGTCGGGGTTGGCCTTGAGATCGAGCAGCTCCGCCTGCAGCAGCACCGATTCCATCAGGTCCTGCAGGCCCTCGCCCGTGATGGCCGAGACCGGCACGCAGATGATGTCGCCGCCCATGTCCTCGGGCACCAGGTCGTGCTGCAGCAGGGCGGTCTTGACCCGGTCCGGGTTGGCGTCCGGCTTGTCGATCTTGTTGATGGCGACGACGATCGGCACGCCCGCCGCCTTGGCGTGGCTGATGGCCTCGACGGTCTGCGCCATGATGCCGTCGTCCGCGGCCACCACCAGGATGACCACGTCGGTGACGTTGGCGCCGCGCGCGCGCATCTCGGTGAAGGCGGCGTGGCCCGGGGTGTCGATGAAGGTGACGCGGCGGCCGCCCTCGATCTCCACCTGATAGGCGCCGATGTGCTGGGTGATGCCGCCGGCCTCGCCCGAGACCACGTCGGACTTGCGCAGGGCGTCGAGCAGCGAGGTCTTGCCGTGGTCGACGTGGCCCATGACGGTGACCACCGGCGGCCGCGACAGCAGCTGCCCCTCGGCGTCGCCCTCGCCGCGCAGGCCCAGCTCCACGTCCTCCTCCGAGACCCGGCGGGAGCGGTGGCCGAACTCCTCCACCACCAGTTCCGCCGTGTCGGCGTCGATGGTCTGGGTGATCGTCGCCATGACGCCCATCCGCATCAGGGTCTTGACCACCTCGCCGCCGCGCTCGGCCATGCGGTTGGCGAGCTCCTGAACGGTGATGGCTTCCGGAATGACGACGTCACGCACGATCTTCTGGCCTTGCTGCAGGCGCTCACGGGCGCGCTGCTTCTCGCGTTCGCGTTGGCGCTTGACGGCGGCGAGCGAGCGCTGGCGCGTCTCCAGGTCGCCTTCGTCGAGCGCGCGGGTGATGGTCAGCTTGCCCTGGCGCCGCCGCGGCTCGCCCTTGCCGCGGGCCGGAGCCGGCTTGGCCGCGACCTTGCGCCGCCCGGCCAGGCCGCGCGCAGCCTCGTCCTCCTCGGCGGCGGCCGGCGGGACGGCCGGGCGAACCACCGGCCGGGCCGGAGCCTCGGCCGCGGGCTGGGCCGGCACGGCCTCGGCGGCCGGCGCCTCGGCGGGCGTCTCCGCAGCCGCTTCCCCGGTCTCGGCGGGCGTCTCGGCGGGCGCTTCGGCCGCCGGCTCCTCGGCCGGAGCCTCGGCGGCGCGGCGCGCCTCTTCCTCGGCCTTGCGGCGGGCCTCCTCCTCGGCGGCGCGACGCGCCTCCTCCTCGGCCTTGCGCCGCTCCTCCTCCTCGACCTTGCGCCGGGCCTCGTCTTCCCGGGCGTGCTCCAGGGCGCGCAGGCGCGCCTCGCGCTCGGTGCGGGTCAGGCCGTCGTCGTGCAGGTCCTCCCGCTCGCCGGCGGCGCCCCCTTCCCCGCCCTCGCCGGGGCGATAGACGCGCTTGCGGCGCACCTCGACCTGGACGGTCTTGCTCCGGCCGTGGCTGAAGCTCTGGCGCACCTGCCCGGTCTCGACTGTCTTCTTCAGTTCGAGCTTCTTCGGCCGGCTCAGCGTCAGCGGCTTCTTCGCGTCGGTCTTCTCGTCGGTCGTCGTCATCTCTTCCAAGCGCTCATTCGTTGGCGTCGCGGCCGTCTGCGCCGCGGCCGTTGGCGTCGCGGCCGTCGCCTCGGCCGTCGTCCCGGGCGATGCCCGGCCGGGCGGTTCCCGGATCGTCATAGGCGGCGGCGCGCGCGCAGTCCAGGCGCAGCCGCTCGGCGACCCCCCCGGGCAGCACGGCGACGTGCACACTGGAGCCGCGCCCCAGGGCCTCGCCCAGCTCCACGGCGGTCAGCGTCTCGATCACCTCGAGGCCGGGCCGAAGCCCGCGCCCGAGGGCGGCCAGTCTGGCGCGCTGCGCCGGAGAACCGTCGGCGGCCTGCAGCAGCAGCGCCGCCTCGCCCCGTTCCAGCACCGCGCGTACCTTGTCGTGTCCGGCCAGCGCCGCCCCGGCGCGCCGGGCCAGGCCCAGGCCCTCCAGGCAGCGCCGCCGCAGGGCGCGGCCGACCCGTTCGGCCAGGTCTGCCGGCACCTTGACCGGGGCCTTGGCCGCCCGGGCGAAGAGCCCGCGCGCCGCGGCCCGTTCCAGCAGCGCCCGCTCGGGGCGGATCCAGAGGCCACGGCCGGGCAGCTTGCCGGCCAGATCGGGCACCAGCTCGCCGTCGGGCCCGACCACGAACCGCAGCAGGCGATCCTGATGCAGGCGCTCGCCGCTGGCAAGGCATCGCCGGATCGGACCCTCGGCCTCCGGAAGCGGACGCGCCGCGACCGGGCGCCTTCGCGCCGCGCCGCGCCGGGCACCCACCGGAGCCTCCGTTGCCTGATCCCGCGTCGCCATCATGCCTGCGATGCCTGCTCCCCGCCTTCTTCGCTCGCCTCGGCGGCCGGCGTCTCCTCGCCCTCGAACCAGTGGGCGCGGGCGGCCATGATCAGGCTGTTGGCCTCTTCCTCGCTCGGGGCCAGGTCGCCGAGCAGCTCGATCAGCTCGTCACCGGCCAGGTCGCCGAGGTCGTCCAGGGTCTTCACGCCGTTCTCGCCGAGCCGCGCCAGCATGGCCGGCGACAGGCCCTCCAGCGCCGCCACCTCGTCGGTGACGCCGGCGGCCTTGCGCGACTCCTCGAAGCGGCGGTCCTGCTCCTCCAGGAAGTTGCGGGCGCGCTGCTGCAGCTCGCCGGCGACGTCCTCGTCGAAGCCCTCGATCTCGGTCAGCTCTTCCAGCGGCAGGTAGGCCACCTGGTCGATGGAGGTGAAGCCCTCGGCCACCAGCAGGTGGGCGATGACGTCGTCCACGTCGAGCGCGTCGATGAACATCTGCGAGCGCGAGCGGAACTCCTCCTGCCGGCGCTGGCTCTCTTCCTCCTCGGTGAGGATGTCGATGTCCCAGCCGGTCAGCTGCGAGGCCAGGCGCACGTTCTGGCCGCGCCGCCCGATCGCCAGGGAGAGCTGCTCGTCGGGCACCACCACCTCGATACGGCCCTGCTCCTCGTCGAGCACCACCTTGCTCACCTCGGCCGGCGCCAGGGCGTTGACCACGAAGGTGGCCGGGTCCTGCGACCAGGGAATGATGTCGATCTTCTCGCCCTGCAGCTCGCCGACCACGGCCTGGACGCGGCTGCCGCGCATGCCGACGCAGGCGCCGACCGGGTCGATCGAAGAGTCGTGGCTGATCACGGCGATCTTGGCGCGGCTGCCCGGGTCGCGCGCCACGGCGCGGATCTCGATGATGCCGTCGTAGATCTCCGGCACCTCCTGGGCGAAGAGCTTCGCCATGAACTGCGGATGGGTGCGCGAGAGGAAGATCTGCGGTCCGCGCTGCTCCTGGCGCACGTCGGCGATGTAGGCGCGCACCCGGTCGCCGGTGCGGAAGGACTCGCGCGGCAGCGTCTCGTCGCGCCGCAGCAGGCCCTCGGCCCGGCCCAGGTCGACGTTGACGTTGCCGAACTCGTTGCGCTTGACGATGCCGTTGACGACCTCGCCGACGCGGTCCTTGTACTCCTCGAACTGCCGCGCCCGCTCGGCCTCGCGCACCTTCTGCACGATGACCTGCTTGGCGGTCTGGGCGGCGATGCGGCCGAGGTCGATCGGCGGCAACTCGTCGCTCAGCAGCTCGCCGATCTCGGCGTCGGGCTTGCGCAGCCGCGCCGTCTTCAGGTCCAGCTCGGTGAACTCGTTCTCGACCTCCTCCACCACGGTGTGGCAGCGGGTCAGCCGGATCTCCCCGGTGCGGCGGTCGATCTCGGCGCGGATGTCGTGCTCCTGGCCGTACTTGGCCCGCCCGGCGCGCTGGATGGCCTGCTCCATGGCCATCAGCACCTCGTCCGGCTCGATGCCCTTCTCCCGGGCCACGGCGTCGGCCACCTGGAGCAGTTCCGTCCGGTGGAGTGTGGTCGCTTCCATCTCGCGTTCCAACCTAGTGAATCACAACCGTCAGTTCTCGCCGCCGGGTTCCGCCCGGCTCGCCGTCGCGGCGATCAGCGCGTCACTCAGGACCAGCTTCGCCCTGGCCAGGGCCTGGAAGGGCAGGCGATGGACCAGGCCCTCCTCGGGCTCCTCCAGCAGCACCGCCTCGCCCTCGACGCCGCGCAGCAGGCCGCGGAAGCGCTTGCGCCCCTCCTGCGGGGCCGCCAGCTCGACCCGGGCCTCGAAGCCGGCCCAGGTGCGAAAGTCCTTGAGCCGGGTCAGCGGCCGGTCGAGCCCGGGCGAGGAGACCTCCAGGCTGTAGCTGCCGGCGATCGGGTCTTCCACGTCCAGCAGCGCCGAGACGCTGCGGCTCAGCTCGGCGCAGTCGTCGATCGTCATGCTGCCGTCCGGCCGCTCGGCCATGATCTGCAGGGTCTGCTGCCCGCCCTCGCCGGTCAGCTGCACCCGCACGATCTCGAAGCCCAGGTCGGCGACGGCCGGTGCGATCAGCCGTTCGACCTCGGCCGCCTTGCCTTCGCTGGTGCGCGCCGGCTCCGCCGGCCGCCCTTCGACGCTGTCCCACGACTGCTGCACTGATACCTTGTCTCCCGCCCCGGGTCCTCGCGGCGATCGCCGCGGCAGCGAGGCGTAACAAAAAAGGCGGGCCGGTGGCCCACCACAGCGAAACGGCTCGGCCGGATCACGAAGACCCAGCCAAGACCCTATGGCTCAGCAGCACACTATGCCCGGCCGCCCGGCTTTTCAAGGGCAAAGGGGCGCCCGCGGCCGCCGCCGGAAGGACAGAAAGGCGGGGCGGCGGCCTTGCTCGATCGCCTTGCCCTCGTAGCGGGTCGGCGGCCAGTCGGCCGGCCGGGCGCGCCAGTCGGCGGCGCGCTCGGCGGTCCATTCGAAATCCGGGTGGGCCAGCAGGTGACGCAGCATCCAGGCGAGGTAGCCGGGGTCGTCGCTGGCCAGGCGGAACTCGCCGCCGTCGGCCAGCACCGCGGCCAGGCGGTCCAGGGTCTCGGGCTGCACGAAGCGGCGCTTGTGGTGGCGGGTCTTGGGCCAGGGATCGGGGAACAGCAGGAAGACGCGCCGCAGCGAGCCTTCCGGCAGGGCCGGCAACAGCAACCGCGCGTCCTCCTCCAGGATGCAGACGTTCTCGGTGCCCTGCTCGGCCAGGCTGCGCAGCAGCGTGGCGACGCCGTTGCGGAAGACCTCGGCGCCGATGATGCCGACCTCGGGGTTGGCGGCCGCCTGCGCCGCCAGGTGCTCACCGCCGCCGAAGCCGATCTCGAGCCAGACCGCCCGCGGCCGCGAGGGGAAGAGGGCGAAGGGATCGAGCCGCGCGCCGGCGGCCGGTGGCGGCAGGACGCGGCGCGGCAGTTCCTCGGCGATCAGCCGCTCGAGCGACGGCCGTAGCGGCCGGCCCTTGCGGCGGCCGTGCAGCTTCCCGTCACGCGTATCCATGGCTGGAGGGGCCCCCTCACCCCGTCCCTCTCCCACGAGGGGAGAGGGGGCGCAAGCTGTGCCGCCCGTGCCAGATAGCCCCTCTCCCCTCGTGGGAGAGGGGTTGGGGTGAGGGGGCCACAGGCACCTGTCAGGCGTCGAAGGCGCTCCGCAGGGTGCTCGCCAGGTCGGTGCGCTCCCAGGAGAAGCCGCCGTCGGCGTCCGCGGCCCGGCCGAAGTGGCCGTAGGCCGCGGTGCGGGCGTAGATCGGCCGGTTGAGGTGCAGGTGCTCGCGGATGCCGCGCGGGCTCAGATCCATGACCTCGCGCAGCACCTTCTCCAGCCTGTAGGGATCGACCTCGGCCGTGCCGGCGGTCTCGACGTAGAGGCTGATCGGCTTGGAGACGCCGATGGCGTAGGAGATCTGGATCAGGCAGCGCTTGGCCAGGCCGGCGGCGACCACGTTCTTGGCGAGGTAGCGCGCGGCATAGGCGGCCGAGCGGTCGACCTTGGTCGGGTCCTTGCCGGAGAAGGCGCCGCCGCCGTGCGGGGCCGCGCCGCCGTAGGTGTCGACGATGATCTTGCGGCCGGTCAGGCCGGCATCGCCGTCCGGGCCGCCGATGACGAAGCGGCCGGTGGGGTTCACGTAGAACTCCTCCTCCGGGCACATCCAGCCCTCGGGCAGGCAGTTCAGGACGTGGCCGCGCACGATCTCGCGCACCTCCTCCTGCGTCGCACTCTCGGCGTGCTGGGTGGAGACCACCACCGAGGCGGCGCCGACGGGGACGCCGTCCTCGTAGCGCAGCGTCACCTGGCTCTTGGAGTCCGGCTCCAGCCGCGGCTCGGCGCCGGAGTGCCGCGCCTCGGCCATGGAGCGCAGGATGGCGTGGGCGTAGTGGATCGGCGCCGGCATCAGCACCTCGGTCTCGTCGCAGGCGAAGCCGAACATGATGCCCTGGTCGCCGGCACCCTCGTCCTTGTTGCCCTTGGCGTCGACGCCGACGGCGATGTCGGCGGACTGCTTGTGGACGTGGACGGCGACGTCCAGGGTCTCCCAGTCGAAGCCCTTCTGGCGGTAGCCGATGTCGCGCACCGCGCCGCGCGCCACCTCCTCCATCACCGCGGCGTTCACCGCCTCGGGGCCGCGCACCTCGCCCGCCAGCACGACCCGGTTGGTCGTCGCCAGCGTCTCCACCGCCACCCGGGAATAGGGGTCGTGGGACAGGAAGGCATCGACGATGGCGTCGGAGATGCGATCGCAGACCTTGTCCGGATGACCCTCGGAGACGGATTCGCTGGTAAAGAGATAGCGGCCTTTGCGCACGGTACTAGACCCTCGTCGCTGTCTGAAGATAGAGCGAGGCACCCGGCCGGGCGCCGGGCGCTAAGGTGCCGTTTCCGCCGCGGAAGCACAAGGGGGCCTTCTGGAAAGGCCGCGTCGCCGCGGGCCCGAATCGCCCGGTGAAGCGCGGTCTACTGCGCCTCGCCCGGCTTCTCCCCCGGCTTCTCCATGGCGGCCAGCGCCTTGGTCATCTCGAAGAGGCGCCGACGCAGGTCCGGGTGGCGGATGCGGTAGTAGGCGCGCACCAGTTCCAGGGTCTCGCGGCGGGTCGCCGGATCGGGACTGGGCTGGTAGGCCACCGCCTCCTCGGCCATGCCGTGCAGCCGGCTCGGCGAGCGCGCGGCGACCTCCGGCGGCATCTCCTCGAAGAAGAAGTTCATGTCGGTGTCGAGCACGCGCGAGAGGTCGAAGAGCCGGCTGGCGCTGACCCGGTTGGTGCCGCGCTCGTACTTCTGCACCTGCTGGAAGGTCAGGCCGAGCGCCTCGCCCAGCTTCTCCTGGCTGAGGCCCAGCAGCGTGCGGCGCTGCCGTACTCGGCCTCCGACGTGCACGTCGACCGGATTGGGCCGTCCCGCGCCGCGCCCTCGCATTCCACCGCCCTTGGCCATGGCCCCTCCCCGCCGGCACGCCCGCCGGTTGCACCACAGGCTTCGGTGATAGGACATAACCTCGTATGCCGTCAACAGCCTTTCCACCCCCGCGTGTTTGCCACCGCGCCCAGGATAAGAGCGAGTGCGGCCCGCGTAGCGAGTAACCGAAAGGCCTAACGGGCTATTCTGCAACTTTCGGTTTCAGGCGGCGGCAGAACGCGGCAGCGGCCAGCAGCAGCGCCAGCAGCAGCGGCACCCAGCCGAGCCCGAGGCGGGCATAGGGTGTCGGCGACAGCGGCAGCGGCAGCGGCGCATCGACCGCGGCGACGGCGTCCAGGCCCAGGCGGACCAGCGTGCGGCCATAGGGGTCGACCACCGCGCTGATGCCGTTGTTGGCCACGCGGACCAGCGGCAGGCCCTCCTCGACCGCGCGCAGGCGGGCGCTGGCGAAGTGCTGATGCGGCCCGGAGGAACGGCCGAACCAGGCGTCGTTGGTCAGGTTGAGCAGCCAGGCCGGGCGCTCGGCCGCGGTGATCCGGCCGGAGAAGATCACCTCGTAGCAGACCAGCAGGCTGGCCGGCGGCAGGCCCGGCAGCGACGCGGTGACGGGACCCGGCCCGCGCGAGAAGTCCAGCCCGCCCTCGGTCAGCTTCTCCATGCCGAGCGCCCCCAGCAGGCCGCGCAGCGGCAGGTATTCGCCGAAGGGTACCAGGTGGAACTTGTCGTAGCGCAGCCGGGTCTCGCCGGTCTCGTCCAGGGCGTAGACGGAGTTGAAGATCCGGGGCCCGCCGTCGGCGCCCTCCTCGTAGGCCGGTGCGCCGACGATCAGCGCACCGCCGGGCGGCACCAGACCGCCCAGCGCCTCGGCCAGCGGCAGCTCGCGGTTGAGGTACCAGGGCAGCGCCGTCTCGGGCCAGATCAGGTGCGTCGGCGCCGGCTGCGCCGTGCCGCGCGACAGCGCGGCGTGATGGCGCAGGTGCTGCTCGCGCAGCGCCCCCTCCCACTTCTCCTCCTGCGGGATCGAGGGCTGCACCAGCCGCAGCAGCACCTCGGGCTGGACCGCCTCGCCCGGCATCGGGGCCAGGGCCAGGCGCAGCGCCCCGCCGCCCGCGGCGAGGCCCGCCAGCAGCCAGCAGGCCAGCACGAAACCGCGGCCGGCGCGGCGCGCCAGCGCGGCCGGGCCGGCCAGCACGGCGGGGGCCGCCGCGGCCAGCAGCGCGAGCACGCCGAGGCCCCAGACGCCGGCCAGCGCCGCCGTCTGCAGCGGCGCCGGGTGGAAGGCCCAGACCGTGCCCAGCAGGTTCCAGGGGAAACCGGTCAGCAGCAGGGAGCGGGCCAGTTCCGCCGAGAGCCAGGCGGCCGCCAGCAGCAGCACCCGGGCGGCGCCCCGCGCGCGGCTCACCCAGACCACCCAGACCGCCAGTGCCAGGAAGAGCGCCAGGCCGGCCGAGAGCCCCAGCACCGAGACCGGCATGAACCAGCCGAAGCGGGCGAGATCGACGGTCATGGCGATGCCGACCCAGTAGAGGCCGGCGACGAAGAAGCCGAGGCCGAAGCACCAGCCCAGGAGCAGCGCCTGGCGATGCCGCCGCACGCCGTCGAGCAGCCAGAGCAGGCCGGTGAAGGCGGGCAGCAGCAGCGGCAGCAGGAAGAGCGGCGGCAGCGCCGCGGCGGCCAGCAGGCCGCAGCCGAGGCCCAGCAAGGCGCGCCGCCAGGCCCCGGCCGCGGCGAGGGCCGCCGCCGTGCGCTCCAGCAGGCCGCCGCGCGGCGCCGCGGCCGGCCGCTCTGCGGGGGTTTCGCTCACGCGCCCGCCGACTCCGCCGGGCGGGGCGGCAGGTTGCGCAGGCGCAGCCGCTTGATGCGGCGAGGGTCGGCCTGCACCACCTCGAAGGCGAGGCCGGAGGCCGGGTGCTCGATCAGCTCGCCGCGCGCCGGCACGCGACCGGCGAGATAGAAGACCAGGCCGCCGAGCGTGTCGATGTCCTCCTCCCGCTCCTCCTCGGAGAGCACCGGACCCAGCTCCGCCTCGAAGTCCTCGACCGGCGTGCGGGCGTCGGCCAGCAGCGTGCCGTCGGGCCGCCACACCAGCTTCGGCGCCTCCACGACGTCGTGCTCGTCCTCGATCTCGCCCACGATCTCCTCGATCAGGTCCTCGATGGTCACCAAGCCGTCGATGCCGCCGAACTCGTCCACCACCAGTGCCAGATGGCAGCGCTTCAGCCGCATTTCCAGCAGCAGGTCGAGAACACGGATCGAGGGGGCGACGACCTCCACCGGGCGCAGCACGCTGGCGAGGCGAAAGCGCTCGCCCTGCTTGCTGGCGGCGAGCACGTCCTTGATGTGCACCAGGCCGGCGACGTCGTCGAGGGAGTCGCGATAGACCGGCAGGCGGCTGTGCCCGCCCTCGGCGACCGTCTCCAGCACACGGTCGAAGTCGGCGTCCAGCGGCAGGCCGACGATGTCGGCGCGCGGCACCATGACGTCGTAGGCGGTGAGGTGGCGCAGCTTGAGGATGTTGGCCAGCAGCATGCGCTCGTGGGTGCCGATCGGCGCCGCCGCTTCCTCCTCGCTCTCCTCGATCTCGCCGATGATCTCCTCGATGGTGTCGCGCAGCTGCTGGCTGTCGCCGTTGCGCCCGCGCAGGCGCGCCATGATCCAGCCGACCGCGCGGGTGACGGCGCCGGGTTCCTCGGCGCGCGCGCGGAAGACGGGGGCCTCGCCGTTGCCGTTGCCGTTTCCGTTGGCCGCGCCGCCTTCGGCGCCGCTACTCGGAGGCTCTTCGCCCTCGGCGGGGCGCAGCGCCTCCCGCCCGTTGGTCACGCGATCGTTCATCTCCTCCCACCTTCCTCGCCCCCGCCGGCGGCCGGCGGAGCGGCCTCGGCATAGGGATCGGCGATGCCCAGGCCGGCGAGCAGCCGCACCTCCAGCGCCTCCATCGCCGCCGCCTCGGCCTCGCTCTCGTGATCGTGGCCCAGCAGGTGCAGCACGCCGTGCACCACCAGGTGGCCGGCGTGGTCCGCCAGGCTCTTGCCCTGCTCCGCCGCCTCGCGGCGGCAGGTCTCCAGCGCCAGCACCACGTCGCCGAGCAGCCGGCCGCCGCCGGGCAGCGCCGTGCCGTCGGGAAAGGAGAGGACGTTGGTGGCGGCGTCGCGGCGGCGCCACTCGCGGTTCAGCGCCCGCTGGCGCGCGTCGTCCACCAGCAGCAGGCAGAGCTCGTCGCCGCCGTCGCCGGGCGCCAGGGCGGCGGCGGTGCGGGCGGCGTCGCGCAGCCGCGTCAGCGGTCGGGGAAAGGCACGGCGCCAACCGGCGGCCTCGCAGATCACCTCGATGCGCGGCGCGGCGCGCCGGCGGCCGCCCTGGCGCAGGGCGCGGGTTCGGGACTCGCCGTTCATCGCCGTTCGAAGAGATCTGCCTCCTGCGCCGCGCCCTCGTCGCGCGCGGCATAGGCCTGGACGATGCGCGTCACCAGGCTGTGCCGCACCACGTCGGCGTCGGTGAACTGCACGAAGGCGACGCGGTCGATGCCGGCCAGCAGGTCGGCGGCGTCGCGCAGGCCGGAGGGCTGGCCGCGCGGCAGGTCGACCTGGCTGAGGTCGCCGGTCACCACCATGCGGCTGTTCTCGCCGAGGCGGGTGAGGAACATCTTCATCTGCGTCGGCGTGGTGTTCTGCGCCTCGTCGAGGATGATGAAGGCATTGGCCAGGGTGCGGCCGCGCATGAAGGCGAGCGGCGCGATCTCGATCTCGCCGGTCTCCAGGCGCTTGGTCACCTGCTCGCCCGGCAGCAGGTCGTGCAGGGCGTCGTAGAGCGGCCGCAGGTAGGGATCGACCTTCTCCTTCATGTCGCCCGGCAGGAAGCCGAGCCGTTCGCCGGCCTCGACCGCCGGGCGCGAGAGGATGATGCGGTCGATCTTGCCGCTGACCAGCCAGGTCACCGCCATGGCCACGGCGAGGTAGGTCTTGCCGGTGCCGGCCGGGCCGATGCCGAAGACCAGCTCGTGGCCGAGCAGCGCCCGCAGATAGGCGATCTGGCCGGGCGAGCGCGCCGAGACCTGGCGCTTGCGGGTGGAGAGCGTGAGTTCGCCGCCCTGCATGGCCTGCAACCCGGCGCCGCCGAGATCGCTCACCGCGAGGCGGGCCGCCGCATCGACCTCCGCGTTGCCCACGATCATGCCCTTCTTCAGTCGCTCGTAGAGCGCGCCCAGCGCCTCGCCCGCGGCCTTGCGGGAATCCTCGGGGCCGGTGACCGTCACGCTGTTGCCGAAGGAGGCGAGCCCGACGCCGAGCTGCCGCTCCAGCCGCGCCAGATTCTCGTCGTGTTGCCCGAACAGCAGCGGCAGCAGGGAGTTGTCGTCGAACTGGAGCTGCAGCGGTTCGGTGTTCAAGCCGTCGCCCTCGCCTCTGCCGTCGGCGCCCGCGGCGCCTGTCGCGGCGGGGAGCCGGCCGCCGCCTCCGTCACCACCCGCGCCGCCAGCGAATTGGGGTGGGCCTCGAGAATCTCCACCTCGACCAGACGGCCGAGCAGCCGCGCCGGCGCCTCGACCACCACGGCCTGCATCCAGGGACTGCGGCCGGCGAGCTGGCCGGGCCGCTTCGCCCGGCGCTCCAGCAGCAGCGGCAGGCTGCGGCCGACCGTGGCGGCGTTGAAGGCCCGCTGCTGCTCGCCCAGGAGCTGCTGCAGCATCGCCAGGCGCTCGGCCTTGACCGCCTCCGGCACCTGGTCGTCGACCCCGGCCGCCGGGGTGCCTGGGCGCGGCGAGTACTTGAAGGAATAGGCCTGGGCGTAGCCCACCTCGGTCACCAGCCGCAGGGTGTCGGCGAAATCGCGGTCACTCTCCCCGGGAAAGCCGACGATGAAGTCGCTCGAGAGCGCGAGGTCCGGGCGCGCCGCACGCAGCCGCTCGACGACGTCGCGGTAGAAGGCGGCGTCGTGCTTGCGGTTCATCGCCTCCAGGATGCGGTCTGAGCCCGACTGCACCGGCAGGTGCAGGAAGGGCATCAGCTTCGGCTCGTCGCGGTGGGCGGCGATCAGCGCCTCGTCGACGTCACGGGGATGCGAGGTGGTGTAGCGCAGCCGCGCCAGCCCCTCGATCTCGGCCAGACGGCGCAGCAGCCGACCGAGCCCCCACTCGCGGCCGTCGGGCCCCTCGCCGTGGTAGGCGTTGACGTTCTGCCCCAGCAGCGTGATCTCGAGCGCGCCCGCCGCCACCAGCCGCTCGGCCTCGGCGACCAGCGCCGCGACGGGGCGCGAGACCTCGGCGCCGCGGGTGTAGGGGACGACGCAGAAGCTGCAGAACTTGTCGCAGCCCTCCTGCACCGAGAGGAAGGCCGCCGGCCCCGGTGCGCCGGCCTCCTCGGGCAGGAAGTCGAACTTCGATTCCAGCGGGAACTCGGTGTCGACCAGGCCGCGGCGATCCTCGCCGGCCAGCGCCCGGGTCACCAGCTCCGGCAGGCGGTGGTAGGTCTGCGGGCCGACCACCAGGTCGACCTGCGGCGCGCGGCGGACGATCTCCTCGCCTTCGGCCTGGGCGACGCAGCCGGCGACGCCGAGCAGCAGGCGCCGGCCGTCGCGCGCCGCGGCGCTCTGCAGGGCGCGCAGGCGGCCCAGCTCGGAGAAGACCTTCTCGCTGGCCTTCTCGCGGATGTGGCAGGTGTTGAGCAGGATGAGGTCGGCTTCCTCGGCCGAGGCGCTCGGCGCGTAGCCCAGCGGCGCCAGCACGTCCGCCATGCGGGCGGAGTCGTAGACGTTCATCTGGCAGCCGTAGGTCTTGATGTAGAGCTTCTTGCTCGCCACGCTCCGTCCCGTCGCCGCAGGGGGAACGGCCCTCGCACCCCCGTTCGACCCGCCGTCCCGCTCGCTGAAGTCTACCATAGCATCACTTTCGCTTCATCCCGCTGCGCCGCCGCCCGCTGCCGGGCCGGCCTCGGGTCCCGCCTCTGCCGGCGGTGCCGGCCGCCGCCGCGGCAGGAAGCGGCGCTTGCGCGGCACCCCGACCTTGCCGGCCAGGGCGTCGGCGACGCCGGCCGCCACCACACGATGGCAGTGCTCGGCCAGCGCCTTGCGCGAACCGTAGTCGCGCAGCGTGACCGGCTCGTGAAACTGCACCACGACGGTCACGACGCCGAGACCCAGCGCCTCCCAGGCGTGACCCGGCAGGCTCATGTCGCCGTACCAGGCGTAGAGGGGGCGCAGGAAGCGGCCGAGCGGCATGCCGTCGAGCCGCGTGTAGGTGATGGAGACGGGCTGCACCGTCAAGGGCTCGCCCTCCACTTCCCGCTCGGCCACGGCGAAGAGCGCCGACTTGAAGGGCAGCACGCCGTTGCCGTCGCCGCTGGTGCCCTCGGCGAAGAGCACCAGGTCGTCGCGCGCGGCCAGGCGGGCGGCGATCTCGTCGCGCTGGCCGCCGGTCTGCGAGCGGCGGCGGTCGACGAAGACCGAGCGCTGCAGCTTGGCCAGCCAGGAGAAGAAGGGCCAGGTGGCGATCTCCGACTTGGCGACGAAGGAGGCGCGCAGCAGCGATCCCAGAACCGGGATGTCGAAGTAGGAGACGTGGTTGGCGACGAAGAGCACCGGGTGGCTGCGCGAGGGCCGGCCGACCCGCTCCACCTGGATGCCGAGGAGGCGGCAGCCCTGGCGGTGGAAGCGATAGGGCAGTTCCTTGGCGAGGCCGAGGCCCAGCAGGACGAAGAACGCCTGCAGCGGCATCAGCAGGAAGGTGAAGCCGAGGTAGAGGATCACGCGGCGCAGCGCCAGCAGCGGCGAGGAGAAGCCCTGCTCCATCCTCAGCCCTCGTCGTGCTCCGCCGCCGCGCCCTCGCCGGCCTCGGCGCGGGTCAGGTGGCGGCGGTACTTGTCGGTGACCACGTCGGTCTTCACCACGACGCAGACGTCGGTGGTGCCGAATTCGGCGTCGACCACGGCACCGTCGCCGACGAAGCCGCCCAGGCGCAGGTAGCCCTTCACCAGCGGCGGCAGCGAGTGCAGCGCCGCCTTGGCATCGATCGCCTCGGCCGGCAGCAGGTTCATGTCGACGTAGCGCTCCGCCAGGGCTCGCGGCCGCAGCCCCGCGGGCGCCAGGTGGTGGTGGTGCAGATAGGCGAGCGGCTGGGCCAGGGCCGCCACGTCGGTGCCGCGCAGGCTGGCACAGCCGAACAGCAGGTCCACCCGGAAGTGCAGCACATAGGCGGCGATGCCGCGCCACAGCAGCTGCATGTTGCCGCCGGTGCGATAGTCGCGGTCGACGCAGGAGCGGCCCAGCTCCATGATCTCGCCGGGATAGTCCAGCAGCGGCGAGACGTCGTATTCGCCCTGTGTGTAGAAGCGCCCGGCGCGACGCGCCTGCTCGCGGCGCAGGAAGCGGTAGGTGGCGATCACCCTGCCGGGCTCCGGCGCGGCGGCGGTGTCGAAAATCAGCAGGTGGTCGCAGAAGGGGTCGAACTCGTCGAACTCGCGGCCGCTGCGCGCCATCTCCTCGCTCGGCCGCGCGCCCACCTCCTCGACGAAGACTCGGTAGCGCAGGCGCTGCGCGGCCGCCACCTCCTCCTCGTTCTCGGCCAGACGGATGCGCAGGTCGCGCGAGCGGACGTCGACCGGCCGGGCACCGTCACCGGGCGCGGGGTTGTCGCTGCTGTCGCTGGTCATAGGGTATCGTTCTCGCTGCCTCGCGGTCCGGTCGCCGGCCCGCCTCGCGGCCCTTGCGCGATCAGGACTTGCCGCTCCGCCGCCGCTCGGCGTCGCGGCGCTCGGCCTCGTCGATGCGCACGCCGTAGAGTTCCAGGCGATGGTCGACGAGGCGGTAGCCGAGCTTGCGGGCGATCTCCTGCTGCAGTCGCTCGATCTCCTCGTCGACGAACTCCACCACCTCGCCCGACTGCATGTCGATCAGGTGGTCGTGGTGCTCCTCGGTCGCCTCTTCGTAGCGCGAGCGGCCGTCGCCGAAGTCGTGGCGCTCCAGGATGCCCGCCTCCTCGAAGAGCTTCACCGTGCGGTAGACCGTCGCGATCGAGATTCGCGGATCGATCTCCACCGCACGCTGGTAGAGCTGCTCCACGTCCGGATGATCCTGGGCTTCCGACAGAACGCGGGCGATAACCCGTCGCTGCTCCGTCATCTTGAGCCCGCGCTCGACGCAGAGATTCTCTATTCGATCGGGCATGGTCCTGTCCGTATTCAAGGCTCGCCGCCGGCTTCCGTCCGCTCCTCTGTGGGGTCGCCCCATCGTCGCCCACTATAATCGCAAGACCGCACCGCGGGGCAACGGTAAACCAACCCTGCCCGCGATGCGGTCTGGAAGGGGTGCCGGTCCGGCCGTCGGATCCTCCCCGCGGTCGGCCGCGGTGGAGGGAAGGCCGCCGGCCTCGGCCGTCAGGCGCTCTTGCGCGGACGCCGGCCGAGGCCGATGTCCTTGGCCAGCTTGCTGCGCTGGCGCGCGTAGTTCGGCGCCACCATGGGATAGTCCGGCGCCAGACCCCACTTCTCGCGATACTCTTCGGGGGTCATGTCGTAGGCGGTCTTGAGGTGCCGCTTCAGCATCTTCAGCTTCTTGCCGTCCTCGAGGCAGATCAGGTAGTCGGGGGTCACCGACTTCTTGACCGGCACCACCGGCGTCGGCCGCTCCGGCTCGGCCGGCGCGGCGCCCCCCACGCTGGCCAGCGTGCCATAGATCTCCCGGATCAGCGAAGGCACGTCGGCCGGCGCAACGGCGTTGTTCGACACGTGCGCGGCGACGATATTGCTGGTCAGCGACAAGAGTTCACTCGTTTTCGGCTCGTCTGACATGTCTCTTCCTCGGACTGCCCAAGTTTACATCGACGATATAGATGTTGAGACCAAGGGACGCAATGAAAATTGCCCGAGAATCAAGTAGTCGTTTCGACGGGAGGCCGCGATCGACCTCGGGCGACGGTACTGCGGGGAGCCCGGGGCGGCGGCGCCAGAAACCCCGGCGATCCTGCTCTGGAAGGCGACAGTCAAGCGAGTTCGCGAAGCAGCAACAGCGCGTCGGCCGCGCCGCCTCGTCTGCGGCTGTAGTATTCGGGGCGGCGGCCGGCGAGCAGGAATCCCTCGCGATCGTAGAGCGCACGCGCCGCCGCATTGTCCTCGGCCACCTCCAGCAGCAGGCGCCGGGCGCCGAGGGCGGCCAGGATCGGCAGGGCGCCGCGCAGCAGCACGCGGGCGTGGCCGCCGCGGCGCGACGCCGGCGCGACGCAGAGGGTGAGTACCTCGGCCTCGTCGGCGGCCACCCGCGCCAGCAGCAGGGCGATCGGCTCCGGGTCGCCGCCGCTCTCCCCCTCGAGCAGCCAGCCACACACCCCCGGCTGCGCCAGCAGCCCGGCCAGGCTCTCGGCCGACCAGGGCTCCTCCGGGAAGCAGGTGGCGTGCAGCGCCGCGGCGCCCGGCAGGTCCTCGGGCCGCAGCGCCCTGGGCGCGAGGGCGGTCACGACACGGCGCCGGGCGGCGCGCTGCCGAGCGACAGCCCGCCGGGCAGGGTCACGTCCGGCGGGCGCAGGTAGAGCGGTGCGGGGGGCGGCGCGCCGGGGGCCGGCAGCGGCAGGACCGCGGCGAGCCGCGCCAGTTCGACGGCATCGGCGTGCGCGATCCCGGCGAGCGCCTCGACCTCGCGACCGGCCAGGAAGGGCAGCGCCTGCGCCGCAGCGTCACCGGCCAGCAGCAGCGGCCCGCCGGGGAACCGCTCCGCCAGCACCTCGGCCAGCATCTCGGGCAGCACGCTGGCCGGCGGACCCAGCGGCGGATCCAGCGGCGCGCCCGCGGCGTCGAAGCACTGCAGGAAGAGGTCGGCCCGCCGCGCGTCGATCAGCACCGCCAGGCCGCGGCCCCGCCGCTCCGCCGCAGGCAGCCGGGCGCGCACCGTCGCCGCCAGCAGCGCGAAGCCGTCCAGCGCCAGCAGCGGCCGGCCCGAAGCCAGCGCCAGCGCCCGCGCGGTGGCGAGGCCGATGCGCACGCCGGTGAAGCTGCCGGGGCCGCGCGTCACCGCGAGGCGGACCAGTTCGGACCAGCCCAGGCCGGCCTCCTCCAGGGTCTCCTGCAGCAGCGGCAGCAGCCGCTCGGCCTGACCGCGCCGGCGCTCCTCGAAGCGCCGGGCCAGCAGGCGGCCGTCGGCGACCAGGGCGGCGGAGCAGGCGCCGCCGGCGCAGTCGAAAGCCAGGATCGGCCCGCGCTCTTCCGGTTCCGGGACGTGCTTCACGGGATCTCGCCAGCCTCTTCGAAGGGGAGCCGCGCCGGCGTCTCCCGGCGCGCCGCCGGACTAGATGGCAGGACAGGCGCCGCGCGGCAAGGCGTCACGGATCCGAGCTCCCGCCCCCAAGGCCCTCGTCCCAGGGCGGGTTGGGGCCGAAGGCCGCGGCCAGGTGGTCGACGAAGGCGCGGACCTTGGGCGAGAGGTTGCGCGTCGCCGGGAAGACGGCGTGCACCGCCAGCTCGGCGGGATCGCGCCAGTCGGCCAGCAGGCGCCGCAGGCGGCCGTCGCGCAACGCCTCGGCGCAGAGGAAGGTCGGCATCAGCGCGACGCCGAGGCCGGCGATGCAGGCGGTCAGCAACGCCTCGCCGTTGTTCAGCCGCGCCCGGCCGGAGACCTTCACCGAGCGCTCCTCCCCCTCCGGCCCGAGGAAGCGCCAGAGGTCGCCGCTCGGCAGGTAGTGGTAGAGCAGGCAGTCGTGCGCGGCCAGCGCCTCGGGCCGCCGCGGCGTGCCCCGGGTCGACAGATAGGCCGGCGATGCCACCACCACGCGGCGCACCGGACAGAGGCGGCGCGCCACCAGGCTGGAGTCGGGCAGCGCCGCGATGCGCACCGCCAGGTCGTAGCCCTCCTCCACCAGGTCGATGCGGCGATCCTCGAAGACCACGTCCAGGTCCACCTCGGGATAGCGCTGCAGGAAGGCGGGCAGCAGCGGGGCGATCCGCGACACCCCGAAGGACATGGGCAGGTCCAGCTTGAGCGTGCCGCGCGGTGCCCCGGCCAGCCGAACCACCTCGCGCTCCGCCGCCTCGGCCTCGGCCAGCATGCGGCGGCAGCCGGCGTGGTAGGCGGCGCCGGCCTCGGTGAGGGAGAGCTTGCGCGTGGTGCGGTTGAGCAGGCGCAGACCGAGTCGGTCCTCCAGCCGCGCCACCGACTTGGAGACCGCCGACTTCGACAGGCCGAGCTCACGGGCGGCCGCGGAGAAGCCCCCGGCCTCGACCACGCGGGCGAAGACCGCCATGGCGGCGAGCTGATCGTACATTCGTTTCTCTCCGGAAACGATCCATTGACCCTGAGGGTTCTAGTCCATCGACGGGAAACGAACCAGCTCTGGCGGGAACAGCAGGCAGGCCCTCGGCGCTGCCCTCCCCGGAACCGCGAAGGAGGCTTTCCCATGACCAAGGTGCTGGTGCTCTACTACTCAATGTACGGCCACGTGGAGACCATGGCCCGTGCCGTCGCCGAGGGCGCCGCCTCGGTCGAGGGCGTCGAGGTCGTCGTCAAGCGCGTGCCCGAGACCATGAGCCGCGCGGCGCTGGAGCAGATCGGCGCCCGGCTCGAGCAGGCCGCGCCGGAGGCGAGCCCCGGCGAGCTGCCCGACTACGACGCCGTGATCCTCGGCACCCCGACCCGCTTCGGCAACATGGCGGGGCAGATGCGCACCTTCTGGGACCAGACCGGCGGGCTTTGGGCCAAGGGCGCGCTGGTCGGCAAGGTCGGCAGCGTCTTCACCTCCACCGCCACCGGCGGCGGCAGCGAGACCACCATCACCGCGACCTGGAACACCCTGGTGCATCACGGCATGGTGCTGGTCGGCCTGCCCTACACGGCGCCGGAGCTGTCCGACATCTCCGAGCCGCGCAGCGGCAGCCCCTACGGCGCGGCCACCCTGGCCGACGGCGACGGCAGCCGCCAGCCCAGCGAGAAGGAGCTGAGCCTGGCCCGCTTCCAGGGTCGCCACGTCGCCGAGATCGCCCGCAAGCTGCACGGCTGAGGCCGGGAAGGGAGAAGAGGCATGGGACTGCTGGTCGAGGGCGAGTGGCACGACCGCTGGTACGACACCGGCAAGAGCGGCGGGCGCTTCGAGCGCAGCGAGAGCGCCTTCCGCAACTGGGTGACGCCGGACGGCGCTGCTGGCCCCTCGGGCGAGGGCGGCTTCGCGGCCGAGCCCGGGCGCTACCGCCTCTACGTCTCGCTCGCCTGCCCCTGGGCGCACCGCACCCTGATCCTCCGCAAGCTCAAGGGGCTGGAGTCGGCGATCCCCGTCTCGGTGGTGCACTGGCGCATGAAGGAGAACGGCTGGGAGTTCCGCCGCGACGACGACCCGACCGGCGCCGCCACCGGCGACCCGCTCTACGGCCTGGACTTCCTGCACCGGCTCTATACCCGCGCCAAGCCGGACTACAGCGGCCGCGTCACCGTGCCGGTGCTCTGAGACGAGCGGCGCGAGACGGTGGTTTCCAACGAGTCGGCGGAGATCATTCGAATGCTGAATTCCGCATTCGATAAGGCCGGTGCCGCGGGACCGGACTTCTACCCCGCGCCGCTGCGCGAGGAGATCGACCGCATCAACGCCTTCGTCTACGACCGCGTGAACAACGGCGTCTACAAGGCCGGCTTCGCCACCACGCAGGAGGCCTACGAGGAGGCGGTCACCGCCCTCTTCGGGGCGCTCGACGAACTGGAGGCGCGGCTGGCCCGGCAGCGCTGGCTGGTCGGCGGGCAGATCACCGAGGCGGACTGGCGGCTCTTCACCACGCTGCTGCGCTTCGACCCGGTCTACGTCGGCCACTTCAAGTGCAACCTGCGCCGCCTGGTGGACTACCCCGCCCTCTGGGCCTACACCCGCGAGCTCTACCAGGTCCCCGGCGTGGCCGAGACGGTGAACCTGCACCACATCAAGCACCACTACTACGGCAGCCACGAGAGCATCAATCCGAGCGGCGTGGTGCCGCTCGGTCCGGTGATCGACTTCGAGGCGCCGCACGGCCGCGGCTGAGGCAGTTCGACCGTTTTTCTTCAACACGGAGGACACGGAGAAGCGCGGAGGACGCGGAGCGGCCTGCGCACCTCGCCCGGCCTGGCCCTCGGGTCCGGACGGCGGTGAGGGACTCTCCCGCCTCCGCGCTCTCCGTTCTCCTCTGTGCCCTCCGTGTTGAAACAGTCGCTTTGGGCGGCCGGTCAGTCGCGCGGGGCCTCGGGCCGCTCGTAGTGCCGGCCCATGCCGCGGTGGCCGTGGCGCCGCGGCTCGGCCAGACCCGGCAGGATCTCGGCGGCGCGGGCCTGCTGCGCCTCGTCCAGACTCGGCAGCAGCGTCTCCGCCGCCTCCTTCACCGTCTCGAAGTGCTCGCGCATCTCGGCGCGGCGGGCGCGATGGGCCTCGCGCGATTCGCGCCGCATCTCCTGCATCACGGCCGCGCCCTCCTCGAGGCTGGCGGTGTAGGCGGACCAGGCCTCGGCCTGCGCGTCGGTGATGCCGAGCTCCACCTGCAGCGCGGCCAGGCGCGCCGGCAGGCCGAAGCCCCCGCCGAAGCCCCCGCCGGGGCCCATAGCGGCCCCCATACCGGCACCGTGGTGGCAGGGGCCGCCGGCGCCGCGCGGCGACTCGGCGAGCGCCAGGCTGCCGCCGGCGGTGGCGGCGGCGAGCAGGGCGGCGGCCGCAAGGGCCTTGTGTCGGATCTTCATGGGATACTCCTTGCTTCCTTGGCAACGGCGGCGAGCCCGCCGCCTCCTTCCGATCTAGGGGGCGGATGTCACCGAAGTTGGTCGGCGGAGCGCGATCTTGTGACGGGATGTTTCAGGCGGCCGATCCGCCACGCTCCGTCACAGCTTTTTCGCCCGCCGTCCGGGCCCGCGGCCTAAGATCGCGGCCATGACGGACGGCCCGCACATCCTCGTCGTCGACGACCACCGCGAGATCCGCGAGCTGGTGGCGCGCGCGCTGACCCGCGAGGGCTTCCGCGTCAGCGGCGCCGGCGACGGCCGCGAGATGCGCCGGGTGCTGGCCGACGCGCGCATCGACCTGATCCTGCTGGACCTGATGCTGCCGGGCGAGGACGGGCTGTCGCTCTGCCGGGCGCTGCGCGCCGACTCGGCCGTGCCGGTGATCATGCTGACCGCCAAGGGCGAGGAGGTGGACCGCGTCATCGGCCTGGAGATGGGCGCCGACGACTACCTGGCGAAGCCCTTCGGCAGCCGCGAGCTGGTGGCCCGCATCCGCGCGGTCCTGCGCCGCGCCCCCCGCGAGGCGGCGCCGGAGCCCGCCCCCGCCCGCTTCCGCTTCGACCGCTGGGCGCTGGACACGGCGGCGCGCGAGCTGCTGCGCGACGACGGCGTCGCCGTGCCGCTCAGCACCGGCGAGTACGACCTGCTGCTGGCCCTGCTGGAGCGGCCGCAGCGGGTGCTGAGCCGCGAGCAGCTGCTGGACCTGGCGCGCGGCCGGGCCGCCGTGGCCTTCGACCGCAGCATCGACACCCAGGTCAGCCGCCTGCGCAGGAAGCTGGAGCAGACGCCCGGCGAACCGCGCATCATCAAGACGGTCTGGGGCGGCGGCTACGTGCTGGCCGTGCCGGTGACACGCGAATGATCCGCCTCCGGCCCCGCAGCCTCTTCGGCCAGACCGCGCTGATCCTGCTGGCGGGGCTGCTGGTCTCGCACCTGGTCGGCGCCTGGATCTACGCCTCCGACCGCCAGCAGGCGGTGCGCGCCGTCGGCGGCTGGGTGGCGGCGCAGCGCATCGCCAACCTGACCAGCCTGCTGGCCGAGACCCCGGCCGCCGAGCGGCCGCGGGTGGTGGAGGCGCTGAGCGACCCGGTCTTCCGCGTCTTCCTGACCGAGGAGCCGCCGCCGGAGCACGCGGGGGAGCAGGAAGAGGCGGCGCTGCTGCTGGCCGACTTCCTGGCGCAGCGGCTGCCGGAGGCGGTGGCCGAGAGCCTGCGGGTCGCGGTCTCGGGACCGGCCGCGGCGCCGCCGCCCGACCACCACCACCGCGCCGGGCGCCGGATGCTGTTCCGCGGCGAGGGCGGCTGGCGCGGCCTGCGGGTCGCCCTTCAACTGGAGGAGGGGCAATGGCTCGGCTTCGCCACCGCCCTGCCGGCGCGGGGACCCGAGACGCCCTGGAGCTTCTTCCTGGCCATGGCGGTCATGGGCGCGATCGTGCTGGCCGCCTGCTTCTGGGCGGTGCGGCGGGTGACCGCGCCGCTGGGTGCCCTGGCCGCGGCGGCCGGACGGCTGGGCCGCGACGTCGGCGCCGCCCCCCTGCCCGAGCGCGGCACGCTGGAGATGCGCCGGGCCGCCCGCGCCTTCAACGAGATGCAGGAGCGGCTGCGCCGCCTGGTGGAGAACCGCACGCGGCTGCTGGCCGCCATCTCCCACGACCTGCGCACGCCGCTGACCCTGCTGCGGCTGCGCGCCGAGGGGGTGGAGAGCGCCGAGGAGCGCGAGCGCATGCTGGCCACCATCGCCGAGATGGACGCCATGATCGGCGCCACCCTGGCCTATGCCCGCGACGAGGCGGCGGCCGAGCCGCGGCGGCGCAGCGACCTGACGGCGCTGCTGGGAAGCCTGGTGGACGACCTGGCCGAGGCCGGGCTGCCGGTCGCCCTGGCGCCGGCCGAGCCGCTGGTGCTGGACTGCCAGCCTGCTGCGCTGCGCCGGGCGCTGGTCAACCTGCTGGACAACGCCGTGAAGTACGGCGGCCGCGCCGAGGTCTCGATCCGCGCCGCGGGCGGGCGGGCCGAGATCCTGGTCGAGGACGCCGGCCCCGGCCTTCCCGAGGCGGAGCTGGCCCGGGTCTTCCAGCCCTTCTACCGGGTCGAGGCCTCGCGCAGCCGCGAGACCGGCGGCATCGGCCTGGGCCTGGCCATCGCCGCCGGCATCGTCGAGGCGCACGGCGGCGAGATCGCCCTGGAGAACCGCCCCGAAGGCGGCCTGCGCGCCCGCGTCACCCTGCCGCTGTAGGGGGAAGGCACCGTCAGGGCTCGATCCTCGCCTCCCGGCAGGCTTCCAGATAGACGCGCAACGACCGCCGACCTTCCGCCAGCAGGTTCTCGATCCTGCCGGCGTAGAAATCTGCGCCGCCGCTCAATCCCAGGAATTCACCGCGGAACAGTCCGATATCCGGATCGAAGGTGATCACCGCGCTGTGGCCGTCGATCTCCATCAGGTTCCTCATGGCTCCACTCCGTCGTCCCGCGACTCTCCACCGGCTTCGTCATCGCGAGCGACCGAAGGGAGCGCGGCGATCCAGGGCCACGACCTTTGGCCCCTGGATTGCTTCGCTTCGCTCGCAATGACGACCGTCTGAAACGGCGCTACAGAATAGCGGATAGCGGGACGGGAGAGGAGCGACCTGTGCGAGCCGCGCGATAGGGCGCGAAGCCACCCCTACCCCCGGCCCTCCGGGCGGGCGGCGGTGGGGCGGCCGGAGAGGCGGGATTCGCGCCGCGCGATGTAGAGGGTCGAGGCGATGACCACGGCGGAGCCGAGGTAGGTGGCGCCGTCCGGCAGCTCGGCGAAGAGCAGCCAGCCGAGCAGCACGGCGATCGGCAGCTTGGCGTAGTCGAAGGGGGCGACGAAGGAGGCCTCGCCGCTGCGGTAGGCCTTGATGATCAGCGACTGGGCGACGAAACCGGTGACGCCGATCCCGGCCAGCAGCAGCCACTCCTCGCGGTTCGGCGGCTGCCACTGCAGCAGGGCGAAGGGCGCGGTCAGCAGGATCGAGGCGAAGCAGAACCAGAAGACCATGACCGGCTGGCTCTCGCCAGCCGGAAAGCGCTTGACCATGATCACCGCCAGCGCGATCCCCAGCGCCATGCCGATGCCGGCCAGCATCGGCCACTCCAGCACGAAGCCGCCGGTCTCGCCCGCCAGCCGCGGCGCGATCATGATCAGCACCCCGGCGAAGCCCACCAGCGTCGCCGTCCAGCGGCGCCAGCGGATCGGCTCGCCCAGCAGCAGCACCGAGAGCAGCACGGTGAAGAGCGGCACGGTGAAGCCCAGCACCGTCACCGTCGCCAGCGGCAGGGTAGAGAGCGCATAGAAGCCGCAGACCATGGCGCCGGCGCCGCAGACCGCGCGCAGCAGGTGGGTCACCGGATGGGTGGTGCGGAAGGCCCGCAGGCCCCCCACCAGCAGGAAGGGCAGCAGCGGCGCCAGGGCGAAGAAGGCGCGCGCGAAGGCGATCTGGAAGACCGGCATGCCGCTCTGCGCCAGGGTCTTGGCCAGGGTGGCGTTGAAGGTGAAGCCGACCGCCGCCATCAGCATCCAGAGCGCCCCGCGCTCGTTGCCCGACAGCCCCGCCCAGAAGCCCCTAGCCATGGGGCGCTACCGAACGACGCTCGTCATCCTGAGCGCAGCGAAGGATGACGGCGACGGGAGGTTCGGAGGTTCGGCGGCTGGCGGAGGGGCCCTCAGGCATCGCGGGCCGTGGGGGAGGTGGAGGCGGCGCGGGCGACGGCGCGTTCGCGGGCCTTGGCCAGCTGCGCCTCGCGGTGGCCGATGTAGATGGCCGAGCCGGCGACGATGCCGGCGCCGACCCAGGTCCAGAGGTCGGGCAGCTCGGCATAGAGCAGGTAGGCGAAGAGGGCGGCGAAGGGCAGGCGCATGTAGTCGAAGGGCATCACCGCGCTGGCGTCGGCCAGCACGTAGGCGCGGGTGAAGGCGACGTGGGCGATGGCCCCGGTGAAGCCGACGAAGGCGCAGAGCCCCAGCACGTACCAGCTCGGCCACTGCCAGACGAAGAGCGCCGGCACCAGCGACATCGGCGTCAGCAGCAGGTTCATGTAGGCCACCACCGTGCCGGCGCCCTCGGTGCGGCTCAGGGACTTGACCAGCAACGAGCCGGCCGCCTGGAACAGGGCGGCGGCGATCGGCAGGATCATGATGACCGAGAGCTCGACGAAGCCGGGCCGCAGGATCACCAGCACGCCCAGGAAGCCCACCAGCGTGGCGATCCAGCGCCGGGCCCGCACCGCCTCGCCGAGGAAGAGCGCGGCGCCGATGGTGGCGAAGAGCGGCAGGGTGAAGTTCAGCGCCACCGCCTCGGCCAGCGGCATGTTGGCCAGCGCCGTGAACCAGAGCAGCATCGCCACCAGGCCCAGCACGGCGCGCCAGAGGTAGGTCTTGAGCCGCGTGGTGCGCAGCGCCGAGAAGCCGCCGGCCATGAGCCAGGGCATCAGCGTCACGGCCGCGAAGAAGTTGCGCAGGAAGGCGACCTGCAGCGGCGAGAGTTCCTGCGCCGCCTCGCGGATGGCCACGTTCATCAGCGAGAAGCCGAAGGCCGCCGCGGTCATGTAGAGCGCGGCCGCGATCGCCGGGCTGGGCCGGTGGGCGGCGAGACTGGACCGATCGAGGAACCCCATGGGACCCGCAGCATAGGCGGCCCCCCCGCCCGCCGCCACTGCCGCCGGGCGCAGCCCTGCCTTGCGCCTCGCGGGGGCTTCGCCATAGTGTTTGCGCCCACCGCCGAGAGGGAGCCACCGACCCATGCCGCCAGCCGAGACCGCCCCGGGAGCCTCTGCCGACACCGCCGCCGACCGGCCCCTCTGGGAGCCTTCGCCGGAGCGGGTGGCCGAGGCCAACCTGACCGCCTTCATGGCCTGGATCGGCGAGCGCGAGAGCCTGGAGCTGGCGGACTTCGCCTCGCTCTACGGCTGGTCGGTGGACCAGTCGGAGACCTTCTGGCGGGCCTTCTGGGAGTGGTGCGGGGTGATCGGCGAGGGCCCCGGCGAGGTCACCCTGGCCGATGCCGACCGGATGCCGGGCGCGCAGTTCTTCCCCGAGGCGAAGCTGAACTTCGCCGAGAACCTGCTGCGCCGCCGCGACGACGCCGACGCCATCGTCTTCCGCGCCGAGGCGCGGGTGGAGCGCCGCATCAGCCACCGCGAGCTCTACGACCTGGTGGCCCGCACCGCCCGCGCGCTGAAGGAGGAGGGGGTGGAGCCGGGCGACCGCGTCGCCGGCTTCCTGCCGAACATGCCGGAGACGGTGATCGCCATGCTGGCCACGGCCTCGCTGGGGGCGGTCTGGTCCTCCTGCTCGCCGGACTTCGGCCACCAGGGCGTGCTCGACCGCTTCGGCCAGATCGAGCCGAAGGTGCTCTTCGTGCCCGACGGCTACTACTACGCCGGCAAGACCCTGCCGGTGCTGGACCGGGTCAAGGGCTTCGCCGCCGAGCTGCCGAGCGTGACGCGCATCGTCGTCTGCCCGCTGCTGGCGCACGGCGAGGGCACGCCGGAGAGCGGCGCGCTGGACTTCGACCCCCGCGCCCTCTGGCTGGCCGACTGGCTGCCGCCGGCCCCGGGCGGCGAGATCGACTTCGCGCGCATGCCCTTCAACGCGCCGCTCTACATCATGTTCTCCTCGGGCACGACGGGTAAGCCCAAGTGCATCGTCCACGGCGCGGGCGGCACGCTGCTGCAGCACCTGAAGGAGCACCGGCTGCACTGCGACCTGAAGCCCGACGACCGCGCCTTCTACTTCACCACCTGCGGCTGGATGATGTGGAACTGGCTGGTCTCGGCGCTGGCCAGCGAGTGCTGCCTGCTGCTCTACGACGGCTCGCCCTTCCACCCCGACGGCAACGTCCTCTTCGACTACGTCCAGGCCGAGCGGGCGACGCTCTTCGGCACCTCGGCCAAGTACATCGACGCGGTCAAGAAGGCCGGGCTCTCGCCGAAGGACACCCACGACCTCTCCAGCGTGAAGGTCATGACCTCGACCGGCTCGCCGCTGGTGGCCGAGAGCTTCGACTGGGTCTACGAGCACGTGAAGGAGGACCTCTGCCTCGCCTCCATCTCGGGCGGCACCGACATCGTCTCCTGCTTCGTGCTGGGCAACCCCATCGGCCCGGTCTGGCGCGGCGAGATCCAGGCGCGCGGCCTGGGCCTGGCGGTGGAGGTCTGGAACGAGGCGGGCGAGCCGGTGGTGGAGGAGAAGGGCGAGCTGGTCTGCGTCAAGCCCTTCCCCTGCATGCCGGTGGCCTTCTGGAACGACCCCGACGGCAGCCGCTACCGCGCCGCCTACTTCGAGCGCTTCCCCGGCGTCTGGTGCCACGGCGACTACGTGGAGCTGACCCGCCACGGCGGCGTCATCGTCTACGGCCGCTCCGACGCCACGCTCAACCCCGGTGGCGTGCGCATCGGCACGGCCGAGATCTACCGCCAGGTGGAGCAGCTGCCCGAGGTGCTGGAGTCCATCGTCATCGGCCAGGACTGGGAGGACGACGTGCGCGTGGTGCTCTTCGTCCGCCTGGCCGAGGGCGCCGAGCTGGACGAGGCCCTGGTCAAGCGCATCAAGACCACCATCCGCCAGGGCGCCAGCCCCCGCCACGTCCCCGCCAAGATCCTCGCCGTCGCCGACATCCCCCGCACCAAGTCCGGCAAGATCGTCGAACTCGCCGTCCGCGACGTGGTGCACGGAAGAGCGGTGAAGAACCAGGAGGCCCTGGCCAACCCGGAGGCGCTGGAGCTGTTTCGGGGGAGGGCGGAGCTGGGGGAGTAGGGGGGTGAGAACGAGACCGTTCAGCTAAATTATTCCCCGCACCTTCGGCCTGTATTTTCGGTCGTCGAGTACAACCGCTCTGGCTTGGACGTACTCTTTATGGTCGTCCGTAGGGTCGTGGTACCACCTGTGAAGCAAGCCAGGCGCGTGAAATATAAGACGCGCCTCTGGGTAATCACTGGACGTCGCATCGGCGACCATGTGCGCATAGATCTCGCAATCATCGATCTTTGTTTTGTTAAAACTATCAAAAGTTCCGAATTCCGTCACCCAGACAAATTTTGGTAGAGCGTGATCTATTATGGCTGATTTCACCGCATCTGGAACTTTGTTATTCATAATTCGTTGGCGATATTTCCATCCCCACGTCAGATATGTTCTGCTAACCACACTGCCAGATACGATTTCATTAGAGAATTCGTCGCCTATTTTATCGTCAAAAGACGGCTTGTGCTTGTTATTTTTCTTAAACCCCTCCCACTCATTATGGTACTTTTCTATAAGATTCCATGCCATGGCTTCCGCCACCTCGGCGGGCATGTACACCTTTTTGGGAAGAGGGACGATCAAGTACAGAAGATTCGATTCGACATCGTAGGCTGTCTGGGAGAACGGGGTACCAGGCTTTAGGGGCATGCGGAGCTGTACACCCAACTGATCATCGTTGACCAAGAACGAGTGTAAAAACTCCGCCCGTGAGGGTTGCTTAGACAGCGCGACAGGAGAGGACAGCGTCGTTGTAGTCTGACCTACAGCGAGCACAGCATGCCCAATCTGCCGTCTCGGAAAAACAAGACCAAGTATTACTGGTATACCGGAATCAACATACTGACTTATAATTCGACTAGGCTGAAGTGGCGCCGGCCATCTTATTTTGGACGTGGCCTGATCGAATTGCCCGCTGAATAGCAGTGGCTCGCGCCCGATCTCTTTTAGGGCGCGTATCATGTTATCTTGAGAAAGGAATTTTGACCCGGCAGGCAATGACAGAGAGAGCACGCGATCTGCAGGCTTTGATGCAGCCTCCGCCACTTCCGCCATCGAAACCCAAGCACCGTCGTGCTTGGTGTAGAAATGTCGTGCAGCTGACCAAATTGCAGCCTGCGCACAAGCGCCGATGCGCGTGTCCTGCTGTGTGTATGGGGAGCCTTCAACTCGAAGTTCTGCGCCGAGGAGGTGAACCCGATAAACGGCTCGAACCAGCAGGTCGGCCTGCATTTGATGGGGACTAGGCGGTGCCTTCAACACCACGCGACCGAAGCGAGCGTGCTTCAATGGGCGAATGACCATGAAGCCGACGTAGCCACCCCGGTCCTCCACCTCCTGTAAGACGGTGGCGAGTCCCTCTGCGGACGAATTCTTTGTAAATAACTCAACACTCTCGGAAAAAAAATGAACCCGCATGCAAATCTTTCGATACCGCCGAAAGACTTTTGAGTAGAATGCGGCGAAATCGGACGAAAAATCTTGGTCTATATACTCCCTCTCTACAATTGCGGAGATAGTGTTCAGTTCTTTAGCGCTCGCGAATATGGAGCGTAGGGCACACTTATAATTATCCGGAGCGATCAAGCTCTCAAGCTTGTCCCAATCAGCTTGAGAGTTGAGGCGAGCAAATATAAACAGATCATTGCGCATCGGTGTGGGGCCCTGCCACAGACAACAAAAAAGGCAGCTCTAAAAGCTGCCTTTTTCCTGCCGCTAGGGCAAGTCTATCCGACGAGGAAGCTCCCGGTACGCTCCTCGGACGAGCGGATGCTCGCCTCGATCTCTCTGATCTGGCTGCGCGTCTCTTCGGAAACCTCCCATCCCTGCCCCACCGAAGGATCCTGATCAGAGGTAACTTCCTCCAGGGAGGTCAGCTGGATCGGTTCGCCAAAGCCCAAGGTCATGGCCCTCTCCCCCGGCAATGATTCCCGGCAACGAGTTGCCGTCGTAGCGATGAGTGCAGGAGCATTTTTAGCTTGACTCCAAGCCAAAAAAGAGTCCGCGACTCCATTAGAGTTGCCTTGTGCCACAGTGCGGCGGCTTTTGCACTAGGAAAAATGCGCCTAGCAGGTTGCGGGTTCTGCATACAAGGTCAACAACGAGACTCAAAGAATGGTTCCCTGAGCCAAGCTCACAGCCTGCCATAAATTGGGCAAGCACTGCGCTCTATGGCAGGCTACACCGCGTTCTCCGCACTTCTCTGCGTTGAAGATGCGGGGGCATCGGTAGCCGCAGGAGTAGGGATTCGGTGCGGGCGGCGCGCCGCGGCGCGCAGACGGAGTTCCATCCTGCCGCAGGCGGGCGGGTGGGGCGCGATCGAGATCGCGGTGGGGGCAGAAACCAAACAGACACCCTCACCCCCACCCTCTCCCAAAGGGAGAGGGAGTTCTCGGTACTCACTCCCCCTTCTGGAAGGGACCTCCTTGCTTCTCCCTCTCCCCTTGGGAGAGGGCAGGGGTGAGGGTGTCTCGTCGTTCTCCGCGGCTCCGCGTGCCCCCGCCCCTTTCCGGCCGCCGCCCCGGCCCTTATCTTGAGGGCCGAACCCCGGGTCGGAGGAGAGAGGCATGAGGACGGTGCAGGAGATGCTGGCGGAGGCGGAGGCGGCGGTGCCGCGGATCGGGGCGGAGGAGGCCAAGGCGCTGCACGGCCGCGACGAGGTGCTCTTCCTCGACCTGCGCGAGCCGAACGAGGTGGCCGCCTCGGGCAAGGTCGCCGGCGCGCTGGCGGTGCCGCGCGGGCTGCTGGAGTTCCGCGCCGACCCGGCCTCGCCGCTGCACGACGCCGGCTTCGACCGCGCCAAGACGGTGATCGCCTACTGCGCCTCGGGCGGGCGCGCGGCGCTGGCCGGCAAGACGCTCAAGGAGATGGGCTACGCCGACGTGCGCAACCTCGGCGGCTTCAAGGCCTGGCTGGAGGCCGGCGGCCCGGTGGAGAAGGACTGAGGGGGCTTCCGCTCGGCGGTCGGTGCCTCTGGCACCCCCTCACCCCAACCCCTCTCCCACCAGGGGAGAGGGGGCGCAAAGGGTGCAGCCCGTGCTCAAAGCCCCTCTCCCCTCGTGGGAGAGGGGTTGGGGTGAGGGGGCCACTCGCACCATCCTCCCCGCTCACTCGCCCGGCGTGCGGGCGGCGTGCTTCAGTTCCAGGTGCAGGAAGAGCACCAGCACGGTGCGGATCGCGACGATGCCGCCGAGGATGCCCAGGGATTCCCAGCTGGGCACCAGGATGGTGCGGACGATGTCGCCGGCCAGGAAGAACTCGAGCGCCAGCACCAGCCGCTCGCCCATGGTCAGGCGGATGGCGTGCAGGCCGTCGAGCGACTCCGCGCCGCGCAGCAGCAGGCGGCCGCGCCGAGCCAGGGAGACCACCGCCTCCGCCACGGCCCAGACCACGATCAGGATGCCGATCCCCTCGATCAGCAGCACCAGGAAGCCGACCCAGTGGATCAGCAGCGCCTCCATGGCCCCGGCCTCCCTCTGCTACATTCTTCGTTCCCGACGGCCGCGCCCCGGCCCTCAGGCCCAGCCGGCGCGCAGCTGCCGCGGGCCGGCGACGGCGACGTTGTTCTCCACCGCGACGACGCCCGGCGCCGTCTCGGCGGCGACGCGCAGCGCGTCCTTCTCCGCCTCCGAGGAGACCAGGCCCCAGAGCTGCACCCGGCCGCCGGACACCACCGGGTTGACGTAGGGCTCGGCCAGGCCGGCCTCGGCGATGGCGGCGAGGATGCGCTCGCGGATGGCGGCGTCGTCGGTCTTCGTCGCCGATGCCGGCGCCGGCTGGGCGGCGATCAGGCCGTGCAGCAGGTTGGCGCGGCTGACGATGCCCACCAGGGCGCCGTCGCGCACCACCGGCACCCGCTTGATGCGGTGCCGCTCCAGCAGGGCGGCGACGCTGGCCAGCGGGCTGTCCTCCTCCACCGTGACGACCTCGCGGCTCATCACGTCCCTGGCGGTCAGGCCGTGCGCGCGGCTGTAGTCGCGCGCCTTCTCCTCGGGGCTGGCGAGCAGGTCCAGCCACCAGGAGGGCTGCCGCTCGGTCCCGGCCTCGGCGCGGCGCATCAGGTCGCCCTCGCTGACGATGCCGAGCAGGCGGCCCGCGCCGTCGACCACCGGCACCGCCGAGATCCCGCGCTCCACCAGGGTCTGCGCGATGGTCCGCACGGCGGTCTCGGGGCTCACGGTGACGACCTTGGTCGTCATGACGTCTCCAGCACGCATCGGGCTTCTCCTCCTCTTGTTGGCCCCGCATCATGCCACCCGCCGCCGCCGCACCGCCATCCATCTTCGAGGGCGCCGGAGGATCCGCGCCCCTGGCCCGGTCCTTCGTGACGCGCCGCTTCGCGTCGCTCCTCAGGACGAGGGAGCGCAAAGGGCTTCTCCTCGCCCTCTCCCTTTGCACTCCCTCGTCCTGAGGAGGGGCGAAGCCCCGTCACGAAGGACACGGCCATGCGCTCCTACGCCCCCTCCTCCACCAGCGCCTGCAGCGCGGCGGGGTCCTCGGCGTCGATCACCTTGCGGGCGATCTCGGCCGGGTAACCCTGGCGGCCGAGGGCGGCGAGGTCGCGCAGGCGGCGCTCGGCGCGCGCGGCGGGCGGGCGGAAGGGGCCCAAGCGGCGGCGGCGGGCGAAGGCGGCGGCGGCGGCCAGTTCGGGCTCGCCGGGTGTCTCCTCGGCCAGGGCCTGCAGGGCCTGGTCGGCGAGGTCGCGGTCCACCCCCTTGGCGGCCAGCTTCGCGCGCACCCCGGCGGCCGAGGCGCCGCGGCGGCGCAGCGCCCGGGCGCGGCCGGCGGCATAGGCGGCGTCGTCCAGCAGGCCGCCGGCGCGCAGCTTCGCCAGCAGGGCCTCGACCGCCGCCGCGCCCTCGGCCGGGTCGGTGCCGTGGGCGGCGGCGGAGCGGGCGACCTTGCGCAGCAGCACCCGGCGCAGGTTGGCGGCCGAGCTGGCCCAGCGCTCCAGGTGGTGCAGCGCCGCGCGCTCCAGGTAGTCGGGCGTGACTCGCCGCGGGGGCCGCCGGCGCGTTCCGGGGCGCGGCTTGCGTTCCGCCCCGCTCACGCCGCCCTCCCGACCCCACAGCGCGGGCGAAGCCCCGTGCCGGCTGCAACCGTCCCCCCCGCGCGGCGCGCTTGTTCGCGGACGAAGGGAGGGCTATGTCGGGGGCCATGACCGACAGCAGCCTCTCCGCCCCGACGGCGCCGCCGCCGCGCGCCGCGCCGCTCCCGCCCGCCCCCCGGCAGCTCGGCCGCGTCAACTGGCTCGGGCTCTGGACGCTCTACCTCAAGGAGGTGCGGCGCTTCCTCAACGTCGTCACCCAGACCGTGGCGGCGCCGGTGGTCACCGCCCTGCTGTTCCTGGCGATCTTCACCCTGGCGCTGGGCCGCGGCACGATGCAGGTGCACGGCCTGCCCTACGCGCTCTTCCTGGCGCCGGGGCTGATCGTCATGACCATGCTGCAGAACGCCTTCGCCAACACCTCCTCCTCGGTGCTGATCTCCAAGGTCCAGGGCAACATCGTCGATGTGCTGATGCCGCCGCTGTCGGCCTTCGAGTTCACCCTGGGCTTCGCCGCGGCCGGGGTGACGCGCGGCCTGCTGGTGGGGCTGGCCACGGGGCTGGCCATGCTGCCCTTCGTGCCGCTCGGGCTGAACGACCCGATCGCGGTGCTGTGGTACGCCTTCAACGCCACGCTGATGCTGGCGCTGCTGGGGCTGATCGGCGGCATCTGGGCGGAGAAGTTCGACCACATCGCCGCCGTCACCAACTTCGTGGTGGTGCCGCTCTCCTTCCTGTCGGGCACCTTCTACTCGGTGGAGCGGCTGCCCGAGGCCTGGTCCTTCGTCGCCCATTTCAACCCCTTCTTCTACCTGATCGACGGCCTGCGCTACGGGCTGGTCGGCGTGCACGACGGCGACCTGGCATTGGGGGCCGTGCTGGTGGGGCTCGTCAACCTGCTGCTCTGGGCGCTGGCCTACCGGATGGTGGCCAGCGGCTACAAGCTGAAGCCGTGAGCGCCCCGGCCGTGGAGAAAGCGACCGCGGCGGGAGCCGCCTGGCGGAGGCCGCGGCGCCACGGCCGGATCTTCTGGCCGGGGCTCTGGGCGCTCTATCGCCGCGAGCTGCACCGCTACCTGCGCTTCGCGCCCGAGAGCCTGGGCGGCGCCCTGGTCTCGGCGCTGCTCTTCCTGGCGGTCTTCTCGGTGGCCTGGCCGGACCGGCTGCAGCTGCAGCCGGGGGTGCCGGCGCTGAGCTTCCTGGCGCCGGGCATCGCTGCCTACGCGCTCTTCCACAACGCCTTCGAGAACGCCGCCTTCGGCCTGCTGTTCGACAAGCTGGAGGGCATGCTGGGCGACATCCTGATGGCGCCGCTGACGCCGGCCGAGATCCTGGCCGGCTACGTGGCCGCCGCCGCCAGCGGCGGGCTGATCGTCGGCGCCGTGGTGCTGGCCGGCCTGGCGCTCTTCGTGCCGCTGCCGCTGGCCTCGCTGGCGGCCGTGGCCGGCTTCGCCCTGCTGGGCGCCCTGCTCTTCGCGCTGCTGGGCTTCCTGACCGGGCTCTGGGCCGAGAAGTGGGACCGCTACGCCGTGGTCGACACCTTCCTGGTGATGCCGGCGGCGCTGCTCTCGGGCAGCTTCTTCACCCCGGCGATCCTGCCCGAGGCCGGGCGGCTGGTCCTGCAGGCCAACCCCGTCTTCTACCTGATCGACGGCTTCCGCGCCGGCTTCACCGGCGTCGCCGAGGCCTCGGCCCTGCTCGGCCTGGCGATCAATGCCGCGCTCGCCGCCGCCCTCGCCCTGCTCGCCTGGCGCCTGCTCCGCCGCGGCTGGAAGGTCCAGAGCTAGAGGCGCCCCTACACCACCGCCACCTCGCGCAGGGGGCGGCCGGCGGCGAGGCGGTCGTAGGCGAAGCGGGAGAGGTCGAGGCTCTTCCAGCCGCCCTGGACGATCCACTCCGCCAGGCCGCGGCCCACGGCCGGGCTCTGCTGCAGGCCGTGGCCGGAGAAGCCGTTGGCGAAGAGCAGGTTGGCGATCTCCGGGTGCGGCCCCAGCACGGCGTTGTGGTCGTAGGTGTTGACGTCGTAGTGGCCGGCCCAGGCGCCGGTCGGCTTGATCGCCTCGAAGGCCGGCACCCGCTCGGCCAGCAGCGGCCAGAGCCGCTCCTCGAAGAGCGCGTGCTCGACCTCGAAGTCCTCGCTCTCGGGGTCGGGCTCGCCCTCGGCCGGCGAGATGCCGCAGATGAAGCCGCTGCCCTCGGGCCGGAAGTAGAGGCCGGAGGGGTCGATCACCAGCGGACAGCCGGGCAGCGCCTCGCGGCAGTCGAAGACGAAGACGCAGCGCTTGCGCGCGGAGACCGGGAGCTCGACCCCGGCCATGGCGGCGACCCGGCGGCCGCGCACCCCGGCGGCGTTGACCAGCCAGCCGCAGGCGAGACGGCCGCCCGAGGCCAGGCGCGCCGCCGTCACCCGGCCGCGCGCCAGCTCCAGCCCCGTCACCTCGTCGGCCAGGTAGTCGACCCCCAGGCTGCGCGCCTTGGCACGGAAGGCCTGCAGCAAGGCGAAGGGGTCGAACCAGCCCTCGTCGGCCAGGCCCAGCGAGCCGGCGGCGAGGTCGTCGACCCGCAGCCAGGGGAAGCGTTCGCGCAGCGCGTCCGGATCGAGCAGCGCCACCTGCGCGCCGCCGGCGCGCTGCACGGCGTGGTTGGCGCGCAGGATCTCCGCCCCGGCCGGCCCGGCGAGGAAGAGGTAGCCCTTCTCCTGGAACTGCAGGTCCGGCACCTCGCCGTTCACCGCCAGGTGCTCGGGCAGGCGCTTCAGGAAGGCGGCGCCGTAGCGCGAGATGGCGACGTTCTCCGGCGTCGAGAACTGCTGCCGGATCGAGCCGGCGGAGCGCCCGGTGGCGCCGCTCTGGTAGGAGGGGTCCTTCTCCACCACCGCCACCCGGCCCCGGAAGGCCGGGTCCGACGCCAGAAAGAAGGCGACGGCGCTGCCGATCACACCGCCGCCGACGATCACCACCTCGTAGGACCCCGTAGTCACGCGCCACCTCTCCCGGTTTCGAAGGCGGCGCATTCTGCCGAGGCCGGGGGCGCCGGCCAAGGGAGTTGGCGTCGGGCGGAGGGACACTGCTTCCGATTTTCCAACGCGGAGGGCACGGAGAAGGCGCGGAGGACGCGGAGCGGCCTGCGCGCATAGGTCCGCCGGAGCTTTGGAGCCCGACGGCTGCGATCCGCTCCGTCGCCTCCGCGCTCTCCGCGCCTTCTCCGTGCCCTCCGTGTTGAAAACCGCCGGCCCCGCCGCCGCCTGGGAGAGGGAACCGGGGCGGCGTCAGCGCTGGTTCAGGACCAGGAGGATGCCGGCGACCAGCAGGGCGATGCCCAGGGTCTCGCGGGCGCTGGGGCGCTCGCGAAAGACCAGGACCGAGACCAGGAAGGTGAAGACCAGCTCGATCATCCCGAGCGTGCGCACATAGGCGACCTGCTGGATGGTCATGGCGGTGAACCAGCAGGCCGAGCCCAGCACGCCGGTGATCCCCACCAGGGAGGAGAGGCGCCAGGTGGCGAAGACCGCGGTCAGCTGCCCCGGCTCGCGGAGGTGGAGCCAGGCGGCGAGCAGCAGGCTCTGCAGCAGCACCGAGGCGAGCAAGGTCCAGCCGGCGGCCATCAGGAAGGAGGGGTGGCCGGTCTCCAGCGCCGCGGCGCGGAAGGCCACGGCGGAGACGGCGAAGAGCCCGCCCGAGGCGAGGCCGAGCAGCGCCGCCGTGCCGCCCAGGCCGGCGAGCAGGCCGCGCAGCCCCAGCCTGCCCTTGTCGACGGCGATCAGCATGACGCCGGCCGTGCCCGTGGCGATGGCGGCGACGCCGAGCCAGGAGAGGCGCTCGCCGAGGAAGAGCAGGCCGAAGAGAGCGGCCTGCACCACCTCGCTCTTGGAGAGCGCCGTGCCGACGGCGAAGTTGCGCCGCTTGAAGCAGGCCAGCAACGCCGCGGTGGCGAGGATCTGGCTGACGCTGCCGAGCAGCACCCAGAGGCCGAAGGCGAGGCTGCTCGGCGGCGGCTCCAGGCCCAGGCCGTGGTGCAGCAGCAGCACGTAGGCGATCGCCAGCGGCAGGCCGTAGAGGAAGCGCGTCAGCGTCGCCCCATAGGTGGAGAGCCGCCCGGTCAGGTGCTTCTGCAGCGCCGTGCGCAGGTTCTGGAACAGCGCCGCGGCGATGGTGACGGGGATCCAGAGCCAGTCCAAGGGGCACTCCGGCCAGAGGGGCGCAGGCGGGCGCGAGGGCGGAACTTCGTGATAGCCGCTCGGCCGGGTGCGGGGAAGAGGCGCGCCGCGGGCGGCAGGGCGGCGCGCGGCTCATGGCTGCCGCCCGCGCCCGGGCGTTGCCCGGCGCGGCGCTTCGCCTTAGGGTCGCGGCCGGCCCGCCGCGAGAGCGGGCGTCCCGGGACGATCCCAGAGAGGCAGATGACGAGCGCAGCGGAAGGCGGCCCGCAGGGCAGGGGAACGGCGGAGCGCCGGCGCCTCGGCCTCGCCCGCATCGTCCTGCTGGTGCTGCTGCCCTTCGCCGGCGGCTACTTCCTCTCCTACCTCTTCCGCTCGGTCAACGCGGTGATCTCCGGCCGGCTGCTGAACGAGCTGGGGCTCGACGCCTCGGCCCTGGGGCTGCTGACCGCCGCCTACTTCTTCGCCTTCGCCTGCTTCCAGCTGCCGCTCGGCCTGCTGCTGGACCGCTACGGGCCGCGCCGGGTGCAGTCCTGCCTGCTGCTCTTCGCCGCGGTCGGCGCGACGCTCTTCGCCTTCGGCGAGAGCCTGACCACGCTGATGGCCGGCCGGGCGCTGATCGGACTGGGCGTGGCCGGGGGCCTGATGGCCTCGCTCAAGGCGATCAGCCTCTGGTTCCCGCCGCGGCGCTGGCCGCTGGTCAACGCCTGCTTCCTGGTGGTGGGCGGCCTCGGCGCGGCCAGCGCCACGGCGCCGGTGGAAGCGGCGCTGCAGCTGCTCGACTGGCGCGACCTCTTCCTGATCCTGGCCGGCGCCACGCTGGTGGTCTCGGCCGCGATCTTCCTGGTGGTGCCCGAGCGCGGCGACCAGGGCCGCAGCCGGACCAGCCTCCGGCAGCAGGTCGCCGGCATCGGCCAGGTCTTCGCCAGCCGCCTCTTCTGGGCGGTCCTACCGCTCTCGGTCTCGACGCTGGGCGCCGGCCTGGCGATTCAGGGACTCTGGGCCGGCCCCTGGCTGGCCGACGTCGGCGGGCTCGACTCCGGCGCCGTGGCCGACGCGCTGCTGGCGCTGGCGCTGGCCATGACCGTCGGCTTCCTCTTCGGCGGCCTGCTGGCCGAGGCGGCGGAGCGCAGCGGCCTCGGCCTCGACGTCGCCATGGCCGTGGGCGCGGTGCTCTTCATCCTGCCCCAGCTCGCCATCGTGCTGGAGCTGGCGCCGCGGTCGGCCTGGCCCTGGATGGCCTTCGGCTTCGCCTCCAACTTCTGCATGGTGATCTACCCGCGTCTGGCCCGCGCCTTCCCGCTCTCGCTCACCGGGCGGGTCAACGCCAGCCTCAACGTCATGGTCTTCACCGGCGCCTTCGTCATGCAGTACGCCATCGGCGGCCTGCTCGACCTGGCCGCACCCGGGGCGCCCGGCCGCTACCCGCCCGAGGCCTACCGCCTGGCCTTCGGCGCCGTGGTCACCTTCCAGATCGTCTCGCTGGTCTGGTACCTGGTGTTCCTGCCGCGGGGGAAGCGGCAGGGGTAGGGGGCTGTCGGCCCGGAATAGGCGTTGCCACCCGACTGCCCGCAGGGCTCCAATCGGGCGGCAACCCCCGCCGCAAGCTGCAGGGGAACCGGGAGGAGCCATGACCGCCGACCAGATGGAAGCCCTGCCGCTGACCCGGGTCTTCACGCTGATCGAGCCGGGGCCGGTCACCCTCGTCGCCACCAACGACGGACGGGCGGACAACGTCATGACCATCACCTGGACCATGGCGATGGACTTCTCGGCGCGCTTCGCCCTCACCACCGGCCCGTGGAACCACTCCTGGGCCGCGCTCAGCGACCGCCGCGAATGCGTGGTCGCCATTCCCACGGTGGACCTGCTCGACAGCGTCGTGGGGATCGGCACCTGCTCGGGGGCGGAGGTGGACAAGTTCAGCCGTTTCGGCCTGACCCGCGCCCCGGCCAGCCGGGTCGGCGCGCCGCTGATCCGCGACTGCCTGGCGAACATCGAATGCGAGGTGGTCGACATCGTGGCGCGGCACGGCATCGTCGTGCTGCAGGGGCTGGCCGCCTGGATCGATCCGGCACGCGCCGAGCGACGCTGCCTGCACGCGGTGGGCGACGGCACCTTCATCGTCGACGGCGAGCGGCTCGACCGCAGGGAGATGATGCGCTCGAAGCTGCCCGAGGGGATCTAGGGCAGCCCCGTCCTTCGGACGGACGGCGCTCAACGGCCACCCGGCAGCGGCGCCTCGGGGTTCACCAGGCCGGCTTCGCGCAGCTCGCTCCAGAAGTCCGGCGGCACGACCTCCTCCAGGGCCGCCCGGTCCTCGGCGATGCGCTCGGGCCTGCTGGCGCCCGGGATCACCGCCGCCACCCCCGGGTGGGCCAGCACGAACTGCAGGCCGGCCGCCTTCATCGACACGCCGTGCCGCTCGGCGATGGCCTTGATCCGGGCCACCCTGTCGCGGACCGGCGGCGTGATCGGCGCGTATTCGAAGTGCGCGCCGCCCACCAGCGCGCCGGAACTGTAGGGGCCGCCGGCGACGATGCCGAGGCCGGCCTCGACCACCGCGGGCATGACCCGCTGCAGGGCGCGGTCGTGGTCCAGCAGCGAATAGCGCCCGGCCAGCAGGAAGCCGTCGGGCCGCGGCCCCTCCAGGGCCAGGGTCAGCTCGATGGGCTCGACGCGGTTCACGCCCAGGCCCCAGGCCTGGATCACGCCCTCGTCCCGCAGCCGGTCCAGGGCGCGGAAGGCCCCCTTGCGCGCGGTCTCGAAGACCGACAGCCACTCGTCGCCGTAGAAATCCTGCGCGACGTCGTGGACGAAGACGATCTCGAGTCGGTCGGTGCCGAGGCGCTCCAGGCTGTCCTCGATCGAGCGCAGCGTCGCCTCTTCGGAGTAGTCGTTGACGATGCGGTTCGGGCGACCGTGCTCGAACAGCCCGCCCTTCTCGCCCAAGTCGCGGGCGCCGACCTCCTCGATCTCGTCCAGGATCACGCGCCCCACCTTGGTGCTGAGCACAAAGTCGTCGCGGTTCCGCCCGGCCAGCGCCTGGCGCAGCCGCAGCTCGGCCAGCCCCGCGCCGTAGAAGGGGGCGGCGTCGTAGTAGCGGATGCCGCTGTCCCAGGCGGCGGCGACCGTCGCCTGGGCCTCGGCCTCGGGAATGTCGCGAAACATGTTGCCCAGGGGGGCCGAGCCGAAACCGACGCGGCCGGGGATGATGTCCTTCAGTGCCACTATGCCGTCCTTTCATGGCCGGAGAGCTTTCCTGGCCGGAGGCGCAGTCCCCCGGCACCCGGCCGCCATCCCCTCGCCCCACCGGCCGCCCGCTACCATCTCGGCGGCGGAGCGGGCAATATCAACCACCCCCGCGGCCGCCCCGGCGGCCATCCCGGCATCGACGAAGCCGACATCGACGAAGGAGGACTCTTGTCTCGAAGAGCAGCGCGCGCCGTGGAGGCGCCCGCCGACTGGTACCTCGACTTCTTCGAAGGCCTCGCCGCGGAGCTCTGGCGGGCCGCCTGCAGCCCGGGGCGCACGGCGCAGGAGGCGGCGCTGGTGGCCGACGCGCTGGAGCTGGAGGCCGGCGACGAGGTGCTGGACCTGGCCTGCGGCGAGGGGCGTCTGGCCGTGCCGCTGGCGGCCGTCGGCTACCGGCCGCTCGGCGTCGACCTCTCGCCCACCGCCCTGGCACGCGCGGCGGCGGCGGCCGCAGCGGCCGGGGTGACGCTGGAGCTCCACGCCCGCGACCTGCGCGACCTGCCCTGGCCGGAGCGCTTCGCCGGCGCCTTCTGCCTGGGCAACTCGCTTGGCTACCAGGACGCCGCGGCCACCGGCGCGCTCTTCGCCGCGGCCGCGGCCTGCCTGAAGCCCGGCGGCCGGCTGCTGCTGCACGGCGCCAACTTCGCCGAGACGCTGCTGCCCTTCCTGGAGCCGCGGGTGCGGCTGCGGCGCGGCGGGATCGAGATGCGCGCCGTCAACAGCTACGACCCGGCCCGGCGCCTGCTGACCACCCGCTACCGCTTCCGCAAGGGCGCGGCGGTGGAGGAGCGCAGCGCCCTGCACCACGTCTTCACCCTGGACGAGGTGGAGGCCCTGCTGCGCGCCGCCGGCCTGACGCCGCTCGCCCGCTGGTCGACGCCCGACGGCGAGCCCTTCGAGGGCGAGGCCGAGGAGGTCTGGCTCCTGGCGGAGAAGGCTGAGTAGAAGTCTCTTCGGCTTCCATAGCCGTTACGAGCCCCTCCCGCCGCTGCGCGACCCCGGGTTGGAAGCCGAACCTTTCCACCGTCATTGCGAGCAAAGCGACGCGATCCAGGGCCGTTGGCTTCCGGCCCCTGGATCGCCGCGCTCCCTTCGGTCGCTCGCGATGACGACTTGCTCGTGTCACCCACTTTGCGAGTCCGGGCGCCGACGGCGTCAGCCGGAGGTCTCGTCGCTCGCGCGATGTAGATTGGCGGCGAGAAAGGCGGCGTAACCCTCTTCGGTCAGCCTGCCGGCGGCCAGGGCGATGACGGCCTGGGCGGCCTCCACTTCGCCGGCGGTGAAGCGATGGCCGTTCAGTTCCAGGAACAGCACGCCGAGAACGAAGCCCGTCCGCTTGTTCCCGTCGACGAAGGGGTGATTGCCGACGATGCGCGCGGTGTAGGCCGCCGCCAGCTCGGGCGCCCCGGCGTCCGGTGCATAGGCGAAGCGCTGCCGGGGCCGTGCCAGCGCCGACTGCAGCAGGCTCCGGTCGCGCACGCCGGCGGGACCGCCGTGCAGCGCCACCAGGCGCTCGTGCAGGGTAAGAGCGTCGCGCTCCTCGATCCAGATCGGCTCCGTCACTGCGCCAGAACGCGCAGGGTGTTGCGGTAGCGGCGAAGGATGTCGTCCGCCTTCGCCATCTTCTCCTCGAAGGAGGGGTCGTAGGGCGTGAGCCGGTATCCGCCCTCGGGCGCCTCCGTCAGGAAGAGCGCCTCGCCTTCCTTGGCGTTCAGGCGGCCCACGACCTCCTTCGGCAGCACCACACCCAGGGAGTTGCCGAAACGGCGCAGCTTCAACTCGACCATGGCGGCCTCCTCGAAAGTTATTACCAAAGTAATAACACGGCGCCCCCGCCGCAAGGCGTCGGCTCGGCGCTTCCCATCCCCGGCCGCAGCCGCTAGAACCGGCGCAGACCCCACCACCGACTCGGAGGCCCGCCGCCGATGCCCCTCTTCGTCCTGCTGCGCCACGGCCAGAGCGAGTGGAACGCCGAGAACCGCTTCACCGGCTTCGTCGACGTCGGCCTGACCGAGCTGGGCCGCGAGGAGGCGCGCAAGGGCGGCCGCGCCCTGGCCGGGCAGCGCTTCGACCGCGCCTTCTCCTCGACCCTGAAGCGGGCGATCGAGACCACCGAGATCGCCCTGGCCGAAAGCGGCAGCAACGAACACCTGCGGGCCGGCGGGGGCTGGGAGATCACCCGCCACGACGACCTGCGCGAGCGCGACTACGGCGAGCTGGCCGGGCTGAACAAGGCCGAGACGGCGCAGAAGTACGGCGACGAGCAAGTGCGGATCTGGCGCCGCAGCTACGACGTGGCCCCGCCCGGCGGCGAGAGCCTGAAGGACGTGGTGGAGCGCGCCGGCCGCTACTACGCGGCCGAGATCGCCCCGGTGCTGGCGCGCGGCGAGTCGGTGCTGGTCGGCGCCCACGGCAACACCGTGCGCGCGCTGCTGGTGGCGCTGGGCTGCCACGCGCCCGAGGAGATCCCGAAGGTCGAGATCCCCACCGGCGTGCCCCTGGTCTTCGAGGTGGTCGAGGGCAAGCCCACGACCTACCGCTTCCTGCAGGCGGCGTGAGGCGGTAGGTCGTCGGGATCGGCGAGGGACCGCTTCGTCTCGTCTCACGCGGAGCCGCGGAGGGCACGGAGGCAGTGCCTCGCCGTAGCTCCGTGCTCTCCCCGGCTCCGCGTGAGACGAGACGGCGGTCGTAGTCGAGCCCCCGAGGGTCGAGATCCTTCGCTGGCGCTCAGGATGACGGCGAAGGGCGTTTCAAGCTCTTGCTGGTGTCGGCCATCCGACGGCGCGCTATCCGACGCGGGGGCGGAGCCTCTAGACTGCGGGCCATGCGCCGCCTGCTCGCTCTCGCCCTTGTCGCGCTCGCCCTGGTCCTCGCCCTGGCCCTGCCCGCTCCCGCGCCGGCGCAGGAGGGGGACGCCGCGGCGCGGGCGCGGCTGGAGGCGCTGCAGCGGCAGCTGGAGGAGGACCGCGCCCGGGCCGAGCGGCTGGCCGAGGAGGCCGAGGCGCTGCGGGCCGAGGTCGAGGCACTGCGCGCGGAGGAGCGGGCGGCGGCACGCGCGACCCAGGGACTGGAGGCCGCGCTGACCGAGAGCGAGCTGCTGGTGGCGGTCCAGGGCATCGCCGAGGCCCGCAGCCGGCAGCGGCTGCAGGCCGAGCGGGAGCGCCTGACGGGCAGCCTGGCGGCGCTGCAGCGGCTGGGGCTGCTGCCGCCGGAGGCGGCGCTGGCGGCGCCCGGCGATCCGCTGGACGCGCTGCGGGCCGCCCTGCTGCTGGGCGCCGCGGTACCGGAACTGGAGCGCCGGGCCCGCTTGCTGGCCACCCTGCACCAGGGCTACGCCGAGGCCCGCACGCGCGCCGCGGCGGAGCGCGACCGTCTGACCGGGCGCGCAGCGGCGCTGCGAGGCGAACGGCAGCGGCTCGACGGCCTGACCGAGCGGCGCCAGGCCCTGCTGGGCAGCGCCACCGCGGCCCGCGGCGAAGCCGAGGCGCGGCTGGCCGGGCTGGCGGAGGAGGCCGAGGACCTGCGCCAGCTGATCGAGCGGCTGGAAACCGAGGCGCAGCGCGAGCGCGAGCGGCAGGCGGCCGAGGCCCGCCTGGCCGCCGAGGCCGCCGCCCGCGCGGCAGAGCTGCGCGAGACGGCACGGCGCGAGGCCGAGCGTGCCCGCGAGGACCAGGCCCGCGAGACCCTGGCCCGCGCCGCGGCGGAAGCGGCCACCGCCGCCGAGGTCGAGGCGGTGGAGCGCCGCGAGGCCGCGGTCGCGGCGCGGCCGCTGCAGCGCCCCGAGGGCGCGCGGGGCTTTCCGGCGCAGCCGGCGGCGGTGCTGCAGATGCCGGCCGAGGGGCGGCTGGCGCTGCGTTTCGGCGAGGCCGATGCCGCGCGCACGGAAGCGGCATCCCAGGGCCTGGTGATCGAAACCCGCCCGGGCGCCCAGGTGGTCGCCCCCTTCGACGGCAAGGTGGCCTATGCCGGACGCTTCCGGCGCTATGGGCTGATCTTGATCATCGAGCACGACGGACGATATCATTCTCTGTTGGCTGGGCTGGGCCGTCTCGCGGCGGCGACGGGTCAATGGGTGCTGGAGGGCGAGCCGGTCGGCTCCATGGCGGCCGACGGTGAACGCAGCCCGGAACTGTACCTCGAACTGCGGCGGGCCGGTCAGCCCGTCGATCCCCTGCCCTGGCTGGCTGTGTCCGGCGACAAGGCGCGAGGCTGATGCTCATTTTCAAGCGTTCGATCATCGCGGCGGCATCCCTGCTGCTGCTCTTCACGATTCCCTCGACGCCGCAGGCGCAGGAAGCCGACACCTATCGTCACCTCAAGCTCTTCGGCGAGGTCTTCGAGCGCGTCCGCGCCGACTTCGTCGAGGAGGTCGGCGACCAGGAACTGATCGAGGCGGCGATCCGCGGCATGCTGAACCACCTCGACCCCCACTCCGGCTATCTCGACCCCGACAGCTTCCGCGAGATGCGGACCCAGACCCGCGGCGAGTTCGGCGGCCTGGGCATCGAGGTCACGATGGAGAACGGCCTGGTCAAGGTGGTCTCGCCGATCGACGAGACCCCGGCCTACCGCGCCGGCGTCCAGGCCGGAGACTTCATCACCCACATCGACGGTGAGGCGGTCATGGGCCTGACGCTGAGCGAAGCCGTCGAGCGCATGCGCGGGCCGGTGAACAGCGAGATCATCGTCACCATCCGCCGCGGCGACCAGGAGCCCTTCGAGATCGAGATCGTCCGCGACATCATCCGCGTGCAGTCGGTGCGCAGCCGGGTCGAGGGCGAGATCGGCTACCTGCGCGTGACCTCCTTCACCGAGCAGACCACGCCGGGCCTGGAAGCGGCCATGGCGGAGATCCAGGACCAGCTCGGCGACCGGCTGCAGGGCTATGTGCTCGACCTGCGCAACAACCCCGGCGGCCTGCTCGATCAGGCCATCAGCGTCACCGACATCTTCCTCGACCGCGGCGAGATCGTCTCCACCCGCGGCCGCCACAGCGACGACGCGCAGCGCTGGAACGCCACGGCCGGCGACCTCGCCGTGGGGCTGCCCGTGGTGGTGCTGATCAACGGCGGCTCGGCTTCGGCCTCGGAGATCGTCGCCGGCGCCCTGCAGGACCACCGCCGGGCGATCGTCATGGGCACCGATTCCTTCGGCAAGGGCTCGGTGCAGACCGTGGTGCCGCTGGGCGGCCAGGGCGCCATGCGACTGACCACGGCGCGCTACTACNCCCCCTCCGGACGCTCGATCCAGGCCAGGGGCATCGAGCCGGACATCCTGGTGGAGGCGGCGACGCTCACCACCTCGGAGCAGGCGCGGCAGCGGCGCGAGGCCGACCTGCGCCGCCACCTTGAGGGCGAGGGCGTCGAGACGCCGGAGTCTATCTCCCCCGAGCCGCTCTCGCCGGAGGTGGTGCCGCCGGAGGCCGAGGCTCCGCCGCGCCAGGACGGCGCACTGGAGGACTACCAGCTGGCCCGTGCCCTGGACCTGCTGCGCGGCCTGGCGCTCTTCAACGGCCGCACCATCAACTGACCGCCCCTCCCTGTGCGCTTCGGCAAGAAAGCGTTAGGATCGTCGCGGCTAGCATGACGAGACGGGCCTTGCGGCGGGTGCGACGAGGGGAACGGGTAGCGGGGTGAACGAGAGAGCGGAAAGACGCGGAGGCGCCGGCCTGGTGCTGGCCCTCGCCTGGTTTCTGCTGGCGGCGGCACTGGCCGCCGCCATCGCTTTCGTATTGACCCGGCCGCCCTATCACCCCGAGCCGATCCTGGTCTTCTCAGCCGCCGTGCCGCCCGAGCCGCTGTCGCTGCTGCCCGCACCGGCGCCGCTCAGCGCGGCCGAGCCGCCCGCGGCCGCCGGCGAGGCACCGCGCCTCGCGGGCCTGCAGAGCGCGCCGCTCGCCGGCAGCGGGATCGAGGAGACGGCAGCCGGCGAACTGCTGGTCGCCCGCGAGGCCGGCCCGACGCCCGAGGAGGCCGCTCCCGATACGACGGCCGGCGCCGAGCAGCTGGCGGCACGGCCGGCAGTACCCGCACCGCTGCCGCCGCCGCCGGACGCACCGCCGGCCTGGCAGCGCTTCGCCGCGGACTTCTCCAACCCCCAGGGCCGGCCCCTGGTGGCCGTGGTGATCAGCGGCCTGGGGCTCTCGGAGGCGGCGACCGAGGCGGCGATCCGGCGGCTGCCGTCGGAGATCACCCTCTCTTTCAGCCCCTATGCGCGCCGCCTCGACGAGTGGATCGCCCTGGCGCGCGCGCACGGCCACGAGGTGCTGCTGGACCTGCCGATGGAGCCGGAGAGCTATCCGCGCGACGATCCCGGCCCCGGCGCGCTGCTCACCAGCCTGGGGCCGCAGGAGAACCGCGCCCGCCTGCAGTGGGTGCTGGGCCGCGGCAGCGCCTACGTCGGCCTGACCGGCGTGATGGGCTCGCGCTTCGTCGCCTCGGAGGAGAGCCTGGAGCCGGTGCTGCGCGACGTCGCCGACCGCGGCCTGATCTTCGTGGACAACCGTCCGGGCGACGGCGCCGCGGTGGAGATGCTGGCGGCGGCGCTGGAGCTGCCGCTGCTGGTCAACGACCGCACCCTCGACGGGCAGCAGGCCAGCCGGCCGGCCATCGACGCCCGCCTGGCGGAGATCGAGCGGCTGGCGCTGACCCACGGCCGGGCGCTGGCCATCGCCCACCCCTACCCCGTCTCCCTGGAGCGCCTGGCCGAGTGGAGCGCCGGCCTGCCGGGCCGGGGCATCGCCCTGGCGCCGGTCAGCGCCCTGCTGCGCTGAGCCGCCCGCCGAAGGCCCCGCCCATGCCCCATCCCGCCTACGACCCCCACGCCGAGGGCCGGCCGAGCGACGCCGAGATCGCCGCCCTGCCCTATCGCCTCGGCGTCGGCATGCTGCTGCTGAACCGCGAGAACCGCGTCTTCGTGGCGCAGCGGCTCGACATGCGGACCGAAGCCTGGCAGATGCCGCAGGGCGGCATCGACCCGGGCGAAGACCCGCGCCGCGCCGCCTTCCGCGAGCTGAAGGAGGAGATCGGCACCGACCGCGCCGAGATCCTGGCCGAGACCGACTGGCTGGCCTACGACCTGCCGCGCGATCTGGTGCCGAAGCTCTGGAAGGGCCGCTACCGCGGCCAGAAGCAGAAGTGGTTCGCGCTGCGCTTCCTGGGCAGCGACGCCGAGATCGACATCTCGGGGCCGCACCCGGAGTTCTCCGAGTGGCGCTGGGCCGAGTTCGAGCGCCTGCCGGAGCTGATCGTCCCCTTCAAGCGCGGCCTCTACGCCCACCTGGTCGAGGCGTTCCGCCCGCTGCTGCGATCAAGGTGACAGCAAAGCGGGCTCTGCAGATTCGCCATCACGACGAGCGGCCTTCCCGAGCGACCGCCTCGCGGCCGATTTTCCGGCGGCCGTGAAGGACGCGCAGGATCTCGATGCGATCGCGGCCGATGCGATAGAGGATCAGATAGCGACCGGCCGTCAGGTGCCGGAGACCCGGGGCGATGTCGTCGCGCGCCACGCCGGAAGAGGGATGCCGTGCGAGCTGCTGCCAACGCCGCTCGATCGTGTCGAGTAGCCGGTCGGCGGCCGCCGGGTTGTCCCTGGCGACATAGGTCCAGATTTCGATCAGATCCTCGTCCGCGCGGGCAGTACGGACGATCGGCAGTAGCGTCACCCGTCGCGCCGTGCCGGATCCGACCGGCGACGGGCCTCGGCCTTCACCTCGGCCATCGTCGCATGGGCGCTCGGCCCGCTGTCGATACCTTCCCGAACCAGCTCGCGCAGCTCTTCCACCGTGTAGTCGAGCAGATCGCGCCGCTCCTTCCACTCCCGCACGGCTTCCCGGATCGCTTCGCTGGTCGAGGCATAGTCACCGGACTCGACGGCAGATCGCACGAAACCCGCTAACTCCGGCGTGAGTGCGATGGTGATTTTCTCGACCCTGCCCATGGCCTCGCCTCGTTCACCAATCGTCCCGACGGTATGCGATCCCCTTACCGGGGACAAGGCCGGAATGCCGCTCCAGGCTCCCGGGCTTCGCTTCGCTCGCGATGACCAGGACCCGCACTTCCCGCGAAAGCAGGCACCAGGCTGCAAGGGCTTTGGGGCCCTGCGCCCCGTCAGCGCCGGGCAGAGGCGGCAGCCTGGCTGCGCACCGTCGAGAAGCCCCGGCCGGTGGCAGTGATCCTCTCGAATCCCAGATCTCGAAGCACCTCTCGGACAGCAGCAGTGGGCGACGCCCCGAGCACCTTCAACACACGGTAGGGGGCGCTTGAAGAGTAGGGACCGTGATGCAGATCGATGTCCCAAAGGTGGGCAAGGAGCAGTTCTTCGGGCGGAACCTTCTCCTCGTAAGGAATTCCGGTAATCCCGCCCGAGCGGTCATGGTCGGGTGCAGCGGGCCGGAGCGCTTCGATGACCGGCGTATTGATCGGGCTCATGACGATCCAGACAGGGCCGCCCGGCCAAAGCTCTCTGAGCCGCTCGCCGAAGCCAGGGTCCAGCACCACCATGACAGCCGGAAGCTCCGCGGACGCCTGCACCGGCCCCCTCACGGCAGCAGCCAGTTGCTGCGCAGGCGGCCGGCCTCGTCCCAGCGGAAGAGGGCCCGGCGGTTGCCGGCGCCGGAGAGGTAGAGCCAGTCGAGCGATTGAATTCGGCATTCTATCACCGCGAAGTTGATCCGCCCACGCTCGCTCTCCTCGCGGCGCGGCCGCCGCGTCTCCAGGTCCGGCGGCAGGCCGGAGGCGGCATGGCCCCAGGGCAGCCCCGGCGGCCCCTCGCTCAGATAGTCGCGGCGCTCGAAGAGCTTGAGGCGGCTCCACTGCTGATCGGCGACGCGGTCGTGGCGGTGCACCGCGGCGACGCAGTCGGCGCGCAGCTGGGTGTTCTCGGCCATGTCGTAGAACAGCAGCGCGACCCGCGGCTCCACCGGGATCTCACCCAGCTTGCGGCTGCGCACGTCGGTGTGGAACCAGAGCCGCCGCGCCGCCGTCTCGAAGCCGCGCAGCTCGAGCGTCCGCACCGCCGGCGCACCGTTCGGCCGCACCGTCGCCAGGCTCGGCAGGTGGAAGCCGTGACGGCGGTCGCCGGCGCCCTGGCGCAGCAGCCGCCAGATGCCCTCGAGCACCAGGTCCAGCCGCGGCTCCTCGTCGCCCGAAAGCGCCGCTTCCTCGCCGCGATCGGCCATCCTCTCCCCTCCCCGGCCGCCTCCCCCCGGCGCTTCCCCCGATGCCTCGCCGGGCACCCCTGGAACCGCGCCCCGAGGGTAGGCAGCCCTCGGGGCTTCGTCCATAGTGATCCCCTTCCCGCAACCGGCCGGAGAGGGCGTCCGCCGCCGTGAGCAACGCCGCAGCGCACCAGGGCCTGCGCATCGCCAGCTTCAATCTCGAAAATCTCGGTGACCGGGGCGACCGGGGCGGCGAGACGCCCTCGCCGCTGGCCGAGCGCCTGCCGCTGCTGCGCGCACAGCTGCAGCGGCTGCGCGCCGACCTGCTCTGCCTACAGGAGGTCGATGCCCAGCGCAGCGGCCCCGGCCCGCGGCGCCTGCTCGCCCTCGACCGCCTGCTGGAAGGCAGCGACTACGCCGGCTTCCACCGCGCCGTCTCGCTCGACCGCGGCGGGCGGCGGCCGGCGGACCGCCACAACCTCGTGGTGCTCT